>Ga0209166_10000165_pt1 | contig 85533 bp, 62 predicted proteins | sample Coa_R1_3_FD_187151 | JGI IMG/M metagenome (GOLD analysis project Ga0209166, IMG submission 187151) | Surface soil microbial communities from Centralia Pennsylvania, which are recovering from an underground coalmine fire - Coalmine... | ecosystem: Environmental > Terrestrial > Soil >...
ACCTTGAGTGCGCCGTTTTCGTAGACGATGCCTTCCTGAATATCCTGCGCTTCGACCAAGACGCCTTGGCCTGGGAGCTTTTCGTCCACATCGCGGCGGATGTGTATATCGAATTCGAACGCCTGCTGCAGATGCAGCATCATGTTCTTGGTTCCCACCGGTCCCCAAATTCGCAGGGGAACTTTGCGCCCGGCTATCCAGCCGGTTAGCCAAAGGTCCGGAATTCCAACCACGTGATCGGAATGGAGATGGGTAAGGAACAACGCGCTGACCTCTGCAAAAGGTACACGGAGCTGTTCCAGGCGTTGCGCAGCGCCGCGGCCGCAATCAAATAGCAACTTCTCATTGGCGGCTTCTACCAGGATGCTTGGACCGAAGCGGTCCATTCGTGGCTGGGGGTAGCCAGTACCCAGGAGGGTCACCTTGAGACTCTGCGCGTGTGCGCCTGAAGCAAAAGCACCTGCGACAACTAACAATAAAAGGAAGTTCAGCCAGGAATACTTGCCTTGCGCCGTAAACCTCATAAGTAGCGATCTCCTTCCCTGAACTCTGCCACAATCTACTTCATCAGTCTTGGTAAGACAAACTCGATGATATCGGACGAGAAGTCAACAACCCTTACCTTGGGATTATTTCAGGTTTGCCCGTGATACGACTAGAATCCGGCCTGGACATGGTTGCAAAGGCTGTGACCGCAATCGCCTGGAGAGACTGCTCTGCGAAACAGGCCGAAGCGCCAACTTTAACTGCCCAGCAGTGGCGGCCCGACTAGCTTCATGCCGTGTCTCTCGAACCGACTTGGGTCGTTTACCTTAGCGTCCGGCTTGCTGGTCTCCTCGAAGAAGCTTTCAATCCTCGCCGCCGGGGTGAAGGCAAACAGCATCCGCCCGGGCTGCTGGCCGAGGTAAGCCCACACGTGCGGGACGTTTCTTGTGGCCAAAACCGAATCGCCAGGTTTCAGCCGCAACTTCGTTTCGCCGACCTCCATCAGCACTTCGTCGCTACCTTCGACGAAGTAAAACCATTCCTCCTGCTCATAGTGAATGTGTCGCGGTGGTCCGCCGCGGACCATGTTGCGGTTCTCCATGATGAACAGAGCGCCGTTGGTCTCGCGCGTCAGAACTTTGAAGTCCAGGTGGCTGTTGGCTCGTGCGGCCTTGTGAGGCTGCCCGGTCCGATCGGTCCCTGCTTCGACTAGGTGAACGGTGCTGTCTCTTTCGTCGGCAAGAAGAGAACAAGGAGTTAACGAAAGGCCGGCGACTACTTTCAGCATCGAACGACGGTCGAACTCATGCATAGACGTTCCTCCTAACGGACGTTGCAATGCTAGTCGATCACAGGTGCTAAGAGAACGCTCAATTGGCGATAAATCCCCCGCATCGCTCACCACTCCGGAATCGGGTCATCACAGGACGGATGGTCGGCAACCCGGAAGTAATTGAGAGGGGTAGCGTGAGGATCGGTAGCGCGATGCGGCGAAGAGTAGAGCGACTCCGGGTGTTACCTTCACTTTGATGATTACCGCAGCAATCGGGAAATGACCTGCGACCAGCGCATTGCAAATGCCCAATCAGGATCGTGCTTCAGGTGGCGCGCGGAGTTGGGCTAGGGCTTTTTTGTGGCTTCCATGCCCTGGAGTTCTTTGCCGGGCTTGAAGCGAACGGCTTTGCCGGGTGGGATGTTGACTTCTTCGCCGGTGCGGGGATTGCGGCCGATGCCGGTCTTGCGGGGCTTGACGCTAAAGACGCCGAAGCGGCGGAGCTCGATGCGCTGGCCGCGGCCGAGAGCTTGCTTGAGGGATTCGAAGATAGTTTCGACAGCCTGCTCGGCTTTCGTGCGGCTGATGAGAGTCTTGGCGACAACCGCATTGACGATGTCCAACTTGATCACAAGCGCCTCCCGCTTCCGAGGCAAATGCTAGAAGGTGCGGCGCAGGTTGTCAAGACGAGATGGGTAAACTACACTGTCCTTCCTTTTGACGAACTTACTTTCAATTGCAATTAATGGAAATGGGTTTGTCAGAGCAAGGTTCAATTGAGGATTGAGGAGGAGTAGATGTCCGTCAAGCCCGACCGGTGGATCCGGAAGATGGCGCTGGAACACAAGATGATCGAGCCGTTCACGGACCGGCAGGTGCGCGAAGGCGTGATCAGCTATGGAGTGTCGTCGTACGGGTACGACATCCGGGTTGCGGACGAATTTCAGATTTTCACGAACGTGAATTCGACGATCGTGGACCCGAAGCATTTTGATCCGCGGTCGCTGGTGCCATTCAAAGGAGACGCGTGCCTGATTCCGCCGAACTCGTTCGCGCTGGCAAGGTCGGTGGAGTATTTCCGAATACCGAGGAACGTGCTGACGATCTGCCTGGGGAAGTCAACGTACGCGCGATGCGGAATCATAGTGAACGTGACGCCATTCGAACCGGAGTGGGAGGGATTCGTGACGCTGGAGATCAGCAACACGACGCCGCTGCCAGCGAAGATTTACGCGAACGAAGGGCTCTGCCAGGTGCTGTTTTTCGAATCGGATGAAGATTGCGAAGTGAGCTATAAAGATAAGAAAGGGAAGTACCAGGCGCAGAGCGGGATAGTCCTGCCGCGGCTATAAGGCCGCAACTAAGAAGAAATTTGAGTAAGCTTGACGTTGGACATGGGATAGCCGCGCTCGCGCCAGGCCTCGAGGCCGCCTTCGAGTGGGCGGATGCGAGTGATGCCCCGTCTTCTGAGGAGCAGCGCCACACGGGCGCTGGTGGCTTCGTTTGGTCAAGTGCAGTAGAGAATGATCTCGCGGTCTCGCGGCAACTGATCGTCTTTTTCCAGCTCCCTGGCATCCATGCGGAAAGCACCGGGGATAATCTCGGGGTCAGCTTCGAAATCCATCGAATGGCGTAGATCGACGATGGCTAACTGCTCGCCGGAGTCCAGCTTGTGCTTCAGCTCTTCCACGGAAATGCGGGCGATGCGCAGCTCGCGAAGGAAGCGATTGCGTGCGACCAATTTGTAGCCGAGGTAGGAAGCAAGCGCGCCGATCAAAATGACCACGAGCCAGCCGCCGAGAGCCGCGGCGTGCTCCGCGATATGTTCAATCTCGCCACTGAAAACATAGCCGAGCCCTAGAAAAGTGGAAGCCCAGAGCAAAGCTCCAGCGGCATCGAAGAGAAGAAAGCGACGAGGGCGCATGTGGAAGATGCCGGCGAGAGGCGGGGCGATCGTGCTCAGGCCGGGAAGGAACTTTGCAAGGATGAGCGAACGGGCTCCCTGCTTGGCGAAGACGCCTTCTGTGCGGCGAACGCAGGAATCGGGCTCGATGGTGATCTTGCAAAGGAAATGGAGGATTCTGATGCCTTTGCGGCGGCCGAGCTGGTACCAAAGAGAATCGGCGGCCACGGCCGCGAATGTAACGAGGAAGAGCGAGGCAAAAAGATTCAACTGGCCGGAACCCGCGAGAGCGCCCGCGGCGAGCAGCAACGGGATCGAAGGCACGGGGACTCCGGTTTGTTCGGCGAAGACCCAAACAAGCAGGACGACATAGCCGTGGTGGAGGAGGAATTCGACGGTGCGGTGCATGTGGGCGGGCGGATCCTCTGTGACTCGCGTAAAGGGTTATCGGGAGACGATAGGAGAAGTATGCCCCCAGCGGCCCGACATGACAAATTCAGTTAGCGGTTTGCGTGTTCGCGGAGCAAGCTCCCGATCACGCAGTTTTTGAGGCAGCGATTGCGGGTCGCCGGGATAGCCAATGGCCATAGCGGCGATGGGTTCCCAATCGGCAGGAATCTCGAAAACTTGTTTGGCCCTGGCGTGATCGAAGCCCGCCATCTGGTGAACAGAGAGGCCTCGTGCGGTGGCTTCCACCGTGAGCCAGGCGGCAGAGGCGCCGGTATCGTAGAAGGCGTTACGATTTGGTATGCCATTCTTTTGGAAATTCAGTTGAGAGACTGCGAGGGCGAGCACGGGGGCATGAGCGGCCCAGCCCGCGTTGAACTCTACGAGAACGCTGAGCATTTTTGAGAACTCCTCCGCATTGTCCCTGGTAGCGACTAGGAAGGCCCAGGGCTGTTCGTTGTTGCTAGAGGGGGCCCAACGCGCTGCCTCAAATAAGCTGGCGAGGATTGCGGGTTCGATGAGTTTATCGGCGAAGGCGCGCGGACTCCAACGATTGCGAACGAGATCGTTGATTGGAAAATCCGTCGTAGCTGGTTTCTGCACGGCTGACTCCTTCTGAAATGGCGCAGCGATTAGATGAACGAGGCCGAGCGAAAGGTGCGCGGGGCCTTGTTGCGCTCGGAGTTCTTCCAAGCGTCCAAACATGTCCGGAGCGAAAGGCGAGATTGCGCTTCGCTCCGGAGGACGGCGAGACAGCATTCAGAGGTAAGAGCGGCGGCCGCAGGCGGGAATCGCCGAGCGCCAGTTTACTTAGCGGCTTTCTGGAACATCTCGGCATCGATGGTGATGGCGACGTCGTCACCGACAACGACGCCTCCGTTATCCATGGTGGCATTCCACTTCACGCCAAAATCCTGGCGATTGATCTTCGTGGAAGCGTTGATGGCGATGCGTTGATTGCCCCAGGGATCTTTTATGGGAGCGCTAGGACCATCCACATCGAGAGCGACTACTTTTGTGATCCCGTGAATGGTCAGGTCGCCCGTGACTTTGAGCTTGCCGGGAGCGACTTGTTCGACCTTTTTGGATTTAAAAGTAATGGTGGGGTAGTGCTCAACGTCAAAGAAATGATCGCTGCGGAGATCCTTGTCACGGGCGGCGACTCGCGTGTCGATGGAATTGGCGTCGATGGTTACGTCCACAGTGGATTTGGTGATGTCCTTGTCATCAAACTGGACGGAGCCTTTTACGCTGGTGAAAGCTCCGCGAACCGTGGAGATCGCCAGGTGCTTGACGGCAAACTGCGCCGAAGAGTGCGCGGGGTCGATTTGCCACTCGGAATTTGCGGCTGCGGCCGGCAGCGAGAGAGCGGCTGCGAAACCGGCGGTGAGTGCGATGCGTGAGAAGAGTTGGCCCATGGGTGTTGCCTCCTTTAGTAAGCACTGCGTTTAAGCAGAATGTAAGTTACGTGCATTTAGTGCGATTCGCGAGCGCGAACCTCCTCCAACAGCTCGGCGAGAGTTTTCAAGCGCGCAGCGGGCATGTGGCGGAACTGGCGTTTGTGAAGCTCGCGAACAGGCTGATCGAGACCTTTCAAGAGCGAGAGACCCGCGGCGGTGATGCGGGTTTTGACGACGCGGCGGTCGGTGGTCTGGCGGGCGCGGGTGATGAGGCCGCGTTTTTCCATGCGGTCGAGGAGACGAGTCATGTCGGGGTCGTGGGAAATCATGCGTTCACCGATGCCGCTGCAGGCGAGGCCAAGGGGTTCGGCGCCGCGAAGAATGCGGAGAACGTTGTACTGAGCGCCGGTGAGGCCATGAGGCTTGAGAAGCTGGATGGCTTGGAGGCCGAGGGAGTCGGCGGTTTTCTGGAGGGAAATAAAGAGGCGATCTTCGAGGGGAAGATCGGGAGGAGGCGAGTGGCGGCGACTCATGAGGGTACGATAGTCGTTGCGACGACTAATGTCAAGAGGAAATCATTGCGGGCGGGGCGGCAGCGGCTTCAGGCTTTACGGAGCGGGCGGAGCTGAACCTCGCTGAGGAAGCTCTGCGGGCCCTGGGTAACGATCATGGCGACGGCGTGGGCGACGTCTTCCGGGGCAAGCGCTTTGGAGGGATCCTTGGAGCCGCGGCCGGAAAACCCGGTAGCCACGCTGCCGGGACAAACGACGCTGACGCGAATGCCGTGGTCGCGGAGGTCTTCTGCCATGCAGGCGGACAGACCCTGTAGCCCCCATTTGGAAGCGCAATAGATTCCGCCGCCGGGGAATGCGTTGCGGCCCGCGAGAGAGCTGATGTTGATGATATCGCCCGAGCCGCGCCGAATCATGGAAGGCGCGACAGCGCGCGAGAGGAGGAAGACGCTCTTAAGATTCGTATTGAGGACACGGTCCCAATCGGAGTCGGATTTTTCGTGAGCCGGCCCGAAAAGACCGATGCCCGCATTGTTGACGAGAATAGAGATGGGTCCAAGCGCTGCCTGGGTGTTTTCGACCATGGCGGTAACATCGGCGGTAAGGGATACGTCGGCCGGCTGGGAATAGACCGGTGAGCGGAATGCCTTGAGCTCGGCTGCAACGGTGGCAAGAGCTTCTTTGTTTCGACCGCAAATGGCCACGGAAGCTCCAAGTTTGGCGAGACGGAGCGCGATGGCGCGACCGATGCCGCGGCTGCCTCCGGTGATGAGAGCGACGGCGCCCGACAGCGATGCTGTTTCAATGGCCGATGAATCGGCAGTTGCATTTTGAGACATTTGAATTCTTCCCCTTGCGTGCCACCTTTTTTGTGCGAAACTCATCTTAGCATCCAGGAGTCTCTGTCGTTCCCGCAGGGCTTGGGATCCTCAAAAGTGAGTTAGGAAGAAAGTGAGGCCTGCCGCCAGCGGGAATGCTTCCACATGCAGTTGAACTTTCCCGTTATGACAGCTTGCGGACTGACAGGAGCTTTTCCTATAATTCCCAAGTTTTGGAAGCACTGCAATTCCAGGTGGGAGAAGTGAAAGCAAAGGTGGCAGCAGAAAAATCCAGATAGGAAGCTTAGGCGAGGAGAGTGGGAATGAGTGGAACACGCAAAGTGGCAGGCCTCGCGACAGTCGCGGCGCTATGTCTGATTCTGGGGGCGGGGCCGAGCGGGCTGGCGCGGACGCAGGCGGCAGGAGGAGGACAGGACGCCGGCGGAACGAAGCAGCCGTACACGATGCCGGAGTACAACGCGTATCAGGCTTGCGCGACTGAGAAAGTTCCGGCCACGCTTGTGAAGTGTCTCGATGATTTTGTGGGGAAGTATCCGAATTCCGCATTATTGATCTACGTTTATCCGCTCTACTTCCAGGCTTACGGGCAGTTGAAGAACTATCAGAAAATGATCGAGTACTCCGACAAGGCCGTGGCACTGGGCGATAAGGTAGACGCTGGAGTGCGGTACCAGGCTTTGTATGCGCATTGTTATGCGTACAATGCGCTACCCGCGGCGCAGCAATCCGATGCGGCGCAGGCGAAGGCGGCAATTGATGCGGCGGTTGCAGGACTGACGACGCTTGAGCAAGTGAAGAAGCCGGATAGCATGACGGAAGATGCGTTCAATACGCAAAAGAAGCAGATTCAAGTTTACTTCAACGGGACCGCGGCGCAGGCGGCCATGTCGCTGAAGGACTACGCGTCGGCGATTAAGTTCTATAAGGCCGTACTGGCGCTGACACCCGACGACGGAATCACCAGTTACCGGCTGGGTTTGGCGTATGAAGCGATGAACCCGCCGCAACACATGGATGCGTTCTGGTCGATCGCGAGAGCCGTGACGGCGAAGGGCGCCACGGAAGCGCAGTCCAAAAAGGTTAAGGATTATTTGCGAAAGCTCGTCCAGAACTACCAGCAAGCGGCGTGCGACAGCCTGACTGACGCGGAACTGAATGAACTGCTGCAACTGGCGAGCAGTTCGCCGGAGCGGCCGTCGAGCTATACGCTGCCGAGCGTGGCGGACTTGGAAGCAGCGCGAAAGGATATGACGATCGCCTCGGTGGTGGCGGATCTGAAGGCGGGTGGAGACAAGTCCAAAGTCACGTGGCTGGCGGCGTGCGGTCTTGAATTTCCCGGAGTGCCGGGCAAAGTGATTGAGAACATACCAGGAGCGGACGCCATCGAACTGAAGATTGCGTTCGTGACGAGCGACGCGGAATTCGATGCCGCGACGACGCCTAACATGGACGTGAAGGTTGTGGGACAGGCGGACGTGGCACGCGTCGAGAAGGACAGCGCGATCCACTTTACCGGGACGCTTGTTTCCTACGATCCGGACCCAGCGTTCATGCTGCACTGGGAAAAGGGCAAAGTGAACGAGGAAGACGTTCCGAAGGAAAAGGCCGCGCCGAAGAGACCGGTACACAAAAAACCCTCCGGGCGTAAGAGCAACTAATAAGAGGAAAACAAAGAAAGAACGGCCCTCCGGCAGCGCCGGAGGGACGTTCTTTTTGAAGGGGAACTTCATTCGAACTTCAAGATTTGCCAGTCGTTACCGGAAAGCGGGAAATTAGCGGGAGCGGTGATTTCCCGTGCTGAGCTTGTACTCGTCGATTTTGCGACTCAACGTATTGCGGTGAATGCCGAGAACCTGTGCGGCGCGAGACTGGTTGCCGTTGGAGCGGTCGAGGACGCGCTTGATGAATCGCTTTTCGAACTCTTCCACGGCCTCATCGAACAAGATGCCCCGGTCTACCATTTGGGCCACAAGCCCTTCAAGTTGATCTCTCACGATGGCACGCTCCGCGTAATTCGTTCCCAGCCAGAAAGAAGCAATTAATCCAGATCGTGCCCAGCCAGGATGCGATACGCCTCCCGGTACTTGGCACGCGTGGCAGCGACAACATCAGGAGGAAGCTCAGGGCCGGGCGGGTTCTTGGGCCACCGAATTCGCTCGAGGTAATCACGCACAAACTGTTTGTCAAAGGAGGGCTGCGGGCCGCCGGGCTTGTATTGAGCCGCCGGCCAGAAGCGCGAGGAGTCTGGAGTAAGGGCTTCGTCGATCCAAATGAGGGAGTCAAGGGCCTTGGGGGAACGCAAGTCGCTTTCGAGAAGGCCAAATTCGAATTTGGTGTCGGCGAGAAGAATGCCGCGCGGGAGGGCGTATGCGGAAGCACGACGATACAGTTCGATGCTGACAGCGCGAACGCGTTCGGCGAGTTCCTTGCCGACCAGGGACACGGCTCGCTCGAACGAGATGTTCTCATCGTGCCCGGAGGCGGCTTTGGTGGCGGGAGTAAAAATGGGCTCGGGCAAACGATCGGATTCCCGTAGGCCAGCTGGAAGGCCGATGCCGCAGATTTTTCCAGTAGCGCGGTAATCCTTCCAGCCGGAGCCGGAGACGAAGCCGCGCACGACGCATTCGATAGGAAGAGGGCGGGTCTTACGGACAATCATGGAGCGGCCTGCGAGATCGTCGCGATAAGCGGCGAACGGCGGCGGAAAGTCGGTGGCGCTGATGATGTGATTGGGAATGACATCTTGCAGCAGGTCAAACCAGAAAAGCGAGATCTGAGTCAGGACGCGGCCTTTATCTGGGATGGGGGTCGGCAGAATAACGTCGAAGGCGGAGAGTCGATCCGTGGCGACGATCAGTAGCTTGTCGCCGAGATCATAGATATCACGGACCTTGCCACGCGCCGAAGGAGTGAGACCGGCGAAATGTGTTTCCCGAAGAATGCGACTCACAGGGCTTGCAGCCACAGAAAAGTTTCTCCCTAAAAGGTGGGGAGCATTCTAGCGCAGCGTTTCGCAGAGGGAAAGCGGCAGGTAGCGAAAGACTTGAGGGAAAATCTGGAAGCGGCCAATTTTGTCAAAGAGCGAAGCGGCCACGATAGCGGAAGAATTTCAGAAGAGAAGAATTTCCGAAGGGCTGCCGGCGGCGAAAGGTACAACTCACGCAGGCGATTACACGCGTCGCGCAGCGGCTCTCTTCAGGCGGCGGAAGCGGCCTTCTGTTTCTGCGCGGGAGCTTCGTCACCCTCCCAGCGGACGCTCACGAGTTTAGAGACGCCCGGTTCCTGCATGGTGACGCCGTAAAGGACGGAGCCGGTCTCCATGGTCTTGCGGTTGTGAGTGACGATGATGAACTGGGTCTGGCCGCTCATATCGCCAACGAGGCGCGTGAAGCGGCCGACGTTGGCTTCGTCCAGTGGCGCGTCCACTTCGTCCAAGATGCAGAAAGGACTCGGCTGGTAACGGAAGATGGCGATGAGCAGGGCGAGCGCGGTCATCGCTTTTTCTCCGCCGGAGAGGAGGAGAACGTTCTGCATGCGCTTTCCGGGAGGAGAAGCGACGACGTCAATGCCCGCGTCGCCGGAACTGTCCGGCTCGGTCAAGCGCATCTCGGCCATGCCGCCGCCGAAGATGGTATGGAAGGCGTCGGAGAAATTGCTGTTGATGGAATTGAAGGCCTGTTCGAATTTTTCGCGAGAAACCTGGTCGAGTTCGGAGATGGCCTGCTGCGTATCGGCGATGGATTGAAGGAGATCGTCGCGCTCGCGTGTCAGGAAAGTGAAGCGCTGTTCACACTCGTTGAATTCTTCCAGAGCCATCATATTCACGGGGCCCATCGCTTCGACGCGCTGCTTCATATCGCGATAATTCGCTTCCGCAGCGGCAAGTTCTTCGCCGGTCATAAACGCGGCTTCCGTGGCGATCAAATCCTCGGGCTGCGCATTAACTTCCGCCATGCAGGTTTCGCGCAGGTGCTGGCGGTCGGAATCGTTACGGGCGCGGTCCACTTCCACGTGGCTGCGCTGCTCGCGAAGCTCCTGAAGCGATTGTCTGCCGAGGCGCAAATGATCCTCCATTTGCGTAAGGCGCGTGCGGCCGCTGTCCCACTCCTGCTCCAGTTCGCGCTGGCGGACTTCCAGGCGAAGTTTTTCGCCGCGAAGACCCTCGAGCTGTATCGCAAGCTCTTCGCTCTGTTTTGCGAGAGCGGCGGCTTCATCCGAAATCGAGGAATCCTGCGCGCGCAGTGCGGCTTCGCGCTGTTCGAGTTCCGCCCGCTCTTCCTGGAATCGAGCGGCAAGCGCTTCGGCGGCCGCAAGCCGTTCGCTGAGGGCGGCGAGTTCGGCGCGGGAAGCTGAAAGCTCATTCTGCTCGGACTGGACGGAGCCGCGGAGTTGGGCCAGAAGGTCCGTGAGCCGGGCGCTTTCGGCCTCCGCATCCGCGCGAGAAACGGTTGCAGCGGCGTGCTGGTTCCCGGCGAGTTCTGCGCGCAATTTGGCAGCTTCGCAGTCCTTGCGGAGCCGCGCAAGTTCATTCTGGCAGACTGTGAGTTCCAGGCCGAGGCGCGCGAGCTCGTTTTGCATGTGCTCATGGCGGTGCGTGGCGGAGTAGACGCTGCGCTCCACCTCGCGTTGCCGCAAACCGATTTGTTCGAGCGATTGCTCCGCCTCGAGCAGATCCGTGTTCAACCGTGCCATGGCTGACTGCGCCTCGCTCATCTCCTGTTCGAGCCGGAGGACGTCAGAGTCGAGAGAACGCAATTCGCGCTTCATGCCCAGCGGACCCGCTTCGTCGGCGCGACCGCCCGTGACCATGCGGCCCTGGTAGCAGGTGCCGTCGGGAGCGACGAAAGCAAACTGAGGATTGTCGCGCGCAAGCTTTTCCGCGGAGGCGGAGCTATCGGTGAGGTACGCGGAACGCAGACGCGGGAGAAACTGCTTGGCAGCGGCGCCCAAAGGATCGCGGAAGCCGACCAGCTTATCCAGGCGCGAGATCACGCCTTCTTCGACCCGGAAGTTGATGATGGGTTCGTACTCAGCCAGGCGGAGGTTGCGAAGCGAATCGACAAAAAAGGTGGCGCGGCCACCGACCTCGTCGCGCAAGAGGGAAACGCCCGCGCGAGCATGGTCGAAGGTTTCGACGACAACGTATTCGAGTTCGTCGCGAAGATACTGCTCGATGGCGGCTTCGTGCTGCTCTTCGACCTCGGCATAGTCCGCGAGGACGCCGACAGCGTGAAAGTTCTGACCGCCGCCGCGCTCATTCGCGGCAAAAAGTTTTTGCACGGCATCGGCTGTGTAGGAGCGATCCTTGAGGATTTGGGTGAGCGTGGCATGGCGAGCCCGGGCGCCCGAGAGCGAATCGCGAAGTGCTTCGGCCTTCTTCGCGGCGTCCTCGCGTTGCGTCTTCAGTTCAACCATGCGCGACTGCAAGGCGGCGGCATTCCCGTTCAAGGCCGAGAGCTGCCCGGCCGCGGCCTCCAGAGCGTAAGCGGCCTGGTCGGCTTCATCGCGAATTCGAATGGAGGTCTCGAGCAAGTCGTGCTCGCCTGTCTCGCGTTTGCGAAGCGCTTCGAGGTGATGAACGAGGGCTTCTTCCGCCTGTTTCTGTTCACCATGAAGACGGAGAAGACTCTCGCCGGCTTCCGCGGCGGAACGGCGGAGCGATTCGATGCGCGCTTCGGACTGCTGAATCCGACTGACGCTCGATTCGGCTCGCGCGGCGAGTTCCTCCACGCGACTGCAGAGGATGCCTGACTCTTCGCGGAGAGCGGCCACCGCAAGCTGCTGCGCCCCGCTGCGGGATTCCCATTCCGCGGCTTGTGCCTCGGCCTTGGCCATCTCCGTGGACACCTGCGTTCGCCGGGAGCCGAGTTCCGCGGCGCGCTGCTGATTGAAGTTGATGCGGTTCTCGGTGCGGTCGACTTCGAGGGCGGTGAGATTCAGAACATTCTGATTCTGACGGATCTCGGCGTCGAGTTCGTAGACGCGCTGGTTGAGCCGGTCCTGTTCGGCTTCCTGCTGCTGTATGGTCTGCGCCTGCTGAGTTTCCGAGCTGGTCAGCTCGGCAAGCTGCTTCGAGAGGCGCTCCGCTTCCGCGTCCACTTCGCGAGCTTTCCCGGCCAGCATCTGGCGGACGATACCGCGCATCTGGTCGCGAATCTCGGCGTAACGACGCGCCTTGGAAGCCTGGCGCTTGAGCGAACCGAGCTGTTTTTCCACTTCGACGACGATATCGTTGACGCGGGCGAGGTTGAGCTTGGAGGATTCCAGTTTGGCTTCGGCGAGGCGCTTCTTGGTTTTGAACTTGGTGACGCCGGCGGCTTCCTCAATGATGGCGCGGCGCTCCATCGGTTTGGTGGAAAGGATCAGGCCGATGCGGCCCTGTTCGATGATCGCATAGGAATCGGGACCGAGCCCGACGCCCATAAACATTTCCTGGATGTCGCGGAGGCGGGCGATGCGGCCGTTGATCAGGTACTCGCTCTGGCCGGAGCGATACAAGCGGCGGGTGACCACGACTTCACCGGGCTTCGCGGCCAGGACCGGACGATCGGTGGCTTTCTTGCGGCGCTTGCCTTTTAGAAAATCGGGTGAGGCGGCGGCAGCGTCATCGGCCAGGGGCGCGGCTTCTTGCGCGCCCGAGGGCTCTTGCTGTGAATTGGGAGCCGGCGCGGGGTCAAGCGGGAGAATTTGTTCGTTCGAGTCACCGACATGCCGAGCGGCCGATTCAGCGCTTAGAGGCACTTCGGCATCAGAGGCGCTGCCTTGCAGCGGAGCACCATCGAGCACGAAGCGGGCAGCTTCGGCGAGTTCGGGATCTTCCATGGTGATGGTCACTTCCGCCATGCCCAGAGGAGGCCGCTTCGTCGTGCCGTTGAAAATGCAATCCGCCATGCGTTCGGCGCGGAGGGACTTGTGGCTCTGTTCGCCGAGAACCCATGAAATGGCGTCAACAACATTGGACTTGCCGCAACCGTTGGGTCCGACGATGCACGTTGTGCCGGAGCCGCTGAATGTGACCACCACGCGGTCGCAAAACGACTTGAAGCCAACGATTTCCACTTTGCGAAGCTTAAGCAAGATGTCCCCTTTTTGTCCGAGTTCGCGCCAAGCTAAGACCCGGCTCGCCGGAGCCAACGAAAACTGTGTCTGCAAAAGCGAGTGGCGGCAAAGCGCGCGCACAGAGACGGCAAATTGTTCCTCGAGGGGAGGGTCTTCGAAGCGACAAGTCGACCGAATAACGGTCGCTTAGACAAACGTGTGGCAGGTTCTCAGTCAGAGGCCCAGCCGCCTGGCGCGTGGATGGCGGTACGGGAAAAAAGCGTATCACGGGGTTCACCGAGTGTAAAGACCTACGCCACAGATAGTGTTGAATGGAAGAAGGCCACAACGCTGCTTCCACAGGGGGACCTGTTTTCCCGGTTTGATAAACGCGCGGCGTGAGCTATCCAAGATGTAACCAGAGCTGTGATTCTTGAACGAGAAACAAGGCAATCGCCGTATTATGCGAACAAGCAGAAAGCGAACGGAAGGGCGCAACTTGGGGGCGCCCCAATGTGAAGAAACTGCGATACCTCGTTTCACTGATCACCAACGACAACGACTTTCAGCTGCAGCAGGCGGCATCGGCGGAGATGGTTGCGCGGGAGCTGGGTGTCGATCTGGAAATTGTGTACGCTGAAGGCGACACCATCACGCAGAGCACGCAAATCCTGAAAGCGATTCAAGCTCATTCCGCGCTGCGGCCGAGCGGCATCATCGTTGAGCCGGCAGGTGGGACGGGACTCCCGCAGGTAGCCAAGGCAGCGATAGAGGCGGGAATCGCCTGGGGACTGGTCAACCGCGAAGCGGAATATATCGCCGAGTTGAGGCGAGGCAGCAAGACACCGGTCTTTTTGGTGACGAGCGACCACCGGGAAATCGGAAGAATCCAAGCGAGACAGCTGAGTGCGCTGCTCCCGGAAGGAGGCGCCGTACTTTACATTCTGGGTCCAACGGAAACCGCCACGGTGAAAGATCGCAAAGCGGGATTCGAAGCAGTGTGCCCGGAGAATTTGCGAGTGACGCTCTTGCGAGGTAAGTGGACGGAAGAGAGCGGTTACCGGAGCATGGCAACCTGGCTGAAATTGGGCGTTTCGAGCAAAGTGAGCATTGCGGCCATTGCAGCACAAAATGACGCTATGGCTATTGGTGCGCGGAAAGCATTGGAGGAGATCGGCGATGCCCAAGCGCGCGAAAAATGGCTGAGCCTCCCGTTCCTGGGCGCCGACGGCTTGCCGAAGACAGGGCAGGCCTGGGTCCGCACCGGGTTGCTGGCCGCCACGGTGGTTACGCCCCCGATGACGGGGCAGGCTGTGCAGCTCATGACAAGCGCACTGAGCGGGAGCGTAGATGTGCCGGAGCGAACGGTAACGTCTCTGGAGTCTTATCCGCCGATTGAGAAACTCTCGCGAATGCAGACTGCCGCAAGCAAGCAGTAGGCCGCTTGGACGTGCCGCGATCCCGCACGAGCCAGGAATTCCGATGCTTGCACTGCTGCTATTTCAAGTGGGCGTCGTACCACGCGAGCATGCGGTTGAGACGATCGAGAACGTGTTTCTCTTCGCGGAAGCCGTGCGGTTCTCTCGGATATTCCACTAGCTCGCTTTCGACTCCATAGTGCTTGAGGCCGCGATAGAGTTCCTGGCTTTGATCGAGGGGATCAGTCGTGTCGGCTTCGCCCTGGAGAATGAGAGTCGGCGTCTTGGCATTCTTGAGCTGCGTGAATGGGGAACTGTTCAAAAATTTCACGAGGCTTTCCGACTCGTAGGGCACGCCGTAGAACCACTCGTCGTAGGAGGGATGAGACTCGCTGCCGTACTCGGAGATTAGATTGGAAAGGCCTGCGCCGGAAACAGCGGCTTTGAAATCGTTGGTCTGCGTGACAGCCCACTCCGCCATGTAACCGCCGTAAGACCAGCCGCCGATGCCAAGCTTTGCCGGGTCGGCGATTCCACGGTCGATCAGATCTTTCACGCCCGACATCACGTCCTTAAAGTCGGCACCGCCCCAGTCGCCACGATTCATCTCGATGAAATTCTCTCCGTAGCCCACAGAGCCGCGAATGTTGGGATAGAAGACGGCATAGCCGTGTGCAGCGAGGAGCTGGCCCCAAGTTTCGATGGAGTCTTGCCAGTTGCCAGTGGGACCTCCGTGAATCAAAGCGATCAGCGGCAACCTGGTTTTCTGGGCGGCCCCGGCGGGTCTCAGCAGTGCCGCTTCGATCTCGAGACCATCGAATGATTTGTATTTATAGAATTCGGGGCTGATCAAAGCATATTGGGACCACGAATCGTTGAGATGCGAAACCTGGCGGGGTGGATTTTTCTGATCCCAGGACCACAGCTCGGGAGGAGTCGTGGCGGATTGACCGACATAGACAATTTCACCAGAGCCGGAAACGGCGAAGCCGCTGACATTGCCCGAGGGAGGATTGGTGAAGTTGGTGTTCATGCCTTGCAGCGAGAAGCCGACCAACTTGTTACGGAAACCATCCGCATAAAGCGCGAGGATGGAGCCCTCGTGCGTCCAGCGGTGCTCATGAATGGCCCGATCGAGGCTTGCGCCGGTCAGATTGCGGGTGGCGCGCTTGCCGATGTCCAAAAGCATGAGATCGTGCGGCGCGGGGCCATCCACGCGACAGCCTACGAAGCTGACAGTCATACCATCAGGAGAGACATGCAAGTCGCCAAATGGACCGTGCGGAGAGAGAAGCAGCTTGCGCGAGCCGTCCGAGGCCGCGACGGAAAAAATCCGGTCGGTGTCTTCATCGGATTCCGGATGATCCGTGGCGCTGATAATCAGCTGGCCGCCCGAAGGCAACCAGGCGAGTTCGCGGATTTCCCACTTGGAGTCGGTAAGCGCCCTGGCGTCCCCCGTTGCGAGCGTGAGTAGCCACAGCCGCGCGTGTTTGTCGTCTTTATCGACGACATGCGGGTCATCCTTTTCTTTTTCCTTCTTCTCTTCGGCCTCCGTCTTCGGATCAGGAGCAAGATAGGCAATCTGCTTCCCGTCAGGAGACCATGCATAACTAGAAACGCTTCGCTTACCTTTGGTAACGGCCGCGGCCTCTCCACCGTCCATCCGCATGGTGTAAATCTGTTGTTGATCCGCGCGATTCGAAAGGAAGGCGAGTAGTTTGCCATCGGGCGACCAGCGCGGCGATGATTCATCCTTCGCGGAGAAGGTCACCTGACGGACAACGTTCGAATTAGCTTCATAGAGCCATATATGGCGCGCGCGGCGTTCGGCCTTGGGCGGTTCGGTGACAACGAAGGCGACACGCGAGCCGTCCGGGGAGAATTGCAGATCGGAAATCGAGCGCAGATTGAGTGAGGCTTCGGGAGTGAGCTGCTTGCGCGAATCCGCAACAGAGCTTTGCTGGGCTATGACTGAGCCCGCGAGCGCGAAGGAACCAAGAAGACCACTGACCAACATCATGCGTTTCATGACTGCACCCCCGAGTAGGAACCTAGGACTTTAACGACCGATTAGAAGGCCGTCAATGTGGACTGGTTGAATCGAAGATGTTCGATGGAATACAGGCGGCAGTCCTTCTTCATTGCGGCTATTGAGAAGCCTCGGCTACAATCGGACGTTTATTCCGTGGCGTAGAGCGCCACATTGGCTGCCATGCACGAAATACGCTTTCACAATACGCTCGGCGGAAAGATCGAAGCTTTTGCTCCCCAAAAAGGCGATGGCGTCCGAATGTACACGTGCGGGCCGACGGTGTACGACTACGCGCACATCGGGAACTACCGCACGTTCGTGTTCCAGGACATTCTCCGGCGGTTCTTGAAGCTTCGCGGCTTCAAGTTGAACCATGTGATGAATCTGACGGACGTGGACGACCGCATCATCGCCAACGCGGCGGCTGCCGGCGTCAGCATTCGCGCCTATACGGAGAAATACGCGCAGGCATTCTTTGACGATTGCAAAACACTCAGCATCGAGGCGCCCGAGCATTGGATTCGCGCAACGGACCATATAGACGATATGGTCAGGCTCATCCAGCGCTTGCAGGAAAAGACGTATACGTATTCGAGCGATGGTTCGATCTACTACCGAATCGCGAAATTCCCGAACTACGGCAAGTTGTCGAATATCGATCTGACGGGGATTCAGGCCGGGGCGCGCGTGGACGTGGACCGCTACGAAAAAGAAAGCGCGCGCGATTTCGCGCTCTGGAAGGCGCCAAAGCCTGGCGAGCATTTCTGGGAAACGACGATCGGCAAAGGCCGGCCCGGGTGGCACATTGAATGCTCGGCGATGGCCATGAAATATCTCGGAGAGACGTTGGATATCCATGCGGGCGGAATCGATCTGGCGTTTCCGCACCATGAAAACGAAATAGCGCAGAGCGAAGGCGCGACAGGGAAGCCTTTCGTGCGCTACTGGATGCACGCGGAGCACCTGCTGGTGGAAGGCGAAAAGATGTCGAAGTCGATCGGCAATTTCTATACGCTGCGCGATCTGTTCGCGAAGGGGTACAAGCCCTCGACACTACGCTTCGCATTGGCCAGCGTGCCGTACCGGAAGCAGCTCAATTTCACGTTTGATGGATTGCAGCAGGCAGCCAGCTCCGTCGAACGCCTGCGCAATTTTGCCGCTCGGCTTGCCGGGGGTAAATTTCCGGCGGGAAAGCAGAATGGGATGATCGCCCGCGTAACCGAAGCGGCCGATGAATTCGACGCGGGTCTTTCCGACGATCTGAACACGGCTCGAGCACTCGCCGCCGCATTCGATCTGTTGCGTGAAACGAACATCGCGATAGACAAAGGTGAATTCCGGCAGGGAGAAGTAGCGGCAGTCCAGCAATTTCTCGCCACGTTCGATCGAGTCTTCGCCGTCATGGAAGACAACGACGCGGAGAAACTGCGCGCTCTCGGTTTTGGCGGTGATAGCGGCCCAAGCGACGCGGAGATCGAAAAGCTTATCGCGGAACGACAGGTAGCGCGCCAGCGGCGGGACTTTGCCGCTTCCGATCGCATCCGCAAGGAACTCGCGGATCGTGGTATAATCATTGAAGATGCCAAGGACGGAAGCGTCCGTTGGAAACGTCAATGAAACTCTCGAGCCTCTATCGGTTCCCGGTTCATTTCTCCCCGGCGGAGCTGCGTCCCAACCTCTTCGGCGTAGACTAAGCATCCTTTCTCCCGGCAGGGCGCGCTCAATCTTGGTGTGCGCACACAAACCTGCCCTGCGGACTCCCATCCACATAAACCGCCGACCAGTTTCCCCTAGGAGGAAGAGATGATTACCACGATGGAAACGAAACTTCCGCGGCTCAATACGGCATTGCCCGGACCGAACGCCAAGCGAATTATTGAAGCCGACAACAAATTCATGTCTCCGTCTTATACGCGCGATTATCCGCTCGTCGCCAAGCGAGGGCACGGCGCAATTGTCGAAGATGTTGACGGAAATTTCTTTTTGGATTTCGCCGCCGGCATCGCGGTGTGCTCGACCGGGCATTGTCATCCCAAGGTTGTTGCCGCCATCCAGCAGCAGGCCGCGGAACTCATCCACATGTCAGGCACGGATTTTTATTACGAGAGTATGCCGCTTCTCGCGGAACGCTTGATCAAGACTCTCGGCGGCGCTACTCCCAAAAGGGCTTTTTTTACCAACTCCGGCACCGAGGCGGTCGAAGGAGCCATTAAACTGGCTCGCTACTCCACCAAACGCGACAAGATGATTGCGTTTTATGGGTGCTTCCACGGCCGCACGATGGGAGCGCTTTCGTTGACGGCCTCAAAAGCCACGCAGCGAAAGGGTTTTGGGGGACTCCTGGCGGGAGTCGAGCATATCCCCTATCCGTATGCGTATCGATGCGCGCATGGACACACCGCGGAAACGTGTGGAGCGGAAATTCTCGAACAGCTTGAGCAGCAGATTTTCAAGCGTCTCTTTGATCCGGAGGAGGTCGCGGGGATTATTATCGAGCCGATTCAGGGCGAAGGCGGCTACGTCGTTGCTCCAAACTTTTTTCTACAGGAACTGCAACGCATTTGCCGCAAACACGGCATCCTGCTCATTGCCGACGAAGTGCAGTCCGGCATGGGCCGCACCGGGAAGTGGTGGGCGCATCAATATGCGGGGATCGAACCGGACATCGTGTGCAGCGCCAAAGGCATCGCCAGCGGCATGCCGCTCGGAGCTTTCTTCGCTCCGGCCAACATCATGAACTGGAAGCCCGGCTCACACGGAACGACGTTCGGAGGGAATCCCGTGTGTCTCGCGGCCGCTTTGGCGACGGCGGAGTTGATCGAAGGCCAGTATCTTGAAAATGCGCGGGTCATGGGCGAGCATCTTTTCGGCCTGTTGGCAGATTGGCCGAAGAAGTTCAAGATCGTCGGCGACGTGCGCGGCCGCGGTTTGATGATCGGCATTGAGATCGTCCGAGATCTGCGGACGAAGGAAAAGGCGGCGGACCTGCGCAATTTGATCGTTGAACTGGCCTTTCGCAAGGGGCTATGCATTCTCGGGGCAGGAGAGAATACCTTGAGATTGTCGCCGCCGCTTCTGATAGACGCGCAGCAAGCGGAATTCGCGGTGCGGACGCTCGAGGCTTGCATCCACGAAGCAGAGAACAAGCAATAACGTCGTTTTTCGAATTCGAGCTGAAATTCATCCCGTGATTGGCGAAGAAGAGTCGCGCCAGTCACGGGATTTTTGTTTATACTCTGGCTCACCCCGCGTGATTTCGCGAGGAGCCGATGCCGATAATTTCGCGAATGATTTTTCAAATTGTGCATTGGGCAGCGCGCAAGGGTTTGCGCGAGAGCGACGACCCATCCTTCGAAGCAAGAAAACACGAAGCGCGCAAGACCGGGATTCGCGGCGAAACGTACGCATACTGGTATCTCCGGCGGCAGGGATACGTGTTCGTAGCGCGCAATTTCACGCCGCGCGGCGCAAAGGGCGAACTCGATATGGTCGGGTATGACGGAGAGACGCTCGCGTTCGTCGAGGTGCGGACCCGCACGGTGCGCGACGAGATTTCCGCCCTTCCGGAGTTGAGCATCACGCCGGGAAAACAACACGTCCTGGCCAGAACCGCGCGGCATTTTCTTGCGGAACGTCGTGTTCCTGAGTGCGCGTGCCGCTTTGATGTTCTCGCGATCGACAACTCCCCCGGAAAGCCACCGGTAGTTCGTTTGCACAAGGACGCTTTCAGTCCTCAGATGTAGAATTCCACAGTGCTGCGACGGGGACGCGTTTTCAGGAAGGCGAGACGCGGTACAATCGGAGCCCAGAAGGCACTCGTTCGCCTTCCCTAGCTCTGACCATTTCGAGGAGGCTTGCTTTGCCGGAGTTGCGAAAAGACCCGATTACTGGACGCTGGGTAATCATTTCCACCGAGCGTGGAAAGCGGCCAAACGATTTTCTGCGCGAAAGCGTCAGTCCTCTACCTGACGGGAAGAATTGCCCGTTCTGCCCAGGGCACGAAGCCAAAACGCCACCGGAGATTCTCGTCTATGGGCGCAGCAACGGAGGGGCAAACACGGCCGGCTGGACCGTTCGCGTCGTGCCAAACAAATTTCCTGCACTGGGCATAGAGGGCGATCTCGATCGCGAGGGTGAAGGCCTGTTTGACAAGATGAATGGCGTCGGGGCGCACGAGGTGATCGTTGAAACGCCGGATCACGCTGCGACTTTAGCTTCCTTGCCGGAGCGCGCGGTTGAGGATGTTCTCTGGGCTTACCGCGACCGCATGCTGGACTTGAAAAATGACAAGAGGTTTCGCTACGTCCTGATTTTCAAGAATCATGGCGAAGCCGCCGGCGCTTCGGTGGAGCATACGCACTCGCAACTCATCGCGCTGCCGATTGTGCCCCGGCGAGTGCGCGAAGAAGTGGACAGCTCCTGGCATTATTACGACGAGAAGGAACGATGTATTTTTTGCGACATCATTCGCCAGGAACGTGACACCGGCGAGCGCGTGGTCGGCGAAAACGATCATTTCATCACCCTCTCCCCGTATGCTTCGCGTTTCCCGTTTGAAATGTGGCTTCTCCCAAAGGTGCACGGTTCATCGTTCGAAAACAACCAAAGCACAATGTATGCGAGCCTGGCGCGGATGTTGAAGGATACATTGATGCGCCTTGACGCCGTTCTGGACCGCCCGGCGTTCAACTTCATGATTCATACGTCGCCGGTGGGAGAAGAGATCAACGACCATTATCACTGGCACATCGAGATCATTCCCAAGCTGACGAAAGTCGCCGGGTTTGAGTGGGGAACCGGCTTCTATATCAACCCGACACCGCCCGAGGAATCGGCCCGCTTCCTGCGCGAAGCGAAAATTGCTCAGCCGATGGTCACCGCAAAAAAATAGCTTGTAGCCGGCAGTCGCAGGACTCCCGCTTCCCGGCCCGCAGCAAGAATTTTGTTATACTGACTCGCTTGGCGCGGTACCCAAGTGGCCCAAGGGAGAGGTCTGCAAAACCTCCATTCGTGGGTTCGAATCCCACCCGCGCCTCCACAGCTCACAAGAATCTGACAAGTTGTTAGTGTTAGTTCTCGGCGGCATCAGCCGCGACTGGGCTTGGGGCCACGCGCCGAGAACTTCATTTGGCCGGCTCTACGATCTGCACATGATGATGTTCGAGAAGATCTCCTGTTGCGTGATCCACCTGCGTAACGGCCAATTGAAAATTTACTTCCGATTGAATTAAATTTAACTCCGCCTGAGCAAGTTGCGTTTGCGCATCCAGAACAAAGAAGACGGGTTCCGCGCCCAATTCGTACTTTCGTTCATCGGCGTGAAGCGTGTCTCTCGCAAGATCGACAGCTACTTTGGCGGCCTCCATGCCAAGCTTGGCAGCCTCAAGAGCATGTACGGCGTTTGTGACCTCCAGCGAAATGCTTTGATTTGTCCCTCTTTCCAGGTACTGGTCGCGGCGGCGGCCCACCAGGGAATCGGCCAGGTTTGCCTCGCCACCGTGATTCTTTACAGGAAGTGTCAACGAGAGACTTGCCCCATAGGCCGGGTAAGTAAAATGAAACGACTGGCTCAAGCTGCTGCCTAAGCCGGTGTTCCCCACGGCCGGGTCGTTCCCGGCCAATCCATTGCCCGAATAGAAGCCGGAGAGTTCGAGGTCAGGCTTCAGACTGTTGTGCGCCAACCGGACGCTCATTTCATCGGCGGCGAGCCTCTGGTGTATTACATCCAGCTCTGGGCGATTTGCGATGGCACGCGCGAGAGCCGTCGGAATATCCGTTGTGGGCAGTGTTCCAACGGGTTCGGGCTGGTCAGTCAATTCCACATCGAGCACACGAATCGCCGGGTCGAGGTCCGCACCGATGCCCTGGCGGAATTGATCTTCAGCCTGTTTGACCGAATACTCCGCCTGAATCACACCAACACGCCTCGAAGCCACTTGGGACTCGGAGCGATAAATGTCCAGGGGAGGCAAAGCCCCGAGGCTCAGCGCCTTTTTGTCATGGTCGTAACTCTTTTGAGCCTCATCGAGCGACTTTTGCTGCACGGATAGATTTTCGCGGGCCAATACCACGCTCCAATAACTGCGCACAATCTGGAGGATGACATCGTTGACTTCCGCAAGAAACGAAGCGTGCGCCTGCTTCAGGCTGCGCTGTGCGATCAAGATTGGCGCGCGGTTCGGGAAGAGGCCGCGGTTGCGTAACAGCGGCTGGGTAACCGAGAACTGAAGAGTTGTCGCGATGGAGGGATTCAGAATATTAAAGGAGCTATTGGTCGAATTCTTGTCGGCGATGAAAGACCCTTGAAAGTTCGTGCCAGTCTGAAATGTTTGCGAGTAGCCGATTTGCGTAGACTGGCTAAGACTATTCAATATGGATGCACCCTGCAATTGAGTCGAGGTGGGGTTCTTGAAACGCTGATCGCTGAATCCAGAAGTGAGCAACGGATCAAACGGAGCATAGACACGGCGAAGACTATTCTCCGCGGTTTCGATCTGATAGTGATCGAGACGGATGTCCGTGTTGTTGGCGAGCGCCAGGCGAATGCTGTCGTCGAGAGAAAGCACAAGTTTTCCTTCGACGACGTGGTCCTGCAAACCTTGGGGAGCAAATAGAGGTGGCGCAGGTTTTTGTCTTCCGCTGATTCCCAGCACCGTTTCGAGACGTGACGCATTTTGAGCCCGCGCTGTGACGCAACAGCCCGCCAGCAAGGCGATGACAAAACCGACAGAGCGCACCACTCGCATCGATCACCCCCAAATCTGTTGGTCTGTAAACCGCGACTATTCGTACCGGATGGCCTCGACGGGATCGAGCCGCGCGGCTTTCACCGCCGGATAAATCCCGAAAATCAAGCCCACAGAGATGGAAACCAGGAACGCAAGAAGGATCGACTCGATCGTTACCACGGTGGACCATCCGGCGAGCCAGGCAATCAATTGGGACATGGCGAAGCCCAGCACCACTCCCAGGAGACCTCCCGCGAACGAAATCAGGGTAGCTTCGATCACGAACTGACGAATGATGTCCCAGCGCCTCGCGCCGATGGCACGGCGGACACCAATCTCGCGCGTGCGCTCCAAAATGGCCGCCAGCATGATGTTCATGATTCCGATTCCGCCTACCAACAACGAAATGGACGCGATAGCCACCATCACCGTGTTGAATAACTGCTCCGTGCGTTTCTGTTGGGCCAGCAATTCCGCAGGCACGATGACGCTGAAGTCGCCCGCCTCGTGATGGGAAGAATTCAGAATACCGCGCACCACTTCCGCATCCGTGGCGCTCGTATCGGCGGAATCCAGATGCAAATACATGCCGTCCACTTCGTCCTTCAGCCAGCTTTGGGAATCCTCCAGTCGATACAGAACAGAATTCAGCGGAGCATACACAAGGTTGTTCATGTCTTCTGTCCGCACGCCGGATACATCGGATTCAGGAGCGAGTTGCGGCGCGACGATGCCGATTACGTGGCACCAAAGCACGTCGAGTTTGATGTATTCGCCGACGGCGGAAGAAGCGCCGAACAGGCTGTCTTTCGCGGCCGCGCCTAAGACGCACACAGGGGCAGCAGTCGCGTTGTCGGATGTGTCGAAGAAGCGCCCTTCCGTCACGCGAAGGTGGCCGATGTCCAGATAGCTCGGTTCAACGCCATAAACGACGGGCAAATCCTGCTGAGGCTTCGGAAGAATCTTCGTCGGTATAAAACGCTTCCTTGGCGTGCCATCGCGGATGTCCGGCAGATTCTGCCGAATGATTTGATAGTCACTGAGGGTTAAGCCGGGAGAGTTCTTGCGGACCTTCTGCAGTTCCTGCTCGTTACGCGCTTCCTTGGCTTCCACAATCAGGTTGCGAACCCCGAGCTGCTCGATGAATGCCATCACTTTTTGCTGCGCCCCGGCGCCGATCGAGAGCATCGCGACCACGGCAGCAACGCCGAAAATCATTCCGAGCATGGTGAGGAGGGACCGCAGCTTATGACTGGCGAGATTCTCGAATCCGAATACAAGGTCTGGCAGCCACTGTTCCAAGGATCGCGGTGTGGCCACGGAGATGCGTTTCATAGCCATCCTGTTGACTCTAGTCCGAACTCGAGCCGAGACTAGGGCTTGCGCTCCCTGTCCCTTTAGGTTTCCCGGAGCCATTTTTCTCGGGATTCACAAGCGCTACAACTGTCCCGACCGGAATCCCCTCAAGGATGGCGCGCCCTTCGCTCAGCGCACGCACCTTGACCTCCTGCATCTCGAAGCCCCTGCCGCGGTCGCAATAAACGATCTTCTTTCCGTCATGCTCGAAAATTGCTTCAGCCGGTAGAGACACGGCGCGGGTAAGGTGATCGCCGAGGATGCTTAGTTTCGCCTCGAATCCGGGCCTCAGCCGGGGATCGGAGCGATCCAACTGCACGGCCACGTCGAACTTGTGTTTCGAATTGTCGTCCCAGAATTCACCAGCCGTCGCACCGCCAACCGTTCGCACTTTACCCGCGAAGGTTTCGCCGGGAAGCGCATCAATGGTTATATCCACCTGCTGTCCGGACTTCAGGTTTGTGCGGTCGGTCTCTCCGACTTGGGCGGAAATCTCGAGATGAGTAGAGTCGATCACCTCCGCGATGGAGCTGCCAGGATTCGCTTGATCCCCCACGTGATAATCCGGCAGTGTCATCCCGCCAAAGAACATTCCCCCGGTCGAATCCCTGTTTCCGTGAATCACCATCAATCCGTCGATGGGAGAGGTAACCCTCATGTTCTTGATATTTCTCTCTGCCTGATCCATCGCAAGAAGAGCCTTGTGGCGTTTCTCCTCACTTATGGCGAGAGCCGCTTCGTTGGACGCGCTGTGCGACCGGATGTCCTGTTCGAGCTGCGCTAAAGCGCGCTTGGCTTCGTCCAGCGCGAGGATGTTCTTCTGAGCATCAATTTGGCTTATGAGCTCGTTCTTGCTGACCTCGAGTTCCGCCCTGCGGACTGCGTATTTGGCCTTGAGCAGCGCCGTCTTGTCTTCGGCTGTCTGGACTGCTGCGTCCGCCTTAGCCTTTACGATTTCCTGTTCCGCTTGCAGGAGATCGCTCTTGTTCTGGCCGAGATTATATTCTTGCTGGCTGGGATCGAATTCCAGAACCATGTCACCGGCGTGCACTTGCGCTCCAGCAGTCGCCAATTGGATGATCTGCAATGTGCCTCCAGCGATCGGAGGAGCCGAAATGACTCTCGACTGCTCCGTACGGAGCGCACCCTTCGTGAAGACCTTGAGCTGGAGGTCAACTTCCTTTACGGTCGCGGTTGGAATTGGGGCGTCTCCCGCCAGCACAGTGGTTTGCCGGCAGGCAGAGGCACTCCCTGCGGCCACCAAGGCAAGTCCATAGATCGTCGCTATCCAATTTCTTTTCTTCGACAAGGCATTCCTACTTTGCAAGCGTCGGATCCTTCAGAGCTACCCGCTCACCCGGTGCCAGTCCTTTTGCAATCAAAGCCTCATCGCCGCTCTGCCGGGCAACCTCCACGAGCCTCTCGTCAAATTTGGAGCCATGCCGCACGTACGTGACGGTTCGCCCCGCTTTTCTGAAAAGAGCCCCAGTCGGAATCACAATTCCGTCGGGAACCCGGTCAACAGCGATGCGAACTGTTGCTCCCAATCCCGAGGTGAGCCGTGGATCGCTTCCCGTGAAGCTAAGCTCGAGTGCGAAATTTCGAGGGATCGGCCACCCGGCGGAGAAGTCCAGGCTTGCCGTGGGGCTGATGATGTCGACGCGGCCGTCAAATGTCCGGTCCGGCAGCGCATCGAGCTGGACCGTCGCGGACTGGCCTAGTGTCAATTTGCCTCTTTCTGCTTCTTCCACCCGCGCAACAATCTTGAGCGCGGTGGAATCGGGCAGTTCCGCGATTCCCACGCCCGGCCAAGCCCGGTCCCCGGGCTTGAACGCCGTGGGGCCGCCTTGAGGCTGCCAGTGATTCTGCAGCGCCACGACCCCATCGAGCGGAGCGCGCAGAGTGAGCGATTCCAAGCTGCGTTCGTCCTGCGCCACCTGAAACGCGGCCTGGTCACGCTTCTGCTGTTTGCTTGCAAGCTCGGATCCCGCCGCCCCGCGATCCGCCTTCAACTTGGCTTCGGTTTCTTTCTGTTTCTGTTCGGCATCCGCGACTTTCAGCTTGGCTTGCTGGCCTTCGATCGCGGAGAGAATCTCCTGTTTGCCGGCATCCATACGTGCTTTTTCGGTGTCGTACCTGGCGGTCATTACGTCGGTGAGATCCTGTTCTTCCTTCAATCTGGACGCCGCACGCGATTGCTGGATCTCCGCCTCCGCGGACTTGACGGCGGACTGATCCTCAGCAAGCTTTTGTTTCACCGAGGTGGCATCGAACTCCACCAGAGAATCGCCCTTCTTCACTTTCGTGCCGTTGGCAACGAGCCTAAGGATCTGCAAGTCTCCCGCGCCGTAGGGGGCTGTGATAACCGCCGAGCGGACGGCCTTCACTTCTCCTTTTATTTCCAGATAATCCACGAATTCCTTCCGCTTCGCATCGGTTGTTGGCAGATTCACCGCCGAACTCGCCAGCCGGAAGCCTCCAAAGACGAGCCCGCCCACGATAACGACCAGACCGCCAACAAAGGCCGTTTTCCTCGAGCTAGATTTAACTTGCTCGCCGCTCATTGCCGCTCCGCCGTCCCAGGCCCCTGGCTTGCGTCCCGCTGGATCACATCTCCTTCGACAAGTCCCGACTCCACCACGGAGCTGAAATCATTCCGCCGTCCGATTTTCACAACGCGCTTCTCAAAACCGCTGGATGTCTTCCGCCACACATATGCGCCCCCCAGTTCGAAGCCGACGCTTTGGCAAGGAACCACAAGCACGTCGTTCTCCGAGCCCAGATTAATGTCCATGGCGGCCGACAGGTCTGGCAGAAGGCGCGGGTCACTTCCCTGAACTGAGAATCGCGCCGTGAACGTGCGCACCAGTTCCGAGAATTGTCCGGTGTGTCCGAGAGGGGAAAGTTCATCGAGGATGGCCGGGAGAGTCATTCCCGGATAAGCGTCCAGATGCAATTGCGCTTGCTGGCCCGGGTGAATCTTCAAAAGGTCAACCTGGTTAAGTTCTACGCGGACTTCCATGCGGGAAGGATCGACCACTTGAAGAAACGGCAATCCGGGTCGGACCTGGTCACCTTGTTGCACCGTACCCATGCGCCCGCCGAGCCAGATCGTGTTGTAGACGACCACTCCGGCCATCGGCGAGTGCACAGTCATTTTTGCCGAGTTCCCAAGTGCATAACGCATGGCATCCTTCGCACGGTCCCGCTGAATCTCCAGAATACGAATGGCCGCAAGAGCCGCGGCACGCTTCAATTGGTATGTTTCTTTCAGTTGCTTCAGCGTGGTTTGCGCTTCATCAACAGCTTCCTGATTTTTTTCAGCGTCGATCCGCGAAACAACCTCGTTCCTTTGTATCTCGAGTTGCGAGCGCTTCAATTCGTCATCCGCCTGCTGCATCGCCGTATCGTCCTTCGCACGAGCGATGTCTTCGTCGGTCTGTTTCTGAGCCACCTGGCTGACCAGGTTGTCGTAGGTGCTCTTCTTATCGAGATAGTCTTTCATCTGCGCCTGAGGATCAAACTCGACCAAGAGATCGCCGCTCTTGACATGCGCGCCAGAGGGCGCCAGTTTTGTGACCACCATGGAGCCGACCTGCGCCCCTTCCAGCCTTGGCGCTAAAACGACAAAAGAGCGTGAAGCTTGCGTGGTGCCATTCAGTCGCAGAGTTTGTGAAAGGCTTTTTCTTTCGACTCTAACCAGGGACTCGACCCGGTCCGCAGAGGGGCGTCCTTGCCGGAAATGCACAAAAAGAAAGGGGATAGCTACAACAGAGAATACCAATAGGCCCCGCAAGAGGAGGGTCTTGGGCTTGTCGTCGTGATGAGCTATTCGGCCCATTGCCGCATAAGACTCAAAAAAGACCTGAAAGTTATCCCATTTAGATAGCGTCTTGGAATTCGAATTCGTTCAATAGGTTGTTTCATCGACGCCGCGAGCCTGTTAGCACGCGATCCGAACTAAGTCTATCCCACCCCAAAGGAGAACTGAACACGGAATTCTCCCGGTGACCATGGCTTGAGAATATGTTGCAAGAATAGCGGGGGCTGGCCGCGCGTTTTAGGTTCGTTCCATGTTCAAACATATTCGTAACCAGAAAGCTGGAGCATACCATCTAACTTCAGGCGGCAGAGAGAAGCTGCAGAGGGCCGGAGAGAGTTTTTCGGCTTTCGTTAAGTTTCACTGAATAGTATCTTCAATTCTTACAGTTTGACACCGCGCGGAACGGTTTGTAGTCTGCGGCCCTCGCAACCCCGGATGGGCTACTGCTCGGAGCTTAAGTCGAGGCATCGTGCGAGCGTGGAGCACAATATCCGCCCTCAGTGCAGAGACTAGGGCTCGGCTCAAGTTCTGTGCCAGGAGGGTAAGAGTCGGTACAAGGCATGAAAACCGCATCTCTCAACTCTGTAAACCAGACACCCGTCTTAGGCGATGGCGATCCGCTCACTGAAGACCAAATTTCTGCGGTAGTTCAGGATGTCCTCGCCTCCACCTATTTTGTAGACATTCACACGCACTTGTATTCCCCATCCTTTGGAAAGATTGGTTTGTGGGGCATCGATGAGTTGTTGACCTATCACTATCTCGAGGCCGAACTTTTCCGGTCTTCGAGCATCAAACCGGAGCAATACTGGGCCCTATCCAAACAAGAGCAAGCCGACGTCATCTGGCGGACGCTGTTTGTTGAAAATACTCCCGTTTCAGAATCCACGCGCGGAGTGATCGCTGTCCTGAATGCATTCCACCTCCCCACGGATCGCCGCGATTTGACGGCCGCCAGGGCCTTCTTCAGTGCACAAAAAATCGAAGCTCACGTCGAGCGAGTGCTCGAGATGGCGGGCATCGATTTAGTAATAATGACGAATGATCCGCTCGATCCGGCAGAGGCGCCCGTCTGGCTGAACGGAGTCGCCGGCCACAGGCGGTTTCGAGCTGTGTTGCGGCTGGACCGGATTCTTTGTACCTGGCCCGCGCACTGGCAGGCCTTGGCCAGCCAGGGTTATTCGGTTGACGAACACGTCTCGGGCAAGTCCGCCAGTGAGGTTAGGAGGTTCCTGACGGACTGGTGCGCTCGCATGGAACCCGTCTATATGGCGGTGTCTCTCCCGGATACTTTCCTTTATCCGCAGGAGACAACCGGCAATCGATTACTGAAAGAGGCTGTGCTCCCGATTTGCCGCGAACTGAATTTGCCGCTTTCTCTCATGATTGGAGTACGGAAACAGGTGAATCCGGCGCTGCGTCTGGCAGGTGACGCTCTGGGTAAAGCGGACCTTCGAGCCCTGGAGAATCTATGCCGGGATTTTCCAGAGAATCGATTTCTTGTGAGTGTTCTCAGCCGGGAAAATCAACATGAACTGTGCGTTTACGCGCGGAAGTTCAACAACTTGATGCCGTTCGGCTGCTGGTGGTTCATGAACAATCCCTCGATTGTTGAGGAGATCACACGCGAGCGGATCGAGATGCTGGGTACGAGTTTTATTCCGCAGCATTCCGACGCTCGCGTGCTCGAGCAAGTCATTTACAAGTGGCATAACACACGCAGAACCATGTCGCACATCTTTTCCAACTCCTATCGTCTTCTCACTGAAGATGGCCGAAGCGTCACGCGCAACGACATTCAGAAGGATATTTGCCGCCTTTTCCGTTCGAACGCCGAAGCATGGACGGGCATGCGGACACCAACTTCCGCCGCGCGAACGTAGACTTGACGAGCGGCGTTATTGGGCGAGTTCGCCTTGAAGTTCGATGCTCGCCTGGACCTTTAAAATCTTAAACGTCTCCCATGCGTACTGGCCGGCAGAAGATCCGAGCTTTTCCGGCGGAGCGGCTCTTGAGATGTCCGGCGCATCTGCGTCACAATTTCACGTTGTAATCGCCGAACACACAACGGAGGATCATGGTGAAAAGAATGAGAGAGTCCCTTGCATGTTCGCTTGGGTTGTTCGCTTTGGTTATTCTTCCTCAGCCGGAGACAGCGAGAGCGTAGAACGCCACCTTTAGATTGACGGACTACTTCCTCACCCGAAGCAAGACCACGCCATGTGCCGGCACCATCGTCGAATACTCCGTCCCATGCGCTTTGAGGTCGTCGTGAGACCAGAGATCCCTCATGTGCTTGGGTGCCGTCATTAAGCCCAGGTCAGACCACTTGACGGTAATTTTTGTGGGCTCACCGCTCCTATTGAACAGTCCGACCGCCTGCGCGCCATTCGAAAGCTCTCTCGCCCAAATCTCCTGATCACCGTTCTTCGCAATGCGCCGGCCCTGCTTTCCTTCCTTGTCTTGATCGATGCCAATCACTTCGCGGTTGGTCAGAATCGCTGCTATTGACGGGGTCATGTTCCGCAAGTCATTTCCAGCCAACAGCGGCGCGGCAAGAATGGACCAAAGGCTCATATGTGTCCTGTATTCGTCGTCGGTCATCCCGCCGTTGCCGATTTCGAGCATGTCCGGGTCATTCCAGTGTCCTGGCTTCGCCCACTGAGCCAGCTCATCCTGTGAAAACCCAATCCGTGTCATCGACTCCCATTTGTCGCTGATGTCACCCGTCGTTCGCCAGGCATTCCCGCCAACGTCCGCGCCCCACTTCCAGACCTCATTGCGGCCGTATTGGCACAAGCTGTACACGATCGGATGGCCAGCCTTCAGCAGCGCATCCCCCATGATTTGGTAGACCGCGCGCATCTCTTCATCTGTGTAGAGGTTGCCCGCGCCGCACCAGTCGTATTTCAGATAATCGATACCCCAGGCCGCATACGTCCGCGCATCCTGCAATTCATGGCCGTAACTGCCCTCGTACCCAGCGCAGGTATTTGGCCCGGGCGAAGAGTAAATACCAATCTTGAGGTCTTTACTGTGTACGTAGTCAGCAAGCGCCTTCATGTCGGGGAATTTCTTGTTGGTGGTGATATTCCCTTGCGCGTCGCGGCCCGCTTCCCACGTGTCGTCGATATTGATGTATTGATAGCCGGCCTCTTTCATGCCGTTCGTGGCCATGGCATCGGCCATGCCCCGGACAGCGGCGTCATCCACTCGCCCCGCAAACTTGTTCCAGCTGTTCCATCCCATTGGGGGAGTTCTCGCAAGGCCGTTGTCTGGCACTTCGTGCAGCGCAGGAAGTGGCAACCGCGTTGGATAATCACCTTCCCCGGGGGGCGCGCGATGAGCGATCATCTCTGTGACTTCCGCATCGGGCCGTCGCCGAGTTGCCAAGTGCAATTCATCTCCAACCAGCTTGCCTTCGTAATTCACCCGGCGCTGACTTCTGCCATTGGCCGCGCTCGCTGTCAACGTAAACCCCTCCGGTCCACCGGTACTCTCAACAATTTTGAAGTAGAACTGGCTTACGCGAATGGTTCCTGTAATGTGAGAATCTTCCTGGTGGAGATTTAGATAGGTCGTCCGGAAAGTGCCATCGGGCAGCGGGTCGCGGACCGCCCAATTTCCCGTCAGATCCGCGGCAAAACAGGGTGAAGCCATCAGAGCGATCAGAAGAGCGTAAAAAGTTTTCATAGCATGCGGAGATTACAACAATCCCGAAACGATTCAAACTGTTTTACGAAGCGGCCCGTTTTATTTCGGCTGAAATATGAAGTTTGAAACACTGCAGCGTTTGGCCGGCCGGGTCTTGGTGTACGCTAGCTGGCGTCGTAGAAGAAAGGCCCGGGTCGTTGCTCGGGAAATAGTTCACTTGCCGCGCACAATGCGGGCCCATGAAAGAGCCTCCGCCGAGAATCGCTTACGAAGAGTTGTTTGAGACCCTGCTCCGGGTGCTGCTCAAGCAAGGTTTTCCGGTGCAGCGCGCCCGCCTTTGTGCGCAGCTGTTCGCGGAAGCTAGCCGTGATGGTGTCTACTCACACGGTTTGAACAGATTTCCTCACTTCGTGCGCATGGTTAAGAGTGGAATTGTTGTTGCCGGAGCCGAGCCTCGACTGGCGGCGAGTTTTGGCGCACTCGAAAGATGGGACGGTCAGTGTGGCCCCGGCAACTTGAATGCGCACACTTGCATGGACAGAGCGATTGCCCTTTCCCGCAAATACGGAATCGGCTGCGTCGCTCTCGCCAATACCAACCACTGGATGCGTGGCGGCAGCTACGGCTGGCAAGCGGCCGATGCCGGTTTCATTGGAATTTGCTGGACGAACACACTGCCCAATCTTCCGCCGTGGGGAGCGAGCGATGCGCGCGTCGGAAACAATCCCTTGATCATCGCGGTGCCGCGAGCGAAAGGCCATGTCGTCCTCGATATGGCCATGTCGCAATTCTCCTACGGTGCCCTCGCGTCGTATCGCAGGCGCGGTGAGCAACTGCCCGTCGAGGGGGGCTTTGATCCAGCGGGACGGCTAACCCGCGATCCCGCAGCCATCGAATCCTCCAAGCGTCCTCTCCCCATCGGCTATTGGAAAGGCTCCGGCTTGGCGTTGATGATGGACCTTGTGGCCTCGCTGCTGTCTGGTGGGTGCGCTACCTTCCAGATACCGGCCCAACCAGAAAAGGAAACGAAACTTTCACAAGTTTTCATCGCCATTGACCCGCACCCGTTCCAGCAAAGCGACAATTCTGCAAACATTGCGGATCAAATCATCGAGTACCTCCAATCACCGGCTTCCGCCGTGAGTGAAAACGTCCGCTATCCCGGACAGCGCGTATTACAGACACGGAAAGAAAATCTGGAAAAGGGAATTCCAGTCGAGCCGGCAATCTGGCGGGAGGTTCTAGACTTTCTTTGAAAGATGCATTTTGCGGAGGAGGGAATCGATCGCTTCGCCTCAATCAGTATCCAAGTTTCTTATCCACGATATTCAGCAACGCCTCGCCCTTACGAAATCTTGTGAACTGCTCGATGAAGAATCGCATGGCGTTGTCGAGCCAGTCGGGCGTATGGTCGGCACAATGCGGCGAAAGCAAGACATTCTCCAGTATGTAGAACGGGTGGCCTTCGGGGAGAGGCTCGTGGTCGAACACGTCCAATGCCGCTCCGGCAATCCGGCCGCTCGATAGAGCTTCAACCATCGCCTGTTCGTTGATCACGGGGCCTCGCCCGACATTGATCACTACCGCACTGCGCTTCATCGCGCGAAACTCTGCTTCACCGATCATTCCGCGCGTCTCCGAAGTCATCGGCGTGCACACCACAACGTAGTCGCACAGCGGGAGCATCTCCAGGCGCTGCCCGGGTGTGTAGGTCTGCGCAACGAGCGGGTCCGCCTCGTCCGGCTGCGGGGCATGCCTCTTCACCGCAAGCACAGTCATTCCCATGGCCCTTACCCTGACTGCAATGGCGCGGCCAATGTCTCCGTACCCGATGATACCCACGGTTCGGCCCGAGATGGGCAGGACCTCGAAGGCTTCCCAAGCGCCGCGCATCTGATTCCTGATCATGCGCCGAAAGTCTTTCGCGAAGTATAAGATCGCACCGAGCACAAATTCACCCAGAGAAGCGCTGAATACGCCCACTCCGTTGGTGAGCGGCACGGGACTCTGCACCAGTTCCGGAAAAAGCGTTCGTTCCAGCCCCACCGAGCGGGAATGCACCCAAAGCAGGTTTGGGCACATTCCAAACACCTGCTTGAACAGCGCGAGGGAGCCAGACCAATTGAACAACACACTCGCTTGGGCCGCGTCTTCTTGAAATGCTTCCGCGGAATTGCCTATCGTGATTCTTACTTCGCCGAGTTGGCGCAACATCGCAAGTTGCGGCTCAGCCGGTTTGGCCAGAACGAGAACGGTGTCGTTTTTCATTTGCATACCACGAACTGGGCAAAAGATTACACCACATTTGCAGCGCACCGTCGCAGCCATGCACGCTTTAGAGAAATCAAAATTCGTCTTTGTGTCTTCGTGTTTGACACTTCAAAATCTATCCTCCTAAACTACACCGCCTTGCAGGAATCATGGATGATTGACCGAGCGCCTTCAAAGTTCTACGGTGAATGCATCGAGTTTTACGATCCCGGGAGGAAACGTATGCCGCCAAAAGACTCCAAATCATTGAGGAGTTATCGCTGGTACGGTCCGGATGATTTGCGGTCCTTTGGCCACCGTTCCCGCGCCGCATCCATGGGGTGCACGCAAGCGGACTACGCCGGAAAGCCTGTCATCGCGATCATCAACACTTGGGGCGACATTAACCCGTGCCACAGTCATCTTCGAGAGCGCGCCGAGGACGTGAAGAAGGGGGTGTGGCAGGCCGGCGGATTTCCCGTCGAGATGCCCGCGTTCACTCTCGGCGAGACGTTTCAGAAGCCCACCACAATGATGTATCGCAATCTTCTGGCGATGGAAGTGGAAGAACTTCTGCGCTCCTATCCAGCCGATGGCTGCGTGCTGCTCGGAGGTTGCGACAAGACAACGCCGGCGCTGCTGATGGGCGCCATCAGCATGAATTTGCCCGCGATTTACGTCCCCGCAGGACCCATGCTGCGCGGAAATTGGCGCGGCCAAATTCTCGGCAGCGGATCCGATGTCTCAAAATACTGGGCGGAACGGCGCGTCGGCAACATCGATCTGCAGGCCTGGACCGAAATCGAAAATGGCATCGCTCGCTCCGCGGGCACATGCATGACCATGGGCACTGCATCCACAATGACCAGTTTGACGGAAGTCCTGGGTTTCACACTTCCCGGAGCCACGTCGATCCCCGCAGTCGATGCCAATCATCCGAAGATGGCCAGTCAATCGGGCCGTCGCATCGTAGAAATGGTTTGGGAAGATTTGAAACCCCGGGACATCCTGCGTGATGCTTCCTTCAACAATGCCATTGCCGCTGTTTTCGCGTTGGGAGGCTCGACGAACGCGGTAATCCACTTGGTGGCCCTGGCGGGACGCGCCGGCATAAAGATTGCTCTAGATCGTTTCGATCAGTATTCGAAGAAAACACCGATGCTTGCGAACATACGTCCCAGCGGCAAATACCTGATGGAGGATTTTTATTACGCGGGTGGGTTGCCGGCATTGCTTCGTGTGCTGGCTCCGCACCTGGATTTGAGGTGCATGACCATCACCGGAAAAACGCTGGGCGAAAATATCTCCGGTGCCGAAATTTACAACTCGGACGTTATCCGTTCGCTCGATGATCCCGTGCTTGCCTCCGGCGGCCTGGCAATTCTCTACGGAAATCTCGCTCCCAATGGCGCGGTCATCAAAGCGTCCGCGGCCGAACCAAGGCTCCTCAAGCACACTGGCCGCGCGATCGTCTTCGACAGCTTCGACGAAATGAACTCCCGCCTGGACGATCCCGCCCTCGATGTAGACGCCGACAGCGTGCTCGTGCTGCGAAATGCCGGCCCCAAAGGCGCGCCGGGCATGCCTGAATGGGGGAACCTTCAAATTCCACAAAAACTCCTGAAAGCCGGCATCCGCGATATGGTGCGGATTTCCGACGCAAGAATGAGCGGCACAAGTTACGGTGCTTGCGTTCTTCACGTGTCGCCCGAATCTTTTGTCGGCGGACCTCTTGCACTGCTGAAAGAGGGAGACCGCATCGAACTTGACGTTCCTGCCCGCCAACTGAATATGCTTGTGAGCGAAGATGAACTCGCGCGCCGCCGCGCAGAATGGCGGCCGAGAGAGAGTGTTTATCCCCGCGGGTATGGAAAATTATTCATGCAACACATCAAGCAGGCGCACGAGGGTTGCGACTTCGATTTCCTGGAAGGCACCGCGCCTATTCCCGAGCCCGAAATCCATTGAGAATCTTATGCATCAACAAAATCATGGGTTCAGAAGGGCGCCGCGCTAGGATTCGGAAGCCGCGTCCACGTGTAACAATTCGCTGTTATGAGGTCCGCCGGCGAGCATCAGGATGCCGGAAAGGCAGAGGCTTCCCACGAGATACAGCAGTCCGACCTGAAAGGAGTGCGTTCGATTGACCAGGTATCCCATCATCATTGGTCCAAAAAATCCGCCCAGATTTCCGATTGAATTAATCAGTCCGATGGAGGCAGCCGCTGCGGATTCGCTCAAAAACGCTGATGGGACTGCCCAAAAACAAGGATGGAAAGAGTAATACCCGGCTGCCACCATGCAGAAGAGAACAACAGCGACCGCGAGGGATGAGCCATAGACCACCGCTAGCAACAAAGAAACTCCACAGAAAAAAATGGAGACCGCCGCGTGCCAGCGCCGCTCCAGAGTCCGATCCGAGTGCCAACCATTCAACTGTTGAACCAAAAACCCGATAAGATAAGGCAGCGCGGCGAAAAGCGTGACCCGAATATCGCTTTGTCCTGAAAGCCGCTTGAGAATGGTAGGGAGCCAGAAAGCAACGCCGTAGCCTCCCGTCGTGGCACAGAAGTAGCACAGCGTTAGCAAGATGACGTCGCGTTGTGCGAAGGCCTGCCAGATACTGTAGGAACGAACCTTCTTTTTCTGTTGGTTTTCACGCTCCAGCTCGTTGCTGATCCAATCACGCTCTTCCTGTTTGAGCCACTTCGCTTCTCGAGGCCAATCCGTCAGATACAAAATCGTAATTACGCCGAATAGGACGGCGGGGACACCCTCCAAAATGAACAGCCACCGCCATCCGCGCAAACCAAACCACGCGATTCCCAGCAGCAAGCCGGCGAGCGGAGAGCCTACCACGTAGGAGAGCGGGCTCGCCGCGTAGAAAACAGCGATAGCTTTGGATCGGTCCTGATATCGAAACCAATGCGAAACGTAGACAATCACGGCAGGGAAGAAGCCCGCTTCCGCCGCGCCCACCAGAAAGCGCACCAGATAAAATTCCCGGGCCGTGTGGATAAACGCCATGAACGCAGTTATGATTCCCCAGGAAATCATGATGCGGGCGATCCACTTGCGCGCGCTCCAGCGTTCGGCGATTAGGGCGCCGGGGATTTCCAGCACGACGTAGCCAATGAAAAACATTCCGGCTCCGAGACCAACCACGCGATCGTTGAAGCCCAGGTCGTGCGGCATCTGTAGTGCCGCGGCGCTGACGTTCATGCGGTCCAGGAAAGCGATGATATAAAGCAGGAAAAGAAAGGGAGGGAGTCGCCAGGCTATCTTTTTACGTGCGCTTTGTACGACCGCCGGATCGGGCGGTGCGGAGGCCATATTCGCTCGATTCGCAATTCCTCGAGGAGCGTCGGAAGTACCCTGTGTCATTTAACCTTTTTGCTGCGCATATTTTGCGCCGCGTAGTATACACAAAAAGGAGCGAAGCTTTCGTCCTCAGCCTATCAGGCTGGAACCCCGAAGTGGCTAGCGAATCCGGGCTCCCGATGACATTTCTTCAACGAATCGATCCGAGGAGTTGAAATGCGCGAGTTCATAATTGCGGCTATCCCCGGGGATGGAATCGGGCCGGAGGTGATTGCCGCCGGTCTTGAAGTTTTGCGAACGCTCACGCAGAAAGTTGGCGGGTTTCAGCTGCGCGTTGAAAAATTTCCCTGGGGCTCGGACTACTACAAAAAACATGGCGAGATGATGCCGCGTAACGGGCTGGAACGCCTCCGGCCATTCAGCGCTATTTATTTCGGCGCTGTCGGGGCGCCCTATGTCCCCGACCACATAACGCTCTGGGGTTTGCGTCTAGCGATCTGCCAGGGTTTCGATCAGTACGTCAATCTTCGGCCAACTCGCATACTGCAAGGCTTGTCATCGCCGCTGCGCGATTGCAAACCAGGCGATCTCGACTGGGCCATCGTCCGTGAGAACACAGAAGGCGAATACGCCGGACTCGGCGGACGCGCTCACCGCGGCCTGCCTGAAGAAGTGGCCACGGACACGTCTATCTTTACCCGCCGTGGTGTGACGCGAATCATGAGATTTGCCTTCAAGCTGGCGCAAGATCGCCCGCGCAAATTGTTGACCGTCGTAACCAAATCCAACGCGCAGCGCCACGGCATGGTTCTTTGGGACGAAATCGCGGAAGAAGTATCAAAAGAATTCCCCGATGTCCGCTGGGACAAAATGCTCGTCGACGCGATGACCACTCGCATGGTGGGCAAGCCCTCGAGTCTTGACACCATCGTCGCCACCAACCTCCACGCCGACATTCTTTCCGACCTCGCCGCCGCTCTTGCCGGCAGCCTCGGAATTGCTCCTACCGCAAACTTGGATCCCGAGCGCCGCTTTCCTTCCATGTTCGAGCCTATTCACGGCGCAGCGTTCGACATCACAGGGAAAGGCATCGCCAATCCCGTCGGCGCATTTTGGACCGCCGCGCTCATGCTGGAACATCTGGGAGAGGCGGACGCAGCCCATCTGCTGATGCAAGCCATCGAGCGGGTAACAGCGTCCGGCATTTACACTCCCGATCTCGGCGGCAGAGCCACAACCCGAGAAGTCACGTCCGCAGTTTGCGATGCCATTCACTCAGCAAACGCTTGAGTCTCAACTTGCGGTCATCAATCCCGCTTGACTTACGGTGTAATCTATCCGGCGCGTCTCGGGCCGGAAAAAGGGATCACGCTGCTGTCCACTGGGGGTGCGACAAAAATGCGAACACTCGTGCCACCAGTACTTTTCTTGACGGCAGTTCTCGCCATGCACCAGCAAGCTTCCTCCCCGGACCTCGCGGGCATCGCCCATGTCGCTTTTCGAGTGAGCGACGTTCAGAACTCCCGCGAGTTCTACCACACGTTGGGTTTTGAGCAGGCCTTTCAATTCGCCGATCCCGGCAAGCCAGTCGTCTCCTACATCAAAATCAACGATCAACAGTTTATTGAACTCTATGGCCGTACCGAGGACACTCAGCCCACAGGTCTTCTCCACGTCTGCTATGAAGTCTACGACATCGAAACCCTTTGGAGTGAGTATATGAAGCGCGGCTTGAATCCGCCGCACAGCCGCAAAGCTCGGGCCGGCAATCTGCTCTTTGTATTCCCTGATCCCGAGGAACAAATTCTCGAGTACACGCAATATCTTCCAGGTTCGCTTCATTTTGAAGTACGGGGAAAATATCTCGGTGACCGCCGAGTTTCGCAGCATCTCGTTCGCGCGGTCATTCCCGTGCGCGACGTTAGCGTTGAGCACGATTTCTACACCACCAGGCTGGGGTTCAAGGATGCGGGCTCCGGCAGTGTGAATCGCATGCGCCTGCCAGGAAACTCCGGTGGGGAGTTGGAGCTTGAGGACGCCAATCGGCCATCGAAACCGGGCATCGTTTTCACCGTGGCCGGTCTTGCGCGCGCAGCAGACGATTTGAGAAGCCGGTCGCTCAGCGTCATAGCCGGTGAAGGCGCTGTCTCCGTCGCCGATCCTGATGGCACTGTCATCCTCTTCATTGAGGAAGGCAAGCAGGCTCCTGGCCGGCTCTAATCTCGGCGGCGTGCAAGCAAGCGCCGTGCAGCCCCAATTACACGAAAGGGAATCAAAATATTAGATGAAAATTAGAAACGTGGCTTCGGTACAGATTAAGTCCATTAGAGCGGCAATCCTTCTGCTTGTTGGAATGACGTTCCTTCTCCCTTTTTGTAGCGCGCGCCAAAAAGAATTCAGCAAGTGGCCGGCAGGAAGTTCGCCCATGGAAATCGGCAAGCGAGTGGCCGAGCGGTTCGTCTCGGGCCCTCACACCAATTTTGGCCGCGCCACTCCGCCTGCTCATATTACTTATCCTGAAGCCGTCGCCTGGTACGGCGCATTGACCTTCGCGCAATTAAGCGGCGACAAGGATCTCACCTCCCGCCTGATCTCCCGTTTCGATCCTCTTTTCACTTCCGAATCCGCTCTCGTGCCCCACCCTGTCAACGTGGACAGCACCATTTTCGGTTCCGTCCCTCTGGAAATTTACATCGAAACCAAGCAGCAGAAATACTCGGATATGGGATTGCCGATTGCCGACAAACAATGGCAAGACCCCACTTCCGAAGGACTGACCAACCAGAGCCGGTTCTGGATCGACGACATGTACATGGTCACCACCGTACAGGTGCAGGCCTATCGCGCCACCGGTGAAACCAAATATCTCGACCGCGCCGCCCTTGAGATGGTCGCTTACCTGGACAAGCTCCAGCAGCCCAATGGGCTTTTCTATCACGCTCCCGATGTTCCATTTTTCTGGGGCCGTGGCAATGGTTGGGTCGCCGCGGGTATGACGGAACTTCTGCGTTCACTGCCCGCGAGTCATCCTCAACGAGGCCGAATCCTGGAGGGCTATCGCAAAATGATGGTTTCCTTACTGAAGTTTCAGGGAAAAGACGGCATGTGGCAACAGCTGCTCGACCATCCGGAGGCTTGGCCCGAATCTTCGTGCACCGCGATGTTTACGTTCGCGATGATCACCGGCGTGAAGTACGGCTGGCTTGACGAGAAGCACTATGGACGGGCCGCCCGCAAAGGCTGGCTCGCTCTGGTCAGCTACCTTGATCCAAACGGCGACCTGAGGAATGTCTGCGAAGGCACGAACAAGAAAAATGACCTCAACTATTACCTCAATCGCGCTCGCAACACGGGTGACCTGCACGGTCAGGCGCCGCTTCTTTGGTGCGCCTCGGCGCTGCTTCGTTAATCAGGGAGTTTCCCACAACTTCATGTCCGCGAAGCCAACCTAGGAGTTGACAGGCTCGTAGGTGTGTGTTCAGCGGGGCTTGACGGGTCACCGGACACGACCATCCACTCACTCACTATCCTTGTTCCTCCCGCCCCTTGGATTTCAGATTTAGTCTTGCTAAACCTCACCTTTAAATTTTCGGGATTGACATGATTGCGGCTCCACTCCTAATGTCCGCTCACTGGGTGTATTCAAGCAGTTGATGGCGACTATCCGGCAAATCGATGGTCAGAAGCGAGTGCTGCGGCTCGTTCATTTTTAGGTGCGAAGGCCGTCCCGTGTGTTCGAGGCCAATGGCACGCCGCATTTGGCGGGCACGGCTAACCTAGTTCTCTGGGAAGACCCGCGAAAGGGAAAAACGATCATGAAGAAGAACGTTCTTATTGTTTTTTTCGCACTTCTCCTCGCTCCTATACAGTCGCGCGCGCAAGGCCTGGGAAGTATCGTCGGCAGGGTTACGGATCCCGGCGGTGCCGGCATTGCCGGCGCGCAAGTCACCGCGACGCAAGAAGGCACGGGATTTTCCCGATCCGCAACTACGGACACTGAGGGGCTCTATGTCCTCCCCTCTTTACGACCCGCTGTCTACAATCTAACCGTCGAGGCCAAAGGCTTCAGCACCTCCAAGTCCAGCGGCATTACCTTGCTCGCCGATCAAACACTCACTGTGAGCTTGGGCATGAAGCTCGGTACGGTGGCCGAGGTTATCACCGTGGAGGGCAACGCCCTCCAAGTCGATACGACGACTTCCACGCTCAGGCAGGTCATCGAACAGAAACGCCTCGTCGAATTGCCTCTTAATGGCCGAAACGCTGCCCAGCTCTCCTTGCTTGTGCCAGGCGTCGTCGTCTCCACAAATGGAGGCGCTGACCAGGGCAACACCAAGACCTTTCCTGGCGCCGTCACTTTCTCCGCTAACGGAGCGCGTCAGGACATGATCAGCTACCAGCTGGATGGCGGTAATTATCTGGACGAATACACCAACGTCAACCAGCCTTTTCCCTTCCCGGACGCCCTTCAGGAGTTCAGCGTTCAGACCAGCAACTACACCGCGGAATACGGACAGAACGCTGGCGCCGTCGTAAACGTCATCACCAAGTCCGGCACCAACAATCTCCACGGTGACGCGTTTGAGTTCCTTCGTAACGCCGTCTTCAATGCTAGAAATTTTTTTGCTCCGCTCACACAGAACGGCGTACCCACCAAAGACATGGGCCGCGATCAGCTTAAGCGCAATCAGTTCGGCGGCACCATTGGTGGCCCCATTCGTCGTGACAAGACCTTTTTCTTTGCTGGCTTTCAGGGCACACGCTTGCGCAACCTCGGCAATCCCACCAACTCGATCATTCCATCGCAGGCGGATATCACTGCCTTCACTGCAGGCGGCGGCGTAATCGATCCGACGGTCGCCAACCTGCTGTCTCTCCTGCCCATTCAGGCGACTTCCGAGTCAGTGACTTTTGTCAGGCCACTCAAGCAGAATTTCAACGACATCATCGGCAGGGTTGATCACGCTTTCAGGCAGAATGATCATCTTTCTGTCCGCTATGATTTCAACTACTTTAGTAATGCGGCCGTCTTTGTTCCCACTAATATTCTGACTTACGCCGACGGTTCCAAAATCACCAACCAGAACTGGCTCATTCACGAGTCGCACATTTTCAAGCCCACGCTCATCAACGATTTTCGGTTCAGCTACGCACGCGAGAAATCAAGCCGAGGTCCAGCATCAACGGTTCCCAGCGTCCAGAGTCTCGGCTCGTTGATTCCGTTTCAACCCGCTGCCCACGCCATTCAACAGATTCGCGTAAATGGTTTCTTTAGTTTCGGAGATAATCCCCAGGCCGCGTTCGTCAGAAACAATTTCACCTGGAGCGACGATGTTAGCTGGGTCAAAGGAAAACACGACTTCCGCTTTGGGGGCGTTATTGAGCGAAGCCGCGTGGACATCGCCAACCTGTTCTTCCAGCCGGGCGAGTTTAGCTTCCCCAGCCTCAATGCTTTCCTGTCCGGAAAGCTTGGCGACTACCCAGGCCAAGTCGCGTTTCGCCAGGGCGCTGGAGAATTCAAGAACAACCGCGATATCTTCGCTGGCATCTATGCCCAGGACAATTACAGAGTCACTACCCGCTTAACAGTGAATCTTGGCCTCCGCTACGAACCCACTCTTCCCTGGCGCGAAATCAAAGGCCGCGTCCAACAGTTCCGTTTAAGTGGTCTCCTCGCCGATGTTCGCTCCACCCAGTTTCCGAACGCTCCTCCCGGCGTGTACTTCCCCGGCGATCCTGGTGTTCCACAATACGGTGTCGGCGCCAGTCTCAAGAATTTTGCGCCTCGCGTTGGATTTGGCTACGATGTCTTTGGCGATGGCAAGACCAGCATCCGTGGTGGAGCGGGCATTTTCTACAATTCCCGCATCACCGGAGTCCTCAACAACCGGTTCGTGGATCAAACGCCGTTCAGTCCGCAGTTAATTTTGTCCAACGCCGCCAAAACTTTTCCCGGCACTCTCACTGATCCCCTCTGCACATTGGCTGCCACCCAAACGGCGCAGGGTTGTACTCCGCAGGCCAATCTCTTTCCCGCTCCTTTTCCGCCGCCCTCGAACTCCACTTTTGCCCTGGGCGGCCTCTACTTGAGCTGGGACCCCGCCCACAACTATCAGGTTCCCACGGTTTATAACTGGAACCTCGGAGTCGAACACCAATTGCCCTCCAACATCGTCGTGCGCGCCGCCTATGTCGGTTCTCACAGTTCTCATCTCACGGAAACCATGAACTTGGACCCGTCCCCTTTCTCCCCCACCGGCACTAAGGGCACTCTCAGGTTGAATACCATCGTCGCTTCCTTGGGCATCACTCCGAGTAACTTGTTTGGTCAGGTACAGCAAGATACGCAGGACATCAATTCCTCCTACCACTCGCTTCAACTTTCCGTCGAGAAACGCATGACACATGGCCTCACGATTCTTGGGAACTACACTTGGTCCAAGAGCTTGGACGATCTGCCTGCGGGTGCTGGCGTCACCGGCTTCGACACCCCCTCCGCCCGCCCTTGGGATGACCCCCTCCGCCATCAATTTGATTATGGACCCTCGGATTTTGACCACACTCACCGCTTTGTGGCTTCCTTCGTGTGGGATCTTCCTGGTTTGTCGTCCTCCAATGGCTTTGTCCGTCATGCACTCGGTGGATGGCAATATAGCGGAGTCGTTTCCGCACAGACCGGCCGCCCGTTCACTGTTCTGCAAGGTGCGGAACTTTCCGGCACCCAAATCGGCAACGACCGCGGAACGTTACTGTCTGGCGTCAGCCCATATATCTCTGGTGCCTGCCCCACCACCGCAGGCTGCGTGAATTGGCTCAACAAGGCTGCGTTTGCCACTACGGCTGCTTCCCTCGGCACCTACGGCGCAACCGGCAAGAACGCCTTCCGCATGCCGGGTTACTACGATTGGGACATGGGGCTCTTTAAGAACTTCACCTTCACGGAGCGCTGGAAACTCCAGTTCCGCGCGGAGTTCTTCAACGTTTTCAACCGCGCCAACTTCTTTGACGAGGGCATTGCCTCTCAGCCCAACCTTGGCAACTTCCAGAAACTTAATGGGAGCACTTTCGGCACCTTTAGAGCCGGCCAGGTGGGAGATCCTCGTATCGGCCAATTAGCTCTTAAGCTCTTCTTCTAACCACACCCCGAAGAGGAAGGGTCGGGGCGCCTTTTGACGAGGGCGCTCCGATTTTTTGTCGGTAAGCTCTCGGCCTGTTGACTTCCTTGGCTAACCGGCATAGATAGAATCCGCAGCTTGGGCAGATGGCTACGAGGTTTTAACCGTGGATTTCCCTTTCGAGGGGAATCCGCCACTATCTTGCGCCTGGAGAAAGTGACTCCGCCCCAATTCGGCCGAAGAAATTTTGAGGTGAGAAGAGATGAAAAGACTATGGTTGCTCGCATTGATTGCCATTCCATTTCTTGCAGTACGATCGCAGGAGCCGGCTCCGGCAGGCTTTGAGTACTGGCCGCCCACAGCCCTTCAGAGCACTGTGCAAGCGCTCACCGCGCAAGCCGCGGCCGATCCCCATCACTTCGCCGTCAAGCAACTCGCGGATTTTCCCAACGAGTATTTCCTACTGGTTCATCGGGACGCCGATGGTTCGCCCGAGCTGCACGAAACGCAGGTGGACATAATGGTCGTGCAATCCGGCTCCGCGACTCTTCTTGCAGGAGGCACGCTCCTGAACGCGGTGACGGTCGGGCCAAATGAAAAGCGCAACGGCACCATTCAAGGTGGAACACGCCAGAAACTTTCTGCTGGAGACGTTGTCCGAATTCCCCCGCGCACCCCTCATCAAGTCTTGCTCGATGGCGGTCACGATTTCACCTATTTTGTCATCAAGGTGAAGGGTTACTAGCCTGCGTCCCTATCTTCGAGACCTGAGATCCCTGGGGATGAATCCTGGCTGCCCAGCCGCCGCCTGGTGCCAAGTGGATGCTTAGCTTTCTCGACTTGTTCACCTGTGTCCTCACAAGCTTGTAGTCGCTCGCGAAACGGTCGGCATTCACCCCATCCTGGTAAGCGTCCATTTGAAAACTGCCTTCCGGCAGGAACGATAAATCGAGCTCCAGATCGCGCGGTGTCCAATTCGTCATCGCTCCCACGTACCAGTCTGAGCCATTTCGGCGAGCCACGGCTACGTACTCCGCGATTCGTGCGTCGAGCACCTTCGTTTCGTCCCAAATCGTGGGCACCGCGGCGAGGAATTCCATCGCTTCGGGCTCGCGCAAGTAGTTCGAAGGACTGTCCGCCAGCATCTGCAGCGGGCTTTCAAAAACTACGTACATCGCCAATTGGTGGCAGCGCGTGCCCAGACTCATGGGCCGTTTGAAGATCGGAGCAAAGCTGTCCTTCTGCGCGTTCAGCATCGCTCCGGGCGTGTAGTCCATGGGGCCAAGAAACATTCGCGTGAATGGCAGCGTGACGTTATGCTCCGGCTCTGTCTCCGAGCCCCACTTACTCCACTCCAGCCCCCGCACTCCTTCTGCGCTGATCAAGTTCGGCCACGTGCGCGTCATCGAGGCAGGCTTCTGATCTCCATGAAAATCCACAAGCATTTTCCGTCTCGCCGTTTCGCGCGCCACTTTGTGATAGTAATTGATCACAAGCTGATCGCTTCGCTGCATGAAATCTACCTTGATGCCCTTGATGCCCCACCTTTCATATTGATCGAGGGCCGGAATCAGCTGGTCGTCGAGCGTCTTCCAGATCACCCACAAAATGATTCCAACATTTTTCTCTCTGGCATACGCCGTCAGTTCCTCCATGTTGATTTCTGGAACGACTTCCAGGACGTTTCCGAGCTTGTACCAGCCTTCATCCAGGATGATGTATGGAATGCCGTATTTCGCCGCAAAGTCGATGTAGTACTTGTACGTCTGCGTATTCACTCCCGCCTTGAAATCCACGCCATATATGTTGTTGTAATTCCACCAGTCCCACGCTACTTTCCCCGGCTTGATCCACGAAGTGTCTTGCACCTGCGAAGGCTTTTCGAGCAGCCACACCAGCTGATTTGTCAGCAGATCTCCATCTTTTTCCGCGATCCCCAGGGCTCGCCAGGGAAACGTCCGCGTTCCGTTGGTGACCGCAATATACTCCGCGCTTTCAACCACTCGATAATCGCGGTCCTTTTCCAATTTCTCTTTTAACGGATAGGGCGGAAAAGTCGCAGCGAGCCCGTTTCCACCTGTGCCGCGCAGCCAGAGTCCCGGATAATCGTCCACGTCCGACTCCGCGATCGCGACCTTGACGCCACCTCCCGCATCCACAACCGCCGGCAGTGTCGAGATGAACGCGGGCGCTATCTCGCTCAGCTTTTGAGGAACATATCTTCGTTCGTTGTGCGAAAAGAAGGTGTCTTCTTGCGGGTAATACGTTACAAAGTTCCCTGGAAAACGAAGGTTCGCCTCTTCTCCGTAGATTTTCACCTGCTTCTCAGGCAGCGTCGTTTCCAGCCGGTAAGCTGCGCCCTCGTCGTACGCACGGAACACCACCGCGTACCCGCCATCCATTTCCAGTCGCAATTCGTTAAAGCTTTCACGAATTTTCGCGAACTTTTGCCGCACTACTGGCTCCACAACGCCGTTGACACTCCGCTCTTTGGAACGCAGCACTTTCGCATCCCGTCCGAGCACCTTGTGATCTACATCTAGAGACAACGTGCAGTTTTCGAGCAGCATTTGGCCTTTCAGCAGCACGTCATAGCGGATGCTCTGATTCGTGCGAATTCTTACTTCGATCCGGTTGTCAGGCGACCGCAAGTCGTAGCTTGCTTGGGCTGCAGCGCCGCCTTCGAGCCAAAGCGTGGCAAGCGCCATCAAACAGATCTTGGTGCCCGATTTTTTCATGAAACTCCTTTGCAGTCCGATAACCGTCGATTCCGGGAGTTACTCCTCCGGCGGGGCGTTCCTGCCAAAGAATCACCGCACCCGATCAGGCACCCATACCGGGCCCGATTGCCACGACGAAATAGTTTGCCGTCGTCGCGCCCACATTCTTGATTCCGTGTTCGTCGTTCGAACCAACGAATCCCACTCCGCCGGGGCCGAGCTGGTAACCCTTGCCGTTCACGGTTATTTCCACCGTTCCTTCCCGGATCAGCCACATCTCGGAATGCATGTGGTGATGCGGGGGATGCGGCGCGGCTCCGGGCGGAAGCCTCGTTTCATGCACTTCCACCGCCTCTCCCGTTGCAAGCTTCCCCTTCAGCACGTGGCGCGTCTCCGCGCCGTTGGCCGATTTTACGGGCAACTTATCGAACGGAAACATCGCCGAAGGCATCGCCTTGTCTTCTTGGGCGGACGCGCTGCAAGACAGAAATGCGGGAATCAGAACCGCGGGAAGCATCGAACACAATTCACGCCGCGAGACGGACATGATTTCTCCTTTTGCTGAATTCAACGTTTCGTTTAGTCGGCTCGAACAACTCTGGGAGAGAAGCTCCTCGACATCGGGATCAAGAATCTTTAGCATGCACCCGTTTGTCAAGAACCGATTTCACGGAAAAACTTCAGGAAGGTTTGCTGAGTGCCTCGACAATTCAGAGCTGTCGAAAGCAGGAACTGCGAAACCCTTGGAGCTGGATGTGCTCCCGGTTCTGACCCACCTTCCGAATGGAATCGTGGGTCGCTGCAAGTCACCGGGACCGCGTTTCTAGTCCTGTTCTGCATCGTCGGCATGGCTCTCTGGGGTCTTCCATTTTTTTACGACTTCATTGTTCAGCAGTTCGGCTGGACTCGCGCCCAAGTTACGTCCGGCAACGCTCTTAGCAAACTGGTCGTCGGGCCGGTCTTCGGATTTATCGCTGGATGGATGGTGGATCGCTTCGGGCCGCGCAAGCTCATGCTCGCGGGAATCTTCCTGGCCGGTGCCGCGCTAATAGGGCTCGGAAGCATCTCTTCTCTCGGAATGTTTTATTTTTTCTATATGCTCAATGCTCTGGGCTATGTCTGCGGAGGGCCGCTGCCGATTCAGGTGCTTTTGTCGAAGCGGTTCGTGAAGTCGCGGGGGAAGGCCATGGGAATCGCGTACTTGGGAATCGGCCTTGGTGGCGCCGCTGTGCCCTGGATCTCGAATGCGCTTGTGCGATATTTTGGCTGGCAAGCCGCGCTGCGTACGCTTGGACTCCTGATCATTCTAATTGCCCTTCCTTCCGCGCTTCTGACAGGTGATTCCCCCCAAGAGGAACACTCAAAGCAGCCGGCCAGCCCGGCGCCGCTAAATGGGCCTGAGACGCGGGCCAGACTCGCCCAGTCGCGAGGCGCCTTTCTCACACTTCCATTTTTTCTGCTCACCTTGGGGGGCATGTTGTCCATCGCGGCTGTCAGCGGCACCCAGCAAAATCTAAAACTGTTCTTGAGCCTGGATCTGCGCTTTACGCAGAGCCAGTCCGCGCGCATCCTGTCCCTGGTTCTCGCGTTCAGCATCGCGGGTCGTTTGCTTATGGGCTGGCTCGCCGATCGCGTTCCAAAGAGGTACGTCATGCTTCTCATCTATTTACTCGTCTCGGCCGCTATCCCGCTCCTATTTGTGGGCCACTCCCAAATTGCCTTATTCCTCTTCGCCGCGATTTTTGGCATCGCTCTTGGCGGCGACTATCTGATCGTTCCTTTAATGACTGCGGAGATTTTCGGCGTGCAGGTTCTCGGCCGACTTTTGGGAGTCATCTTGACCGCGGGCAGTGTGGCAGAAGCCGTATCTCCCTGGCTCGTCGGACGATTGCGCGACACGACGGGAAGTTATGCCACCGGATTTATCGCGCTCACTGGAATGGGTTTGCTCGCGGCGTTAGCTGTCCTCGCGCTGCCGAAGGGACGGACAGCTGCATGAGCACCAGCCCGATTCTGCGACTCGGGACCGTCAAGGATGTAACACGCTTTCAGCAGCACGTACGAGCCCTCGGCCTGACGATTCCGTGTGCCAGCGAGCCTCCCAGCGGATCCGATTCGCCGCTGCTGTGGCCACTCTCGCGAGGCGGAATCAGGATTGGCAACCGCATCGCTGTTCAGCCTATGGAGGGTTGGGACGGTACTCCGGATGGAAGACCGAGCGAATTGACGATTCAGAGATGGAAAAAATTCGGACAAAGCGGAGGAAAACTGATTTGGGGTGGCGAAGCGGTTGCGGTTTCGCAGGAGGGGCGTGCGAATCCGAATCAGTTGCTCATCGCCGAACACACGCGCGAGGGGTTGGCGGGATTGCGAAAGGTTCTCGTCGAAGAACACCTGCGCGCCGCGGGCTCGGATGACGGTCTTCTCATCGGTTTGCAGTTGACGCATTCCGGTCGTTACTGCCGTCCAAATCAACACGACAAGCCCGAGCCGCGCATCCTGTATCATCACCCGATTCTGGATCGAAAGCTGGGATTGCCGGCGGACTATCCCCTACTCACGGACGCAGAAATTGGCGCGATCATTGTGCAGTTTCATCGCGCGGCGAAACAGGCGCATGAATTGGGCTTTGATTTTGTCGATATCAAGCATTGCCATGGCTATTTGGGCCATGAGTTCCTCAGCGCTCACACGAGGGAAGGGAAGTATGGCGGGAGCTTTGAGAACCGGACGCGGTTTTTGCGCGAAGTGGTGGAAGGAATTCGCGCAACATCCCCTGAGCTTCGTGTCGGCGTGCGGCTTTCCGCTTGCGACACCGTCCCGTTTTGTCCCGACGCATCACGCTGCGTGGGTGGAAAACTGGGGCCGGGGATTCCCGAGCCTTACGATAACCTTATTCCGTACCGCTGGGGATTCGGCGTGAATCCGCTGCAGCCTACAAAGATCGATCTGACCGAGACAATCCAGTTTCTTTCCTTACTCGAGGAACTGGATATTCGCCTCGTGAATATCACCGCAGGCAGTCCTTATTACAATCCTCACATTCAGAGGCCAGCACTCTATCCGCCGTCGGATGGCTATCAGCCGCCGGAAGATCCGCTCGGTGGGGTGGCCCTTCAAATGAATGTTACGCGTCAATTGAAACAGCGGTTTCCAAACCTGCTTATTGTGGGAACCGCGTATAGCTACTTGCAGGACTTCTTGCCACCAGTGGCCCAAGCTGCGATCCGCGAGGGCTGGGTGGATTTTGTGGGCATTGGGAGAATGATTTTGACCTATCCCGAGTTGCTTTGGGATGCCGCTAATGGAAAGCAGATTGTGCACAAGAGGATTTGCAGAACCTTCAGTGACTGCACAACCGCCCCACGCAACGGTTTGCCTTCCGGGTGTTATCCGCTCGACGGTCATTACAAGCACTCCGCCATGGCGCAACGCTTGAAAATTGCGAAGGCCAAATGATGAAAATCGAAAGCATTCTTCGGCGGCAACAACCTGGGCGCAAAGTCCAGGGCATTGCCGCAGCCCTTCTGCCGTTCGAGGTTGACGGCCGGATTGCCGTTGAGGCTTTCCAGAATCATTTGGTCGCCACACATCGCGCGGGTCTGATGAACGCCGTAAACATGGACACGGGGTATGTGAATTACCTGAGCGAAGCGGAAAAGCTTGCTGTGCTGCGATGGACGCGCGAGGCGTTGAGCAATGGCGTGCCATTTGTTGGCGGCGCGCACATCGAAGGGCGAGCGGGCGACATTGTGGAACTTTACCGCAGACAAATGGATGCGATTGTCGGACTGGGCGGCATTCCCATTCTCTTCCAGACTCAGCGGTTGCATGGAAAGCCCCCGGAGGATAAAGCGGCGGCTTACCAGGCCGCTTGCCGCGGGTATGCGCACGTGTTGGCTTTCGAACTGGGGCCAATGTTCGCCCCAAATGGCGAAATTTTCGAGGATGAGACCTTCCGCCGTTTGATGGATATTCCGGAACTCAAGGGAATCAAACATTCCTCGCTGAACCGGCTTATCGAGCTGGAGCGCCTCGCCCTTCGCGATGCCCAACGCCCGGATTTTCGCATTTACACAGGGAACGACCTGGGGATCAACATGATCGAGTATGGCTCGGACTACTTGCTAGGTCTGGCCACTTTTGCGCCGGAGAAATTCGCCGAACGCGACCAGCTTTGGGAAGCAGGAGAACCTGGCTATTACCCGCTCTCCGATGCTCTGCAATACTTGGGAAATGTCGCGTTCCGCGAGCCTGTCCCGGCTTATAAACACTCCGCGGCGGTTTTTCTTCACGTTGCCGGGCGCATCCCCTCGAGTCTGACTCATCCAAAAAGCGCACAACGGCCCGGCTGGGAAGCGGAAATGCTCAGGGATTGCGCCAGAAGGCTCGGAGTATGCTGAATCGCGTTGACAGGAGAATGCATCCTCCAAATGTCGGTTGGGAGTCCGCCCCACAAAAAAAGCGAGGCTTTCAAACTGCGCGAGTAGAATTCCCAAGAGATCCTGTGTCGAGAGGTTCGACTTACTGCCTGGGCCGGGCTTCTGCAAACATCACTGCGATTTTTAGAATGAGAGGAGCGTGACTATGGGCAAACGAACAATTTTTATTGCGTTGATGGTGGTTCTTCCAGTGGGATTGTGTGCACAAGCGCCCGCCTGGCCGCCAGCGTCAGGACACGTCACGCTCGCCCTCTGGCCTCATGGAGCGCCGGGCGCGACCGCTACAACCGGCCCGGAGGGCAATACCACGACGGCCAAGGACAGACTTGTTGCAGGCAAGCCCGTCATTCGCATCGGCAATGTTTCCGACCCGACGCTGACTCTCTATCAATCGAAAGGCGAGAGCACCGGGCCCGCTCTCGTCGTATTTCCGGGGGGCGGCTATCGGATCCTCGCGATCGACCTTGAAGGAACCGAGGTCTGCGATTGGCTGAATTCCTCGGGCATCACTTGCGTGCTTCTCAAGTATCGAGTGCCTGACACAGGCCCATACCCGAAGTCGGCCGCCGCCCTTCAGGACGCACAGAGGGCTGTGGGTATCGTTCGGGCACACGCGGCGGAGTGGCGCATCGATCCGCACCGCATCGGCGTGCTCGGGTTTTCCGCGGGTGGGCACCTTGCCGCGGCGTTGAGCACCCATTTTGAAAAACGGCTGTATGATCCAATCGACGACAGTGACAAACTGAGCTGCCGCCCGGACTTTGCCGTAGTCATTTACCCCGGCTACTTGGCTCTGGCCGAGCAGAATTTCACCCCCAATCCCGATATTCATGCTACCGACACGACGCCTCCGGCTTTCATCGTCCAAGCCGAGGACGATCCCGTGCACGTCGAGAACGCCGTCACCTACTTTATGGCTTTGAAGAATGCGAAAGTGCCGGCCGAACTGCATATCTACGCCGAAGGCGGCCATGGTTACGGACTGCGGCCCACTGCGTTGCCGGTCACGAGTTGGCCGCACGCCGCCGAAATCTGGCTGCGCACGATACACGTGTTGCCGGCGTCCAATTGATGCCAGGGGCCACCTGACTGCCGGTCCGCGAGAGCGAAGGCGATTTCGCCGCTCTCAAAATCGGATAAATGGTCCGAACGCGACGCGCAAATTATTGTGCGCCCCGTGATTGAAGTACATCTCGTCTCCTACGTCCAGCCGCAGTCCGACTGGTCCGATGTGTCCTTCCAGGCCGCCTCCGGGATAAAACACCGGATTCATGTTTCGCGAGCGCAAATCCTGAATGGAACTTATGAATGTTCCGACGGTTGCGGGAGCCCCGCTCAAGTTGTAATTTACGAATCCGCCCTTTGCGAAGACAAATGGCTGAATGCGCCCGTGCCCGAGATCAAGTTTTGGCCCGAATTCCCCGTGAAGAACGCGCAAGTCGGATCTTTGAATGGTGACGGTGCCCGTGCCGGTTTGCGTAAATCCTTCCGTGAACACTTGGTTGAAGTCGTAAGCGACTTCGCCTTCAAGTTTCACTCGGCGATAGACCGGAAATGCCAGGCGTGCTCCGAGGCCGGCCGAATTCGTATCCGTTTGTGACGTCCGGAAATAATCCGCATACACTCCGGCTTGGACATGCTCGGTCTCTTGCGCTCGCGCCCTGCTCGCGCAAAGAGTTGCGAAGAACAACGCCAGGCCGAAACTGACGGCGATTCGTCTCATTTTATTCTCCTGAACACAAGGATCGCTTTTTCAACAAAGGAGCCGGGCTGGCTAGAGCTATGGGACTGGGTGAGAAACTGCTTCCTCTGATGGATGCTCTTTTCAGCCTCATGGTTGCACCGGCCACATGGCTGGAGGGAGTCCTGACTTGTCCCCCGGAGCAATAGTGCCCTTCGATTGCTTCAGGACTACGGGCCGCTCGCCGGCCGAAGGTGATGGCGGCTGACTGATCGGCTGGATCCGTCCTACGCTATGCGCGAGGCGCGATAGATGCTTTCTACTAGTGCGATGCTGCGCCGCCCCTCGCGCCCGTCGCACAGCGGCGCGCGATTTTGTCGGATGGCCTCCAGAAAATCTGTTAGCAGCGCCTGGTGGCCCCGAAAATCGCTGACAGCGGCGCTTGTGGCGCTTTGGTTTTCGTCAGTTGGTGATTCGATGAGACGGGCGGTGAGGTCCGCCGCGCTTCGGAGTTTCGCGGAGATGATGCGGTCGTGCTCGAGGATTACCGTGCCTTCAGTGCCCGTGATTTCAACTCGCCGCGGATAGCCCGGAAAGGCCGCGGTCGTCGCGTGGAAAATGCCGAGAGCGCCGCTGGCGAATTCGAGCGTGGCGACGGCGGTGTCTTCCGCCTCGATCTTGTGAAGTAGCTTGGCCGTGCGCGCTTGCACGCGCACGACGTCGCCGAGCAGCCAGAGAAGCAAATCAATGGTGTGGATGCCCTGATTGATGAGCGCGCCGCCGCCATCCAGTGCGAGTGTGCCTCGCCAGCGGGAATTGGCGTAATACTCCGGCGGGCGGTACCACTTGACGCGGGCATCCACGAACAAAATTCTTCCCAGCAAACCTTGATCGAGCCAGCCTTTGAGTTGGTGGATATGCGGCTTTGTACGGTCCTGAAACAGAACCCCGAGTTTCACTCCAGATTTTTCGGTTGCTGCGATGAGCGCGTCGGCGCGCTCCACGGCGATATCGATCGGCTTTTCGGTGAGCACATGCAAGCCCCGGCGAGCGGCCGCGATGCCCTGCTCGGCGTGAAGCCCAGAGGGGCTCCCAATGATGACGAGATCCATGGGGCGGTGACTTAGGAAGGCGTCGAAGTTGTTATACGGTGTACCGCCATGTTCGCAACATAGGCCGGCGATTTTTTCAAAGTTCGTTCCGAAGATCGCGGAAATTCCTACGTCGGCAATCGCGCGGCAAGCCCTGGCGTGCGTTTCCGAGATGTTGCCGCCGCCGATTAGGCCGATGTGGATGCTCATGCCGTCGAGTCTATCAGTGATACGCCGCGACGAACTCTTTGTAGGCGGATTCCGTTGCCTCTGGCGTAAGAATTGCGGAAGAGATCAGAATGCGATAGCGGAAGGTCGCGCTGGCGTGCGGAGCCAGAGCGAAATTAAGCTCTTCCTTGCCATTGCTGAAGGCTTTTTGCCCCAACGGATTCGCTGCGAAGAGCCCATAGCCTCGCGCGTGCCAATACGTGGGAAAGCCCGGGTTTCCCGGGTGATCCAGAATCGTAATGGTGACCGCCTCGTCGCCGATCATTCCGCTGAGATTGCACCAGCGGCCGCGAGTGCCCCAGGCCGCATCTCCCTTTTTGCCTTCACTGGTCAAATAAGTGCCGTTGACGCCGGTGTTGTCCAGCTTGGCGACCGTGGTCGCGTGGCCGCTGGCATCGCTGAAGACCTCCGGCTTGTCGGACGGAATTTCAAGCGCTCGAATGACCCGTAGGCCGAGCATCCCGTCCTTTGCGTCCGGGAAAGAAACTTTCTCATCGAGCGCGCGGAGGGTAGTGATGCGGTCCACGCTTCGAAAGCTCGGCCCGCCGCGAAACACGAAATGGGTGCGCTCGTTGAGCAATACTTTTTTCTCAAAGGTGACCCAATCAGCTTCCACGTCTAGCTCGCCCTCCTGCGAACCGCTCTTTGCCGCCACAATGGCCCGCTGGACGATGGTGCCCATTTTCGGAGCTCTTTCCGCCGGGATCGCGTCGGAATTGTTCCAAAAATCCAGTCCGTTTACGTTTTCGTAGTTGAACCATAGTCCGGCGTGATGTGGATGATCGATGCGTTCGCCGGGCCGCTGCTCAAGAGGATACCCGCGTGTGATGACGGTACCTCTTGCCGTGCGCAGCGGATATAGAACTGGCTTCTTTAGAGTTGTTGGCCAGATGTACGAAGTAAACGGCTTTCCATCGATGGACACGTCCACGCGGCGGGCTTGTTCGTTTACGACGAGGGAGACTCGATCGGACGAAGCGGAGACCAGTGATGTCAGAAACACAGCCGCGAAGACAAGGATAAGCGATGCACCGGCAATCAAAATGCGCATGGTTTGCTACAACCTCCCGCGATGAACTGCCGCCAAATGATAAGCCAAGACCGCCGAATTCGTGTGTTGAGACTTATTAAAGGAATCGTTTATCAGTCTTGAGTTGACTCTCATGAGTCCCGGCCCTAAAAACCTTGGCGGGGAAGATTTCTAAACCGGAAAACGAGCCTTGCCAAGGGACGGCGGGAAAGAACGTCCTCTCCTCAGATTGTTTGTACGCCAGGCGCCCGTGCGTTCGCCGGAAATTTCGGGATGAGGGAAATGTAGATGAAGGTTGCCAGGATTCTGAAGTTTTTCGCCGGCGTCGTCTTGCTCGCACTTATTTCCGGGGAGTCGAGCCCTGGCGGAAAGGCCGCTGAAACTTTGGATTCAAAAGCCCTTCGGATTGAATTAAACCCAAGCCCGTTTTCCTATCGCGTGATCGAAAAGTCGAGCGGCGAAGTCTTAGTCTCGGAAACCGGAGGAATCACGATCACTTCGAACGGCTACACTGTGCGAGCCGCCTCCGACGTCACGAAAGCCAACGAATCAATGCGCGCCATTCTGCACCTCGAGGGAACGTCCCAGCCGGCGCAGTTGAACTTCCACTTCCTCAATCCCGAAGTCTTGCAGGTCGAGTTCACATTCCAAAACGGCGTTCCTGCCGAATTCAAGGAGGAATTCACCGATCAGGGCGAACACTATTACGGTGTCTGGGAGATGCCTTTCGGCGGAAATATTGACGATCGCGGAGCCGACCGCGACTTCATGGGCATTCGCCACCAGCCTGACGTGAACTATTCGAGCGCCCGGGCGCCTTTCTATGTCACGTCTAAAAAATACGGCGTGTACGTCGAGACAACCGCGAAAGGGCACTACACGATTGCGCAGTCTGGAAAGACGGGTTTCTCGTTTTTCGACACTCAACTGAAGTACGACATCATATACGGTCCGTCCTACGCGGAGGTCTTCAATCGTTATAACTCGATCGCCGGTCCTCCGATTATGCCGCCCGCCTGGGCCTTCGGTAGCATCTGGTGGCGCGACGATCATCACGCCGATTTGCGGCGCGTGACCAATGCCCAGGAGAAAGTGATTGAAGATGCGGACACGTTGCGCGCCTTGAAAATTCCGGCCGGATCGATCTGGTTGGACCGGCCTTACGGAACGGGCGAAATGGGCTGGGGAAACACGGATTTTGATGATTCGTTTCCCAATCCGCAAAAAATGATCCGTGACCTGCACGACCGCGGAATGAATCTGCTCATCTGGATTGCCAATCGCGCCTGGAACCAGCTTCAGGTGGAAGGATCGGCGCGCCAATATTTGTTTTTCGGGCGTGGCTCCGCCGCCGATATGCGGATCCCTGGTGCATACGATTGGTTCAAGGACAAGTTGAACGCGTACGTGCGCCTCGGCGTAAAAGGCTACAAGATTGATCGCGGCGAAGAAGACGAACTCCCTCTCGCCGAGGAGAACTTGAACGCGATGCTCTTCCCCAAAATGGCCGCGGAAGGGTTGCGCGACCTGAACGGCGACGATTTTTTCATGTTTACGCGCAACGTGAATGACACCGCGAGGAGATACACGGCCGTATGGAACGGCGACACACGCAGCACGTTTGCCGGACTCGAAGTTTCCATCAAGACCGCGCTGCGCAGCGGAGTCATTAATTTTCCGATGTGGGGGTCCGACACCGGTGGGTATATTAGGGTCCCCGAAAAAGAGTTGTTTGCTCGTTGGCTCGAATTCAGCGCGTTCTGCCCCATGATGGAAGTTCTTATTGGCCCGAAGCGAACGATTTGGGATGACTATGACGAGGAGCTGGTCGGAATTGCGAAGACTTACGCCGTTGAACACCACGATTTTATTCCGTACATTCGCTCCTCTCTTTACCACGCGACGCGGACGGGGATGCCTGTCATGCGGGCGTTGATTTTTACTTATCCGGGCGATGCCAATCTCAATGACAAATGGGACGAGTATTTGTACGGCGACAATCTTTTGGTCGCTCCCGTAACCGTGGAGGGCGCCAGAAGCCGAAGTGTCTATCTGCCGGAAGGACGATGGATGAATTACAACGACAAACACACACTTTACGCCGGCAAATCGACTATCACTGCCGCGACTCCACTCGCGGCAATCCCTCTCTTTGTGAAAGAGGGAGCCATCATTCCCCGCGGCGAGATAGTGAAGCTAAATAACAACTGGGAAGCGAATTGGAGCCCGAAGTTGCGAATCGAGATCTTCCCGTCACAGAAATCGTCCAGCGAGTTTAGTTATTTCACCGGCGAGGGGGTTCAAGAAATTACTGTAACTCCGCAAACGGACGGCCGGACAATCCAGTTTGGCGAACTCGGCGCCGCGGGCAGTCTTGAGGTCTACTGCAAAAAGCCGAGGGAAGTTACGAGCAACGGAGCCAGGCTGAGTGAAGGCAGTGAGTATCAGTATGACTCAAGCAAACAGAAGCTGACGGTGCCATTTAAGGGAGCTACCAAGCTCTCGTTAAAGGGAGCAGCAAGTTTGTTCAATCCCTGACTCCTCTTGCCGCATGTGGAGTAAAGAGGGAGACCCGCGCGGAATTGAGCAAGCCTCCTTGTCCTTCGTCTTGACGCGAGCTCAGCCCTTTTCGGCCGGGGCGCTGCCTTCTACCAGAGTGGCGCGCAGGAAGCTCGCGATCGATTCCGTCAATCTCCGTGGGCAATCAGTCTGTGCAGTGGCTAGCGCCAAAGTTCTCGTCAAGCGATGCCCTGCGACGCGGAACTTCTGAAAAAAGTGGGAACGCCCACGGAGTGCATGTTCGGGAAGTATGGAATATCCGAAACCGGATTCCACCAGGCGTTTGACTGCTTCTGTGTCATCAGCCTCCATCAACACGCGCGGTGTGACGCCGATCTCCTCGAAGAAATGGTCGATCACCAGCCGCACATTGCTTCGCTTTGGATACAGGAGAAATGGAACGTTGGCGAGTTCCGATGCCCGCAACGACCCGATGTGGCCGCTCCCTATTTTGTTTGCCGAAGGGCGCACGACGAGCAGTTCTTCGTCAAAGAGGGGAATGAGGCGGAGGTTTGCCTCTGAAACGGGAAGCGAAATGAGCGCCAGGTCAAAGCGGCGATCGAGCAGGCCGGCGACCATTTCCTCCGTTACTCCGACTGTCACCCGAATCTGCGCTTTGGGATACCGCTTTCGAAGCTGCCGCAGTGGACCACCCAGCTGGTAAATCAGCGTAGTAACCCCGGTCGCGAAATGAAAGGGATTCACGTCGCTGGCCAGGTCGTTTTCAAACAGTTGCTGGATTTGGCCCATCTTTCTCACGACTTCCTTGGCGTGCTCGGCAAGGCGCAATGCCGCCGGGGTAGGTATTAGCCGCTTACCGCGGCGCACGAATAATTCCGTACGAAGTTCATCGGCGAGGTTGTGGAGCTGGAGACTTACTGCGCCGGGCGACAAATGAATCTTCTCCGCCGCGCGGGTCATGCTCGGAGAGTCCATGACCGCGAGGAAGAGCTCCAGTTGATGAATGTCCATTTGCCAGCTCCGATTGCCGTCCGTCGCGGAACGAAGCGTGCTCGCCTCGGCAACTTCCGCTCTATTTCTGCCACCTGAGGAGTGCTACGCATTCTACACTGCGAACAACGCCTCGTGCCAAGTCCCGTCCGTTCTTAACCCGAACTCTGCTGCCGCGACGTCCGCGACCCGTTGTTTCAGTCTCCCTGAAGGCGATTTTCAGTTTTTAAGGTTTGACTCTCGACCCGCGAGTTCTTAAAGTGCTCCGGGAACCAGACGAGTTCGTGTGTCTCGCCGCCCGATTCGTGCCGGATGGTCCTCAACAAGGAGCGCCATGACATCTCAAACGCAGCTGGCCGCAGCGAAAATGATTTTCCGCAAGACCAACAAGCAGTCCGGCCGGCATATTTCCGTTACTCCCGCCAATAGCTCCATGCGTCACCTCGCTTACGGCCGCATTCTCCTGAATTCCTCCAAATCCACCGAGTCATTTTCTACCGGGAATCGGGAGATCGGACTTATTTGCCTCTCCGGCCAGGCAACGGTGACCGTGGATCAACAGAACATTGAGATCGGACAGTACGATGCGATCTACATTCCGCGCGATTCTTCCTTGACCGTTACGACGAACACGAATGTGGATCTTGCGGAATTCTCCGCGGACGTCGACCATCTCTACCCGCTGCAGGTTGTTCGGTTTGCTCAGCTTGCCAATGATCCCGGATTGAAGTTCAGCACTGGCGGACCCGGCTACACCCGCCACCTGAACATGCTCCTTGCCAAGAACATTGAAGCCGGTCGGCTTGTCGTCGGCTTTACGCAAGCCGATCCCGGTAATTGGACAAGCTGGCCTCCACATGAACACGGCGCGATGCTTGAGGAGATGTACGTCTATTTCAACATGCCCGATCCTGCCTACGGCATCCAACTCGTCTACAACAATACCGACTATCCGGAACTGGTTACCGTGGTGCGTGATGGCGACGCCGTGCTCATGCCCAGCGGCTATCACCCGAACGTCTCTGTTCCCGGACATCGCATTTGTTTCCTTTGGGCCATGGCGGCTCACCGTGAGGTTGCCGACCGCCAGTTCGGTGTCGTGAATGTGCAGCCTGGGTTCAATCAAGGCGCCACCGGGCTGGAAGCGGGTCGCAAAAACTAGGAGCTTTGCTCTCTCAGAATGGACCCTATGCCCGTCAATTCCCCTTCCGGCGTTTCCGGCTCGCCCCCGGGCGCCGAAGCTGCAGGCGACACTCCGTCGCAACGCTCCCCTCGCATCGGCTATTTCCGCTGGATAATCTGCGCGCTGCTGCTTTTTGGAACCACCAAGAACTACATGGACCGTCAGGTCCTGGGGATTCTCAAGGACACCCTCCAGCACGATTTCCACTGGAACGAAATCGATTACGGGAATCTCGTGTCCGCGTTCCAGATCGCCTACGCAGTCGGCATGTTGCTCGTGGGCAGGCTGATTGACAAGCTCGGCACCCGCTTGGGCTACGCCCTCGCCATGATTTTCTGGAGCCTCGCTTCCATGGGCACCGCACTGGCAAACTCGCTCAGCGGTTTCATGCTCTCGCGCTATGCCTTGGGGTTCGGCGAATCCGCCGTTTTTCCCGCCAGCATCAAAGCCGTGGCGGAATGGTTCCCCAAAAAAGAACGAGCGCTGGCCACGGGAATTTTTAATGCCGGGACAAACGTCGGCGCCATAATCACCCCGCTGATCGTGCCCTGGATGGTAGTCCATTGGGGCTGGAGGTCCGCGTTCATCGGAATCGGCGCTCTCGGCTTCGTGTGGCTCGCCTTTTGGCTTCTGATCTATCGGAAGCCCGGCGAGCATCCGAGAGTCTCCAGGTCTGAACTGGATTACATCTCCAGTGGTTTGACGGAACCTACGGGAAAGATCGGATGGGCTACGTTGATTCCGATGCGGCAGACCTGGGCATTCGTCTTGGGGAAGTTTCTAACCGATCCCGTCTGGTGGTTCTACCTCTTCTGGGTGCCCGGTTTTCTGCAGAGCAAACATGGGCTAGCCCTGACGGGGCTTGGAGTTCCGGTCATGGTGATTTATGTGATTTCCGATGTAGGAAGCGTTGCCGGCGGCTGGCTCTCCTCCTCTCTTATCAAGCGCGGCCGCAGCGTCAACGCGGCCCGCAAGATCGCCATGCTGATCTGCGCCATCGGTGTGATACCTGTTGTTTTTGCCTACCGCGTGGAGAGCACCTGGTCCGCCGTTTTTCTGATCGGGCTCGCAGCCGCATGCCATCAGGGCTTTTCCGCCAACTTGTTTACCCTGACCTCCGACATGTTTCCGGCACGTGCCGTGGGCTCCGTTGTGGGCATTGGAGGCATGGCGGGCGCCATCGGCGGATTTTTTATCGCCACCGTCGTCGGTCATGTCCTTCAATGGACCGGGAGCTACATGATTCCTTTTGTGATCGCCGGCGCCGCTTACTTGCTGGCGCTCGCTGTTATTCATGCGCTGGCTCCCAGGCTGGATCCCGCGAGGATCGACACGGCAGCTGAGGCGTAAGTCCGGGAATCGGGAAGACGCGATCGAAAACGAAACTTATCGATGAAACTAAAGTGTGAGGTAAACACATGAGTTTGATGATCAAGCCCAAAAAGGATTGTCGCTGGGATATTGTCAGCCTGGGCGAAATCATGCTCCGCTTCGATCCCGGCGATCGGCGCATCGCCACCGCGCGCGCCTTCGACGTGTGCGAAGGCGGCGGCGAATACAACGTCGCTCGCGGCTTGAAGCGTTGTTTTGGCTTGGATGCCGCCGTTGTTACCGCGTTTGCCGACGATCCCGTCGGCCGGCTGCTTCAGGATCTCATCTATCAGGGCGGCGTGGACCAATCGCTCATCCGCTGGGTGGAACATGACGGTGTGGGACACGCGGCGCGCAACGGCCTCAATTTCACGGAGCGCGGCTTCGGCGTCCGTGCGGCGCTCGGAAGCTATGATCGCGGGCACACCGCGGTTTCGCAATTGAAACCTGGCGAAATCGCCTGGGATGAAATTTTCGGCAAGCATGGCGCTCGCTGGTTTCACACCGGCGGAATTTTCTGCGCCCTATCGGCCACAACTCCCGAAGTCGCTCTCGAGGCGATGCAATCCGCAAAACGCCACGGCACGACCGTTTCCTATGACTTGAATTACCGCGCATCTCTTTGGAAATCGCACGGTGGAAAGAAAGCCGCGCAGGAAGTAAACCGCCGGATCGCCCCGCACGTCGATGTCATGCTCGGCAATGAGGAGGATTTTTCTGCCGCGCTCGGCTTCGAAGTCCCCGGCATGGACGAACACCATTCGACATTTGAAGTGGAAGGCTTCCAGCAGATGATCGCCAAAGTCATGAAGGAATATCCGTTTCAAGTAGTCGCCACGACGCTGCGAAAAGCGAAAACCGCCACGCAAAATGATTGGGGCGCGATCTGTTATTGCGATGGGAAGCTCTACCACGCGAAGAACCGCGAGAATCTCGAAATTTTTGACCGTGTTGGCGGCGGCGACTCGTTTGCTTCCGGCCTGATCTATGGATTCCTGGCAGGACAGGATCCCCAGTGGTCTGTCGAGTGCGGCGCTGCTCATGGCGCGCTTGCCATGACAACGCCCGGCGACACTTCCATGGCCACTCTGCAGGAAGTCTTGCAGGTGATGAAAGGAGTCGGAGCCCGCATCGCCCGCTGAACGAGCGTTCCAAATGGTGATCCCCGATGGACAAACAAAAAGTTCGTGATCGTATCTTGGAAATTGGAGTCGTCCCCGTCGTTCGAGCGTCTTCGGCCGCCGAGGCCTGCCTCGCTGCCGATGCCGTGTGTCAGGGTGGCATCCCCATCGTGGAAATTACGATGACCGTGCCCGGCGCCCTCGAGGTAATTCGAGAACTGGTTAGGAAATGCGGCGCGGATGTTCTCGTCGGAGCCGGCACAGTCTTGAATGCGCAGATGGCGCAGGATTGCCTTGATGCAGGCGCGCAATTTCTCGTCAGTCCCGGTCTCAACAGTCCCACCGTCGATCTCGCGGTCCGGGTGAAGAAGCTCATCATGGCCGGCGCTTTGACTCCCACGGAAGTCATGGCCGCCTGGGAAGCCGGCGCGGACTTCGTCAAGGTATTTCCGTGCGGTCAAGTGGGTGGCGCGAAATACATCAAGGCTTTGAAGGGACCATTTCCACAAATTCCTTTTGTGCCCACAGGTGGCGTTAATCTCAACACCGCCGCCGAGTTCATCGAAGCTGGTTCCGTGGCCTTGGGCATCGGCGGAGAATTAGTCCAAGCCGAGGCCCTGAAATCCAAGAAGCCTGAAATCATCGTGGAGAACGCTAGAAAATTTCTGGAGATTGTGAAGCAAACTCGCCTGCGTTTGGCCGCCGCCAAGAGCGGCCCCTGATCCAGCAACCCTCGCAAAACTCTGCAGTGTTGCGCGCTGCTACTCGCCATCCATGACGGCAGAAAGCAGTGGAATTCGCATTCTCAAACTTGACCCGGTCTGCACGAATCACCAGTCACGAGTCTCAAGTAACCAGTCACCGCGTACTTTCATTCCTTGTAATCTGCGATTCAAGTTTATTGATTGACCCCACTCGCGAGGAACCCGCCATCCACCGCCAAAACATGCCCGGTTACGAAACTCGCCGCATCGGAAGCGAGAAAAACCGCGGCGCCCGCCAGTTCATCGAGCTTGCCGAACCTTTTCATCGGCGTCCGTAGGAGAAACTCCCGTCCCCGCTCGGTTCCATCCAGTAGCGTTGCATTCAGGTCCGTCCGGAAAACGCCGGGCGCAATCGCGTTCACGCATACCCCTGACGCTGCCCACTCGATGGCCAGCGACTTCGTCAGTGATGCAACGGCTGCTTTGCTCGCGCTGTAGGCGGCCACTTCGTAGAGAGCCACGAAGGAAGAGAGTGAGGCGATGTTGATGATGCGGCCGTAACGCTTCTCGATCATGTGCCTGCCAAAAATGCGGCAGGCGCGCAGCGTCCCAGTGAGATTTGTTTCCAGGATCGCGTTCCATTCGGCTTCCGGAAAATCCAGCGTCGGCATTCGTTTCGTGCGCCCGGCGCTATTTACGAGGACTTCCACGCTTCCGAATTCCGCGCGGACGGATTGCAGCAGCCGCTCGATGCTGGCGTTGTCCGTGACGTCGCAGGTTTGCGCCAGCGTCCGTCGTCCGAGTGCCGCTACCTCGGCAGCAGCGGCTCGAACCTGTTCCTCGCGGCGTCCGGTGGGCACGACGTTTGCCCCGGCTTGCGCCAGGCCGCGAACGACTGCAAGCCCGATGCCGCTTGTACCTCCGATCACTACAGCTGTCTTCCCGCTTAAATCTAGAAGCGGATAGCCCATGAAGCGCTCCCCTGAACGGCAGTTGCGTAAGGACCTGATTGATTTGCAGCGTGTAATTGTAAAGGCAGAGGCGGACTTCAAACATCGAAAAATTCTAAAGGGAATGTTTACCGGCCCTGATGCGATGCGCCGCAAACAAAATTGCGGGCTGCTCCCGCGGGTAGCCCCTCTCCGGGCGCGTGGCTTCGCTCGGTGCTTCGTGGACAAAAATATCCTGATGCCGGAAGAAGCTGCTGTTCTGGCGGCTGGGTCGTAATCCACGTTCAATAACGCTTCGGATCTTTAGGGGTCTTCGGGAATCCTCTCCTTGAGAATCGTAATATATCGTGGCACGATATATCATTCTGGGCAGCGCCCCTGCGGCATATCGCATCACGATATATTGAACCTGTCCGCGCACCCCGCGGCTGGGCGGGCCTTCAAGGGCCTGGGGGGTGCGCCGGGGCGGTACTCGGAGTTTCTCTCCGCCCGGTACCGCCCTGCGGTTCCTCGAAAAGATGTTCTTACCCCATGATGGAAACACTGTTCAACAAGGAGCATTTCTAAGATGCAAAAGAAATCTTGCAGTCCAGTCCTACTTATGTTCTGCGCCGCCTTCCTTTTCTGCGTGGCGCCTTCGTTCGCGCAGTCTTCTTCGGAAACAGGAAAGTTGAAGATTCACGTCGATCCCAAGCAAGGCTATGTCCTTGTTGACGGCAAAGCCGTCCGCGATGGCAGCCAGACTATTGACCTTCCTTCCGGCGATCACCAGGTCGGCGTCTACAACTATGGCTACCTCCTCAAAATGCAGAACGTCCACGTCCCCGCTGGCGAGACGACCCACCTCACCGTCAGCCTTCAATCTACCGGAGACGTCGTTTCCGGTCCTTTTGCTGACATCGAATTCAAAGGCAGTCCCCGAGCCGCTGAAGGCAGGATTCAACCCCTGCCTTCACCTTGCTTCTCTTTTGCTTCGACGGCGAGTAAAACCTCTTAGTCCCTCCGCGCGATCGCATCCCGCGTCATGCCTTTTGTCTGGCTCAGGCGATCGGCGCTCCTTCCAAAAAAGACCTTCCAGGCATTTCCGAGCGGGCCCAAAACTGGTACCTTGCCTCCTGCACTTTGGCGCAAGCAAACTGCCTTACATCGTGCGATTGCAGAGTCGGGTCCAGTCGCTGCTGTAAGGGCAACTTCAGGAGCGAGGTCCATGAATCATATAGCCGCAGTGATCGGTGTGGGCTTTGTCGGCAGGGCGCATGTGGATGCTCTGCGCAGGCTGGGAATCCCCATCCGCGGAATTCTTGGCAGCACGAAGGAGCGCGGCGCGGAGTCCAGTCAATCATTGGGAGTGGAGAGAGCTTACGGCTCGCTCGATGAACTGGCCGCCGATACTTCCGTAACCGCCGTTCATATTTGCACGCCCAATTATGTTCATTTCGAACAAGCCAGCCGTTTGCTCCGCGCCGGGAAGCATGTGCTTTGTGAGAAGCCTCTGGCCATGGATTCGCGCGAATCCGCCATGCTCGTACAAATTGCCCGCGAATCGAAGCGCGTTGGCGGCGTGGCCTACAATCTGCGGTACTACCCGCTCTGCCAGGAAGCCCGCTCGCTCATCCAGAAGGGCGAAATCGGCCAGCCGCACACCGCTCACGGCAGTTTCTTGCAGGACTGGCTTTTGTTTGCCACGGATTGGAACTGGCGTCTCGAGGAGAATCTCGGCGGCGAATTGCGCGCGGTCTCCGACATCGGCACCCATGCGATGGACCTGCTCATGTGGCTCACCGGCAAAAAAATCACGGAAGTCTGCGCCGACCTTGGCACGGTAATTCCCGTGCGCCGCAAACCGCGGGGCCGTGTCGAAACCTTTAAAAAAGCCGATGCCTCCGCATTCGACGAAATGCCCATGTCCACCGACGATTACGCCTCCATGCTTCTTCATTTTCAGGACGGCATGCGCGGCGTCGTCACCGTCTCCCAGGTCAGCGCCGGTCACAAAGCTAAACTCGGCTTCGGAATCGATGGCTCCACGGGCTCGCTGTGGTGGAATGCCGAAAATCCCAACGAAATGTGGATTGGCCGCCGCGAAACTGCCAACGGCTCATTGATCAAGGATCCTTCCTTGATGTCGGCCGAGGTGCGTTCCTACGCCGTCTATCCCGGAGGCCACACCGAGGGCTATGGCGACACTTTCATGCAGCTTTTCCGCGATTTCTATGAGTACATTGCCAAAAACGATTTGAGCGCTCCAAGAAAATTCCCTACCTTTAAAACCGGCAACGACGAAATGCTTCTCTGCGACGCCATCCTCAAAAGCTCGCAAACGAAATCCTGGCAAGAGGTGCAGTGGGACTAATCGAAATTAGAAAAGTCGTGCGCCAGGTACGCCCAGAGAAAGCATTTCGACAAAAGGAAATGTAGACGCGCGCTTTAGCGCCTCCCCTCCTCGGCCTCATTTCCGCGGCGCGTAGCGATAGCTCAAGCTCGCTGGCATTTTGTCGGATCGTTGCCGCGTGTTGTATTCCAGTTGGTAGCCTAGATGCTGCGCATCATCTGGATATTCCTTGCCTTGTGGATAGGGGTAGGGAAGTAGACCGTGTCTCGGCAACGGCTCGACGCTGAAAGCGTGCGCCGCGTAGAAATCTAGATCTTTCTCGAAACCGTTGGCATAAAAGAAATAGTCTCTTACCCACCCGTCCGGAACCGCCGGCAGCTTGCGCGGGTCGAACTCCAGCTTGACGCCTTCACCCGAACCGAAAATAACAAACCGGTCGTCGATGGCGCTCAGCAGATCCAGCACGTCTCCGTACCGCGTGTAGTTTCCTTCGGCTCGTGCGTACGGCCCGGTCATGCTCCGTCTGGAGTATGAGTACACGGTATCGCTCGCGGGTGTGAGCCGAATCTCACGGGGGTATCCCAAAAACTCCAGCGCGGCATTGGCGAGCGGGACATCCGTCGTGCGAACTTCCCGCTCGTCCGGAGTCTGGTCGATTCGTATCGCGTCCCAATAGATTTTCAGGTTGGATACGATGCGTATGCGTTGAGTTCCCGGCGGAATTTTGCCCGTCAGTTCCGTGACCATGGTGCGTTCAAGGCCCGCGGGAAAGCCCATGTCATCGACTACTCGAACCCAATGGTTATTCGCGTCCAGCGCCTCCACGTACGGTGCAATCACCTTGACGCCCGCTTGATCCGCCGCATACATCGATGTTGCCGTGAAATAATCTGTGTATCCATCCATGATAAGGCGCAGCGGTTTCGAAACGTCCCATGGGCCGAGGTCGAGCTCCACAAAATGCAGTTTCGCGAAGCCGGTAAACGGCAAACTCTCGAAATCTGTCACGTACTTTCGGTCCCGCTTCGAAATGAGCGCCAGCACATCCTTGCCGTGATCATCCCATGCGCCGACGGGCGGATGTGCGTCGCGGCTTTCGATCACACGAAATTCAGGAAATGGCGGAGCGGAGACAAAACGTTCGTTCGGATAAACTTCGAAGTTGCCGGGATGGTCGACGGCGACGAGACGTAGCTGGTCCAGGTAGACAGTTTCCTCCATCGGTTCCAGAAAGCGGAAACTCAACATCCCCTTGAGTGGCCGCACACTCGCGCCATCGACCTTCAAGTACTCGTCCGGATCGGGAACATCTCTTTCCGCCACACCATTCTGGCCGGCCCCGACCCAGTGGCCGACCACACCGGGGCCGATCATATCGGCAATGAACTCGTATTCTTTCCCATTCCACGCAAACAGAATAGGGCAGGAGCTTCCGCGCCGGTCAATCTCGGCGATCGATTGCGTTTTCCTGGCGGTTAGATTTATTTCATCCTGAGGAACGCCCGTGGGCCACAGCAGACGAACCACTTCGGCGCCCTTTTCCTCTCCGAGCCCGGCATGAACCGTGCCCGCGTTTTGCCCCAGATATCCGGAGGCGCCTTGTACCTCCCACTTTTGATATAGCGCCCCTGCGTACACTTCTACTCTTGTCCCAATAGCGCTCTTGTTGTCCGCGAGTGCTTTGAAGTCTATGTTCAACCAGTTATGCCGATTGCCGCCTTCATTGCGAAGGAAGATGGGCGGCCCGCCCAACTGCGTCACCACGAGGTCGGAGCCGCCGTTGCCGTCCAAATCCGCGACCGCGATTGCGCGTGGCTGCGAAAGTATCACGGCGTCGAGATGCGTTTCTTTCGTGACGTCGGTCCAGCCTTTCGCCCCCAGATTGCGGAGCAGACGAATTTGTCCGCCGTCTTTCGTTTCGCCGACGGCGACGAGATCGAGCCAGCCGTCATTGTCGAAGTCGATCGCGGAGATGCCCCAGCCGCGCTGCCAGCCGAAATCGGGAAGCGCGACGCGCTCAAGATGCTTGCCGTCAACGTTCCGCCATAAACTGATGCCCGGCGCGCCCGCGTGCGTGAACGCGAGGTCCATCCACCCATCTTTATCGAAATCGAACGCGACAACCCCGAGCGCGGGAGGAAGATTCTCCTTTTTGAAATCGATTGCAGGAAGTGGCGTGAACTTTCCTTCCCGAGGATTCAGGTAAATTGACGCGCCCTCACTGCCTCCCGCAATCACGAAGTCGATGGCGCGATCTTTGTTGAAATCCGTCGTCACGACTCCCGCACCTGTGCCCTCGATGCCTAGAGCAGTCTCGGTGCTCACGTCGGTAAACGTGCTATTGCCGTTGTTTCGCCACAGTGCGTTGTGGGAAGCGTTCGTGTCCCGTACCACCAGAGAGAAATCCATTTGATGGATGATGTACAGATCGAGATCTCCGTCGTGGTCGTAATCGACGAACGTGAGGCCAACGCAGCCCGGTTCGCGCCGGATGCCTACTTTTTCCGTCACATCAGCGAATTTTCCAGCGCCATCGTTGTGATACAGACGTACGCCATCGGCGAAACAGACCGCCAGGTCGGTATGGCCGTCATTATCGAAATCGCCCGCGGCGCATCCCAATCCACTGCCGGTCACTTCAAGTCCTGTCTCCTTGGTGACATCCGCAAATTTTCCGTTGCCGAGATTATGAAGCAAGCGGCTGGTTCCATCGTTCGAAGCGCTGACTAGAAAGAGATCCGGTCTGCCGTCGCCGTCATAGTCGAAGAAACATGCGCCGGTACTTGGCCCGATTTGCTCGATTTTTCCCCCGGCTCCCTGGACGAGGGAGGTGATGGACTGCGGAGCAAAGCGGACGGGAATGGCAGAAGGCGCGTTTTGCGGCGAGCCGCGCGGCAGTTCCGCGAGCGAGAAGCGCCCTTGATCGCCATAAGCGGCGCCGAATGGCGAGCCAAGATGCTCGGAAGTTATTTTTTGAAATTTGGCGAGATGCTCCCTTGCAGCATCCGCTTTGCCGCTGCGCTGGTAAGCGCGGGCGATACCGAATTCCGCTGACGCGTGATATGGAAACAAGGCAAGTGCTTTTTGAAAGGCGGCGATCGCCAGGTCATAGTGCTGGAGCTGATTATTCAGATATCCGACGAAATACCACGCGTCGGCTTCATCGGCAATCTGTGTGACGTGGGTGAAGGCGGCCACACCTTTTTCCGCGTCGCCGAGGTCCTTGTAGGTGAGACCGAGGTTGTACCAGGCATAGGGATCACGCGGCAGTTTTTCCGCCGCCGCCGAGAGGGCGGTGCGCGCGGCTTCCAGCTTTTGCTGCGCCAGCAGGGATATTCCGAGGTTAAGGCGGGCGACCTCAAATTCTGAATCGATGGAAAGCGCCTGCTCGAAATACTTCTGTGCGTCGGCGGGCCGCTGCTGATTCAAATAGGCGACGCCAAGCGTGTTGAGACGAAAGGCTTCAACGGGGTCGATGTGCGGCGCAGGCTTTTGCGCCGACTGGTTTTGAGCAGCGCGGGAATGAAGAACTGCCTCCGCGATGAACATGGTGGAAAGGCAAAGGATTGCTACAGCGACAGACCGAAGGGGAGCTTGCATTAGGGCTTTTGTCCTGTTGCCCGCCGATCTCGGCAAATTGCGATTGGCCGAAGCGCGGAGAAATAAAGATTCTGTTTGTAGCGCAACATGGCGTCAACTATTTTGTTGGTGAAGATGGCGACGCAGGCGAGAATCGCCGAGCTGGCGGATTCACACAGTTGGAGAGCCGCGGGAATCATCGCGAACCTTTCGACTTGAGGTGTTCTGCCTGTTGAGATTGGGAATCGGCTTCGCTTTGGCGACCGCCGGAACGAAGCGCAACGCCGCCGGGCACCAAATTCCAAGGCAATTGTGCCGGTGAAATATTTCGAGTGCAACGAACTGTTTTCGCGAGGGTCATTGGCGTTGATTTACGTCCCTACGGCATAGTGACCAGCGGGAGTTCGATGAAGCTGGAGTCGGCGGGACTGTGATAGACGCGCTGCGTGGCTTTGCGATAGTCGGCGGGCTTGGCCCAAAAAATATTTGGCACAAAAGTCTGCGGGTTGCGGTCGTAGAGCGGGAACCAGCTCGATTGAATTTGCACCATGATGCGGTGGCCCGGCAGAAAAACATGGTTGGCGTTGGGGAGATTAAAGCGATAGAGCAGCGGCTTGTCGGCAGCGATGGGTTTGGGAGTTTCCAGGCTTTCGCGATAACGGCCGCGGAATATGTCGGCGGAGATCATGAGTTGATAGCCGCCGAGGTTCGCCTGGCTGGCGACTTCGTCGGGATAGACGTCGATGAGCTTGACGACCCAATCGGAGTCGGTGCCGCTGGTGGACGCGATGAGGTTCGCGACCGGTTGCCCGCTTATTTTGAGCGGAGCGGTGAGCACGTCGGAAGTGAAGACGAGAACATCGGGTCGGCCGGAAGCTTCGCGCTGATCATCGACCAGCCATTGCGACCAGGTCAGTTCGGCGGTGTAACCCACCGGTTGACTGGGGCGAGCGCGAAACGGAACGGGCTTAGCAGGATCGGAGATGTACTCATCGAACGCGGCATCGGAGGCCCGAGGCTCGCTCATGCTGAGTTTTAGTCCCGCGGAAAGATAGAGAGGTGTTGGTTTCGGCGCGCAACCGGCCGCGCAGCCCGCAGGCCAGCGTGGAAGGCGAAGCCAAACATTCCTTCCGGTCTCGAACGCGGAGACGGGCGCGATGTCCGCTTTGGGCGCGCCATCTTTCAAATATTGCGCGAGGAAAGGCCGAAGAATTTGCTGGCGGAAGTAGAGACCGGTGTCACTGCCGAATTTCAAAGCGCCGAGCGAGCTGGCGTCTTCGATTTCCTGGCCGTGATGCCACGGGCCCATGACGAGAAAAACTTTGTCGTTGCCAGTGTCCTTGGGCTTGATGGCTTTATAGACTGCCGTAGCCCCATAAATATCCTCTTGATCCCACAAGCTGTCCACGAGCATCACGGGAATTTTAAGAGGTTCTTTCGCCAGGATCTTGTCGACCGCCTGCTCTTGCCAGAAGGCGTCGTAGCTGGGGTGCTCGAGAATTTTTCGCCAGAAGCCCATTTGTTCGAGTCCGTGGCGGCGGCCAAGTTCGCCCGCTGAACCCGCATCCATGTAGACATCGTAATCGTCGAAATGATCCGTCCACCATTTGGCGCTGTTGTCGCGCGTGCCGTCCTGCTCGTAGATGTACGGCATATTTTGTTGGCGGAACGCGCCGTTGTGAAACCAGTCGTCGCCGATCCAGCCGTCAACCATCGGGTTCATCGGCACGGAAACCTTGAGCGCGGGATGCGGATTGACGAGCGCCATGAGCGGCAGAAAGCCGTCATAAGAAATGCCGAGGATTCCGACCTTGCCATTGGATTCGGGAAGATTCTTGACGAGCCAGTCGATGGTGTCGTACGTGTCGGTCGAGTGATCCACGTTTGTGGGATTGAGCGGGCCGTGCAGCGGGCGGTTCATCACGTAGTCGCCTTCGGAGCCGTACTTGCCGCGCACGTCCTGCACGACGCGGATGTAGCCGTCTTCGACGATGACGTCGGTGGCGTTGTCGTAGCCCTGGAGGATGGGGCCGAGGTGCGAGCTGTTGGCGTGAGAGGTTAGATCGGTCGCGTTGTAGGGCGTGCGCGTGAGCAAAATGGGTGCGTTCTTCGCCCCTTTGGGAATGAGGATGACGGTGTGAAGTTTTACGCCGTCGCGCATGGGGATCATGACCTCGCGACGAGCGTAGTCGAAGGAGTCGGTGACAGGTTTTATCTGCGCCGGCGTTTCGCTGGGGAGAGTGGCGGCGGATTGCGCGAAGGAGAAGGGCGCCAGGCACAGCACAGCGGATGCGACGAGGAGGCAGAATTGGAGCGCGCGGCGATGCGAAATGGTCATGAAGGATTCCCCCGAACGGTTGGTGGAGCGGAGGGATTATACCGGGCCGAGGGATAGCAGGCCAGGAATCTCCGGAAGGACCGCATGGGCACCCCCACCCGGGTGTTTTGCGCAAAGAGTGCGGAAGTTGAAGAAGCCATTGGAGATAGCATTTTGCGCGATGCAAAAGAGTTCGTAAGAGTATGAAAATAAAGGAAACGTAAAGTCTTTGAAATGATACTGATGCGAACTGTTGCGGAAGAGAGGTACAACGCAGAAGAGAAAGAGAAGGATAGCGTAGAGACACAGAGGTTTCGGAGAGAAGAGGGGGGTGCTGGGCGGGGCTGAGAGGCGACGTCCATATTATATGTTACCGCACGACGTGATGCCTTGTCAAGTTATTTCTTATGTAGTAATGATTCGAATCGCGTGTACCTTGGGCGTAAGGTGATGAGGGGAATGGGGATGCGTGGAAAATTGGCGCGCGAAAATGGGGTTTGTGGGAGGTCCTGATTGAGCCCGTAGGGTCTGGGAGGAGCAGGGCAAAATCCGCACACCGAACACCGCAGGGATGCGGCTCTCGGCGAAGCGCGAAAATGCTACAATATCGTTTGACAAGTAAGAACTGTCAGCGGACGCAGGATATGAGCGGAAACAGGGTTCAAGAAATCGAGCGCGTGATCGGAACGCTTACGCAAGAGGAGTTGGAAGAGCTGCGGCTGTGGCTGGATGCGTACGCGGGACCGAGGCCGCTCGATCGCCGGATCGAGGCGGACCTGACGGCGGGCCGGCTGGACGGTGCCGTGCAAGACGCGCTGGACGATGAGAAGAGCGGAAGAGTCCGCCCGCTGTAAGTGAATGGAACACCGCGCGACGGAAGGCTTTTGGCGAGCATATCAAGGGCTGCCCCTCGAAATAAGAAATCGCGCGGACAAGCAGTTTGCACTGCTGAAAAATAATCCACAGCATCCTTCGCTACAGTTCAAAAAAGTCGGAGAGTCGCGCAACCAGGAAGTGTGGTCGGCGCGGGTCACGCTGAACTATCGAACACTGGCGCTTCGAAGGACCGACGGATTCCTGTGGTTCTGGATCGGAGACCACAAGAGTTACGAAGAATTGATTTGAGTCGTTTCGATCGCGCGACATAGGCCATGCTGAGAATTGTCCCACAGCCCTACGCATCGACCACGGCTTACCACTCGAACGGCTGATTATGAGCAAAATAATTTTTGGGACGATTGCGGAGATTACGGCGGGAATACGCGAGAAGAAATTTTCGCCGGTGGAGGTTGTGGAGGCGTACCTTGAACGAGTGGCGACGCTCCAGCCGAAACTGAATGCATTTGTACACCTTGATGCCGAAGGCGCGCGGAGGCAGGCGCGTGCGGCGGAGGCGGCGGTGATGCGCGGGGAGGAAGTGGGGCCGTTGCATGGCGTCCCACTGACGGTGAAGAGCTGCATTGATGTGGCGGGATGGCCCGCTCCGGCCGGGTCGCTGCTGCGAAAAGACTATGTGGCGCAGCAGGATGCGCCGCTTGTGGCGCGACTGCGCGCAAGGGGAGCGATCCTTCTGGGGAATACGAATACGCCGGAATATCTGATGGCGTATGAGACGGACAATTTGTCGAGCGGGAAAACGAGCAATCCCTGGAATTTGGAGCGGTCAGCGGGCGGCTCGAGCGGCGGAGAGGCCGCTGCGATTGCGTCCGGCTGTTCGGCCGGCGGAGTGGGAAGCGACGGAGGCGGATCGATCCGCGTCCCCGCGCATTTTTGCGGGATATGCGGATTGAAGCCGACGCCAGGAAGGATTCCAGCCACCGGACACTTTCCGGGCGGAGGAGGAGCGTTCGGCTGGATCGGGGTAGTCGGGCCGATGGCGCGGACGATTGCGGATGTGCGCGCGCTGTCTGAAGCGATGGCGGGGCCGGACGCGGGAGACGCACTTTCCGCGCCAGTGCCGGTGCGCAGAATCGAAGAGCACGAAATGCGCAATTTGAAAATCGGGATTTTGGAGAGCGAGGCGCTGGGCAAAACGACGCCGGAAACTGCTGCGGCGGTCAATCGCGCAGCGAAGCTGCTGAGCGAACAAGGATTTGCTGTTGAGACAAAACGATTGCGCGGTCTCGACCGGGCGATTGAGTTGTGGTGGTATTTTTTCGGACCGGTGATCGCGGACCTCATCCGGAGAGGAGCAATCGGACAAGAAGAGTTGATGAGTCCGATGCTGCGCGAGTTCATCGCGCTGGCGACTGGCGAGACGGCGCTGACGTATGACGGTTTTCTGAATGCGTGCGGAGAGCGCGACAGCCTGCGTGCGGAAATTCTGCGGCAGATGGAAGATGTGACGGTTCTGTTGTCGCCGGCTTCGGCCGGGCCGGCATTCCGGCATGGAGAAGGGAACTGGCGGAGCGGCGAGAAGGAAAACTATCGAGATACGATGAGGTATTCGCAGTGGCTGAATCTGACAGGATTCCCGGGAGCGGTTGTGCCAATGGGAATTTCCCCGGAAGGATTGCCGATTGGCGTGCAGGTGATTGCGAGGCCTTACGAGGATGAGTTCGCGCTGGCGGTATCTGAAGCGGTTGAAAGAGGGAGAGGTCCGTGGCAGCCGCCGAAATTATAGGTTTGCCGGCCTCGCCCACTGGCTGAGGCCCTGGAGCCACAGCGGCGCCGATTAGGCTCAAGGTTGCGGCGGCTGCTTGAGCTCCGGATTCGGAACGGGCGCATCGCCATACTTCGCGCGCTGTTTGTTCAAGCTTGCGTTGACGAGCTTTTTGGAAGTGGCAAGCTCGGCCTGGGCTTCTTCGCGGCGGCCCAGACGCAGCAGGACCTGGCCACGGATGTAATGAATATTCTGATTGTCCGGTGCGAGCTTTTCCGCCGAGTCGAGAAATGGGAGGGCTTCGCGATTTTTCCCCTGTCGTTGATAGAGACGGCCCAACTCAAGAAGAGAAACGGGCATGCGCGCGTTGTAGCGGAGAGCTTGTCGAAAAGAGTGATCGGCCTCGTCGTCCTTTTGCAGCTGCAAATAAAGCAAACCAAGTTGTTCGTAGTTATCGGGAAGGTCGGGCTCGACGGCGATGTCTTTGCGGAACTCTGCTTCGGCGCGCTGGTAGTCTTCCTTTCTCATGTATGCGACTCCGAGACTGAAGTGCGCGAAGGGCAAGTTGGTATTCGCTGAGGCGGCTTCTTCCAATTCTGTGATGGCCTTGTCAATTTCTTCCCGGTTGAGATAAGCCTTTCCGAGAATGAGGTGAAACTCGGGAGTCTGGCCGCCGACTTCGAGCAGGCGGCTGAGGGCCTTCTCGTCCAGGTCACTTCTGCCGGCGTTGTGGGCGGCGATGCCGAGGACGTAAAGGTAGGTGAAGTCGTTGGACATTTGCGGCCAAAGCGGCTCGAGCACGGCAACGGCGTCCTTGTAATGCTCGGTGAAAACATGGCAGAGGCCGAGGAGGTAGCGCGCTTGCGTGGAGTCCGGCTGGTCGCGAACGACGGAAGCCAGCGGAGCGACGGCACCGGCATAGTCGCCGCGGCGGTATTTGACGAGGCCGATGTTGAGGCGGATGCCGGACATCTTCGGTGCAAGCTGTTCGGCTTTTTGAAGAAGTGCGAGCGCGTGGTCCCACTGCTTGCGGCGCATGGCGATTACGCCGAGATTGGCGTAAGCGGAGCCGGACTGCGGATCAAGAGAGAGAACCCGGCGAAAGGCGGATTCAGCGGCGGGTAAGTCGCCGTGCTGAAGAGCGGACTGGCCCTCGGCAAACCAAACGGCGGGATCGGCGGAAGAAGAGCTAACGGCGGCGGGTTGGTGCGGTGCTTGAAGAAAGGCGGCGCGAGATGTGGCGAATGACGGCGAGGCCGCCAAAGAAATTACGAAGAGGATGGAGCGACTGAAAGCACGGCCGGTTTGGGGACTCGGGGGCATGGATTGGTAGTGTCTGGCACAGGAGGGTGGAATTCAAGCGGGGAATAGACACGTGAACGTAAACGGGAGAGGGAGAGGGAACGCGCGAGTGAGTTTGGAGCAACGGGGTGATTTTCAGCTTGACACAGACCTGGCGATGCTTTATTAATCCGATTTAATAAGTGAGATAAGGTGCGTTTGGGATTGTCGAGTGGTGGGGGCTGCCTCGGATGAGTAGCCTTCTGCAAGCGGCAGATACAGGGGTGCCCGCTGTAGCAGGCGTAATTGTGCCCACACCAGACCGCTCATTCACGAGAAAAATTTCGGGAGGTGACAAAGTGAAGGGACACAACATTAGGATGAATCCTTCCTCTTTCTTGAGAGCCTTGGCGGGAACAGCGCGGTTGCTATGCGCGATGCTGGCGATACTCTTTGTGGCGTACGCCGCGAAGGCACAGGACACGGGGTACATCAGCGGAACGGTGACGGACAAGACTGGTGCGGCGGTGGCCGGGGCCGAAGTGGTGGTCTCGAGCGCGGTGGGCAGCGCCACGCACTCAACGACAACGAACGCGGACGGCGCCTATGTGGTGGCCGGTTTGCCCGGCGGCAGTTACAACATAGTCGTTACAGCGAAAGGATTCTCCAAGTATTCGGCGAAGAATGTCGTGCTGGACGTGGCACAGAAGATTCGCGTGGATATTCAGCTCGCGGTCGGCGCGGTAACGGAAGAAGTAGTGGTGACGGGCGAGAGCGTGGCGCAGGTGGAAACTACATCTTCGGCTTTAACCTCAACGATTACCGGCACGCAGGTCAATGAACTCGTTCTGAACGGACGTAATTTTACGCAGCTCGTGACCCTCTCCCCTGGCGTGATCAACCAGACGGGGTCGGATGAAGGTAAAGTCGGGGTTTACGGAAACGTGGCGTACAGCATGAACGGCGGCCGAACCGAGTACAACAACTGGGAACTCGACGGCGGCGACAACATGGACAACGGAAGTAACGCGACTTTAAACGTTTACCCCAATCCGGAGGCCATCGCTGAATTCAAGGTGTTGACTTCCAATTACGGCGCGCAATACGGCCGAAACGGTTCTGGCACCGTCGAAGTGGAGACCAAGTCAGGCGGAAGCAGCTTCCATGGCAGCGCCTTCGAATACAACCGGAATGACTTTTTCAACGCGAAATCGTGGGCAGAGGGCGAATGCGTAACCTGCAAGAAAGCACCTTATAAGAAAAACGACTACGGCTACACCGTTGGCGGGCCTGTTTACATCCCCAACCACTACAATGCCGACAAGAAGAAAACATTTTTCTTTTTCTCCGAGGAATGGCGGAAGGAAAGCAATCCATCCTCGATCCCCATAACGGACGTCCCTTCGGACGCGGAGCGCGGCGGAAATTTCTCAGACCTATGTCCGGGCGCAGATTGTCCACACCTAGTCGGACAACCCAGCACTTTCTTCCCGGGCAACACGATCACGCCGACGGCGGTTGGGACTGCGTTGCTGGCGTTGATTCCCCACTCGAATACAACGAACGGCGGTTTCCCAGCGCTCCAGAATACAATTTCGACGCCGACTTCGTGGCGGGAAGAACTAATAAGAGTTGATCACAACATCACCGACAACTATCGCGTGACCTTTCGCTACATCCATGATTCCTGGCAAACGGTGGTGCCAAATCCGCTCTGGGGCAACGCCACTTCTAACTTCCAAAACGTCACTACGAACTTCGTGGGGCCGGGCTCAAGCTTCGTAGCGCGACTGAATGCAAACATCTCTCCAACGTTGCTGAACGAATTCGTGGCCAGCTATACGGCCGACCACATTTTTCTCACCACCGGCGGGCCGGTTACGCTGCCCTCGGGCTTCGCAATGGGTTCTATCTTCAACAATGGTTTCGGCGGAAAAATTCCGGCCATCTCCCTTGGAAATAACCCAGCGTATGGCGGTGGCTTTGGACAAGATAGCGGATATTTCCCGTGGCACAATGCCAACCCCACGTACACGTATCGGGACAACGTGACGAAGATTTTCGGCAAGCACACGTTCCAATTCGGAGCTTATGCTGCATTCGCCCAGAAGAACGAGGCTAACTCTCCGAACGTTCAGGGCATTCTTACTTTCAGTTCCACCGATGCGGCGGTCACCACAGGCAACGCCTTTGCCGATCTGCTGTTAGGAAACGTCGCGAGCTACCAGCAGTGGAGTAGAGAGACGCAGTACTACAACCGCTACAAGATCGTCGAGCCTTACTTCCAGGATGACTGGCGCGTCACAAAGCGGCTCACCCTGAATCTTGGCTTGCGCGTGAGCCTCTTTGGAACCTACCGCGAACGCTACCAGCAGGCTTTCAACTTTGATCCCAGAGCCTTCAACCCTGCCAATGAGCCGACGTTCAATCCGGATGGCACTCTGGCGCAGAACGCCACGAATACTGCGAATCCTCTCAACGGCGTCGTTCAGTGCGGAGGAAAGGGCGGGACTTTCCAGTTGGTCCCAGGATCAGCCTTCCCAACTGCTGCCATCGGAGCTGCCTCGAACGCCGGATGCCTGACAGGACATCTCTTCAATCCGGCGCCCCGCATCGGGTTTGCATTTGATCCCAAAGGCGACGGCAAGATGGCCATTCGCGGGGGCTACGGCATCTTCTACGAACATACCAATGGGAACGAAGGGAATACCGAATCATTGGAAGGCTCTGCGCCCCTCGTGCTCAACGCCACGCAGTCCAATGTTATTGGTTATCAAAACATCGGCGCCGGCGGTGGGACGGTGCCACTTCCTCCGTTGAATCCTGTTTCGGTACCGAACAAGGCGCAATGGCCGTACGTCCAACAATGGAACCTTCAGGTGCAGAAAGAAATTCCAGCGCATTTCGTGGTTTCGGTCGCATATGTTGGAAGTAAAGGCACACACTTGACTCTGCTCAGCGACGGAAACCAACTCTGCCCGGTCGGCGGCTTTTGCCCCTTTGGGACATCCACTGCGACCAACCCTTACACCAAAGGCGAACCAATCGTTACAGCCGGAGACCCGAACGGTACCGGCCAGCCGGTTAACACCGTCTGTCCTGACGCTACTCTGGCTGGCGGCACGGTGAACGGCGTGCCGGTCTCAGGGCAGGTGGCACTCAATCTTGCCGTTGCTTGCGGAACGGTTACGAGCACTGCTGCGGTACGCACTGCGTTCCCTGGATACAACAACATCAACTTCCTTAGGGACGCCGCGAATTCGGTCTACCACTCTCTGCAGATTACCGCTAACCGCACACTTGGCGATCTGACGCTCAGCCTCGCCTATACCTACAGCCACTCCATTGACGATTCTTCTGATCGGTCCGATACCGCGTTCGTCAACGCGTATGACTTTGCGGCAAACCGGGCCAGCTCGAATTTTGACCTACGGCACAATTTCGCCGTTAGCTACGTTTACTCTCTCCCGATCTTCAGGGGGGCGGGAGGGCTGAGCCATGCCCTTCTCGGCGGATGGCAGCTCTCCGGTATCGTCGTTGCCCAGACCGGGACGCCATTCAGCGTAACCGACGGCTTGCCGTCATTTGCCGACAATGCGGGCGTGGGCAATGGCACGGGCACAGGTGCTCGTCCCGATCTTGCAAGCAATCCCAAGGCAGGCTTTTCTGCAGGTCAGGATCCGGCCAACCGTGGGCCTCTGGCCTATAACCCAGCGGCGTTCGTAGCTCCCACCGGGCTCACGTTCGGGGACGTCGGGCGTAATACTCTATACCTGCCAGGGCGCCTGAACTTCGACTTGGGTACTTTCAAGCGGTTCGCCATCAACGAAAAAACCGGCTTTGAATTCCGATGGGAGAACTTCAACCTTTTCAACCACACACAATATAACGGCATCGACTCGGGTTTTGGGTCCAGCACCTTCCTGCACCTAAACGCCACACACGACCCGCGGCGGATGCAGTTTGGGCTGCGGTTCTACTTCTAACGGCCAACTAGAATGATGAGGGCGGCGCATATTTTGTGAGCGCCGCCTTTTTTTTCTGATAATGGCCAACACTTTTTTGTATACTCGCTCCGCCAGACCAGGAGGAGTGAAGAACATCATGAAACGGCGAACCTTTATTGAAACATCCGTTGCAGCAGCAGCTTTGTACGCGGCGCGTCCGTCGTGGGGGGCTGAGAGCACGCACGAAATCAAGAAAGTCGGGCTGCAGCTGTATACCGTGCGTGGGGAGATGAAGAAAGATTTCGAAGGGACGATCGCCAAGGTCGCCGAGACGGGGTACAAGGAGATAGAGTTCGCGGGTTACTTCGAACACTCGCCGAAGGATGTCCGAGCATTGGTTGACAAGAACGGCCTTACGGCGCCTTCCGCGCACATTCCGTACGGCGACGTCGAAAAGAAATGGCCGGAGACGCTTGAAGCAGCGCACATCGTCGGGCACAAGTATATTGTCTGCCCCTGGATCGACGAGAAGCAGCGAAACGCCGAGGGTTGGAAGCGCGCGGCGGAGCTCTTCAATAAGGCGGGCGAAGCCAGCCAGAAGGCCGGGATCCAGCTGTGCTATCACAATCACTCTTTCGAGTTTTCGCCAGTGGAAGGGCTGGGCGGAAAGTCCGCGTACGAGTATTTGCTGACAGAAACGGACCCCAAGCTGGTGAAGATGGAGATGGATTTGTGTTGGATCAGCGTGGCGGGGCAGGATCCGGTGAGCTATTTCGACAAATATCCGGGGCGCTTCCCGATGGTGCATGTAAAGGATTATGTGAACGACCCCAATGCAACGAGCAGTTACGCTGGAGCGACGGGCTCTGTAGTTTTCAAAGGCCGCCTGGCAGATGTTGGGAAGGGGACCATCGACTGGAAACGAATCTTCGAGCATTCGGAAAAGGCGGGTATCAAGCACTATTTTGTCGAGAATGACGATGCGAAGGCGCCGTTCGAAGACATCAAGATCAGCTACGACTATCTGAAAGACTTGCGTTTCTGATTCCAGATGAGTCGGGACACTAGAGGGACCTCGATGCGGAAAGTAGCCTTGGCGGTGGTTTGCCTTCTGGCAAGCGCTTCTCTTCTGACTTTCGCACGCGCCCAGGGTTCGGCGTGGAAACCTCTTTTCAATGGCAAGGATTTGACGGGCTGGAAGCACGTGGGGCCCGGTGAGATGACGGTTGAAGATGGTTTGATCCGGACACACGGCGGTATGGGACTTCTCTACTGGACCGGGGGCAAGCTGGGCAATTGCCGGCTTCGCGTGGTCTACAAGATGCGCGACTTCAACGATAATTCAGGAGTCTTCATTCGCATTCCGATCGAGCCCCGGGAAGCCTGGATGCCCGTAAACTACGGGTACGAAGTGCAGATCGACAATCATCCCGAAACTTCAAACGAAGACGAATATCACATTACGGCGGCGCTCTATTCGCTGACCAAACCGCTTGCGAAGCCCGGCAGACCGGGGCCCGAGTGGAACACGATGGAGATTACTCTCGATGGCCCGCGCACGATCGTCGTTCTGAATGACGTCAAGGTGACCGATTACACGGAAGGAGAGCCGGTCCCGGAGCGAAAGTTTAACTTCGAGCCGCTGCGAGGACGGCGGCCCGATGAGGGCTACATCGGGCTGCAAAACCACAGCGACAAGGACATCGTGTTATTCAAGGAAGTCAGCGTGCAGTCGTTGCGGTAATGAGTTTCGAACTGCAAGGGTTTAAAACCAGGACAGGGGGATGAGATGAGCAAATTTTCTTTCTCGCGTCGCGAGTTTCTTCAAAGGACTGCCGGAGCAACAGGAGCACTAGCGGCAGCACCCAGCATCTTCCTGAAACCAGAGTACATACCGTCGGCGCTCGAAGCCGTGGCACCCAGCGACCGTGTTCGCTTTGGCATCATCGGGATCGGGATGCAGGGCTCGGGGTTGCTGACGAACGCCGTCCAGTTACCTGGCGTTGAGTGTGTCGCGGCGTGCGATCTGTACGACGGACGGCACCTTCTGGCACGCGAGATTGTCGGCAAGAACATACCAGTGACGCGGCGCTACCACGAACTGCTCGCTAACAAGGAGATCGATTGCCTCGTCGCGGCCGTGCCGGATCACTGGCACAAGCAAGTGGTGGTGGATGCCGTCAACGCGGGCAAGGACATCTATTGCGAAAAGCCGATGTCGCACTCAGCGGCGGACGGGCTGGCCATGGTGGCCGCGGCGCAGAAGACTGGACGAATCGTGCAGATCGGCTCGCAGCGCGTGAGTTCCGTGATTTGCGCCAAGGCGAAAGAAATGATTGCGCAGGGCATCATCGGAACGCTGACGCTTGTGGAAGGCTCGCTGGGGCGCAACGATCCCACGGGCGCGTGGGAATATCCGCCGCCACCGGATCTTTCTCCTGCAAATTTGGATTGGGAAACATGGCAGGGCAACACGCCACACAAGCCGTGGGATCCCGACAAGTCTCCAAAATATTTTGCGCGGTGGCGCTGCTGGAGGGAGTATGGAACGGGTTTAGCTGGAGACTTGCTCGTGCACCTTGTGAGCGGCATGAACTTCATGCTGGGCTGGAATGCTCCGCCGAAGAAGGCCATGGCGTTGGGAGCGATTCTACGGTTCCCGGATGGCCGGGACATGCCGGATGTGCATGCGACGCTGTTCGACTACGGAAGCGCGCCGGTGTATTTGCGGCTGAATCTGGGATGTGAGACGCCAGAGATCTACCGGTTCCAGGGATCGAAAGGAATTCTTGAAGTCACGGAATTCGCGATCAATTATTATCCGCAGACAGGCGAAGATTCCGGGCCGAGCTATTACACGTCGGGATATCCGCAGAAGATGCGGGAGGCGTACTTTGCGGAATGGCATAAGGAGCATGATCCCGTACCAGGTAAAGAGCCGGTGCTGGAAGGGTACACGTATCGCGGTGACTCCTGGGATGACGAAAAGCCGCATCTCTGGAGATATTTCCAAGCTGTGAAGAGCCGTCAGCCAGTGACTGAAGACGCGGTTTTTGGGAATAACGCAGCGCTCGCATGCCACATGGCGAACGAGTCGTACTTCCGCCAAAGCGCAGTCACCTGGGACGCAGCCTCAGGGACAATCAAATCAGCATAATCACGACCTGGAACTCACAAGCAGCTTGCGGGCTTCGGCTAGAGCTACGCTGAGGCTCGATGAGGGACCTGTCCGCTCGGACAGTGACGAATGAGCCGCAGAGCAACTTCCTCGGATTGAAGGGGTTCTATACTCAGGGTATTCCACCGAGGAGTGTGGCAAATGCGAAAGATCCACCTAAGTGGCCTGTTCTTATTCGCGGTGCTGATGCTGGCGCTTCCCGCAGTGTCGTCGGCGCAAGTCAGCGTTGGCGTTGCTGTGCACATCGGACCGCCCGCGCTCCCAGTATACGAGCAGCCCTTCTGCCCCGGTCCGGGCTATCTTTGGACGCCTGGTTATTGGGCCTACGGACCGGATGGATATTACTGGGTGCCGGGAACCTGGGTGATGGCTCCAGAGGTTGGTTTTCTTTGGACGCCTGGTTATTGGGGATGGGGGGGCGGCGGGTACCTCTGGCATGCCGGATATTGGGGACCGCACGTCGGCTTCTACGGCGGAATTAATTATGGATTTGGCTACACCGGCGTCGGCTTCGTCGGCGGGCGCTGGGAGCATGGTGTATTTGCTTACAACACAGCGGTGATGCGCGTGAACACCACGGTGATTCACAACACGTATGTGGATCGCACGGTCGTCAGAAACGTTACCGTGAATCGCGTGAGCTTCAACGGAGGTAGAGGCGGGATCAACGCACGGCCTTCCGAGCGCGAACGGGAGTTCGAACATGAGCGGCATTTCGCGCCGACATCCATGCAGAGGGAACACGAGCATTCCGCAGGCTCGAATCGCGAACTGCGCGCCTCCGAGAATCACGGCCGCCCACCGATCGCGGCCACCGCAAGACCGGGAGAATTTAAAGGCCGCGAAGCCGTCGGAGCGAAGGATCATTCTCGCATCGATTCTCCACGCGGCGGAAATCCTCATGTGAACAACGCGGCTGAATCCCACAAAATGGACCGTCCGCTTTCACACGGGGGAAGCGCCGAACATACTGCCCCACACGTGAACAACTCCATCAATGCGCCGAGGAACCAACCGCATACGGAGAGCCGTCCGCACACAGAGAGCAAGCCACATAATCCGCCCGCAGCTGAGCACCACGAGGGCGGCGGCGGAAAACCGCACAAGAACTAGCAGCAATTTGGAACAAGTGACTTCCGCGGCGTGGGGCTCCTCACCTGAGGACGGCCAGC
>Ga0209166_10000166_pt1 | contig 85239 bp, 89 predicted proteins | sample Coa_R1_3_FD_187151 | JGI IMG/M metagenome (GOLD analysis project Ga0209166, IMG submission 187151) | Surface soil microbial communities from Centralia Pennsylvania, which are recovering from an underground coalmine fire - Coalmine... | ecosystem: Environmental > Terrestrial > Soil >...
GAATTGCCGGGGGAAACTTCCAGAAACGCGCGCGAGTGCGAACTGGTTGCCCGGGCATTGCGGCCTCCTCCTCCTCTTCCTGCTCCATGAGCGGGAAGGGCTGCTGGCCACCGCAGCGGTTGCGGGTCTGTGATCGAAAGATCATGAATCGGCAAACGGCTTTGGCAAATGCGGCACTCCTTCGGGGGCGCTGTCGGGCTGAAGCGGTCATTGCGCCGCGTCCGCGGTGACGAGGCGAGGGCAGGAATCCACGAACGATGCGGCTCGGGGTGGCTGGCCCCGGGCCGCATTCTAGTTTGGGGCAAGGCAACTTCTTGCCACGGATTTACGCGGATTCCACGGATAAACCTCACAAAGGTAAAAGACTCCCGCCGAAGTGACTTGCGTTACCTCCCCAACGACCGGCAAATCAATACCATATGCCGATGGAACAGAGCCTGTTACGAACACGGCTGCACTGGATCGCAGGGGCATACGCGGCGGTCGTCGCCGTGTCGGGGGCGTTGATTGTTGCGCGCTATGTGCAATATGCGACTCACCCGGCCGATGTGGCGCAGTACGGCGGCATGTGGGCGGGTGGCGACTTGATGCTGGAATTGTTCATCACCGGGCTACTGCTGCTGGTGACATTTTTTCTTGTGCTGGTCATTCGCAAAGAGGAGAGCGCTTACACGCTGTACTCGAAAGTTCTTCTGGGGCTGAGTATCACCGCACCGCTATCGGTGGGAATCATCAGCATTGACGCGGTGAGCCAGGGGACGGGATGGTTCGGCTATGCGTGCATGTTCCGCCTGTTTGCGTCGCCGCTGGTGGTGGTTGGGCTGGCAGGGAGTCGAGTGTTCGCCCGATTCCCTCGGTCGAAGAGACTGATTTCGTACAGCCTGATGATCGAGGTGCTGACGCTGGTGGGCATGTTCGGCTTGCTCGGCGGGCTCGCGCATTTCCATGGGTCTCGATAACTTTGGAGAAATCAACTTCTTTGCCACGGATTTACGCGGATCTCCCGGATCAACCCTTCACAAGTGAGGCACTCGCCTTAGAACGCCTTGATATTCGCTCTTTCTTCGCCTAGACTGAATTCCACCAAAATGCAAGGCATGGCCGGATCATTATTTTTGATTTCGGCTGGGTTTTCCAGAGAGCGCACTTCGCATTCACAAGGGGATGGGGACTAATGTTTGTCTCTCTGCTGCGCAACTCTTCCTGAGAAAAGATATTGGCGACTACCGATTACACGATCAGCACGCTTCCGGCGAATGTCGAGGCCGAGCGCTCGATTCTGGGCGCGATCCTGCTGGATAACTTTGCCTATAACCAGGCGGCGGAGCACCTGCGGATCGAGGATTTTTCCCTGGACTCGCACCGGCGGATTTATTCGCGCATGGTGGACCTGGCGGAATCGTCGCGTCCCATCGACATGATCACGCTGATCGAGGAACTCGACCGGCATAAGGATCTGCAGGCGATCGGCGATGTGGCGTACGTGTCGAGTCTGATGGATGGCGTCCCGGACCGGCCCAGCATCGAGCACTACGTCAAGATCGTTCGCGACAAGGCGCTGCTGCGGGGATTGATATCAGCGTCGAGCACGGCAATTGCGCGGGCATCGGACCAATCGGACGCGGCGGAAGACGTGCTCAGCGACGCAGAAGCCGCGATCTTTCAGCTCTCGGAGAAGCGCATTGGGCGCGGCTTCATGGGCGTCCAGGAAATTGTTCGCGAGACGTTTGGATCGGTGGACGCACTGCTGCAGCGCGGGCAACGCATCACGGGGCTGGCGACTCATTACACCGATCTGGACGAGATGACGAGCGGGCTCCAGCGGTCCGATCTGGTGATCATCGCGGCGCGGCCTTCGATGGGAAAAACTGCATTCGTGATGAACATCGCGGAGAACGCCGCGATTGAAGATCAGCAGGTCGTAGGAGTGTTCTCGCTGGAAATGTCGCGCGAGGCGTTGCTCATGCGCCTGCTGTGCTCGCAGGCGAGAGTGGACGCGCACAAGATGCGCACCGGCTCCCTGTGGCAGGACGACACGAAGAAAGTGGTGCGCGCCATGGAACAGCTGGCGCATGCGCCAATCTTCATCGACGATACACCGGGAATTTCTTTGAGCGAGATGCGGGCGAAGGCGCGGCGGCTGAAGCAGTCGCAGGGGAAACTCGATCTCATCATCGTGGATTATTTGCAGTTGATGTCGGGGGGAGGCAAGCGCTTCGAGAATCGCACGCAAGAAGTTTCGGCGATCTCGCGGGGGCTGAAAGCGCTGGCCAAAGAGCTGAGTGTGCCGGTGATCGCGTTGTCCCAGTTAAGCCGCGCTCCAGAGAGCCGCGGCGGCGATCACCGGCCGCAGCTCGCGGATTTGCGCGAGTCGGGATCCATCGAGCAGGATGCCGATCTGGTGATGTTCATTTTCCGCGAAGAAGTCTACAAGCAGGATGATCCTGAACTGCAAGGCCGGGCTGAGATCATCATTTCCAAGCAGCGCAACGGGCCCATCGGCAAAGTCAAGATGGCCTTCCTCAAGCACTGCACCCGATTCGAGTCGTTGGCGGAAGGCGGAGTGGGTTCCGACGAGTAAGCCGCTCGATACAGAGAATCCCTTAGGGACAGGCTACGGTAAGTACTGTAGGAACTTGGGGTTGCGTGGTTGAGAATGAGGTCAAGAATAAACAGCTTCAGCCTGTGGAAAAGCTTGTGGAATTGAAAACCCGTTTTTCGATAGGTCTGAGCAAAGACCGATCGGTCGGTTTAAGCGGCGCGCCTTTTCTTCTGATAAACCCCTGAGTAGTAACCAGTTATATAATTCACACGTCATTAACAATGCTGCGGGCGAAACCTTGTTGAGCGACCTCCCGTTTTGAGATTTGCACATTTTGAGGGTATAGCACTTTCATTTTTTGGTTGATTTCAGGCCTTTTTTCACGATTCGGAGCGCAGCCGGAGTAGCAATAATTCTGTACAGACGAAGCGGATTTTCTACTGCAATCAGTACCTCCCCCATGAGCTAAAACGGCCCATGTTCACGCTGACCACGGCTGGTGGATTGTTCTCGCCAGAGAGGGCGCTGGTGGCGAGGAACAACTCGGTGAACAGGCGGGCTTCGGGAAGGGGCAGGCGATCGGCGAGGATTCGTGCCGCTGGGAAGTCGGTGTTCGCCAGTTGGGCAATCGCGTCGGCATAAGGACGGACGAGAGAATTGCAAAGCACGCTGTTGCTGAGGATGAGCTCTCCAGATTCGAACGAGTGCTGGTAAGGCAAGAAGGCGTCGATCTCAGCGGCGGCGGTGAGCACCTGGTCGAGTTGGCTGGCGGACCGCTCCAGCAGAGGTACAGCGCGATCGGGCTTGACGTGCGCAAAGGCCTGCGCGACTTGCAACTGCGCTGCAAAGGCGGAGGCGCCAGCGCCGGTGTTGACCAGCAGTCCGGCAGCCTCCTCGAGCATTGCCTGGGCGAGCGAATCCTGCTTCGCGGTAGCGGCATTGACAGCGAGTTGCGCCAGGATGGTGGCGCGGTCGCCATCGGAAGTGATTTCCTGCGCCAGCTGCCGGGCGGCGGCGAAGTCTCCCTGGTTGGCAGCGCTCCACAACGATTGTCGCGCCGCCTGTTGCAGCACTTGCTGACGTTGAAAGGGGTCAGTCAGCTTCTCCATCATCTGGCGTACTCGCGGCACGTCGCCATTGTTGGCAAACTGCCAGGCAACCTGCTGCACCATGCTTGGACGGACATCCGGCGGGGCTTGTTCGGCTAAGGCGAGAAGCTGGTTGGGATCACCGCTCTGCACGGCCTGGTTGAACTGGTCCCAACTCCTCTGCTGGGGGTTCTGGACGCGGATGAATTCTTCTACCTTTTGGCGCAGAGCCTGAACACGGCCGGGATCAAACTGTTCGAAGGCCGGGAGCGCGCCCTGTAACATCGGCAGCGAGGTTGCGGGGAACTCGGGATTTAAGGCGGCGACGGCGACCGCGTCCGCCAGGGTCTTTACGGTGTCATCCGGCGCGCCGCCATTGGTTTGGGAATTTGTTTCCAGGTTGAGCAGATTGAGTGCGAAATTGAAATTGTCCTCCCCCGAGGAGAGTTTGCCAGAGCGAACGCGGTCGACGATTTCGTGCAGGAGTTGCGTTCCTGCCTGCGGATCTTTGGCCGAGATCTGGCTCAGCAAATTAATGAGTTCCGGATTGAGGTCGCCGGGGGCTTGCAGCTCTTTTTCGGCGAGGCGCATGGCGTTTCGAGGACTGTGTTCCGCTTCCTGGGCGGCGAATTCCAGACGCAGGCTGCGCTCTTCGGCTTCTTGTTGTTCCGCGTCCCCAATTTGCACGAAGGTGCGGGTGGAGTTCATGAAGCTGAGCGCGAGCTCAGCATCGCACGGGGCGATTTCCCGCAGCACGGTTTGCCACTGCTGGCGAAGCATCTGCCGGTCCTGGGGCTCCGAGTCCTCCTGCTGAGCGGCGGCGGCCTGCGCGAAATCTCCAATCATCTGGTTCACCAGGGTGCGCGCCTGCGGCTCATTGCGCTTCCAAAGGACAGGAAAGGCGGTGGACGCAACGGCAATGCGATTCTGCGGGAGGCTGAGATTGGCGGTGCCGGAGAGCACGAGGTCGAGCAGGGGTCACGGCTGCTTGGCGCCGGGCGAGAGCTTCCTTTTCTTTTTCCGCTTTGGATTTGTCATCGGAGGTTGTGGAGTTCGAGGGAGAGCTCGAGGCGGCAGCTTCTGGTTGAACCGACTGCGCCGGCATGAGTTGCGCGAGAGCGGGAACGGCGAGGGCCAGGATTGCGAGAAGGATGCGGGTGACACGGGCCCATCGGTGCATGGATTCCTCCTCGCGGGGTGGTCCGGTCAAGACCGAGCGGACGGTCGAAAGGATAGACCCCGGCGTCAGACGCGAAGTTCCAGACTGAGCCTTACCAGATGTTATCGTTCAGAATTGATGAGATGGGGGCTTGCTCGTGCCAGTTGCCCGGTCTAATTGTGAAGCGGGGAAAAAGGATTTCTGCGGGTGCTGTCGGCCAAGAGGGGTAACGGCAACCAAAGAGAACGCCCGGCGGGGATCGTTCGTTATTTTTACAGGCATTCTTACAGGCCGAGGCGTTTACGAGCTTCATCCAGGCTGTGTACTACCATCGTGTTTGGCCTGGTTGCCTCTGCGTACACCTGGAACATCCGAGACAGCCCGAAAACGTGGGGCTGAGGAGCGATGACCACGTGTTTGGAAGCCCGGTCATAGATACTCTCATGTCGCGCCAACGCCTGCAGCGCACCGGTTGAGACGTTCCCGCCGGTGACCGCGCTGAAGTCCACAATTTCCGAAAAGGTTGGGTCGAAGAGGGGATGCGACTTGGTCGTACGGCCAATGCTCATCAGGTCGGCGTCACCGATCTCACCAGCGAAGGTGACAACAACAACCTTCTGGTTTGGGTCGATTTTGTACTCCACACTCAAAGCTGCGTCTCACGTCGGATTTCAAATTTGGTGAACGCATTATAGCGAAGACGAAACGCTGGATTCCTCTGTCGAGAATGCAGCGTTCAGGGGTTTGAGGCGTGCTCGCAGCGACGTTGCTGCCTCACTGCGCTTTTCTAGCTGGTGCGGCCCCCGAGTTGCTGCTCTTTCTTAGCGCGTCCAAGGCTCAACTGCTCGATGGCTGATGCGATGCTGTTACGGGCATCCGTGGCATAGTTTTTCAAAAGATCGTCCGTCTCGAGCGGCAGAACCTCACCGAGACACTCTTCCAACCGACCTACCAACAAGTCAATCAGTTGTATGGTGCGGTCACCGCGCTGGATCGTGGGATCATCATTAGGGAACGCCATTCGCTATGTCCTCGCGTACAACGATAGCACTCAAGGCCGGAGTGTCGCAGGCGAGGGATCAGGGAAATAGTGCTTACGCTGAAAGGGCTTTCATCGTCGAAGTTTGCACCAACCTTCGATCTTCGGCCGTCATCTGACTGCCCGCCCGCCTTGTTTGGAGGAAATCCATGGTACGCGTAGCGATTTTGGCGACCATAGCCGTCGTCTACACCCTTGCAGGTGCCGAGAGCTATGCTCAAACGCTCAATGTGATCCGCGCCTTCTCCGGTCCCGACGGAGCTTTTCCATATAGCGGGTTGACGAGCGATGGAAGAGGCAATTTGTACGGCACAACCTCGGCGGGCGGAAACACAGGCTGCTCCTCGAATCTGGGTTGCGGAACTGTGTTCAAGCTGTCCCGTTCCGGAGCAGGGTGGAGCTTTACCACGATCTATCAATTTCAAGGGAACGCAGATGGCTGGGAGCCCATGGCGCGAGTCGTCTTCGGACCCGACGGCGATCTCTACGGCACCACCCCGTACGGCGGAAATGAAAGCAAGGGCACATACGGCTACGGCACGGTTTTCAAGTTGACACCCCCGGGTTTCGGGGATTCTTCCTCCGAGTGGACTCACAGTGTTCTTTATCGTTTTGGAGGCGGGATGGATGGCGCAACCCCTGGGGTGGGCGACTTGATTTTCGACGCCGCCGGCAACATCTACGGAACTACAGAGTCTGGAGGTTTGGTAGGGAGTTCGTGTGTAATCTCAGGCCCGCGATGCGGCGTTGTATTCGAGCTCTCGCCTTCCAGCCACGGATGGACCGAGCACGTTATCTACAGCTTTACTGGTGGTAACGACGGCGATCTGCCAATCGGCGGAGTGGTCTTCGATCCAGGAGGAAACCTGCTAGGCACTGCTTCCGAGGGCGGAGCGGTGGGTTATGGAACAGTGTTCGAGTTGATGCCGTCGGGCTCAGGCTGGGAGGAGAAAACGTTGCACTCCTTCACTGGGAATGGCGACGGAGGTTATCCGGCTGCCAGTCTGTCGCTCGATCGCAATACCCGCGCATTTTACGGCGGTACGAGCTTTGCGCTTCCGGGCGGGGGAACTGTATTCCAATTGACGAAGTCCGCTAAGGGATACACTTTTCAGAGCGATTATCTTTTTCCATTTCCCGACGATCCGTCATCCGTGATAACGGAGAGCGGAAGCAACCTGTACGGCACAACTCCTGACGGCGGCAGTGGCTGGGGTAACGTTTTCGAAATGATCGAGAACTCAGGGGTGTGGGAAGCCAAGATTGTTTATAACTTCACCGGGCAGAACGATGGCAATAGTCCGGAGGGAAATATTCTGGTCGACAGCAACGGAAATGTGTATGGGACTACCACTTTATCTGGCGAGTACTCGGATGGGGTGATCTATGAAATTATGCCTTAAGCCGGCCGTCCCAGGCGTTCGCTGATTTCGCGGGCGGGGGCGCTCGCGCCACGATTACTGGCCTTCGCCTACCTTGAGAACAGCTAAGAAGGCTTCCTGGGGGATGTCGACGCGGCCGATGCGCTTCATGCGCTTCTTGCCTTCCTTCTGCTTTTCCAGGAGTTTGCGTTTTCGGGAGATGTCGCCGCCGTAGCACTTGGCGAGGACGTTCTTGCGCATGGCGTGAACCGTTTCGCGAGCGATGATCTTAGCGCCGATGGAGGCCTGGATGGGGACTTCGAACATCTGGCGCGGGATCAGTTCGCGCATCTTCGAGACGAGCGCCTTGCCACGTTCGTAGGCGAAGTCGCGATGCACGATGATGGAAAGGGCATCGACGGGATCGCCGGCGACGAGAATGTCGAGCTTGACCATGGGGGATTCCCAATAGCCAGCGAGGTGGTAGTCCAGCGAAGCGTACCCGCGCGAGACGGATTTGAGGCGGTCGTAGAAGTCGAGGACGATCTCGTTCAGCGGTAGCTCGTAGTGCAACATCACGCGCGAGGAGCTGACATACTCGAAGGTTTTCTGCTTGCCGCGTTTTTCTTCTACCAGGGCGAGGATTCCGCCGACGTACTCTTCGTTGGTGAGAATGGTGGCGAGAATGACGGGCTCCTCAACTTTAGCGATCTCGCTGGGATCGAGCCAGCGGGAAGGATTGTCGATTTCGACTACTTCCCCGTCGGTCTTGGTGATCTTGTAGCGGACGCCGGGAGCGGTGGTGATCAGGTCGAGGTTGAACTCGCGCTCCAAGCGCTCCTGAATGATTTCCATGTGGAGGAGGCCGAGGAAGCCGCAGCGGAAGCCGAAGCCGAGCGCCACGGAACTCTCAGGCTCGAAGAAGAAGGAAGAGTCATTGAGGCGTAGTTTCTCGAGGGCCTCGCGCAGTTGCGTGTGCTCATGGGCGTCGACCGTGTAGAGCCCGGCGAAGACCATGGGCTTGATTTCTTCGAAGCCGGGCAGCGGCTCGATAGCGGGATTGGTGTCGTCGGTGATGGTGTCGCCGATTTTGGTGTCGGCGACATTCTTGATGTTGGCGATGATAAAGCCGACTTCGCCAGCCTGAAGTTGGTCGATCTCCACCGGCTTGGGAGTGAGCACGCCGAGAGTTTCCGCGTCGAAGGTGGTGCCATTCCACATCAGGCGAATTCGTTGTCCCTTGCGCAGCGTTCCCTGAAACACACGGGTGAGGACGATAACGCCGCGGTAGGGATCGAACCAGGAATCGAAGACCAGCGCCTGGAGCTGGTTGTCGGGCGATCCCTTGGGCGGGGGGACGCGCTTGACGATGGCTTCGAGGACATCGGGAACACCCTGGCCGGTTTTTGCGCTGATAAGGATAGCGTCGGTGGCATCGAGGCCGACGGCGCCCTCGATCATTTCTCTGGTGCGCGGGATGTCGGCGCTCTGCAGGTCAATCTTGTTTATGACGGGGATGATTTCGAGTCCGTGATTGATGGCGAGATAGGAATTAGCGAGCGTTTGGGCCTCGACGCCTTGCGAGGCGTCGACGACCAGGAGCGCGCCTTCGCAGGAAGCAAGAGAGCGCGACACTTCGTAGGAAAAATCCACGTGGCCCGGGGTGTCGATGAGGTTGAGCTGGTAAGTCTGGCCGTCATGCGCGGTATAGGCCATCCGGACGGCGTGGGCCTTGATGGTGATGCCGCGTTCGCGCTCGAGGTCCATGGAGTCGAGGACCTGAGCCTGCATTTCGCGCGCGGTGAGCGATCCGGTGAGCTCCAGCAGGCGGTCGGCCAGCGTGGATTTGCCGTGGTCGATGTGCGCGATGATCGCGAAATTGCGGATGTAGGCGGCGTCCATGAGAGGGGCTAAACGTTCATTCTAGCAGGCGGTTCAGGAGGGATTGCGGGGAGCGGCGGGGCCTGGCGTTCTTTTTAACCGCGGAGTTCGCGGAGAAATGCCGCGGAGAACGCTGAGAAAAAATCGGGAGTGAATCGTGAGGTCCGCGAGTGCGGGCGAGGACGCCCGCACGACAGCCGCCGGGACGGCGGCGCTACATCGGAGGGTTGCTATGGGGGCGCTCGTGATTTAACCTCATTCCCCGATCATGATTGCAGCTAATGTCGTGCTGACGCTGCTTGTGGGAGCGGCGCTCGGAGTTGTGGTCTGGGAGCATCCGCCTACGGCTTGGGGGGCGATGCAGGTCGTCGGAATCTGCCTGCTCGGGATTGGTTTCGTTTTCTGGACGACTGCGCGCTTCCAGTTGGGACGATCGTTGACCGTCACTGCGCAGGCGAAGAAACTGGTCACGCGCGGGCTTTATTCGAAAATTCGCAATCCTATCTATGTGTTTGGCTCGTGCGTGATTGCCGGGCTCATCCTCGTGCTGGGACGGCCGGTGTGGCTGCTGGCTTTTCTGATCGTCATTCCGTTGCAAATATGGCGGGCGCGAAAAGAATCGGCTGTGCTTGAGGCGACGTTCGCAGAAGAGTATCGCAGGTATCGCGCGGGAACATGGTTTTAGCCCACGGGGGCTAAAGCCCTGGTATCGAAGGAGCCTTAACGCGGCCCTGAAGGGCCGCTCTTCCACGGTTGGGGAAGGCACGGTTAAGGAAGCCACGGTTGGGGAAGCACGAGTGGGGAAGCGGCAGTTCGGGAAGGCCCGGTTTGGGGAAGGCCCGGTTGGGGAAGCATTTTGGGGCGATGCGTTGACGCGCTCCACGAGGCTCCAACCGTTTGGACATGCAACAACGTTTCGGAGGGTACACATGCGCAACTTGTTCATCCTGATGTTGCTCGGAAGTTCGTTTGCTTCCGCACAGAGCTTGTCCGCCGACGTGAAGAAGTTCATCACAATGGATGCGCCGGTGGTGGCTTTGACGCACGTGCGCGTGATTGACGGGACTGGGGCGGCGGCGCGCGAGGATCAGACCGTTGTGCTCAGCAAGGGGAAGATTGAGTCGGTGGCTGATGCTTCGAGCGCGAATGTGCCGAAGGATGCGCGGGTGCTCGACTTGCATGGGTACAGCGTGATTCCGGGACTAGTGGGAATGCACGATCACATGTTCTATCCCATGGGCAGCGGAATTTTTGGAGAGATGGGGTTCAGCTTTCCGCGCTTATATCTGGCGGGTGGGGTCACAATGATTCGGACGACAGGATCACTCGAACCATACACGGACCTGGAAATGAAGAAGGCGATCGATGCGGGGCAGGTGCCGGGTCCGAAGATGCACGTCACCGGCCCGTATCTCGAGGGCAAGGGATCGTGGGCGCTGCAGATGCACCAACTGAGCGGGCCGGACGATGCGGTGCGGACGGTGAACTTCTGGCTGGATCAGGGCGTGGACAACTTCAAGGCGTATATGTTCATCAACCGAGCGGAACTGGGAGCGGCGATCCAGGCAGCCCACAAGCGCGGGGCGAAGGTGACGGGGACATCTATGCGCGGTCACGTTCCGCGAGGCGGCCGATCTTGGGATTGACGATCTCGAACACGGATTCTTTGTGGACACGGAGTTTGTGCCGGGGAAGAAGCCCGACGAATGCCCGGAGCAATCGGAAGATCCTTCCGTGCTGGCCAAGCTCGATCCAAATTCGGGGCCGCTGCACGACACGATCGCTTACCTGGTGCAGCACCATGTGGCGATGACTTCGACTCTACCGGTGTTTGAGATGGGGAGTTTCCCGGGACGTCCGACGCTGGAGAAGCGAGTGCTGGAGGCGTTGTCGCCGGATGCGCGGACGGCTTTGCTTGCGAACCGCGTGCGTTCGAGTGACGCGATCTTTTTGCAGAAACGCTACGGAAGCGATATCTCGCCGTGGCCGGCAGCCTTCAAAAAAGAAGAGGAGTTCGAGTACGCGTTCTCGAAAGCTGGCGGGCTGCTGCTGGCGGGGCTCGATCCGACCGGAATGGGAGGCGTGATTGCGGGATTTGGCGATCAGAGAGAAGTCGAATTGCTCGTGGAGGCGGGATTCACGCCAGTGGAGGCGATTCACATTGCGACTTACAACGGGGCGCAGTACCTGGGAGAACTGGATCGGATTGGCACGATCGCGGCCGGCAAGCGGGCGGATCTGGTCGTGATCAAAGGCGATCCATCGAAGAAAATTGAGGACATCGAGAACGTGGAGACGGTGTTTAAGGATGGCGTGGGGTACGATTCGGGGAAGTTGATTGAGTCGGTGCGCGGGGTGGTGGGGAGCCGGTAGCTGGTAGTACTCAGTACTCAGTACCCAGTACCCAGTACCCAGTACTCAGTGCTCAGTGCTCAGTGCTCAGGGGTCAGAAAAGCAAGTGTCGGGTTGGTTGCCTTTGCTCGCAGTTCTTCATAACTGGGACACCGTCTTGGCTGATCCATTTAGCGCTATCGATCATGTGCAGTTGGCTATGCCGGCGGGCGAAGAGGAGCGGGCTCGGGCATTTTATGGAGCATTGCTTGGTTTGGTCGAGATGCCCAAGCCGCCGGAGTTGGCCGCCAGGAGAGGATGCTGGTTTGCGAGCGGGAACGTGCAAATCCATCTGGGGATTGACGCCGACTTTCGGCCTGCCCGGAAAGCGCATCCCGCCTTACGTTGCACCGATTATGACGGGCTGAGGGCGAGGCTGCGTGCGTCTGGAGTGGAGGTCAAGGATGACGCGAACATTCCGGGAGTGCGACGCTGCCACATTTCGGATCCATTCGGGAATCGGATCGAGTTGATCAGCGGGTAGAGTGGCTCTCCGATAAAATCAAACATCCTCATGCTCGTACTTGCTTCGGCTTCGCCACGACGTCAGGAACTTCTGCGCAACGCCGGCATTCCATTTACAGTCCAACCGGCGGATGTGGATGAGACGCCGCTGCCGGGGGAATCGGCGCGCGATTGCGCGGAGCGGCTGGCGCGGGAGAAAGCGGTGACGGTTTGGCGAGGCCGTCCGCAGGATCTTGTGTTGGGCGCGGACACGGTGGTCGTGATCGGGGAGAAGATTCTCGGCAAGCCCGTGGATGTGGAGGACGCGGCTCGCATGTTGCGGATGCTTTCCGGAAAAGAGCATCAAGTGATCACGGGTGTGTGTTTAGTTTCGCGAGGGGCCAGGGATCAGGGATCAGGGATTAGGCAGCCACAACCCAGCAGCGAAGAAATCGCAATTGAGAACTGCGAAGTGAGAACTGCTTCAGAGACTACGCTGGTCACGATGAGTGAGTTGTCGGAGAAGGAAATTCGCGAGTACGTGGCGACTGGTGAACCGATGGACAAGGCGGGGGCGTATGCCATCCAGGGGATGGCGTCGCGGTGGATTCCGCGAATTGAAGGGGATTACAGCAACGTGGTGGGATTGCCGGTAGCGCGAGTGTATCGGATGTTGCGGGTGATTAGCACAGGGGCTGAAGCCCAGGTTCTTTGATCACGTAACGCGGCGCTGAAGCGCCGCTCTTCCACGGTGATGCCTGGCGAGAGTGACTCTTCCTGAGCGACTCAGATGGGGTGATTTCTATCCGCGGGGACTAGGACTTCTTTTCTTCTTCTTTCTTGTCGTCCTCGCGCATGGAGGATTTGAAATTGCGGATGCCCTCGCCGAGGCTTTTTCCGAGCGCGGCGAATTTGCTGGGGCCGAAGAGTAAAAGCACGATGGCCAGGATGAAGAGGATTTCTGTGAGCCCGATTTTGCCTTCCATGATGAATCCTCCTCAAAATTGCGCGAGCCTTTTCCCCAAAAGCGTCGACTTTTCGTGAGCTCGTGGCAGCGAGGGCGGGACGCCCTCGCGACAGCCGGCGAGACGCCGGCGCTACTACGACGCGAGCCCTTGTGAAAATTTTAGGCTACATGGGGGGCGGAGTCAAAGAAGGCGCATCTTACGAGCTATCAGCTATCAGCTATCAGCTGTCCGCTATCGGTTATCGGCTATCCGCTATCCGCAACTACTGGTTGTTATCGGCTAACGGTGGTGGAGGCGGGGCGTCTATGCTGCAGCGTCTTCCTATGAGGTGAATTGGGTGAAGATCAGGATACGCATTGTCGCTCTCGTAATTCTTCTCTTATCCCTTGCGCCCTGCTTTACGGCGGCTCAGGGTGTGGGTTCGGCGCAGGTGGAACAACGCAAGACCAGCGAGCCTTATACCGGGGATCTTTCAATCTTCGATTCGCCGGGGCGGGATGAGCGGCTGCAGGTCAACCGGGTGATGGATGTCCTTGGACTCGGGCCGGGAAAGTCAGTTGCGGATATTGGCGCAGGGTCGGGGTGGTTCACGGTGCGAGCGGCACGGCGCGTTGGGCCGAGCGGAACTGTTTATGCCGTCGACATAAATCCAGAGGCGAAGGAGTACATCGGAAAGCGCGCGAAAAAAGAGAAACTGGAAAACGTGAAAACGATTTTGAGCCAGGCGGACAATGCGATGCTGCCTGCTGATTCGGTAGACGCGGTGTTGCTGTTGAAGACTTATCACGAGGTGGCGCGGCCGGTGGATTTGCTGCGGAATTTGCGAGCGTCGTTGCGACCGGGGGCAAAAGTGGGCGTCATCGATCGCAATGGAAATGGCGAGGATCACGGAGTGGGCAAAGACGTGGTGATTCACGAGGCTGAGGAGGCTGGATACCATTTGCTGAAGGAGTACGACTTCGTGAAGGGCGACAAGATGGATTACTTCCTGGTATTCACGGCGGGGTCGTAGCATTCTTTTTGATTCCTCAAGGTGTTATGCGGTGTCCAGTGCGGCGGCGGGGACGCCGCCGCTACAGCCGGCAAGATGCCGGCGCTACAACTTCAGCATCAGGCGCTCTCGATCATGCCGGCGAGAAGGAGCGCGCGGGGCGGTAATTCCGAGATGATGATGTGTTCGTGGATGGCATGGGCGCCGTCGCCGAGGGCGCCCATGCCGTCGAGGGTGGGAATGCCGATTCCGGCGGTGAAATTTCCGTCCGAACCGCCGCCGACAGCGGCTTCCTCGAGTTTCCAGTTAATGTGAGCGGCGAGCGCCGTCGCTTTTTTATAGAGGGAGATGACGCCTGCGTTACGTTCCATGGGCAGGCGGTTGATACCGCCGCGGATTTCCAGCTTGCAATGCTTGTCTACCGGCTTGAGAGCGCGGAAGCGGCGATCGATACCGGCGGCCTGTTTGGCGCTCTTGATGCGCACATCGATTTCGACGACGGCGTTGGCGGCGATCACGTTTGTGCGCGTGCCGCCGCGGATCACTCCGGGATTGATGGACAGGCCACGCTTCAAGTCATTCCACTTCCACATTTTGGTGATCTGGTGCGCGAGTTCGAGGATGGCGCTGTGTCCTTTGCCGGGGTCGAGACCGGCGTGGGAGGCGATGCCATGAGCGGTGAGGAAATATTCGCCGACACCTTTGCGTGCGGTCTTGACGGCACCGCGGGGTCCGGCGGGTTCAAGAACGAGAACGGCGGCGGATTCGCGGGCGAGTTTCTCAGTGATTTTGCGCGAGGAATAGCTACCCACTTCTTCGTCGGAAACGAGAAAAACCGTGACCGGGCGGGGAAGGGCTCCATGCCAGGCTTTGAGAGCCTCAATCGCGTACAGCATGAGTGCGACGCCGGACTTCATATCGAGGACGCCGGGGCCATGGAGGCGATCGCCGGTTTGATGGCAGGGCATGTTGGCGAGAGTCCCAAGGGGATAGACGGTATCGAAGTGGCCGAGCAGGAGGACGGGCTTGGTTTTGTCGCGGCCGGGGAAGTCGATCTGGATGTTGTCAGCATATTTCTCGGCGCGATGGACGGTGGCATGTCCGCCGGCGGCCTCGAAGCGGGCCGCCAGCAGGGCTCCCATGCGGTCGGCGGCAAGCTTGTTGTCGCTGGGAGACTCGACCTGGACGAATTCGCAGATGGTCTGGACGAGCGCAGGGAGACGGGATTCAAAATAATCGAGGCGTTCGGGCCAGATGGCATTGAGTTCGTGGTTGGAAGTGTGCGTTGTTTTTTTCGGTGGCATGAGCCGCCTTTCGCGGATATGAAAGCCGTTGAGCGTCAAAAATTCACGGCGTTAAAGATTCTCGCAATTCGGTTGGCGCGCCGAAATCGCCACCGGGGCTGAAGCCCCAATTTATTTCTTGCGGCTAACGCGGCCCTAAAGGGCCGCTCTTCCACCGTTCGAGCACGAGCCGTACAGTATAATCTTCACGCCGATTTGAGACACGATATGACTGAGAGCAGCGCTGTGCCGGAGGTTTCGCCAGACAGTTTGAAGCCGGTGCTCGACATCCACGACATTTTAAAGATCCTGCCGCACCGCTATCCGCTGCTACTGATTGACCGCGTGCTGGAGTTGAAGCGCAAGGAGCGGATTGTCGCTATCAAAAACGTCACCATCAACGAACCTTTCTTCATCGGGCATTTTCCCGGGTTGCCGATCATGCCGGGAGTGTTGATCGTAGAGGCGATCGCGCAGGCGGGAGGGGCGCTGCTGCTGACGGAAGTGGAAGACCGCAGCGATAAGGTCATGGTGTTTACCGGGATCGAGCGCGCGAAATTCCGCAAGCCGGTAGGGCCGGGGGATCAGTTGCGGCTGGAAGTGGAATTGAAGGGCTGGCGCGAGGTGCCGGGCATGACCGCTGCGAAGATGCAGGGCTATGCGTTTGTGGGGGACAGGAAAGTCGCAGAGGCGATTGTTTCGTGCCAGTTGGTGCATGCTTCGCGGGGGCGCGGGGCTGACGGTACCGGCGTTTAAGGCTTCAAGAAGCTTTAACCACAGAGGGCACAGGGGAACACAGAGGGGCCCAGAGGAAAGCTATCTCCATTCACAAATCTGCAAGAATCGGCCCATGAACGTACATTCCACCGCAATTATTGATCCGGGGGCGAAGGTTCCGGCTTCGTGCACGGTGGGACCTTATTGCGTGATCGGGGCCGACGTCGAGTTAGGGGAGAATTGCCGGCTGCAATCGCATGTGGCAATTGATGGCCCGACTAGGATTGGCGCGCACAACACGTTCTTTCCTTTTTGCGCGATCGGCATGGCGCCGCAGGATGTGACTTATAAGGGCGAGCCGACGCGGCTGGAAATCGGCGATCACAACGAGATCCGCGAGTACGTGACCATCAATCGCGGGACGGTCAAGGGCGGCGGGCTGACCAAGATCGGCAGCCACCTGCTCATCATGGCGTATACGCATGTCGGGCACGACTGCATAATTGGCGATCACGTCATGCTGGTAAACGGCGCGACGCTGGGCGGCCACGTGACGGTGGAGGAGTGGGCTGTCGTGGGAGCGCTGTGCCCGGTGCATCAGTTCGTGCACATTGGAGCGCATTCCTACATTGGAGGCGGGACGACGATCACGCAGGATGTGCTGCCGTTTTCGATGACCTCTGCGGCGCGCGAGACTCATGCGTATCTGCTGAACAAAGTCGGGCTGCAGCGGCGAGGATTCTCAAAGGAGCGGATCGCGAAGCTTCATCACGCTTACAAGATTCTGCTGGCGTCGAAGATGAACACGTCACAGGCGCTGGAGAAGCTGAAGTCGGAGGAGGATCGCGGCGAGGATGTGGAGATGCTGATTCGGTTTATTGAGGCGAGCGAGAGAGGAATTATTAAGTGAAGAGAAAAGCCTGGGCGCCACTTCCAAGGAAAGGGCTACTGTCCGGTCCGGACTGGGGAGAGGCTTAACCGGCCGGGGGCTTTCTTGCGGCCATCATCTTGGTTGTAGACAAGATCGGGATTCCCGTTGGAATTGGAGGCGGCAGCCGCCAGCGTTTCGGCGAGAGCGCGATACGAGCGGCTGATCTCGGGCCCTTCCTGCAGCACGACCGGCGTCCCGTGATCGATCGAGGGCGAAACGGTCTGAAACGCGTTGGGAATCTTCCACAAGACCTTGCAGTTGGTGACCTGCTGCACGTCTTCGTCGGTAAAGCCGGGGATTTTTTTATAGCGATTCAGAATCACGCGCAGCCGGTCGCGCCCGGTTCCTTCTTCGAGGAAGGAGTAAATGCGGCCCGCACTCCACAGCGAGACCACATCGGTCTGCGCCACCACGAGCACGGCGTTGGAAAGATCTGACAGTAAGCGGGTGGTCGGATCCAGCCGGCTGGAAGCATCCACCACAACGAAGCGATAATGGCTCACCAGCACGTCGAACAGGCGCGCCAGTTCTCCGGGCGTGGGCTCGGTGGGATAGGGTTGCTGCGGCCCGGCCAGCACGTGCAGGCCTTCTTTAGTTTCGGTCATGAGGCCATCGAGCAGCGAGTAGTCCATGCGATGCAGGTTCTGCAGTGCATCGAGAATGCCGAACTGCGGCCGCAAATTCAGATGCAGCGCGGCATGTCCAATGGGCGCGAAATCGAGAAGCACGACGTCGCCCTGCGATTTCTGCAGAGCCAATGCGGTATTCACCGCGGCGGTGGTGCAGCCGGCGCCTCCCTTGGCGCCCAAAAACGTGAACACCGGCGCCTTGCCAGCCCCACCGAGCGCACGGGTGCGGGAAGAACTGAAACGGGTCAGGGCTTCGAGCAGCGCCTCCGATCCCGTGGAATGGTCCAGGTATTCTCCTGCGCCCGCACGCATGCTCCCCACAATATGGAGCGGCTGCGTCATGGGTCCGTTGGCGAAGATTGCAATCTGCTGCGTGGTGGCGCGAATCAGTTCGATGGCGTGGATGGCGCGTTGCGGATCGACCGATGAGATGTCGACGATCACGACTTCCGCACGCGAGTCCTGCAGCTGCCGCAGAATGGCATCGGTGGGCGAGTTCGGAAATCCCACATGGCTGAAAACCGCCCGGCCCAATCGCGTTTCTTCCAAACGATTTTGCAGCGTAGACAGGTGTTCGCGGTCTTCGGTCAGGATGCCAACGGCGATCCCATGCATGGCGCGGTTCTCGCTGATTTCTCTCGGCGTTTTCATGTTAGAAAGAGAACCCACCTTCCGCCAAGTGACCTCGGTAACCCAACGCGGCGATATTGACACACGACGGCGAGTGACGGACGAAACGACGCGACAGCATGCGGGACGGCTGGATGGAACTCGACAACTTAGAAACGCCTCGGGAGCTTTACGTCAGTGGGAATCATTGTAAGGCAAGATTGCGCCGTTGAGAAGGCAGGCTGCGCAATTTTTTTTACCGGGGCTGAAATTTCAAGAAGGCCGCAAAAGGCAGGCCGAATGCGCGTTTTCGAGGGTTCTAAGAATTATGGCCGACCTGCGGAATGCCCTCTCGGTTGTTCGTCGTCATGCTGCGGATGGAGGGTGGAAATGCGAGCGAAGGACGCCGGCGACTCAGACGCAACCGGCAAATATTCGTAGCACTCGAGCCGGACGGCGACGCCGATCTTGGTTTCCGCGCTACTGGCACTTGAAACGAGCGGGTGCACCACACGCAGAATGTGACCCTTGCAACGTACCGGCATGCTTTCGCCCAACGTGATTTCGGAGGGCATTTCAAGCGTCAACTCGACTTCGGAGCCTTCCGTGAGAGCGGCGTCAATGAGCAGGAAAACTCCCCGCGAACTCACGTCTTGGGTAAATCCAACACCTTCGATCGAAGCCGATGCTTGACGGACGGAAATCGGCAGTAGGTAGGGAAATCGCTGTCCGACGCGGCGTTCAACTGAAACTGGAGGAGTGCTCATAAATCACTTCCTTTGCCGGAATCGCCGAAAAAGCGCGGACCCTTACTTTAGCCCACCGGCGGCGCGAAGAGAAGCCCGAAAATCTGGAAAGGGGAGAAATTTCGAAAACAAGGGTAACCTTCTACTTGGAAAATGGAGACCAGTCGGGCTCCGTCACCTGGGGTACGCCTCGCCATCCCCGGACTGTGGAAAACTCGCGGTATAGCAGCGTCAAAATGCCCGCGATATAGTAGTAGCGCAAAAGATTGCGCAGTCATCCAAAGCGTTTATTGTGGCTGAGTCGAACGTTCCCATTCCAAAAAACGAGCCGGCAAGCGCTCAGTCAGAGCCGCCGAGAGTGAGTTGGCAGGCCGCCGGACGCGCCTTGCGGCATCGCAACTTCCAGCTGTTTTTCGGTGGACAGCTGATTTCCCTGATCGGCACCTGGATGCAGACGGTGGCCCAGTCCTGGCTGGTTTACCGCCTTACTGGCTCCGGTACCCTGCTTGGGGCGGTCGGCTTCGCCAGCCAGATCCCAGTATTTCTGGTAGCGCCGCTGGGCGGGATCACGGCCGACCGCGCAAACCGGCAGCGCATTGTCATCGCCACGCAAACCGCCTCCATGATCCTGGCCTTCATCCTGGCCGCCCTCACGTTAGGCGGAAAAGTGCAGGTCTGGCACATTTTCGTGCTGGCGGCCCTGCTGGGAGTCGTGAACGCCTTCGATATCCCGGGGCGTCAATCGTTCCTGGTGGACATGGTGGGCAAAGATGACCTGATGAATGCGATTGCACTGAACTCCTCGATGTTCAACGGAGCGCGGGTGATTGGGCCTGCGGTGGCTGGGGTACTGGTGGCGCGGTTGGGCGAAGGCTGGTGCTTTTTTGCCAATGCCGTCAGCTACATCGCGGTGATCGCCGGCCTGATGATGATGAAAGTGGATGCGTCGCCGCGCGTGTCGGCCAAAACCTCGCCCTGGGAGCACATCATCGAGGGTTTTCGGTTCGTCAACCGCACTGCCCCGATTCGCGCGTTGCTGATTCTGCTGGGACTAGTCAGCGTGACAGGAATGCCCTACGTCGTACTGATGCCGATTTTTGCAGACAAAATTCTGCGCAACGGCGGCCAGGAGTTTGCCTCGCTCATCGGATCGCATGATCTGGGGGCGGTCCGTCTGGGGATCCTGATGGGCGCGGCGGGAGTTGGAGCGCTGCTTGGGGCCCTGACGCTGGCCATGCGCTCCGGTGTGAAGGGCCTAGGCCGATGGGTCGCTGTCTGCTGCGCCGGATTCGGCGTCAGCCTGATGCTCTTCGCATATTCCAAGTCATTTTGGCTTTCCGTACTGCTGTTGTTGCCGGTGGGCTACTTCATCATGCTGCAGATGGCCGCCTCGAACACACTGATCCAAGTCATGGTGCCGGATGAACTTCGGGGAAGGGTCATGGCGCTCTACTCAATGATGTTCATGGGGATGGCCCCGGTGGGAGCGTTGCTGGGCGGGGCGCTCTCCGATCGCCTTGGCGCTCCCATGACGGTCGCACTCGGCGGCATCGCATCGGTAGCGGGCGCCTGGTGGTTCGGCGTGCAACTGCCCAAGATTCGCGTCGAGGCCCGCAGGCTGATCGTAGCGCAGGCCATGACAGGAGGCGAACCCGCGGAAGAGATGTCCACGCCGGTGGTTGATGAATAGTTCGTAGCGCCGCCGTTTCCCGTCCGCTGGTTCACTTCTTATATATCGCTGGGATGAAGTGAGGGGCAAATGCGAATGATCGGTTGAATCAGCGATCTCGCGGTGCGAGCTTACTTCCGCGACGCGCTCCGTCCCAGTGCAACCAGAAAGACTGCGCTCTTTCCCCGCGCGTGCGGGGAGAAAAAGCTGACCACATCATCGTCGTAGAACGTCAGGCCGCTCGCTCCAAGCCGCTGCGCGTAGGCCCCGAGATAGAGTTTGCCGCCCAAAATCCCCGCTTCTAACTGGACAGCCCGGTAGCCGCGATTTCCGTAGCGCTCGAGAATTCTCGGCAGGTCGGCCAGGAAAAACACGTCCACTGACGCATCCGCCGGAATCTGCTGTTCCAGCCCAAGGTAGCCCGCCTTTTCGCGGAAATCTCCCGCCTTGAGCAGTTCGAAATACTTCTTCTCCCAGTGATAGAAGTAGGCTCCGGCGTCGAGCCCGTGCACATTGTTGACGATCAAATACAGGTCGTTGAGATGGCTGCCAAAGGGATCGAGGAAATCTGCAGGAACGCCTCGGGTCGCGCGATCGAGGATCAAAGAAAGCTGCGCCTTGGTGAGGGGATCGCGGGCGAACTGTCTTGTCGAACCTCGCCGCGAGATGACTTGCTCAATGGTATCGCGAGGAACGCGTGAGTCTTCGGGCAATCGCAGGGATGTCGTCTCGCCCTTACTTGGCGGATCATTATGAGGCGCTGTCTTCCCGCGCCACGCCTCGACTTCGGCGGCGGAGTCCAAGGACGAGGCCTCATGCATCTTCCGCATTGCCGGATAGTCCACCTCTTCCCTGGAATAGGGGACGATCGGTAGTTCCAGCGGGTAAATCTCAGGCGATTTTGCCGGCTCGGCTTCCTGATGTCCAATGGCAACCATCGAGAACGCGACTTCGCGCTTCGTATCTAGACTCAGCAACGCGTTCACTTCTGAATCCACGAAACCGGAAATGACTTTGGCCGGAAGCTTCGAGGCGGCGGAGATGGCCAGCAGGTTCGCCAGGATGGTCCCGTTGTCCCAGCCAAAGTGCCGGTAGGTACGCGAATGATATTTCCATGCATTGCGCCAGTACGTGCCGGTGCAGACGATGGTCACCGGGGCATGCGCAATCGAGGGATCATTCCCGGAGGCGTTTGCGACCGCCTGCCGATAGTCTCCCGCCCGCAGTTGGCGCAATCCGAACTCGGCCGCGCCGAAGTGGTAGAGGCCGGCGGGAAGCCCGGGCCCAATTTTCGCCGGAAGATCGGTGCACACGACGTAGAGATCGATTTCGTACAGCGCGCCGGTGCAGGCGGCCGCGCGAAAGAATGCTTCACCGCCCTCGTACTTCTTGCTTCTGGTGACTCCGGCAGAAAAGAAGAGCAGTTGGGCCAGCGTTTCCAGGTCGGGAATGGCCTCTCGTTGCCCGCCAATGGGCGTGGCGGCAATCGCGGTCAGCGCTGGAACCCCGGTGTCCTGAAAATCCCGAGGCAGCCGCGTCACTTCCAATGTGGGATAAATCTTGAACAGCAGCGGCTTATTTTCCCAGTCGAGGGAATGCGGATGCATGCGGATGCTGACATAGGAATGCTTGGTTCCGCTGTGATACTGGCGCGCCGCGTCGAGGTTCTGGTTCTGGCTCAAAGCAACAGGCTCCTTGGGGAGGGTGCAGTCAGCGGTACGCGGTGGGCGGCAATCCGGTGATGCGGATTCCGCTGTGGCCTTTATGCCTCATGTTGAGGCCGACCAGCAAGGCAGTAATCTGTTCGACGATGCGCGCATTCTCCAGCCTGCCGCCATCGATCGGGCGGATGCCGGGAATCTTGGCGGCGAGATCGCGAGTGAGTTGCGCCGCGTCGGGATCATCGCTGCACACGATTACGTCGCAGTCCAGCGGATTATCTCCTCCCATCAGATCAGCGGAGACGTTGTGAAACGCGGCTACTACGCTGACGTCGTCGGGGACGAGTTCGGCGGCCTGCTGGGCGGCGGATCCCTGCCATACGCCAAGAGTCCGTGACGCGCGCCCGCCGAGTCCCGCAGCCAGAGGCACAGTGGCATCAATCAGAATGCTGCCCGGGGTAATCGAGGGCTTGAGTTTCTTGATCAGCGACGCCTGCCCTTCAAATGGGACAGTCAACATCAGGATGTCCGCGGCGGCGCAGGCGGAACTGTTCTCCCTGCCGGAAATCCGGGCATGCTCGCCGACCCTGCGCTGAATGCTGGCCGCAGCCTGCCGGGCGCGAGCTTCCTCGCGCGATCCGATGATGACAGTCTCTCCGGCGCGCACCCAGCGCAAGGCCAGGCCCATGCCCGCAGCGCCGGTGCCTCCAATGATGGCGATGGGGCGAACTGGGCTGACGTCATGCGCGCTCATGCAAACTCAGCCTGGAGCGACTGCTCCGCGGTGAATTCCTCCACCGGCATTTTGATGTGGATGCGCGAGTAGGTGGTGTTGCGCTCGGCTGGAATACGCCCGGCTTCCAGAATTAGCGCTTGAAAATCTTCCGGGCTGGTGTACTGCCCGGCGGTGGCTCCGGCCTCGCGCGAAATGTTTTCTTCCATGAGCGTGCCGCCATAATCGTTCGCGCCCGCGTGCAGGCAAAGCTGCGATAGCCTCCGGTTCAACTTCACCCACGAAACCTGAATGTTGTTGATGGATCCCGCCAGCATCAAGCGGGCCAGCGCGTGCACCTTGAGATGCTCGGCCAGCGTCGGCCCGGACCGCGCCAGTCCCTGATGAAAGAGCAGTGTGTTCTGATGAACGAAACCCAGAGGCACGAACTCGGTGAAGCCGCCGGTCTCATACTGGATCTCGCGCAAGAGATGCAACTGCCTGACCCAATGCTCCGGCTTCTCCGCGTGGCCATACATCAAGGTTGAGGTGCTGCGAATGCCGCAGAGATGAGCCGTGCGGATCACTTCAATCCATTGAGCAGTGGAAAGCTTATTGGCCGACAGGATGTGCCGAATTTCGTCATCGAGAATCTCGGCGGCTGTCCCCGGAAGGGTGCCTAGGCCGTTGTCGCGTAGCATCGAAAGATAGTCGGCCAGCGGCATGCCGGTGAGTTCCACGCCATAAACGATCTCCATGGGCGAAAAGGCGTGAATATGCATCTGCGGCACCGATTGCTTCACCGCCCGCAGAACGTCACGATAATGAAACTTGGGCAGATCGCGCGGCAGCCCGCCTTGAATGCAAACCTCGGTCGCGCCCAGTTGCCAAGCCTCGCGCGCTTTCTGCCCGATCTGCTCCATGGTTAAAAAGTAAGTGTCAGCCTCACGCGGCCCGCGGCTGAAGGCGCAAAACTTGCATCCCACAAAACAGATATTCGTGAAATTAATATTGCGATTGACCACGTACGTAACGATGTTCCCAACGAGTTCCGCACGTAGCAGGTTCGCGGCCACGAGCAATCCCAGCAGATCGTCACCTTCCGAATTCGCGAGCGCGTAACACTCTTCGAGAGAAAGTGAAGCACCATTTTGCGTTTCCAGAATTTTTTCGAGAGAGCCGCGCACGGAAGGAGTCACGCGGGGAGCAATGTCGCGCCAATCCAGCGAAGGAAAGCTTTCCAGCTCCGAGAGAGAAAGTTCGGCGTGCATAATCCTCTCCATCGAGAAGCGACTTGCGAGGTCTCTGCCGGTGGAGTCAAAACTCGCGCCAGCACGTTCTCCCAGTGTAGCGGAAGTCTTACCTAAATAGATCGGTTTCCGGAGGCCGCAACAGTTCCTTTATTCCGCCCACGCCTGCCTGGTACTGGAACCCCCGCACAAGGCACGCGGGAGCACGATTGAGCTTGCCGCATACCAGACCCGCTGCGCATGCCAATTCGTCGGCGACGGCTTCGATGCTAGCCTTCAGTTTGTAGCCCTGGGAATCGCGCCGTCCCCGATCGTCGCGCAGGGGCTTCATCCCGGAGATGCCAATGGCAAAGTCAGTCAGCCCCTCGCGCCAGGGCCGGCCGAAGCTGTCGCTGATGATCACGGCGATGGAAACCCCGGTGCGTTTTTTCAGGACACGCCGCAGGTCGGCGGCGGATCGATCCGCATCTTCCGGCAACAGCACAGCGTGTCCGCCCCCGTCCACGTTCGACATATCGACGCCGCTGTTCGCGCACAAGAATCCGTGATGGGTCTCGGTGATCAGTACCCCGTTCTTGCGGCGGATCACCGAGCGGCTTTCCCGCAGTGCCAGTTCGATCACGCGCGCGTCGAGATCATACTGCTTTGCCCACTCCACCGACTCTGGCGACGGCTGAATCGTAGACAGATCGATCAGTCGCCCTTCAGACTTGGAGACGATCTTATGTTTTACGACGAGAACGTCCCCGGCCTGGAACTTCAGCCTTTGCGAGCGCATGGAGTCCAGCAATTTAAAGGGGATGGAATCTCCCGCCTGAATATCGTCTTGAACAAGGATGGGAATCAGCCGAACCTCGTGGACTTTGGAGGATGCACGCTTGTTCACAACGATCTCGCGGCCTGCAAGCGTTCGGTCAAATTCCATGTCCGGGCCAACTTTTGCGCCCGGGTTTCACCCGGCAAGGAAATCAGTTGCAGAAGGTCGGCGGGATTGTCCACGTCGACTGCGATTCCGGGAAGCTTGAGCACGACGCAGGGTTTGCCCGTGGCCTGCGCCGCCGCATGATGCGGCTTGAAGCTGTCGTTGCCAAAACGCAAAGGAAACAAATCGGCCGGCCGCCGCAGAGCCGCGTTGGTGCCGCGGCCATCGCCGGCAGGAACCAGCACGCTGCCTTGGGAGGGCGCGCTCCGCAAAACTTCTTCCAATTCCCAAGCTTGAAGCAGCGGGATGTCAGCCGGAATCACGAGTGTCTCCGCTATCCCGCGCTCCACGCACGCACGCGTCGCCATCTCGATGGCTCCGGTCTCTCCGGGATTGTCGCGGTCCGGAATGATCTCGAATCCATACTCCGCCGCCAGATTGCTGGCGTAGGAGTCGCCGGTCACGATGCCGACCGGCGGGCGGTTCTTCCAGAGATGCAATGCAGTGAGCACATCGTGCAGCATGGCACGCGCCAGGTCCGTGCGTGAAGATTGATCGAGCACCGCTGCCAGCCGCTGTTTCGCCGCCGCAGTGTCTTTGATGGGAACCAGGATCACGGTTGGGAGTCCGAAGCTGGGAGAGGAACGGCCGGGGCAGGTTTGTCGCTGGATGCGTCCGCTGCCAGGCAGGCCAGCACTTCGCGCGCCAGCGCGGCCTTATCGTCGGAGCTGCGCATAATCGTCTGCGTGCAGTGCACGCGTAGGCCATTCTGGCGCAGCATATCGGCCGCACGGGCGTCGCGCGTATCGCAGACCAGAATGTCCAGAAAATCTTCGTACGCGTGGGCCACGCCGCCAATGGAGCAGGGCAGCCCGTGCGCCTGCATCAGAATGCCCGCCGGACCCGCGACCGGCGCGTTGCCCACAATCGGGCTGATCGCCGCGACTTTTCCGCGTGCACGCAGCAGCGCGTCGTGAATCCCAGGGACCGCCAGAATCGGGCCAATGCTCGTCACCGGATTGCTTGGCGCGACGATCACGGCATCGGCAGACGTAATTGCCTCGATCACTCCCGGCGCCGGCTCCGCATCCGAAGCGCCGGCAAAGCGCACCGACTTGACTGGATCCTGGTACCAGCGCTGCACAAAATATTCTTCGAAGCTCAACTCGCCGATGGGCGTATCCACGCGGGTCTCCACCCGCGAGTTGCTCATGGGCAGCACCCGTGCCTTGACCCCGAGTTTGTCAGAGATCACTTTGGTCGCTTCCAGCAACGTTTTGCCTTCGGCCAGCAGCCGCGAGCGCAGCAGATGCATCGCCAGATCGCGGTCTCCGGTGTGAAACCATGTGGGCTCGCCCAGCTGTCCCATGGCCTGCAAGCAAAGGAATGTATCGCCCTTCACGCCCCATCCCCGCTCCCGGCTCAGCATTCCTGAAAGGACATAGGTGATCGAGTCAATGTCGGGGGAAACGTACAGGCCCCACCACAGCAGGTCGTCGCCGGTGTTGACGACCAGCGTAATCTCTTCCGCGGGCATGACCTGGCGCAAACCATCGACGAACTTCGCGCCTCCGGTCCCGCCGCTCAAAACGCAAATCATGCAGCCCTCCGCGCCAGCTGGTCCTCGCCAGATGCGGCACGCACTCGATCGGCCAACAAGCCCGGCCGGTTCACCACTGCAGCCACGAATTCCGGATAGACCGGCAAGCGCTGCCGCAGCTCAAATCCCCTGGCCTCGGTGCGCAGGCGAAGCTGCTCCAGGTACGGCCAAGGCTTTTCCGGATTGATGAAATCGGGGGTCAGCGGCGAAATCCCTCCCCAGTCGTTAATCCCGGCGTCAATCAACTCTTCATAGTACGGTGCAGAAAGATTGGGCGGAGCCTGAATATTCACCTCAGGCAGTAATAAGCGAGCTACCGCCACAGCCCGCAGCATCTCACCGCGGGAAGGCTCCGGCCAGCGGGCCATGGGGACCTCGGGCTTCACGCGAAAATTCTGCACAATGACCTCCTGAATGTGCCCGAAGCGTTCCTGCAACTTGCCGATCGCCAGCAGCGTATCGACGCGATCCTCGGGGGATTCACCGATGCCGATCAGCAATCCCGTGGTAAACGGAACGCCCTGCTTGCCCGCCTCTTCGATGGTGCGCAGCCGCTTTGCGGGAACTTTATCGGGAGCGTTATCATGCGCCGCCCCGGAAGCCAGCAGCGCCGCGTTCGTAGTCTCCAGCATAAGCCCCATGCTGGGCGAAACCTGCGCCAGTCGCGCAATCCACTCGGAGCTCAGCAGCCCCGGATTGGGATGCGGCAGCAAGGTGGTCTCCCGCAGCACAAGCTCGCACATCGCCTCGAGATAATGCAGAGTCGATTTGTACCCGAGTTGACGAAGTGTCTCGCGCATCTCGGGAAACAGCAACTCCGGCTTATCGCCCAAGCTGAACAGGGCCTCGGTGCATCCGAGTTGCTCCCCGGCTCGAGCGACTGCCAGCACTTCATCAGGCAGCATGGTGTGCGCGCCTGGTTCGCCGGGATCCTTCCGGAACGTGCAGTACCCGCAATAATCACGACAGAGATTCGTCAGGGGTAGAAAAACCTTTTTCGAATAGGTGATGGCGCCGGGTTTGAACGCATCTCTGGCCTCCTGCGCGGCCTCGAGCAGCTCCGGCAGATCCCGGTCCGCGCAGCGAATCAGGCGAACCGCTTCTTCGCGCGAAATTGCAGCCTGCGTCTTCACGTTGAATCGAATGATACAACGGCCTGCCGTGGTAATGTAGCGGGCGGATGCGATTTAGGATTGTAGATTTAAGATTGAAGATTGCAGATTGTAGATTTCAGAATGCAGAAGTAAGACGGTGCGGCGGGGTTTGCATCTGCAACCTAAAGCCTGAAATCTGAGACTAAAGCCTAAAATCTTAAATCTGAAATCTGCAATCAGCACTCAGAACGATGCCGCTGACCCCAACTGACTTCCGCAAGGCCATGGGAGCGTTTGCTACCGGAGTCACCATCATTACGGTCGACCTCGAAGGCACGGTCCACGGCATGACAGCCAACGCTTTTGCGTCGGTGTCGCTCGATCCTACGCTGGTGCTGGTATGCGTTGACCACACCACCCGCACGCACGCGCACCTGCACGCCAAGAAGCGTTTCGGCATCAATGTCCTGGCCGAAGGACAGCGCGCTATCTCCGAGTATTACGCGCGCCCCGAGCGAGACCACGAAAACGCCGAGGCCGAGGCTGGAGCGCGCTTCGACCGCACCCTTCACGGCACGCCCATGCTGCGCGGTTCGCTCGCGTATCTCGAATGCCGCTTGCACTCCGCCGAAGTGGCTGGAGATCACACGATCTTCATCGCCGAAGTCGAAGACGTGATCGTGCACGAAGGCAAGCCGCTGCTGTTTTTCCGCGGAAAGTACTGCGAGGTGGGCGGGGAGCAGGGGCGGTAGAGCCGGAGTGCAGATCGCAGATTTTAGATTGCAGATTTAAGACACCGGATGTGCACTCTGAATCTCGAATTCAAGATCATTTCACCCGGTTTTGTTCTGCTACGTCTGCATACCAACGGCCGGAATCCTTCATCGTGCGCTTCTGCGTTCGGAAATCTACATAGCTCAGACCGAACCGCTGGCTGAAGCCTTCCGCCCACTCGAAATTGTCGAGCAAGCTCCAGGCGTGATATCCGTGGACGTCGGCGCCTTCGGCCATAGCCTGCGCCAGAGCCGCGAGATACTGGCGATGGTATTCGATGCGGCGGGTGTCGCGAATGAAGCCGCCGGCATCGGGGCTATCGTTGTAGGCGCAGCCGCTTTCGGTGATTTCGATGACGGGACGGTTGTAATCGCGCGTGATGCGCGTGACCATGTCGTAGAGCGCCTTGGGCCAGACTTCCCATCCGGCGTCGGTTTTCGGGCCCTGCTGTCCGCCTTCCATTTTGACGGGATAAAGCCAGCCCTGCGCGCGGGCGACGCGCTCTACCCGCCCGAGCGCCGAGGCGATGGTGCGGTAATAGAGATTGATGCCGATGAAGTCGAGCGGAGCACGGACCTTCTCCATATCACCAGACTTGATGCGCATGACAGTTTCAGGCAGGAACGTGAGGGCGTCGGGATAGCGGCCATGAAGGGCAGGTTCGAGAAACCAGATATTGGTGATGGCGTGGGCGCGTTGCGCCGCCAGCTTGTCATCGTCGGAATTGGAAGCTGGCTCGCATGGCGACATGCTGAACGCGGTGCCCACGCGCGAAGCCGGGCACACCGCCTTCAGCGCCCGGAAGCCGGCGCCCTGAGCGAGGTTCACGACGTGAGTCGCGCGCAGGAAATCCAAAATACTGTTGTGCCCGGGGGCATGCACGCCCTCGAGGTAGCCAAGATCGAGAAAGGCCGCGGGCTCGTTGAAAAGCATCCAGTTGGAAACACGATCACCCAAAGTTTTGGCGACGCTTTGCACGTAATCGGCAAAGCGCCCGACGAGATCGCGGTTGGGCCAGCCACCAGCATCTTGCAGTCTTTGCGGCAGGTCCCAGTGATAAAGCGTGACCAGCGGACGGATGCGTGCCGCCAGCAGCGCGTCGACCAGGCGATCGTAATAATCCATGCCTTTGGAATGCGCGGCTCCGGAGCCGGAAGGCTGAATGCGCGGCCAGGAAATCGAGAACCGATAGCTGTTCAGGTTCATCGCCCGCATCAAGCTCAGGTCTTCATTCCAGCGGTGGTAGGAATCGCAGGCTATATCCCCGGTGTCGCCGTTCTTGATCTTGCCGGGCGTGTGCGCAAAGCGGTCCCAAATGGATTCGCCTTTCCCGTCCTCGTTCCACGCGCCTTCAATCTGGTAGGCGGCCGTGGCTGTGCCCCAGAAGAAGCCCTTAGGGAACGTGAACTCTGCGGGCGGGGCGAATTGAGGCTTGAAAGGGCTGTTGTGGGCGCTCGCGCTGGGTGGCGAAGAAGCACGGCACCCGGACAAAGCGGATAGTCCTGCAGCGGCTCCGACCCCGAGAATCGTTTGGACAAACCCGCGGCGTGAGAGACGCAAGCTGGACGTGGACTCCCTTCAAATGTTGATGAACCTTGTCGTCAATTGCCTGGTAATTTCCGGCTCTGCTGGGCGCTCAGAGAAATTGTAAAGGCTCTCGAGCATTTTGCATGTTGCTGCATGAGTGGCCCCAGGCGACTCGGGCGGCCTTCCCCGGAAGCTGAAACCTTGTACTTTCGCTCTACTCCGAACGCAAGCTGTCGAACATCTTGTAAAGCTTGTCCGCGGTGGCGCGGTAGATTACCCAGCCCGTGCCCATGTCGGAGGTCTCCCGGAACAGCAACTCGCCGCGCCCGTCACCGTCGGCGTCAACGGCGTCAACCAGTTCGAGTTGCGGCGTGAGGTCGAGATGAAACTTGTCGGTGACGCCTGAATACAGTGTGTGCAGGTTGTTGTAGATATCAGGATAGGCGACGAGCATCACCGAGTACTGCAGGTCGGACGAGACCGCGGATTGCGGGGCTCCCGGAGCTGGTGGCGGCAGGTGCGCTTGCGCGCTGAGCACGATGATCGGCTGATTCGAATTCCACAGATCGTACGCGGTCATCTGCACATTGTCGAGCAGCGGTTCCTTGACTTTGATGGCAGCACGCTTCGAGGGCTGAGGATGCGTGGGCGTGATTTTCGCCCGGTCCCGCGCCGTCACGTAGGCTTGCACCTGTTGCTTGGCCAGAGCGATCATCTGCGCGCGCCGGTCTTCCTCTTCACCCTTAATCCACTCGAAGGCATAAGAATGCGGCGGTGGACCGCCGGCATCAGAGATGGCGGGAATCAGCTTGACGTCGGCAGGAGCGGCGGCTTTGGCTTCGACAGCTTTTTCGCCGCTGGTCGAAGAGGACGCGCTGTTTGCGCCCGGCTTGCTATACCCGGGCACATCCTCATCGGCGAACGATTCTGCCGGCTTGCCACGGCGCAAAATGGGGCGATTGGCCTCGTCGGCACCGCTGTCCGAAGTCGCGACATTGGATTTCGTGTCCTTGGCCTGGCCAGACTTGGGATCATTCTGTGCGGGAGAAGTTGGGGCAGACTGTGCCGGCTGCTTGGAATCAGGGGCAGGAGACGGTGCAGGCGAAGTCGGTCTGTTCAGGCGAGGCGGTTCGTCGCTATCAGAGCTGCCGCTGGGCTTGGGCGCGGTTGCGGGCGGTGCATTAGAAACAGGGGCCGTGGTCGAAGCCGGAGCGGTGTTCGCGGGCGCCGCTTTGGCGGGCTCATGGGTCAGCCTGGGCGGCGCGTCATCGGACTCGATGCCGACCGGCGTGATATTGGCTTTCAGCGCGGGTTTCGGTGCTTCGGTGCCGGTGGGCTTCCACGCCCCCGTTCCAATCCACGGCGCTTGGCTGTTAGGCGCGTTGCTATGCAGCGCGCTGCTGACCGTGAACAGTCCCAGAGAACTGCCGGTGCGCTCGGCCTCATAAACTGTGCCTGAGTCGAGCGCCATCGGAACCGGGTCCGCCTTATACGCGGTTGCATCCCAGAACTTGCCGTTGATCAGAATGGCGATCGGTACGAGGGATGCCTTGTTGTTGTCAGTCATGCGCAGAATCGCGACCGCGCGCGGGCCCGTATCTTTTTTTGCGGGGAATTTTCGCTCGCCGACCGGGATCTGCGGGCGTTCTTCTTGCGCCGTTGCCTTTGGGCTCGCAGCCATTCCCAAAAGAACTGCGAGCGCACAAAATGGGCCCACCAAGCGGTGTAAACTGCTCGATTGAGGGCGTCTCGAAAGCAGGGATGCTCCCCGATTTCCGCGCTTTTCGCGAGAGTACGGGGCTTTTGACTCCCCGCGATGGGCGCTCAACTTCATTTTTCCCGGAGAAATACTCATGCAAGTCAATGATAAGGCTCCCGACTTTATTTTGCCCGACGAGAACGGGAAAGAGATCGCGCTCAAGGACCTGCGCGGCAAGACCGTCGTTCTCTATTTTTACCCACGGGCCAACACCCCCGGTTGAACCGTCGAGGCTCGCGGGTTCCGCGATACATATAAACAGATTCAAAAAACCGGCGCCGTGCTGCTTGGCGTCTCCCCCGATACCTCGAAGGCACAGAAGAAGTTTCAGGAGCAGGAAAAGCTTCCGTTTCCGCTGCTGGCAGATGCCGATAAGAAAGTGGCCGAGGCCTTTGGCGTCGTGAAAGATAAGAACATGTACGGCAAGAAAGTCAGGGGCGTGGCGCGCACGACGTTCATCATTGGTCCGGATGGGAAGATCGAACACGTTTTCGAGAACGTCAAGGCCGACGGGCACGCCGAGCAAGTGCTGGCGTACCTGAAGGAATCGGCGAAGAGCTTGACGTAGCGGACAACCCATAAGCGGTAATGGATTTAATCCAACCCTGCAGCGCAAGCAGTTCATCTATTCGTCGGGCGCGAAGACGTGAAAAATGCAGGGAAATTCGCGGCTATTTTGGGTGTGACGCTGCCCTCCTCCTATCTTTTCTGGCTGGTTTTGGTTGGAACCTTTTCACTGCATGAACTTCTGATCGGCGTCATAGCTGCGGCTTTGACGGCTGCGGGAATGCTGGTGGTAACGGTCAATTATCCTGCGCCGTTTTCGCCCACACTAGGTGAATTGCTGACTTGTTGGCGCCTGTCCTGGTATTTGCTTTCGGGCACCTGGGAAGTCCTGTCGGTCGCCGCCAAAGATGCACTGGGAGTGGAGCGGGGGCAGTCGCTCTTCCGCGTGTCGCGCTATGAACCAGGCACGAAGGAAGATCCGCACCGAACTGCGCGCCGGGTCTTAGCCGTGGTCTATACCACGGCTGCACCCAACTTCATTGTCCTGGGTATCAATCCAAATCAACGTACGCTGCTGTTTCATCAGATCAAACGCAGTTCGGTTCCCCAGATGACTGAGCAGTTAGGAGCCCGAGCGTGAACGCCTGGGAACTGGCTGCCGAAGTGATGATTTTCACATTGGTGCCACTCACCTGGGTTGCGGTCAGCGGAGAGGTGCGCCAGCGGCTGATCGCGTTTTATATGGCGGGAGTGGTGATCACGCTGCTGCTGATGTTACTGACCATGGCCTTCCAGCGAATGCCTATGATGGATCTGGCGCTCACCCTTGCTCTCATGTCGTTTGGCGGCGGAATCGTCTTCGCCCGCTTTCTGGCGCGCCATCTCTAAGGAAACCTTTCACCACCCATGAAAGCCATCACCATCGATGTTCTGCTGGCGATTGGGGTGCTGCTGACGCTCCTCTCCGTACTTGGCATGCTGCGGATGAGAGATCCCTACCAGCGCATGCACTTTATTTCGCCGCCCGCCTCGATCAGCGCGGCTTTATTCACGATCGCGATCTTTCTTCAGGACGGCCTGAAGCCAGAATCATTCAAGGCGCTGGCGACCACGCTGGTATTGACCGGCATGAACACTGTAGTGACGCACGCGGCGGCGCGCGCCTTCCGCATTGCGGAAACCAAGGACTGGAATCCGCAACCGGGAGAAGAGGTGCCCATTCATCCCAACGACGAACTCGTGATGCCGGAGCGGAAGCCGTGAGATTGCTGCAATGGATGAGCCTGCTGCTGGTGGCCGTGGCCGCCCCCGGGGTAGTTCTGACTCGCGATCCCAAGCCCCAGGTGGTCACGCTCAGTTTTTATGGGCTGCTGTGCGCGTTGATGTTTTTTATTTTCCAGGCGCCAGATGTGGCGCTGTCGCAAATCACCATCGGGGCGGTCATGCTGCCGCTGATGATCCTGCTGGCGCTCACCAGGATGCGCCGGCATAACCAGCAAAAGCAGCGCAAAGGAAGCAAATGAACTTGCGCGCTCGCACAACTTTGTTTCTGGTGTCTGCGGCAGCCCTCGCCGTCATCTTCGTGTTGGCATTTCTAGATTTGCCGCCCATGGGCGATTATCGAGGACCCTACGGCTACGTGGTCACACAGGTAGCCGTCTACGAGCGGCACGCCACCGACGTGGTGAACGCCATCAATTACGACTATCGCGCGTTCGACACTCTGGGCGAGGAATTCATCCTGTTCGCCGCCGTGCTGGGAGTGCTTCTGCTGTTCCGTCCCGACGACAAGAAGGGCCACAAGCGCAATTCAAATGCCCAAGAGCAGGACGAACTGCCAGTGTCGGACGCATTGCGGATATCGACCCAGGCCATCATGGGCTTGATGATCGTATTCGGGTTCTACATTGCTACTCACGGGCAATTAACTCCGGGGAGCGGCTTTCAGGGTGGTGTGATTCTGGCATCGGCACCAATCCTGCTCTATCTGGCGGGCAATGTCGGGGCTTTCGAAAAGATCACATCGAGCGCGCTGGTGAAAGTGGCCGAGTGCGGAGGGGCGGGAGGGTACGCCATCATCGGAATTTCGGCGCTGCTGGCTGGTACGCATTTCCTCACGAACTTCGTTCCGCTCGGAACAACAGGTGACTTATTTTCTTCGGGAACGATTGCAGTCATCAGCGTGTGCGTAGGTGTGGAAGTAACGGGTGGATTCGTGCAGCTGACGCAGATCTACCTGCGCAAAATCGTGGAAGCGGAGTTACGAAAAAAATCATGATTCTTCATGTGCCTTATTTCATTGCGGCCTGGATTTTTCTGTGGGGACTCTACGGAATTGTGACCAGCAAGAATCTGGTTCACCAGGTAGTATGCCTCGCCGTGCTGCAGACTTCGACTTACGTTCTGCTGCTGACGGTCGGTTACAAAGTGGGAGGGACGGCACCTGTCTTCGCCGATATCCCCGTGGGCACAACGGTCGTCGATCCCCTGGTGCAGGCGCTCATGCTGACCGACATTGTCGTGGAGGCAACCGTGGCGGCATTACTGTTGGCCATGGTGGTCAAGGCGAACGAACTCGCCAATACCATCGATCCTGAAGAATTACGGATTCTAACGGGCTGATGCTGACTACACTCATCCCGCAGCCAGTTGCGATTCCCCTGATTGTGGCGGCGTTCCTGGCGCTCGCCGGGCAATGGCTGGGCCGCCGATTCTGCGACGCCCTTTCTATCGCCACTGCGGGCGCGACGCTGTGGATGACGATCGTCATTCTGCGAGAAGTATGGCTGCAACCGTATACGTACTGGTTTGGCAACTGGTGGCCACGCAACCCCCAGGTTGCACTCGGAATCTGCTTCAGCGTTGATGCGATCGGCGCCTCGATTGCCATGCTGGTGGCTTTGCTTACCACCGCAGGACTGATTTTTTCGTGGAAAATCTTTGAGGATACCGAGAATCATTTTCAGCCGCTGATGCTGATCTTCATGGCCGCGATGTGCGGCTTCAGCTATACCGGCGACCTGTTTAACCTGTTTGTTTTTTTCGAATTGATGAGCGTTTCCGCCTTTGCGCTGTGCGGGCTGAAGACACTGGAACCGGCGCCGCTGCAGGGCGCATACAATTTCGCGGTCGTGAACACAGTGGGTGCTTTCATGATCGTACTCGGGATCGGGCTGCTCTATGCGGAAACCGGGGCGCTGAATTTCGCGCAGATTGGACGATCACTGGGCACGCATGCGGGGCGGCCCGTCGTGCTCGCCTTTTTGCTGATTGCGGTGGGATTCATGGCCAAAGCCGCGATCGTTCCTTTTCATTTCTGGCTGGCGGATGCCCACGCAGTCGCGCCCAGCCCCGTGTGCGTGCTGTTTTCCGGTGTCATGGTCGAGCTTGGCATTTATGCGGTAGCCCGCATTTATTGGACGACCTTTCATGGCGCGCTGGCGGGGCACATCACGGCCTTGCGCGAAATCTTCTTAATTCTCGCGGCGCTTACCTGCATCGTCGGCGGCTTCATGTGCTACGCCGAGCATCACCTCAAACGCTTGTTGGCATTTTCAACGATCTCCCATGCGGGACTCATGCTGGCAGGCATCGCGTTGTTCAGCCCCAAAGCGCTGGGCGGATTTCTGCTATACGCGCTTTCGCATGGCGCGATCAAGGGCGCATTATTCCTTTGCGCCGGAATCGTCCTGCACCGGCTGCAAAAAATTGGTGAAGATCATCTGCACGGTCGCGGGCGAGGCTTGTGGTTCACGGGTGCGTTGTTCGTACTGGGAGCCTGGGGCCTGGCGGGATGCTGGCCCTTCGGGACGTTACTGGGCGAGAGCATGATCTCCGAGGATGCGATCGCTCATCACCAGAGCTGGGTGCCTTACCTCTTTATTTTTGTGGAACGATTACCGCGGCCGCCGTGCTGCGCGTCTTCTTTCGGATTTTTCTTGGATGGGGAGAACCTGCGCCGACCGATGAAGCCTCTCAAATCGAAGAACGAGCCGAAACCGAACAAATGCACGGGCGAACTCCGATCGTGATGTGGTTGCCGGCAGCGGCGCTGATTCTGCTCGCGATCAGCTTGCCGGCGATTCCGCGCGTGCGCGGTCTCGCGGAAGCCAACGCGCAGACTTTCGTGAATCAATCCAGCTACGCGAGTACTGTTCTCGACAATGCCGAGCCTCCGCCGCCGGAAATGTCTCCGGCCGAGTCTCTCTCCTCATCCATTCTGCGCACCAGCGTCGCGGGAATTCTCGCGCTGCTCCTGGCCCTGGGCAGCGTCTTCCGCAAGAAGTTTGGTCGGACGCTCAGGTTCATGCGAAGCCTGGAGCTGGGTAACGGGTCGCTGCGAAGGATTCATAGCGGGCACTCCGGCGACTATGTTGCGTGGCTCTCGGCAGGCACGGCGCTGCTGGGGGGAACATTCTTGTGGTTCCTGCGATGAAAATCGTTCTCGCGGATATTGTGATTTTCTGGATTAGCGTAGTGGCGGCTCCGCTCGCAGCGACAATCATCGCTCTCAACGGTTAAGATTTCCGCTGCATGGCGAGGCCGCAGAATTCAATGCCACGGGCGCCAATCCTTCCGCTCCCACGAGCTTTTTACGCGCGTGATCCACGTCGTGTGGCGCGCGCCCTTCTCGGCAAGGTGCTGGTTCGAAACGGCAGCCCGCGCTTAACCGCCCGGATCGTGGAAGTGGAAGCTTATCTCGGGGAAAAAGATCCTGCTGCTCACGCCGCCGCAGGTCAGACGCTGCGCAATGCCGTGCTGTTTGGGCCGCCCGGGCATGCCTATGTCTATTTCATCTATGGAAATCATTATTGCCTGAATGTTTCGTGCGAGCGCGAAGGTGAGGCGGGATGTGTCCTCTTTCGCGCTCTCGAGCCGCTCTCCGGTATGGAAGCTATGGCCAGCGCTCGCGGGATCACGTTGCTCAGTTCCAAAGACTGGCCCAAACTGACCAGCGGGCCTGGCCGCCTCAGCCAGGCTTTCGGAATCACCCGAACGCGCGACAATGGCTGCGACCTGACCTCGCCAGCGGGGAGCCTTTGGATTGGCGATGACGGATACCGCAGCAGCCGAGTGATGGTCACGCCGCGCATCGGCATCACAAAAGCTGCGGTTCTGCCCCTGCGCTACCTGCTTGCGCGAAACCGCTTCGTCTCCGGTCCAAAGCCGGCTGTGGTCTGACCCGGACATTTCGTCCCCAACGGGCTGCAGTTCCGGGGGCCAAGTCTGTGATTGGTCTCACCGCGGGCCATTGACAGCAGGTGTAGACTTACGTCCGGGTAGGAATCTCCAGAAGCGTTGTCGGACGCGGTTTTTGGGGCAAAGCCGTATATGTCACGCGAGCGGCCCGCCGCGTCAAATTCTGCCGCATCCCTTCCGTGAACTGAATCATCTTAAAGCTGAGATTCTGGTAGTGGGAGCCCGCGTGTTCCGGTTGGCACGATCACCGTTCTTCTGCTTTGTTGCAGCTGCGTCGTGCTCACTTTCGCTGTTTGCCGCTGATGGAGCCGTCAGCCGGCAACCCACCGAAAACGCCTCTGCCATCGTGATCGGATTCGCGGGCGGGTTCGTGCGCCATAACAATCCCTTCCATGGGCCGGTCCGGCTGGCGAGAAGAATTCAGCAGGACCTTCCACACGGCACCTACGTTCAGGTGTTCGAGAATCGGCATCGCAAAACAGCCTACAAGACGATCCTGCGGCTCCTCGACCGTGACCACGACGGCGTTCTCACCGACGAGGAAAAGGCGCAGGCCAGGATCATTCTCTTCGGACACAGTTGGGGCGCGGCGGCGGCGGTGCTGCTGGCTCGCGAACTGGAGCAGCTGGATATCCCGGTGCTGCTCACGGTGCAAGTGGACAGCGTCGCTAAGTTTTGGCAGCACGACGGAGTGATTCCCGACAACGTCGCCGCGGCGGTGAATTTCTACCAGCCGCATGGGTTCATCCACGGCCGTTCGAAAATCCGGGCGGCAGATCCTTCAAGGACGCAGATCCTGGGCAATTACCGGTTCGATTACAGCCGGGCGCCGATCAGCTGCGAGGGAGCGACCTGGTTTGACCGAACCTTCATGGGCAGCCATATCGAGAGCAATTGCGATCCGCACATCTGGTCGCAAGCCGAGAACCTCATCCGCCAGCGCATGGAACCCACTCCCGGGGTGGTTGCCGCAGTTCCTTAGGTCCATCCCGAGCAATTTTCCTCGAATGCACGACAACTTCCCGCTTGGATTGGTGTTCCAAATCAGGGTAGGATCCCATTAGAGCGGTTTGGCCTGCCCCAGGCTCGATAAAACCGCCGTTCAGGTGGAGGGAGCAATGAGCAAACCCACCTTGCTTAAGCTGTTTCTCGCTGCAGTTGCGTCCATTACAGTCCTATGTTTCTCCACGCCTTCGGTAGCCCAACACGGTGGGGGCCACGCTGGAGGCGGAGGCGGAGGCATGCATGCCGGCGGTGGAGGCGGCTTCCATGGCGGAGGTTATGGAGGAGGCTCCCATGTTGGCGGGGGATACCACGGCGCGTATGGTGGCGGCGGTTATCGCGGAGGGGTGGGATCATACGGCGGGCGGGGCTCATACGGCGCACGCGGTCCCGGCATGGGTGGCCCCTCTTCTATGAACCGTTCGGTGTCGTCCCATCCTTGGGCGTCGGAAGGGCACGGGGTGAGGGATGCCTCTCCCGGGTGGCATTCCTTTCAAAGATCACCCGCAGGGGCCACAACGGCAAGATCGGGTGCGGTTGGGGGTGAGAGAGGTGCCGCGGGGTCGATGGTACGATCCGTCAGCGGCGCTGGATCTCATGCTGCCATCGCGGACGGCCAATGGCACGGTTTTGGGGGCGAACGCGCTACCTTTAACATCGCTGCGAACCATGCTGGCGTAGTGGGGTTCCACAATGGCGCCTGGCTTGGAGGATGGCGCGGAGGCGGCTTCCGCGGCGGTTTCTATCCCGCGTTTGGGTGCTTCGGCTGCGGCTGGGGCCGGGGATGGGGTTGGGGTTTCGGCTTTGGCTTTGGTTGGGGGTGGGGATGGGGATGGGGTTGGTGGAATCCCTTCTGGGCCTGGCCTCCATACTGGTGGTATACGCCCACTCCGTGGCTGGACGGCTACTACACAGCTCCCAGCTACATCGATCCTTACGCGTATTGACGTTGATACAAACTGGGCTGCCCCACTTCTGGCCGATGCTGCGAGAAGTGGGGTTTCTAGTCTGGAGTAATTTTCTTCAGCAACAAATTATCGATCAGCCGAGTGGCGCCTACATAAGCGGCCACCGCCACCAGCGCCCCGCCCGAAACATCGTCAACGGGATCCAGAGTCTCCGGATTCACGATCTCGAAATAGTCCAATCGCGCTGCAGGCTCTCGGGAGAATTCTTCGCGCCCGGCTGCCGACAGTTTCCTGGCGGCCCCTTCGCCCCGTTCGACCAGTTCCCGCACCCGCATGAGGGAACGGTGCAGCACCAGCGCCTGTTTCCTTTGCGCGGGCTCGAGATAGGCATTCCGCGAACTCATCGCCAGACCGTCCGATTCGCGCACAATCGGGCAGACGACAATCTCGACCGGCAGATTTAAATCGCGCACCATGCGCCGGATAATAGCCACCTGCGCCGCATCCTTTTGCCCGAAAAAGGCCGCATCGGGTTCGACGATGTGAAACAACTTTGCGACCACGGTGGTGACGCCGCGAAAATGTCCCGGACGCGACCGGCCGTCCAGCTTGTCGCTTAACCCCTCCACCGTCACCCAGGTCACCGCCCCACTGGGATACATTTCTTCGACGGAAGGAGCGAAAAGCAGGTCGACCCGTTCCTTCTCCAGTAATTCCCGGTCGCGGTCAAACGATCGCGGATACTTGGCGAGGTCTTCATTCGGCCCAAATTGCGTGGGATTGACGAAGATCGATGCTGCTACAAGATCACTGGTCGTGCGCGCCGCCCGCACCAGTGACAAATGGCCTTCGTGCAGCGCACCCATGGTCGGCACAAAGCCCAGGCGCTTCTCCGCCAGCCGCGACGCCCGCGAAGCCGCCCGCATTTCGTCAATGGTCTGGCAGATTTTCAAGAGTTGGCGAGTGAGAATTGATTGTGGAAGCAGCAGCCCCCTGCCGTTCCTTGGGCGGCGCTCGGGTTGTCGCTCACGACGCCGGAACCCACTTTACGGCGATGTGCGCCCCTTCGAGCATCCCCCCGACAATCCCTTTATTGCGGCGGATGGTGATTGCGTCCTGCTCTGAACTTCTCGTATTCGTCTCGGTGGCCGCGACTACCCGGCCATACGGCCAATTTGAAGCCGGCAGGTTGGCAAGCGCCGGCAGCAATTCGTCCGGCTTCAAGATGATCTCCGCGCTGTCGGCGGCATCGAGCAGGGCGACACCGTCGGTACGCACAATCAGGTAAGGATTACGCCAGGTCTTCATGTCACGAATGTGTTCGTAATGAGCGGAGTCCGCCGCAGGAATGGCTTGCAGAACGGTTTGAGGATCGGGAGCCTGGGGTGCGGCCTTCTGCGAGCACGCGATCAGCGCGCTGCTCGCCAGTACGATCAATGCCATCCGGGGCCGGAGAGAGATCACAGGATCCGCTTTACCTCACCACAACTGGAGCATCATTTTTTGCGGCCCAGACCAGCGCGACGATCCATCCAATTACGCTCCAGCCCAGAAAGAAATTGAGCAGGAAAATAGCCAGCGTATCGCGCTTGCTGCGCGCTAGCGCAATAATCGACGGCAGGAAATACATGGCCAGCGGTACGAGCAGTCCGAAGCCGAAGAATGGGAAGAAAAAAACCGTCGAAGTCATAATCGACCTCCCTGAAATAGCCTAGCACCGCCAGGCGGGGTGCGAGTGGAGAATTTGAGACGCAATTCAATCCACACGGTACTATACGCAACAGCAAACGCCCGGGTTCCGTTAAGACGTCCTTCCCGGTTCGCGCTCGTCTCCGCAATCTCCGTAAGGAGTTGCTGGTTAGCGCCGCATTGCCCTCTTCCGCTCCAGCACCGTATCCAGCGCGGCTTTCGTGTCCTTCGGAAGGTGATAGGACTCCTCATCCGACGGATACTGGTGCGAGCGAACGTCCGCGCGAAATGCCTGTACCGCATGCGTGATCAAGGCGGCCGCGTCGCCGTAGCGCCGCACGAATTTCGCCGGGGCGCCGAAGGTCAGGTTCAAAATGTCATGAAAAACAAGCACCTGGCCATCGCACTCGGGACCGGCGCCAATGCCGATGGTGGGCGTGCTCACTTCGGCGGTGATCATGGCAGCAACTTCACGCGGAATCCCCTCGAGATAGAGGCAGGCGACTCCAGCGTGATCGAGAGCGACAGCATCGCGCATCAACTGTTCGATGCCCCCGAGGTTTCTGCCTTGGACTTTGTACCCACCCATCACATTGACGGACTGCGGCGTGAGGCCGATGTGGCCGGCGACGGGAATTTCCGCATCAATGATTTGGCGGATGAGGTCGGCCCGTTTCTCGCCGCCTTCGATTTTGACGACTTCCGCTCCGCCTTCCTTCACGAACCGGGTCGCATTGACAACGCCTTCCTTGGGATCGACCTGGTAGGAGCCATAAGGCATATCCGCGACCAGCAGCGCATTCTTCAGGCCGCGGCGCACGGCTTTCACGTGATGCAGCATCTCGTCCATGGTGACCGAGAGCGTGTTCTCATAGCCAAGCATGGTTTGGGCCAGCGAATCGCCCACCAGTACCATCTCCACCCCAGCCTCGTCGACCAGGCGGGCAGCGGAATAGTCATACGCCGTAATGCAGGTGATGGGTTCGTGGCGGAGTTTCTGTTCCCGCAGAGATGCGGTAGTGACTCTATGGCGAGGCTCGCCAATCGGGGTGAGACTCATCTTGTCCTCCAGTGCCCCTCCGCCTCAGGCGGATAGAGCCTGCGCGTACATCCCAGCGCTTACGCTTGGAACGACGCCGTAGACATTGTAGCCGCAGAACCCGGTGATCGCCATCGAAAAATTTCAACAAAGGGGTCGATAATCAGTGATTTCAGTCACTTGTAACGCCCTCGCGCCTTTTCGTAAGACATAGTTGTAGCTATCTTACCTGCGCAATATAGTAAGATATACAGATGGCGACTTACAGAATAACGATGAGTTCCAAAGGCCAGTTTGTAGTCCCCGCCGAACTGCGCGAGCGGCTCGGTTTGGAAAAGGGCACACCCGCCAATTTAATGGAAGAAAAAGGTCGCTTGGTGCTCACCCCATTGACCAAGCAGCGGCTGAGCGAAATTCGCGGATTCTTGAAGCCGGCACCCGGTGCCCCAACCATGTTTGATGAGCTCTTTGCGGAACGCGAACGAGAGCGCAGCCGCGAAAAACGATGAGTGCACGGCGCTACGTACTCGATGCCAATGCACTGGTAGGACTCTTCGAGGACCGCGAGGGCACAGCCGCCAGGGTCGAACGTCTCCTGCAAGAAGGACAGCGCCAGAATGTGCCGCTGCTGATGTCAACCGTAAACTGGGGCGAAGTCTTCTATATCGTATGGAGGCGGTATGGGGAAGATAAGGCGCGTGAAGCCGGAGCCAACGTTTTGGAGATGCCGATTGTCTTCGTAGCTACAGACTTTGATCGCGCCACACGCGCCGCCGCACTCAAACAAAAACACAATCTGAGTTATGCCGATGCTTTTGCTGCGGAACTGGCAATCGATAGTGGGGCCTGGCTTGTCACGGCCGACCCGGAATTCCCCAAGTTGGGAAAGGTGCTATCTCTGTATCAGCTGCCACGGCACGCGAGGCCCTGAGAGTAGCAATGGGACAATGGCAATCGAACGGTTCTTACGCCCCGACCGCTTCCTGCCCACCCAGGGGCAGGAAGTACTGCGTGCCTTTAATCGGCTCGGTCACCTTGCGCAGCAGTTCTTGCAGGTCCTCATTGCGGTCGACGAAATCAATCTCCGAGGTGTTGACGATCAGCAGGTCTGACGAGGTGTAGTGGAAGAAGAAGTGCTCATACGCCTTGACTACTTCCTCCAGATACTCTTCGCTGACGGCGCGCTCACCCGCAGCGTTCTTTTTCTTGAGCCGCTTTTTCAGGACCTCGGGCGTGGCCTGCAGATAAATCACGAGATCGGGTGTGGGCAACTGTTCGCGAAAGTAGTTGTAGTACCGGTTATAGGTATCGAGTTCCTGGTCGCTGAGATTGAGGTAGGCGAACAGCTTATCTTTTTCGAAAATGAAATCGGCGACGATGGTGCGTTGCGAGTGCGCACCCAGGTCGAGCGCGCGCAACTGCTCGAACCGTTTCACCAGAAACGTGAACTGCGCCTGAAATGCCGCGCCCCGTTCGCCCTCGTAAAAGGAAGGAAGAAACGGATTCGCGTCGGGTTCCATCACGCGCTGGGCGTTCAGACGCTCGGCCAGGATGTTCGCCAGCGTGCTTTTGCCGACTCGTATGGGACCTTCCACAGCAATGTACCGGGGCAGTTCAAAAAGATTGGCCATGAGTTAGGGACGGTATCTCGGAAAAAGCAGGATATCCCGGAAGCCCCTCACTGACAATTGCGGGAAGAGTTAACAGGGATTGGGTAATTGGGAAATTTAGCGATTGAGTGATTGAAACACGCTGAGACACAAGCCCCTGAATCTTCACTTGCCCAATTCCCCAATTTCTCAATCCGCTACAATTCGTCCATGCTCGGAGCCGCCTTGGCCGGAACTGCTGTTGCTGCTGCAGTTGCGGCAGGCTATCAATCCATGGCACCCACCGGCCAGTGGTATGGCCGCACGTTTACTGGGCTGGAGCCCGGCTCCAGGCAACTCGCACTCACTTATGACGACGGACCGAATGATCCCCACACTTTGCGCCTGCTTGAAGTTCTGGCGAAACATAATGTGCACGCAACTTTTTTTCTGATTGGCCGCTATGTGCGCGAACGCCCCGAAATCGCCCTCGAAGTTGCGAAAGCCGGCCACGCGATAGGAAACCATACGTTCACGCACCCGCTGCTGATCTTCAAAGGCGCCGCCGAGGTTCGCCAGGAACTCGCCGACTGCCGCGCAGCATTGCAGGACGCGATCGGCGAGCACTCTAACCTCTTTCGTCCGCCATTTGGCGGGCGCCGCCCAGTCACGCTCCGCATTGCCCGCGATCTCGGATTGGTGCCGGTAATGTGGAACGTCACCGGGTACGACTGGAACGCGCCTCCGGCTGCCGTGATCGAGCAAAAAGTTTCAAAACGGATCCGAGGCGGCAATGTAATCCTGCTTCACGACGGCGGCCACAAACAGATGGGTGCCGACCGCTCGCAAACGGTCCAAGCCACCGATCAACTGATTCCACGCTACAAGCAGGAAGGATTTGTTTTCGCGACAATTTCAGAAATGATGCAGCGCAATCCCCAGCAGGCGCACACCGCCGTCAAATAAAAAATCCTCAGTGACTCCGTGGTGAGGTTCAGGCCGTGGGGAGGCCTACTTTTTCATTCCCGCGAACGCCAGTTTGGCAGCAGCCACGGTCTTCTGCACATCTTCTTCGCTGTGGGTCGCCCCCAGAAAGGCAGCCTCGTATTGAGATGGCGGGAGGTAGACGCCGCGGTCGAGCATCTCGCGGAAAAACTTCCCAAACGCTTCGGTATTCGATTTCGAGGCCATATCCCAGTCTGTGACAGGCCCCTTCTGGAAAAACCACGTGAACATCGATCCCACACGGTTAGCGCACAGCGGCACCCCGGCATCCTTGGCGGCCGCCGATACGCCATCGACCAGTTCTGCACTCAGCTTTTCCAGCCGCGGATAGATATCTCCCTTTCGATCGCGCAACTGTTTCAGCATGGCGCATCCCGCGGCCATCGCCAGGGGGTTTCCCGACAGCGTACCCGCCTGATACATTGGCCCCACCGGAGCGACCAGGTCCATAATCTCTTTCGGCCCGCCGTATGCACCCACCGGCAAGCCTCCGCCGATGATCTTGCCCAAAGTAGTGAGGTCCGGCTTGATGTTGTACAACTCCTGCGCGCCGCCGAACGCTACGCGAAATCCCGTCATCACCTCGTCAAAAATCAGCACCGACCGCTCCCGCTCGGTAATCAGGCGTAAGCCCACGAGGTAATCATCCGCCGCCGGAACGCACCCCATGTTCCCCACCACCGGCTCCACGATCACACATGCAATCTGATGTTTGAACTTGTGGAACGCCAGCTCCACCGCCTGCAAATTATTGAACGGTAGAGCCAACGTAAACATGGTGAACTCTTCCGGCACTCCCGCCGATCCCGGAATTCCCAGCGTCGCCACTCCCGAACCCGCCTTAACCAGCAGGGCATCCGCGTGCCCGTGGTAGCAGCCTTCAAACTTGATGATGTATTTCCGCTTGGTGTAGGCGCGCGCCAGACGGATGGCCGACATGGTCGCTTCCGTTCCTGAGCTCACAAAACGCACCTTCTGAATGCTGGGAAGTGCCGCGAGCACCAACTCCGCGAGATCGGCCTCCGCTGGGGTTGACGCGCCAAAGCTGGTCCCGTTGCAAGCCGCGCCCACGATGGCATCGAGCACGTTGGGCTCGGCATGGCCCAGAATCAGCGGGCCCCACGATCCGATGTAATCAATGTATTCGTTTTCGTCAGCATCCCAGACGTGCGATCCCTTGCCGCGCACCAGAAAGGGAGGATCGCCGCCCACCGAACCAAATGCCCGCACGGGCGAGTTCACGCCCCCGGGAATCATGGTTTCGGCTCGCTGCTGCAGCCGCCGCGATTGCTCGGTTTTGCGCGACGTGGTGGTTGGCATCACATTCCTCAGCGGAGTAATCGAATACTATAGCAGCGCCCCGCGACGGCAATTCATCAGATATTCATCATTCTGCAATCCCCTTGCAACATCGCGCCAGTATCTTAAGTGCATCAAGTTGCCCTTCTAACCGGGAGGGTTTGGGGGACAGTCTCGGGGGCTCCGGACTGTCCTTTTTGCTTTCATCCCGCTTCCAGGTCAGTTGCTTTCTGCGCATTAACCATAATTAACTCCTCATCGTATAATCCACTTAATGATCACCGTCTCCAAGGAGGACTACCTCAAGTCCATCCTCGAAGCTGAGACCGAAGGCGAGACTGTTATTTCCGCGCGCCTTGCGCACCTGCTGAAAGTTTCTCCGCCTGCGGTGACCATGGCCCTGCGCCGCCTCAAGAAAGACGGTCTGGTCCGCGTCGAGGCCAGTGGGGAAGTGCGCCTGACGGCGGAGGGACGCAAGATCGCCCGCAAGCTTACGCTGCGCCACCATCTGATCGAGCGCATGCTTTCCGAGATGTTCGGCATGGAATGGTGGAAAGTGCACGACGAGGCCGAGCGCCTGGAGCATGCGGTGTCTCCAGACTTCGAGGCCAAGCTGCTGGCCAAACTCGGTTCTGCCGGCGCATGCCCGCACGGCAATCTGAGCGAGATGGAAAGCTCCGCCAGCCGGCGCCGCCGCGGCCTGGTGCTTCTTGCCGATGCCGACGTGGATGCCACGTACCAGGTCAGCGGAATCTATGAGCGCGATCGTGGATTGCTCGAGTTCCTTGAACACCGCGGCGTCCGCCCCGGCGCCAAAGTCCGCCTGTTGGAACGCAATTACGATCAGACGCTGACCCTGTCCACTCCAGCGGGGACGGTATCGCTCGGTCCGGCTGCGTCTGAACGCGTCTGGTTATCGTCGTCGAGGCCAGTGGGGAAGTACGCCTGACGGCGGAGGGACGCAAGATCGCCCGCAAGCTTACGCTGCGCCACCATCTGATCGAGCGCATGCTTTCCGAGATGTTCGGCATGGAATGGTGGAAAGTGCACGACGAGGCCGAGCGCCTGGAGCATGCGGTGTCTCCAGACTTCGAGGCCAAGCTGCTGGCCAAACTCGGTTCTGCCGGCGCATGCCCGCACGGCAATCTGAGCGAGATGGAAAGCTCCGCCAGCCGGCGCCGCCGCGGCCTGGTGCTTCTTGCCGATGCCGACGTGGATGCCACGTACCAGGTCAGCGGAATCTATGAGCGCGATCGTGGATTGCTCGAGTTCCTTGAACACCGCGGCGTCCGCCCCGGCGCCAAAGTCCGCCTGTTGGAACGCAATTACGACCAGACGCTGACTCTGTCTACTCCAGCCGGGACGGTATCGCTCGGCCCCGCCGCCTCTGAACGCGTCTGGTTATCGTCCGGTTCCCGTTCCAAATAATCGTTGTTAGGGGCCAAAGCCGCTATCCGGGAGGCCAACTGAGCGAGCGGCCGCCGAGCAGGTGGACATGCAGGTGAAACACCGATTGCCCTGCGTCGGGACCGACATTCAGGACAGTGCGGTATCCCTGCTCGATGTTGCGCTGGCGGGCGATTTGCGCCGCGGCGAGATGGCATTGACCTATCATCTCCGCGTCGTCCTGTTGCGCCTCTTTCAATCCCGCGAAGTGCCGCTTGGGAATGATGAGCACATGCGTTGGCGCCTGCGGGTTGATGTCTTCGAACGCGAAGACGTGCTCGTCTTCATAAACTTTCTTCGACGGAATCTCACCGCGGATAATGCGGCAAAAAAGGCAATTGGGATCGCTCATCGAGCCTCACTCGCGCCAAGATATCACTGCGCTTGCCGCTTTACCAAAGTCATTCGCCATTCAGCCGATCGCCGGCAGTTAAGCTCTTTTCATATCATTCCGCCAAAATGTAATGCGGGCGTTCAGCCGGCTGTGGCGGCGGGGCGTCCTCGCCACCACATAGCACCCCCTGTTTCGCGCCTTTCGCAGCCCCGTCGGGTTATCAGTCCAGCCGCACCACAAACACCGCTCCCTCGGGCGTCCTAGTTTCCGCGGCGAGTTTTTGCGCGCGCTCGTGGTCATCGTCCAGTACGCGCACTCGAATCCACCAGTCTCCCGCAGGACTCGCGAAACGCAGCACCTTCGCGCTGTGATAGCGGCGTGTCAGATGATCGGCGACCTGGGTCGCTGCTTTCTCGTCGGGAAATCCGCCAATCTGCACCGCCCATTTCCCAGGCAGAGCGGCGGCGGCCGGAGACTCAATCAACTCGACTTTCACCTTGGCTACACCGGGCCTTACCACGTCCACTTTCTGAGCGGCGGCTAGCGAAAGATCGAGCACCCGTCCGGGAATGAAGGGCCCGCGGTCGGTGATGCGCACCAGCGCGGTCGAACCGGTCTTGAGATTGGTGACGCGCACGATCGAGCCCAGCGGATAGGTCCGGTGCGCCGCAGTCATGGCGTGCATGTTGTAGACCTCGCCGTTCGATCCGCGCCGGTTGTGATACGGAGGCCCATACCAGCTTGCCAGCCCAGTTTCCGTGGCGATCGGCTTTGCATTGGGAGGAATCGCGGGTTCGGCAAGAGTGGCGTCTTCTGCCGGCTCGCGCATTTTCGGGCTGGGGATATTCGTACTGGGCTGAGAGACGTTGGAGGTCGACTCCGGTGGCGGGGGCACATCCACGCGCGCCGCCTTATGGCTGCAGGCACTCAACAACAGCATGGTGAGCAAGAGAATGATCAGCATAGCGGTACTGATAGCGCGTGCGCAGGCCACTGCTGTTCTGGTGAATAGGAGCCGCGGCAGCTTTACTTCGGCTGATGCTGCTGCTGGTCCATGTAATCCGCGAATTCGGAAATTTTCTGTGAAGCCACGCGCAACGCTTTCGTCGAATGCGTGCGCACCGCCGGCACAACTTCGTCGTTGAGGTACTTGATGAATTCCGGAATCTCTTTTTCCAGCCGCTCGGCGGCATCGTTGATGGTTTGGCTCACACGCGCCGAAGCGCTTTCCACCTTGCGGTCGAAGTCGGTCATCGTACTCCTCGCGATTAGGCGTGAAAAGGTTCACGCGGTACTGCGGATGCCAGGCTCCGTTATTATTTCGCGCCTTGAAGCGCGCGGTCAATGACGGAATCGGATCATTCCGGCGCCGACGCCCCGCGGATCGGCGATATGCCTTGGGTTACAATGCGGGCGGCCAATGGATTCTGGAAAAATTCATTCGAGTGCGCCGATTTCGGCCCCGGCGTTCCGCAACGCCCTGCTCTCCTGGTACGACGTCCACGCGCGCGATCTGCCCTGGCGCAAAGATCGCGATCCTTATCGGGTGTGGATATCGGAAATCATGCTGCAGCAGACTCGCGTGGCGGCCGTCATCGAGCATTACCGCAATTTCTTGCGGCGATTTCCAGATCTGCAGAAATTAGCGGCAGCACGCCAAAATTCTGTGCTCGCCGCGTGGAGCGGCTTGGGATATTACCGCCGCGCCCGCATGCTGCACGCGGCAGCCAAAGTGATCGCGAAAGAGCGCGGCGGCAAGTTTCCCGAAACCGCACCGGCGCTGCGAGACTTGCCTGGTATCGGGCGCTACACGGCGGCGGCCATTGCCAGCATAGCTTTCGAGGAACCGGTTGCCGTTGTCGATGGGAATGTCGCGCGCGTGCTGGGTCGCCTGCGCGGCATAACGCACTCGAATGAAAAAGCGTGGCAAACGGCCGAGGAATTGCTGGACCGCGAACGTCCGGGTGACTTCAATCAGGCGATGATGGAGTTGGGAGCGACCGTCTGCACGCCGCGTGCTCCTGCTTGCTTAACATGTCCGGTCGTTGGGTTGTGCATTAGCCGTGGAGAGCGCCTCTCGCCGGCAAAATTCTCGCGGCAGAAGAAACGGGAGATCCATTACGCACTTGATCGACGCAACGGGAGCATCTTCCTGGTGCAGCGTGCGCATGACCTGCGGCTAATGCCGGGAATGTGGGAATTGCCTGAGATCGATGCGCAGGGGCGGCGCGGAAGGGATAAGCGTGTTTCGCGGTTCGCTCGAAGGGACAAGAAAGACGGACTTTTTCTCACCTTGCGGCATTCGATTACAGTGACCGATTACACCGTGCGAGTGTGGCACATGTCCGCGCCACCGGCGGTGGCGGGAACCTGGATTGCCCTGGAAAAGGCAGGAGGGCTTGCATTGACGGGATTGGCCCGAAAAATCTTGCGACGAGTTGCCAACATCCGGGAGAACCGTTCGATCATCTAAGATATGAGCAAATTCTTCGATGTTTGGCGGAGACGAAAGATGACGGCATTGGCAACTGGGATGAAAGCTCCCGATGTTGATTTGAAGACGACGGATGGGAATCGATTCTTGCTCACGGATCAACTGATCCGGGGACCGGTCGTTCTGGTCTTTTTCAAGGTATCTTGCCCGACCTGTCAATACGCCCTGCCGTTTTTTGAGCGCCTCCACAAGGCGTATGGGCAGAAGGGCGTCGCGGTGGTCGGCGTGTCGCAGAACGATGCGAAGGATACGGCCGCGTTCGCGAAACAATTTGGGATCACTTTTCCAATCCTGCTGGACGATACGCACAAGTATCCCGCCTCGAACGCCTACGGGCTTACCAATGTGCCTAGCATCTTCTGGATTGCCCAGGATGGTGAAATCGAGGTTTCAAGCGTGGGCTGGGTGAGGTCCGATTTCGAGCAGATCAACCGTAAGATAGCGGAAACCGGCAAGGTGCAGCCCGCAATTCCATTCAAACCTGGAGAAGATATCCGGGACTTCCGCGCGGGTTGAGGGTCCAAAAACTAGGCGCCGGTCGGCGCCTCCTCAACCGGTAATCGGCCTGAGATCGGGCAGCGGTACAAGCCCCTGCGGCGCCTGATTCCAAGGGTGGGTGCACTCTCGTGCACCTCGGGCTCACACGAAGTCGTACAGTCCACGAGCCATCCTCCTTTACAATTTCTGTAAGATCTCACGAAAAAACGATTTTCAGCGACCGCCGCTTCGTTGGGGAGTAACCGAAACTATGCACAGATTGGCGAGAATTATTTCGGTGTGTCTGATCCTGTGTACGAGCGTGGCGGTTTGGGCTGACGGCGCGTCGGGCGCGGCCAGCGGAGGGGGCGGTGGAGCGTCCGTGCGCCTGCCCGGACCGGCATTCGTCGCGTTAAACACCATCAGTCCTGAGCACATTCGGTGGCACGTGCGCTATCTCTCGCACGATCTGCTGGAGGGCCGCGGTAGCGGGCAGCGAGGGGGCGAACTCGCGGCCGAATACATTGCCACGCAATTTGCCGAATACGGCCTGAAGCCTGCCGGTGATCACGGTACTTACATGCAGAAGGTGCCACTGGTAGGCATCACCACTCTGCCTGAGACGCAGTTCACGCTAGTACCCAAGCGCGGCGAGACAATGAATTTGAAGCCGCTGGATGAGTATGTGGCGTATGACGAGACGCAGCAGGCGCAGTCCGATGTGGATGCCGAGATCGCGTTCGTGGGTTACGGAATTTCGGCTCCCGAATATAACTGGGATGATTACAAAGGCGTGGACGTGAAGGGCAAAGTGCTGCTCATGCTGGTGAATGAGCCGTCCTCCGACGATCCCAGATTTTTCAAAGGGAAGGCCCTCACCTATTACGGGCGATGGACGTACAAGTACGAAGAGGCGCTGCGCAGGGGAGCGGTGGGCGTCATCCTGATTCATCAGGCGCAAATGGCAAGTTATTCCTGGGAAGTGGTGCGGAACTCGAACGCCGGCGAGAAATCTTCCCTGCGGGAAAATGGCCCGGCCTTGAAAGTAGCCTCGTGGATTCAGTTCGACGTTGCGACCAGGCTCGTGACCGCGTCAGGGATGAACCTGGAAAAGTTGATGCAGGCGGCGCAGTCCCACGATTTCCATCCGGTGAACCTGGGGGCGCGGCTGCAGGCGCACATGGTGAGCAAGATCCGGAACTTCGAATCGAATAATGTCCTGGGTATTCTGCCTGGGTCCGACCGCAAGCTGGCAGACGAAGCCATTCTGTACACCGCGCATTACGATCACTTCGGCATCCGGGCGGATATGCCCGGCGACAACATTTTCAACGGAGCGGACGACAACGCGACGGGATGCGGCATTCTTCTGGAACTGGCTCGCGCCTTCGGAACCGCGTTGGGGCGGCCGCGGCGATCGATCCTGTTTGCGGCTGTAACGGCGGAAGAGCAGGGACTGCTCGGCTCGGAGTACCTTGCCAAGCATCCGCCGATCCCGGCCGGCAAGATTTCCCTGGACTTGAATTACGACGATGTAAAACCCCTGGGCGCACCGGAGGACGTAGAGGTTTCGGGCGCGGAGCGAACCAGTTTCTATCCGCTTGTTCAGGCCACGGCGAAGGAGTTTCGGCTGGCCATCCGGCCAGATGTCCGGCCCGAGGCGGGACACTTCTACCGCTCCGATCATTTCAGCCTGGCGCGGGTTGGGATTCCCTCGTTTTCGATCAACGAAGGGATGAAGTTTAGAGGACATCCAGAGTCGTGGGGGCTCGATCAGGAAAAGGAGTACGTCGAGAAGCACTATCACCAGCCCAGCGACGAATATCATCCCGAAATGGATTTTGTAGGCGACTCAGCCATGGCGCGATTTGGATTCGCCTTGGGATGGGAAGCAGCGAGCATGCCCAAACTGGTGGGCTGGCAACGTGGCGATGAGTTTGAGGCGGCGCGGGTGAAAAGTCAGCAGTAGTCTCTTCTCTAATCCAGCCTTCATCCCGTATCGCTCTGGAGGGCGATCGCTGCTTCGCGTGCGCCAGAAAACTCCTCGGCGAGCAGATGGCGGCTCATCTTCCACTTTGATTTCAGACGAGTTAAAGCACCCATAACCTAGGTAACTTTAGCCGGTGCACGGCCCGTGCTAGCCTCAAATGTACTTTTGAAATCAGCGACTTCCGAGAGAATTCTTTCCGAGGATGCCGAGAATCCCTATTTTTCGCCTGGGCGGAGCGCCGGAAAAACCGGCGCTTCCGAACCTGGCCGCGTCGACGCCCTTCGTCTCGCTCGAAGGCATTGCAGTCGGCGTTGATAATCTGCGCCACGACGTGGTGCTGAGCCCCCGTTTTGTCGAGTTGACCCGCGCGCAAGTGATGCGGCTGATTGCGCGGCACGGAGAACTCGAGGATCTGGTCGGCGCCGAATCGCCCCAGCACGCACAAGCGCCCGCATGGATCAGAAGTCAGGCCAAAGGGGCGCGTCCCAAGCAGGATCCGGCGGCCTGGAAGACGGCTCTGAGCGAATTGCAGGTCGCATCGCTAAATCGCGCCAAGAAAGAACACAAGCTTTCCGTGGATCTGCTGGCGCGGCTGGCAGTGACCAAGTTCCTGCGGACGGAAATGAACCAGCAGTTTGCGCAACTGGTGGAACGTTGCCGAGTGCTGCTCAAAAGCTACGACAGTGCCCGCCAGCAACGGGCGCATGAACAACGCGAGCGGCTGGCGACCTTCCAGGTGCGGAAGAAGATCATTCTGCGCAAAACCGGGCAGGATATTTTTGAGACGCTCCGCGAAGTCGAGAAGAGCACGCTCGGCCGGACGCGGCGCTCTCTGTTCGGAGAGGAAACCAGCGGCGGCGCGTACTTCACCTATCCGCTGTTCATGAACCGACTGCTGTTTTCCGAAGACGGCCGCGACGACTACCTGTGCGCCGAGCATTACGTAATGCTTGGCAATTGGGATCGCGACCCCGACCGCTACGGGCGCATGCGCGAGATTGCCTCCGGATTCCTGCGTTCTGTGTATGGGGAAGAAATCAGCGCCGAGGCCATCGACTCGTGGATGAACGTTCCCGATAATGCGCGCGAGTTGGTCGGGACCGGAACGCCGGAAGATTCTCCGCAAGGCATGGCGCAGCAGGAACGCTTGGCCGCATGGGTGCGCCTGCTGGAAGACGAGCGCGTCATGGAGAACGTGATTGCGTCGTATCATGTGGTGCCGTTGCTGAGCGAGTACGCCCCGCGTATTAATCCGCAGCAATTGAAAAACGCCTTGGTCGACCGTACCGAGTGCGACCGCGTGGAGCGCATGATCCAGGAGCACGGCCGGTTGTCGCCCAACAGCCTCTATGCGGGCGTGGCGAAAGTCGCGAGTTGCCGCGGAGCCGAGCGGGCGAAGGTCGCGGCCCGCTTCCTGGCGGACTTTTTCCACTATCACCGTGACTTGCGCCGGCTCGAGGTTCTCAACGCGGCGCTGGATTCAGTCAACCTGGTCGGCAATGAGAGGCTGCAGGAGTTGTCGCGGGTGAACGGCACGCTCTACGAATTTTTGCTCGCCGAAGAGCAAGGGAAGACTGACTCGGAGCGGGTGCTGCGTCACGTGGTCCTGAAGGCTGATGTCCGCGATTCGACCCGCCTAACGCGCAAGATGATGGAGCAGGGGCTCAATCCTGCGTCGTACTTCAGCCTGAATTTTTACGATCCGGTGAACAAACTGCTGGAGAAATACGGGGCGCAGAAGGTCTTCCTGGAGGGCGATGCGATCATTCTCGCGATTCTTGAGCGGCAGGGCGAGCCGGGGCTGTCGGTCAGCCGTATGGCTGTGTTGGCGCGCGAAATCATCGAGATCGTGCGGGGGTATAACGCACTGATGCAGCGCTCGTCCATGCCCCAACTGGAATTGGGCTTGGGGATTACGCTGCAGGAATCCGCGCCGCTTTACCTGATGGATGGCGAGCACCAGATCATGATCTCGGAGGCGCTCAACGAGAGCGACCGCCTCTCCTCCTGCAACAAGCGCGCGCGCAAAATGATGGAGCCGCAGGCTGGCCCGTTCCATGTTTACGCTTTTCAAACCGCGGAACTCGACGCGGACGGCAATCCGGAAGACGTGATTCTCAGCTACAACCTGGGTGGAATCCGGATGAACGAGGCGGCCTACCGCAAGTTGCAGCAGGAAATTACGCTCGAACCGCTGAAAGTCCGCTTGCCGGCATCGATCGCTTCCTCCGACAAAGGCGAGTACCACCTGTCCAGCGCGGTCGTTCCGGTGGACCGCGACATCTTCCGCGCAATCGTGGTGCGGGAAAGCCGAATCCCACGGATTGATATTAGCGACTTTTCAGTCAAGGGATGGACCGACCGGTCGTATTACGAAGTCTGCACCGATCCGGTGATTTATGCGGCACTGGAAAAACGCAAAGGCGCTGCCGGCAAGTAATCCTGCGATTAAAAATTCGTTCCTACTCGCGTTGGTTTGAATGGAATCTGAAACGTGGCCTCCACGTCTACCGGAGTGCCATTCTTTGTCGCCGGCTCGAACTTCCATTGCGTGACAGCTTCACTGGCGAACCGATCAAGCCGCTCGTCAACCCCTCGCAGGACTCGCACGTTGCCGACGCTTCCATCGGCATGAATCACCGCATATAAGATCACGGTGCCGTGAACGTTCTCGCGCATGAGTTGCAATGGGTACGCGGGGTCGACTTTGCGCGTGGCCATGGGCTGGGATAGATCGGGTGCGGGGGCGCCCGGAGTGCTTGAGCCCTGATTGAGTTCGGCGAAACGGATCACCCAGCTGCCGCCAGCCGAATTCAGGTTGGGCATGTTGAGGCTCAGGGAGTAGAACCTGCGGCCGCCAAAGACGGCGCGCTCCGCCTCTGAGAGCTTGGCCGAGCTATCCGGCTGCATGATGCGGGCGCTGGTTACGCGCGGCGTACGGGCACTGGCAAGCAGATTCGGATTCACCGTGGGGGTGCTTCGTCCAGGATCACCTGCCACGGTCGCCGTCTTCACGGCGGCCCTTCCTACGTACAGACCGGACGGGAGATCGCTTGTCCCCTTTTTCGTGCTTCCGGTCCCATGACTGTTGCCGGGCGCTGCCGTTCCAGAACCGGGAGCACCGGAAGCTCCCGCATGGCCCTCGGGAGTGGCCGCGAAAGTTCCCCGGCGATTGCCCGCGGGAGGAGCCGGGGGCACGCCGATCACAGGATGCAAGTTGAGAGCGATCAGTCGTCCGCGCGAACCAGACGCCGGTACTGCGGAACCCGTGACCGACGGAGGCGGAGCTACAACCTGCGGTGCGAGTCCTGCCGCGCTCACTCTGCCTCCTGGAACGCTGCGCTGGGCGGCCACAGGAAGCTGCGGAGCCGGCGCAATGACCTCGCTCCGGCCGATATTTACGTCACCCAGCCGGCGCCCGGTGGCAGTCGTTACCAGCGGTGGCGGCGCGATCAATGCGGGCTGAAGTCCGGCAAAGGGCGCTGAAGAATTGGAAGCCCGCAGGTCGGGTGGAGGAGCTACTACTGAATTTTCGAGCGCCGGAGAATTCCGGCGAATCGCAAGCCGGGCTGCATCTGGCGGAGCCGTCACCACGGAATTCTCCAGGCGTGGAGCAACGCGATTGATCTCGGCTGCCGGCGTGAGCGGCGCTGCTGGAATGGCAAGCTGCGGCTTCTGCGCGTCGGCCCAGGACACAATGTTTGGCATGGCCACAGCGCGCCTTAGTTTGACCTTGGGCGGGGTGACGATTGTCTGCTCACGATTGTCGGCCTCGGCGGGCACTGCGATGATCGGCTGCGGCGAGAACTCCGGATCTGCTTTAACCGGGCGCTCGGGCGATTGCTCCCAGGTATCGAGCGGCGGCAGATACTCCGAAGGGCTGTAATATACGACCTCCGAATGATTGAAAGCTGGCGCGGCCACGACCCGGGGTTGCATCGCAAAGAAACGTGTCAGTGCAATCAGCAGAATTCCGGCAACCATGTGATAGGCGCAGGACTGCATGAATCCACCCCAGGGCAGAGGCCGCCGGACAAAGACGTCAGGCCAGAATTCGGCAGGGGATGATCGCAGTTCCAGCGCAGGCGCGCGCCGGGGAAATATCAAATCGCGCAGATTGCCAAAGAAAACACGAGGCCAGGAGGGCAACTCGACCACGAGTCGCGGAGCTTCCTCGGGACCGGTGATTTCGACCTCTGGGAGCGCGGCAGGCATCTCCTCATACTAGATGCGCGACCGCCGGTTCGGATAGCCGGAAGGGCAACGAAATCGCCAGCCTTGGCCAGCGACCTGGGGAGGACAACCTGGAACCGTTTATAATCGTTGGTTTCAACTGCAATCGAAATTCTCACTGTAAGGACAAGCTTTGCTCGATTTCTTAGGAGATTTACGCCGTACCGACATGTGCGGTACGTTGCGCCCTGGCGATGCCGGCAAGAAGGCCGTGCTCATGGGCTGGGTCAACCGCCGCCGCGACCTGGGCAACATCATCTTTATCGACCTGCGCGACCGCACCGGCATTACGCAGGTGGTCTTCAACCGCGAATTGAATTCTGCGGCGCACAAACGCGCCGAAGAATTGCGCAACGAGTACGTCATCGCCGCGATTGGCACGGTCAAGCTGCGCGACGCCGACACCGTCAACAAAAACATTCCCAGCGGCGAAGTGGAGCTGGTCGCAGACGAGATTCGTATCCTGAACGAGTCGAAGCTGCCCCCGTTCTTGCCCTCGGACACGGCGCTGACGAATGAAGAGACCCGGCTGAAGTACCGCTACATCGACCTGCGCCGCGACGCGATGCAGTTCAATATCGAGACGCGGCATAAGGTGGCGAAGGCCGTCCGCGATTATCTTTCTGCGCAAGGATTCTTCGAGATTGAAACGCCTTTCATGACGCGCTCCACGCCGGAAGGCGCGCGCGATTATCTTGTGCCCAGCCGAGTACAGCCGGGGACGTTCTACGCGTTGCCGCAGTCGCCGCAACTGTTCAAGCAGATCCTCATGATCTCGGGCTTCGACAGATATTTCCAGATTGTGCGCTGCTTCCGCGACGAAGATCTGCGCGCCGACCGCCAGCCGGAGTTCACCCAGATCGATTTGGAAATGTCGTATCCCCAGGCAGAGCGGGTGTGGGAAGTGGTTGAGGGATTTCTCACAGCAGCCTTCGCCGCCACAGGAGAGGCGATCAAAACGCCGTTCCCGCGCATGGATTATGACGAAGCTATCCGCCTTTACGGGATCGACAAGCCCGATCTGCGGCTGCCTCCGTTTACCGACGTGCGCGATTGCTTCTCGGCCGGGAATCTGCAGGAATTGGCGATCAATCCAAATCTGCCTCTGATTGCGATCCGCACGCCAAAAGTGGGCGAGCTTTCCCGCAAGGAGCGGGATGACATCAAGCCCATGTTTCACGCCAAGGGCGGCGCGCGGGTTTACGAAGATTTCAAGCGCATTGCGAACAAGTACCCCGAGGCAGCGGCGGCGATCGCGAAGAAGACGGCGACGGAAGAAGGAGACTTGATCGTGCTGGTGGCCGGATCGTCCCAGACTGGCCCACAGACGGCAATGCCCGCCCACCGCAAGGTGACGCCTGCCGAGTTGGCGATCTACGCTTCAGCAGGACTGTTGCGCTTGGCGCTCGCCCAAAAGTACGCTGACCGGCATGGCATCTTCAAAAAGTCGGGGGATCCCGCAAAGGATTACCGCTTTCTGTGGGTCACGAATTTCCCCATGTTCGAATGGGATGAGGGGGAAAGACAATGGATGGCCGCGCACCATCCCTTCACCTCGCCGCATGAGCAGGACATGCAGCTCCTCGAACAGGGAGTCGAATCGGTGAATGACCCGCAATCGACGCTGAGCGCGGTGCGCGCGCTGGCTTACGACGTGGTTTTGAACGGCACCGAACTCGGCTCAGGCTCGATTCGAATTCACCGCCAGGATATTCAGCGCAAAATTTTCCGCGCGCTGGGCATGACCGAGGAGGAAGCCAAGTCGCGCTTCGGATTCTTTTTGGAAGCGCTGGAGTATGGGACGCCTCCGCACGGCGGCATCGCGCTCGGGCTCGATCGCATCGTCATGATTCTTGCCGGAGCCGAAAGTCTGCGCGAAGTGATTCCGTTCCCCAAAACCGCGCGCGCTGTAGACCTGATGTGCGACGCGCCGACCCCGGTCAGCGAACGGCAACTGCGGGAATTAGGGATTGCGTTGAAAAAATAAAATCAATTGCGACAAGGAATTCTGATTGACCAGTGCCTGCCCGGGTTTTCTCTCAATCGATCCCGTGAATTCTCATGCTCACCAACTGATCGATGCTGAGATCACGCATGCCGCGTGAACGCATGTCGCTGATGTACTCCGGGGTGACGCCGTGAATTCGCATGGCGATCAACTCATCGGGATCCGGATGCTTGTAACCCAGTTTCTGCAACTTGTCGATAAATTCCGGTGAGACACCGTGAATGCGAAACGCGATGAGTTTTTCCAGGTCGACGTGATCGTAGCCGCGCTGCTTCAACTGTTCCATCCACTCCGGAGTTGCGCCGTGAATCCGCATCGCGACCAGCGTGTCTTCGTCCGGCGAATAGCCCGCCTGATGCAGGCTGCGCACCATCTGCGGAGTCACACCATGAATGCGGAACGCCACCAGTTTGTCGCTGTCGGAAATCTTCAACCCTTCGGCGCGTAGCGCCTCGATGAAAGCTGAATCGACGCCGAAGATGCGGAAGGCGATGAGTTTGTCGGCATCGAGATCGCTGAGGTGCTCGTTCTTCAGCTGCTTGGCGAAGTCGAGGCTCACATCCTGCACCGCCATGGCGAACTGCTTCTCGTCATCCACTTCGAAGCCCAACGACTTCATCTCGCGCGGATAATTCGCGTCGGGCTGAAAGTGAAAGATCCCTGCGCCTTCACCGTTATCGAGAAATCCCTCGCACTGGATCTTGCCTGCGTCGCGGGTGATCGTGAAGCGCACGTCCTGCCGTCCCGCCTTCGAGAAGTCCACACCCTGAAATGCGCTCGCCGGCCAATCCGACTCGTGCTGCTAGTTTCCGCCGTGATGGTGCTCGATCAGCGAGAATTCGACTTTGCCAGGCTCATCGGATTTGCTGATCGTCCAATCGCCGCTGCGGACGTCGCCATTGCTGCGCACTTCGGCAGCGCGGTTCTTGACCACGAAGAACACCACGCAACTGGCAAACACTAAATAGGCAAGAGTCCGGCGCATCCTCATAAATTCCCTCCTGTTTCATGTGGCGACAGCCGCTTCGGCTGTCCAGCCGCGCAGATGATTGGCCCGCTACAGTTCGGCTTTATTCTCCAGGATCCAAAGGTGTTTCAGTTCGATCAGCTTTTCAATGGTCAAATTCTGGAAGCCGTGCTTGCGTGCTTCCTCGATGAATTCCGGAGTGATTCCCTGCACCTTCGCTCCGACGATGTCGTCGATGCTCGGCTTAAATCCCGCCGCTTGCAGCGCTTTGATGAACCCCGGAGTCACGCCTTGTACTTTCATGCCAACAATCTCGTCCGCACTGGGATGGAAGCCCAGCGCGCGAATATCGCGAATGTATTCCGGCGTGACGCCTTGCACTTTCATTCCTACCACGTCGTCTGAGTTCACTTCGAAACCCTGCGCCCGCAGGCCTTGGACGTAAGCCGGAGTCACGCCCTGCACCTTTAGGCCGACCACATCGTCTGCGCCAACCTTCAGCCCGGCAGCGCGCATTTCACGTACGTATTCGGGAGTCACTCCCTGTACCTTCAGACCTACAATGTCATCGGCATCAGCCTGGATGCCGACCTCTTTCAGTCCCTTCACGTAATCCGCGGTGACGCCTTGCACCTTCATGCCTATGATCTGATCCTCATCAGGGTTGAAGCCAAGAGCGCGCAGTCCCTTGATGTATTCCGGCGTGACGCCCTGGACCTTGAGTCCCACCAGTCCATCGGCCTCCGGATGCAATCCCAGATCGTGCATCTCGCGCACATACTCCGGCGTGACGCCCTGAGTCTTCAGAGCGATCAACTCGTCGATGCTCGGGTTCGCCAGTCCGGCAGCTTTCATCGCCTCGATGTAAGAAGAGCCTGAGGGCGCCGGGTTGGCGCTTGGCGCTGGACTAGCAGTCTGCGCAGCGGAAGGCTTCGCGGTGATTGCGGGCTTTGCGACTGGCTCCTGTGTGTTCTCCGCCTTGGGCGTGGCTTGCATGAGGGAACTGGCCCGGGCCAGACGTGGGTGCGTCATACCCAACAGGGCATTTCCCGCAGCCAGCGCTGCGGTCAGGCACAGTAGACTTCCCGTCAGGCCGACGCTGCGGATTCCGGTACCCAGCGTCTTGAGTCCAAGCACGCGGACGATGCGTTCTGTGAGAGGTCCCCGATTGGCCGCCATCGCGAACACAGGCGCGCTGCGCCATTCTTCCATCAGCGTCAGCGCGCGCGCGTATTCCACGGCATTGCCGCATACCGCAACTGCAGTCTCGTCGCAGCAGTGCTCGCGCTCCGCGCGAACGCGTTTGTTCAGCCACCAGACTGCGGGATGGTAAAAAAGCAGAGTCTCCACCGCGACCTGGAACACATTCACAAACGGGTCGAAGCGTCGGATATGAGCCAGTTCGTGGGCGATCACCGCCTGCAATTGATCTTCAGACAGGCCCGTCAAAGCTGAAACCGGCAAAAACACGATGGGATGAAACCAGCCAATCACCGCGGGCGCTTGCAGCCACTTGCATTCGCAATACTGAATTGCGCGATCGATCCCAAGCCGGTCCTGCAGCGTGTAGCAGATCTCGAGCACGTTTGCGCTCACAATGGACGATTGCCTGCGCCGCTCGCGCTCCAACAAGAAGAATCCGCCCGCCGACCGCAAGCTGAAGAAGGCCACCCCCAGAAGCCAGGCTTCGACCAGCCACGGGATAGCATCGAGCGAGGTTGCTGCGCTTGAAATGCGCGTCAAACCCTTGTCTCCGGCCTTCACCGGCCGGGTAGCTGCCGCGAGCCGTGGCGAATCCGCAGTTTCGACGATTGCAGAGTGTTGCTCCGAATAAAAAACAAATGTCGCCACCGGAGCGATCAGCATGAGCGCCAGCGTCGCCACTCCGACGATGTAGCGCACCGAAGTGCGGCGGCAAATTGCCATGCCGGCTGCCGCCAGCGCGGCCAGCGCTGTTCCCTGCCACAGGAAGTGCAACAGAGCCCATCCCAAAGCGTGCATCGTGCTTGGGGAGATCCAGGTCATAAGAGCGGTCATCGCCGGCTCCTTTCATACTCATCCAGCATTTGGCGGAGTTCTTCAATTTCTTCCTGCGAAGCTTTACGCCCGGCGAGCGCGTGCATCATCAACTGGCTTGCCGACCCTTCAAAGACGCGCTGCAACATATCCCCCGCAATCTGCCGCTTGGTCTGCTCGGCCGGAAGGCATGCTTCATAGACGTGGGCCCTCTGGGTTTCGTTTCGCCGCACCGTGCCTTTTGTCGTCATAATTTGCAGCAGCTTCAAAACAGTGGTGTAGCCCAGGGACTTTTTCTCGCTGAGCGCTTTATGAACCTCGCGCACGGTGGAGGGGCCACGCGTCCAGAGAACGCGGAGAATCTCCAGCTCCGACGCCGTAGGTTTTTGCGGTGAGCGTGTCATGAAAGGCACCATACTACGAAGGTATTCGTAGTGTCAACGAAATTCTTCGTAGATCCCGTCATTTTTTATAGCTGCTTGCTACTATTGCGACTCTTGCCTGGTCTGCTACCTTATGTCTCCATCTCGGAACTTAAACCGAACCCGATAATTCAGGAGGTCACAATGAGGATTCAGAAGCCTGCTTGGCTGTTGACGGCTGGCGTTGTATTCGTGGCTTTGCTAGCCGCGGGAAGCGATGATGGCAAGTCCGTCTCCGTAAATGGATACGTTCTGGATTCGGCCTGCGCCTTCACCAAAGGGTTGAAAAAACCCATCAGCGCGCAGTGCGCTGAGGCGTGTGCCAGGGCGGGATCGCCGCTAGTCATTCTGGCGGACAATGGCACGATCTACTGGCCGATCGCCGACACCACTCCCTCGGCCGGTCAGAACGAAAAGCTAATGCCCTTTGCCGGACTGCGCGTCACGGCCAGCGGCAAGACGTATGTGCGCGGCGGGTCGACAGCAATTGTGATCGAGAAAATTGGAGCAGAGGCAGCGTCGAAGTAACGATTTGCCTGACATCCGGCACTAAACCCTTCCTCGCGTTTGATTCCAGCGGCGGGTGCGAGTAGATTGGTCTGTCCCATGGTAGCTACCGCACAAATTCCAGGAGACTTCTAATGCTGAAACGATTTACTGTGTGCATTTTTATGCTCGCCGGATTGGCGACGGTCGCCTTTGCGGCCGATCAGGATCAGAACGCCTGCAAGGGCGATCCCGGCAAATGGCAACAGCTTTTTGATGGCAAGGATTTGACCGGTTGGAAGCATGTGGGCCCGGGGAACGACACAGTGGAAGATGGCTTAATCCACACCCACGGCGGAATGGGGCTGCTCTACTGGACAGGCGGCAAGATCGGTAATTGCGTGATCCATGTCGTGTACAAGATGCGCGACGAGAACGACAATTCTGGAGTCTTCATCCGCATTCCCGTGGAGCCGCGCGAAGAATGGATGCCGGTGCACTACGGTTTCGAAGTGCAGATCGACAATCATCCGGAAAAATCGAACGAGGATGAGTACCACGAGACTGGGATGCTGTATTCATTGACCAAGCCGCTGGTGAAAAACGCGTGGAAGCCGGGTCCCGAGTGGAACACGATGGAGATCACGCTGGACGGGCCGCGCACCATCGTAATGCTCAATGGCCAGAAGGTGACCGATTACAAGGAGGGCGATCCTGTGCCCGACCGCAAGTTCGATTTCGAGCCGCAGCGCGGCCCGCGGCCGAACTTCGGCTGGTTCGGCCTGCAGAATCACAGCGACAACGACATTGTGTTCTTTAAGGAGGTGGCGATTAAACCGCTGAAGAAGTGAACCAAGGGCAAGCGCAGGTCGCAGTTAAATCAATCGGAGGGATTGGGATGAAACGGAATCTTTCGCGACGCGCATTTTTGCAGGGAAGCGCAGTGGCTGCCGGCGGGGTGCTGGCCTCCAAGACCATTTTGCTCGAAGCTCAACCGTTGATACCACGGCCGGTGGCGCCTAGCGACCGAGTTCGCTTCGGCATGGTCGGAATCGGCATGCAGGGATCGGGCCTGCTCAGCATGGCCATCACTATTCCCGGAATCGAGTGCGTAGGCGCTGCTGATCTATACGACGGGCGGCACACTCTTGCCAAGGAAATCACGGCCAATCCCAGCTTGCCGACCTCCCGCGAATACAGGCAACTGCTGGATCGAAAGGACATCGACTGCATCGTGGCCGCCGTTCCTGATCATTGGCACCGCCGGGTGGTGGTGGATGCCTGCAATGCGGGCAAGGATATCTATTGCGAGAAGCCAATGTCGCACAACGTCGCCGATGGCCTGGCGATGGTCGAGGCGGCGCAAAAGAACAACCGCATCGTGCAAATTGGCTCGCAGCGGGTGAGTTCCGAGCTTTGCGAGACGGCGCGCGAGCTGTATCAGAAGGGTACGATTGGCGATGTCGAGATGGTGGAACTCACCCTCGGCCGCAACGATCCCACGGGCGCATGGCAGTATCCGCCTCCGCCCGATCTGTCTCCGCAGACGCTCGACTGGGATACGTGGCTGAATGATGCGCCGAAGGTTCCTTTTAACCCGCTGCATTTTGCGCGCTGGCGCTGCTGGAAAGCTTACGGGACCGGCGTCGCGGGAGATCTGATGGTGCACCTCCTGAGCGGCATGCTGAAAACTCTAGGATGGAACGAGATTCCCCGCTCGGCCGTAGCCACGGGCGGAATCTTCCGCTTCAACGATGGCCGCGATATGCCTGACTTCCATACCGTGCTGTTCGACTATCACGGCATCCCGGTGTATGTGCGCCTGGACCTGGGTTGCGAAACGCCGGAACTGGCGCGGTTCATGGGGCCGAAGGGCATTCTGGATGCGGGCGAGTTCGATCTGAAACAGTACTATCAGCCCGGCGTCGATTTGGCGCCCAGTTACTACGCTTTTTCTTTCCCGGCGAAACTGCGAGAGGCATACTTCAAGCAGTGGCATGAGGAGCACGATCCGCAACTGGGTAAGGAACCCGAGTATGTGGATACGGTTTACAAAGGGCACGACTGGGACGACATGAAACCGCACCTGAACGTGTTTTTCCAGGCAGTGAAGTCGCGGAAGGACGTCACCGAGAACGCGGTGTTCGGAAACCATGCGGCGATCGCATGCCACATGGCGAACGAATCATATTTCCGCAAGAAGCCCGTCACGTGGGATGAGGCATCGAAGACCATCAAGTCCTAAGAGGAAAAAATGCGTGCTACCGATCTAGCCGGGCAGAGCCGGAAGTTCGTTCCGGTTCTGTTCGGCGTTCTTCTGCTGAATGCCTGTGCTTGGGCCCAGGAGCTAACGCCCGCCAAGCCTGAGTCGGTTGGGTTATCGTCGGAACGCCTCGACCGCATTGCCACTGTCGTGCAGCACGACATAGATGACAAGCGTATTGCGGGCACAGTCACGCTGGTGGTCCGCCGTGGGCACGTGGCCTGGTTCAAGGCTCAGGGCATGATGGACCGTGAGTCCGGCAAGCCCATGCCGGCCGATGCCATGTTCCGGATCTGCTCGATGAGCAAGCCCATCACCAGCGTAGCGGTGATGATGCTGTACGAGGAAGGCAAGTTTTTGCTGGATGATCCGGTCTCCAAATATCTGCCGGAGTTCAAGAATCCGAAGGTGCTGGTCAAACCCGCCTCGGGCGAGCCGTATACGATTCCGGCGACGAAGGAAATTACGATTCGCGACCTGCTGCGGCATACATCGGGATTGACCTACAACTGGAATGCCGATCTCGGGCCGATGTATGAAAAGGCCAACATCGCGAGCGGTCTGCTGCCATACGACGGCACCATTGGCGACAGCGTGAAACAGCTTGCGGGACTGCCATTGTTATTCAATCCCGGAGATCGGTTTGAATACAGCCTGGGTGTGGACGTGCTGGGCCGCTTGGTCGAGGTCGTGTCCGGCAAACCCTTGGACGAATTTTTCCGCACGCGAATCTTCGAGCCGCTAGGCATGAACGATACCTACTTCTTTCCTCCGGACAATAAACTCGGCCGTCTGGCCACCGCATACACCTACTATCCAGACAAAGGGTTGAACCGATTTCCGGATACCCCGATCCGTGAAGGAACATTCGTATATTCGGCGGATTATCCATCGAAGGGACCGAAGAAACTTTTCTCTGGCGGGGGTGGACTGGTTTCCACGGCGATGGATTATGCGCGCTTTTGCCAGATGATGCTCGACGAAGGCCGAGTCGGGAACACGCGCCTGTTAAGCCGAAAAACCGTGGAGTTGATGACCCACGATCAACTGGGAAAAATCGGTCCGGACCAGGGATTTGGGCTGGGCTTTGGAATCGAAGGCGTCAAAGGTCCGCTCGGCGAGTTGGGTTCGGTGGGCGAGTACAGTTGGGGCGGATTCTTTTATACCGGATTCACCATCGATCCCAAGGAACAGATGATTGTCGTATTCATGGCGCAACTGCATCCCACGGGCGACTTGACGCTGGACCGGCAAGTGAATGAACTGGCGTATCAGGCGATCAACGACTAGGAAAATCTATTGTTGAATTTTGATTGTTGATTGTTGAATGAAAACCTCGAATACACCGGGTTCTTCATTCAACAAACAAAAATCATCAACCAAACAATTCCGGGGACGTCGGGCTTCATCTGAATGGGCTCGCAGGTATATCATTTTACTAACGAGTCCTCGAAGACATCTTCAACTGCTGTTCCCTCGTTCTGGAGTCTCGAATGTCTACGATTCATCTCGCCATTAACGGGAAACCTTACGCCGTTGACGTGGATCCCCAAACCGCCCTTCTGACTGTCCTGCGCGAGCATCTGGATCTGACCGGCAGCAAATATGGATGTGGGGAAGGCCAGTGTGGGGCCTGCACGGTTCTGATCGACGGAAAGGCGCAGCGCTCGTGCATCACGCGCGTGGGTTCTGTCGCAGAGAAAAAGATTACGACCATCGAGGGGTTGGCCCACGGAGATCGCCTTCATCCGGTGCAGCAGGCGTTTCTTGATGTGGGCGCTATGCAATGCGCGTACTGCACATCGGGAATGATTATGTCGGCGGTTGCGTTACTGCAGAAGAACCCGAATCCTCAGCCCAATGAGATCGTGGACTTAATGGATGGCAACGTCTGCCGTTGCGGAACCTACCCGCGCATTGTGAGCGCGATCCAGAAGGCGGCCAAGGCATCGCGAGAGACCGCCGCTGCGAAGGGAGCCAGCCGATGAAGGACAAATCTCAAGTCCAAGTTCCGCTGGAGCCCGAGCGCTACGAACTGAGGGCTGCGTCTCCATACCACTTTGAACTCGGCCGGCGGGACTTTTTCAAGTTCCTTGGGGCGGGGCTGGTGGTTGTGTCTGTGCTCAAGACCGCAGTGATCGCGCAGGAATCTGGCGGTGGCAGGCAGCGGCGTGGCGAGTCGTTGCCGCAGGAAATCAATGCCTGGCTGCACATAGGAGAAAACGGCAAGGTTACGGTGTACACCGGAAAAGTTGAAATCGGCCAGAACATTCGAACGTCGCTGAGCCAGGCAGTTGCCGAAGAATTGCATGTGCCCATCGAAAATATCGAGATGGTGATGGGCGACACGCAGCTCACGCCATTTGACATGGGAACCTTCGGGAGCCGTACGACTCCCACGATGAATCTGCAACTGCGAAAAGTTGCTTCGGCAGCGCGCGATGTTCTCGTGAATCTGGCGGCTGCGCAGTGGAAGACGGATGCCCAACATCTGGTCGCTGCCGGTGGGAAGATCACCGATCCACAAGGCAAGCGCTCTGTAGAATACGCGGCGCTCTTGAAGGGGCAACAGTTGACCGAAACTCTTCCGCAGGAAGATCCCCTCATTCCCGCGGCGAACTGGACCGTAGCGGGGAAGTCAATGCCAAAGGTGGATGGGCGAGAGTTTGTGACCGGGCAGCATCGCTATCCGTCAGATCAGAGACTGCCCGACATGATGTATGGCAAGGTACTTCGCCCGCCGGCGTTCGACGCCACCGTGGTGTCGGTCGACACGCAAAAGGCCGAGCAGATGGGCGCTACGGTCGTGCACGATGGCAACTTCATAGGAGCGGCGGCGCCCACTACACAGCTGGCCGAAGCTGCACTCGCGGCGATTCATGCGGAATGGAAGTCGGAGCCGCAGATTTCCAACAAAGAATTATTCGACTACCTCCGGAAGAATACGACTGAGGGCAAGGACCCCACTGGGGACGGCGACCGCTACGACACGGGTTCAGTGGATCAGGCTATGAGTTCTGCCGATCACCAGCTGAGGCAGACGTACACGGTACAGTACATCGCGCACACGCCGCTTGAACCTCGCGCAGCGCTGGCCAAATGGGACGGCGATCAATTAACGGTGTGGACGGGAACCCAGCGGCCGTTCGGAGTGCGCGGGCAATTGGCGGAGGCATTTCGAATTCCGGAAGACAAAATTCGCGTGCTGATGCCGGATATGGGTTCCGGTTATGGCGGCAAGCACACGGGAGAGACGGCCATTGAAGCGGCGCGGCTGGCGCGGGCGGCGAAGCGTCCGGTGAAAGTGATTTGGACGCGCGAGGAGGAGTTTACCTGGGCTTACTTTCGCCCAGCGGGCGTGATTGACGTGATGAGCGGCGTTCGCAAAGACGGAACCATTACCGCCTGGGAATTTCACAATTACAACTCCGGTTCCGCGGGAATCAAAACCTACTACGAAATTCCCAACCAGCGCATTGTCTTCCATGCGGTGAAGTCGCCGTTGCGGCAGGGATCGTACCGGGCGCTGGCGGCGACGGCCAATCACTTTGCGCGCGAATCGCACATGGACGAACTGGCCCACACGGTGAAAATGGATCCGCTCGAGTTTCGCCTCAAGAATCTGAAGAATGAACGACTGCGGGCGGTGTTCGAGGCCGCCGCAAAACAGTTTGGCTGGGGAAAGAGCAAGAGCGAGGGCCAAGGCTTCGGCATGGGGGGCGGCTTCGAGAAATTGGGGAACGTCGCGACTTTTGCCGAAATCAATGTCGATAGGAAATCAGGCGAGGTCAAAATCGTCCGCCTCGTTACTGCCTTCGAATGTGGGGCGATCGTGAATCCCGACGGGTTGCGCAATCAGCTCGAGGGATCGAACGTGCAAGGCCTCGGAGGAGCGCTGTTCGAGGCGATTCAGTTTGATAATGGCAAGATTCTGAACGACCGGCTCTCGCAATACCGTGTGCCGCGCTTCAGCGACGTTCCGGTGATGGAGACGGTCCTGATCGATCGCAAAGATATTCCGTCGGCGGGCGCGGGCGAATGCCCGCTGATCGGCGTAGCGCCCGCTATCGCCAATGCCATCTTTGACGCAACTGGCAAGCGGCTTCGTGCTCTGCCTTTAATTCCGAATGGATTGAAGGCGGCTTAATCAGTACGTTTTCATCCCGAGCGGAGCTGTTTGTCAGGCGACGCGAGGAGTCTCAGATTCAGTGAATCCTTTCACAGGAGCAATGCATGACCGAATCTTTCATCAACCGGCGTGATTTTTTGGGTAAGTCTGCTGCCGCGATTGCCGGAGCGGCGGTTCTGCCGCACACAGCTCTATCTTATGGAAGGATCATTGGAGCCAACGATCGCATTTCGCTTGGTCACATCGGGATCGGAAGCCGCGGCACCGAACTGGACCTTATCGCGTCGAAGTTGAAGGACAGTCACAACATCGAGATGACTGCGGTCTGCGACTTGTGGAAGGTGAACCGCGAGAAGGCCGCGGCCAGGAACGCTGGCTATTACGGGAGAACTCCGCGAGCCGTGCAGCATCCGGAAGAACTGCTTGCTCTGAAAGACATCGACGGCGTGCTGATCTCAACGCCCGAACATTCGCATTCGCCCATCCTGAAATTGGTCGCCGAGGCGAAGAAAGATGCGTACGTCGAGAAACCGATGGGCAATGTTCTGGCGGAAGCGAAAGCGGGGCGGGATGCGGTGCTGCAGGCTAACACCATCGTGCAGGTGGGAACCCAGCACCGGAGCGAGCCCTATCAAGTCGCGGCGCAGAAGGTCGCGGCGAGCGGAGATCTCGGCGACGTCAGCAAGGTTGAGATTGTGTGGAACTATCACGGTCCGCGGTGGCGCGGGCGCCCAGAGGTGAAGCAGATTCGCGAGCAGGACACCGATTGGAACGCCTGGCTGATGACCAAGCCGCAGCGGCCGTTCGATCCGCAAATGTATTTTGAATTCCGGCTGTACAAAGAATTTTCCAGCGGCATTCCCGATCAGTGGATGAGCCATGCCATCGACCTGGTGCACTGGTTCATGGGCGACAATTATCCGACCTCCGTCGTTTCGCATGGCGGAGTTTTTGCCTGGCATGACGGGCGGGAGAACCCCGACACGTTCCAGACGCTGCTGGAGTATCCCAAGGGATTCCTCGTCAGCTACTCCACCAGCTTCGGCAATGATGCGCCTAGCTTCACGCGATACATGGGGAAAAAGGCCACGTTATTCAACATCGGCGGAGAGGGTAGTCCACGATATCAAGTGGTCGAGGAAAAAGGGACTCACGAAGACGACGCCGATGTGGATAAAAAGCGGGCTTCGAAAGACATTTTGCTTCCTGGTCAGAAAGGGTTGCCGCCCATGGGAATCGACGACCTGTCCCTGGAGCATCAGGCGAACTGGTACGAGTGCATGCGCTCGCGGCAGCAGCCGCACGCTTCGGTGCACGAGGGATTCGCGCACTCAGTGGCATGCATGATGGCGGCCGAATCGTACTTTACGGGTAAGAAATTATTCTGGGACGCTAAGACCGAAACGTTCTCCGATACAAAGCCGGCTTAAAGACCGCAGGCGTGCGCGTCCCCCAGGCATTGGCCAACTACACGAGCGTAGTCTGCGATGGCGATTTCCGGATCGGTGAGGTCCGGATGCCAGACCTTTTCCCACTCGAAGCAATAGAACCCCTTGTAGTTGATCGAGCGTAGAGCCGCAATCTGCCGCTGGATGGGGACAGTTCCGCGGCCGGTCAGAACATACTTACGGTCTTCACCGGTGCCCACTGAGTCTTTCAGGTGGGTGTGACGAATCCAGGAGCCGAGTTGCTTGACCGTGAATTCGGGCTCTTCGTTGGAAGTGGCAAAGGTGTGGTGAGCGTCCCAAAGCAGGCCGACATGTTCGGAATCGGCCGCGGTCAGAACATCTTTCAGAGTCGCCGAGGACGTGAAGTGGTCGTGCGACTCGATGATGACGGTGACATTGTGGGGCGCAGCGTAGGTTCCGAGTTCGCGCAGACCCGCGGCTACACGCTTTTTGGTGGCATCGTCGGGAGCGGGATTCTTGTCGTTTTCGGCCTTGCCGCCGAAGACGCGGACGTACGGCGCTCCAAGCGTGCCCGCCAGATCGATGAAACGGCGCGCGTCTGCCAGTTCCTTCTCCCGCTTGGGGGGATCTTCCACGTACAACTGCGCTGAACTGCTGACGCAGGCAATGCGCAGGCCGGCGGTGTGAATATCTTTCTTGCTCTGCTCGATGCGGTCCGCTGAGAATTGCGGATCCGAGGGAAGATCCATTTTCCCTTTGAGACCTCGCAATTCAATGGCGGAAAACCCGTGCTGGTGAGCGAACTCAAGGATCTTCGGCCAGTCCCAAGCGGGGCAGCCGAGCGTGGAAAACGCGATGGGAATGCGGCTGACTTCCTCTTTTGCGAACAGCAGCGGCGAAACCGCGTTCGCCAGAGCCGCGGACGAGACGATCTGCAGAAATTGCCGACGAGTGCTCATAAATCACCTTTTCTTCATCCGAACTAGCGGACCTGGAATACTGTCAGCGAATGAGCCGCCAGCTTTATGCGTGCTTCGTGCTCTGCAATATTAGCGGAAGCATCGCCGAATACAGGCTGCAATCCATGCGCCTGTTCGATCGGCGTATCCTCCAGCGGAATCTTCAGGTCTCGGGCGATCGCGGCGTTGTTGTAGATGACAAGGAATCTTTCTTCAGGCAATTCGCGCAGGAACGCATAATAGCTCTCATCCCAGCCGATGTGCCACTGCTTTCCGGTTCGCAGCGCGGCATGCGCTCTCCGCAGCGCCAGCAAGGACTGCACGTGCGCAAAGATATCTTGCTGCTCTGGACTCCGTCCCGCGGCGGTAAATGCGTTATGCGGATCGCCGGGAAAGCCGCCGGGGAAGTCCCGCCGGTTATCGGGATCGGCGCCTCCGGGCATGCCGATCTCGTCGCCGGAATAAATTTGCGGAATGCCACGCAGGGTCAATAGTAGCGAGAACGCCGCCTTCAGTTTGGCCGCATCACTGCCTTTCTCGCTGATGAAGCGCGAATGGTCGTGATTGCCGAAGAAGGTGATCAGCGTTTCGGGATGTGGGTACAGGCCGTCGCGCTGCAGTACGTCCACGATCTTCTGCATCGGCGCTCCGGCGATCACAACCTCCCGCAATGCGTTTTCCAGAGGAAAATCGAAGACGGTCGCCAGTCCGGAGTCGATTCCGTCGAACTGCTTTCGTCCACCCTCAAAAAACGCAGTGATGGTCGGGTCGGCATCTGCCACTTCTCCAATGCTTTTGATGTGTGGATAGACTTGCCGCACGCCCTCGTGCCAACGGCTCCAGAATTCTCGCGACGAGTAAGGGAATGTATCGAGGCGGAATCCATCCAGTTGTGCCATTTCCGTCCACCATATCGCATTTTGCGCGAGGTACACACCCAGGCGAGGGTCATCCGGGTTCAAATCCGGAAGCTTATTTACGAACCATCCTTCCAGTGTTTTGCGGTATTCGCGCGCCGAGGCGTGGGGATCTACGATCCCGGCGAAAGTATAAGCCGGCTCAAGATGATTCGAAGGCGATCCATGGAACCACGTTGCGGTTGGCGGATCGTCGGCCCATGGATGATGGGGGCCGGTATGATTCGCAACATAATCGATCAGCACCTTCATGCCCAACTGGTGAGCGTCCGCGACAAGGTCATGGTATTCCTGCATCGAGCCCATGTGATCGTCGAGCGCATAGAAATCTACGACGTGGTAACCGTGGTAGTCCGAATCGGTGTTTTTCCAAACCGGGGTGAGCCAGAGAGTGGTGACTCCGAGATCGTGCAGGTACGTAAGCTGCTCGCGAATCCCCCGAAGGTCGCCGCCGTGGTAGGCCATGGGGTCACTGCGGTCATATTTTCCTATGGACTTTGATGGACGGTCGTTGCCTGCATCGCCGTCGGCAAAGCGGTCGGGCATGATGAGGTAAATGACGTCGTCCTGAGAAACGCCTTCGAAGCGGCCCTTCATTGCGGCGCGAGGTGCTACCGGTAGTTGGACGGGAACAGAACCTGAGGGCGTGACTACCCGCAACGCCATATTTCCGGCGGGCAACTCTGGACTCAACTGCAGATGAACGAAGACATAGTGCCCGTTCGAGGAAGATTGAAAGTCCAAAACGTCCACGCCGCCGGTTGCGCTCTCGACTTGCACGCCGCGAAGGTTTTCACCGGTTAATAGCAACGTCAGCTCCGGAGTGATGCGGGTCCACCAGTTCGGGGGCTCGACTTTACGTACGACGGGGGCCTGGCCAAAAACGCCGGCTGAAAAGGCTAGAAGTAGAAACAGGATCAGCGACGGTGCTGAGGTCTTCCGATTAGTCATAAGCTCGGCGAGAAGCCGGCCGCGGTCACACTGCGCTCCGAGAATCACGTCGCTTTCTTGTTCAGGCTCCAGGTTAGCGTGAGCGGATCGCGACCTTTGGCGCTTCGGATCAACCCGCGGTCTTGCAATGCCTGAACGGTACTTCGGTTGACCGACGTAGGGCGGATTGCTTCATTATCTTTCACGCGGCGCAGAACCGGTTCCCCGCCGAGCAAGTCGGTTTCGAGTTGGTAGCCTTGCTTCAGGTGCAAAAGAAGGTCCTCTTCAGGATCTGTGAGTTTCGGCGGAATTTTGGCAGCTTTCTTTTTCGCCATTGACTTTATCCATGCTTGCGGCGGCGCATTTTCTCAAATCGTCAAATCAAGCTTTCGCGACCACTATATCGCGCGCGACTACCTCTCGAGCCGCAGGTTCCGGCTGGCTGCTCTCTTCTACTCTGAGCATTAGCAAAGCCGCCAGTAACAGTGCTCCGCCGCCAATCATTACGACCGCAAGCCTCACATCCAGTGTGGCGGGCAAGCGCGGAATCAGGAAGCTCACCACACGGTTGAAGAAGGCGCCCGCAATGATTTCGGGGATCACGATGAAGGCGTTAAAAATTCCCATGTAGACCCCAAAACGGTCCGGCGGCAACGCGCCAACCAGCACGGCATAGGGCATGGAAAGAATGCTCGCCCAGGCAATGCCGACTCCAATCATGGGGCCAAACAGCACCCATGGATTGTGAATGACCGCCACTGAAAGTAGCCCCACTCCACCACAGGCCAGGCACAAGGAATGGGTAGCTTTGCGCCCCAGCGCATCGGCGATTCGCGGCAGCACCATGGCGAACAGAAACGTCACCGCCGAGTAGACGGCGAAGCAAATGCCGCCCCACTTCACGCCTTCGGTATATCCCGGAGACTGTGGCGACGTCGCCCCAAAAACGCTGCGGGCCACGGCGACTCCGAAGAACAGCCACATGCAGAACAGTCCCAGCCAGGTGCAGAACTGCACGGGCGCAAGGTGGCGCATGGTGCGGGGCATGGTGCGAATGGCTGTGAGAATGTCGGAGACGTTGCTGCCGAGCCCGTGCCGGTCTTTCTTCCGCCGTTCGAACTCGGCTAAATCGTCCGGCGGATATTCCTTCGTCGTAAGAATGGTGTAAAGCACCGCCACGAAGAAAACCGCCGCGCCCAGGTAGAAAGACAGGCGCACGGTGTAAGGAATTGCCGACGCGGATCCGGCGGTATCGCTTATGGAGAACCAGTGCGTCAGGATGTAAGGCATGGCCGAAGCGAAAACGGCTCCCAGGCCAATAAAGAAACTCTGCATGACGAATCCGCGTGTGCGCTGCGATTCCGGCAGTAAGTCCGCCACGAATGCGCGGAAGGGCTCCATGCTGATGTTGATGGAAGCGTCGAGGATCCAGAGCAGTCCGGCAGCCATCCAAAGCGTCGAGCTGCGCGGCATCAGGATCAACGCTGCCGAACTCAGAACTGCGCCGGTCAGGAAATAGGGCCGCCGGCGGCCAAGCGGTCCCCAAGTACGATCGCTGGCATGGCCGATAATTGGCTGCACGAGCAGGCCGGTGATCGGCGCTGCCAGCCACAAATACGCAAGCTGATCTGCCCGCGCGCCCAGGTATTCATAGATGGGGCTCATGTTGGCCATCTGGAGCCCCCAGCCGAACTGAATGCCGAGGAATCCGAAGCTCATGTTGAGCAACTGAGAGAGGCTGCGCTGCGGCTTTTCCATGCGACCATGCCCCCGCGTGCGTGAATCTAGCGATCGTACAGCAAAACCAGCTCCCGCAATTTTTTCGCGTGTTCCAGCGTGAGCGCGCCGGGCTTGAACCGCCAGCGCCAGTTTCCGCTGGAAGTCCCGGGCAGATTCATACGCGCGTCGCTGCCCAGGCCCAGCACGTCCTGTAACGGAACGATGGCAAGATCGGCGATGGATGCGTGAATGGTTCGGATCATCACCCATTGGATCGGATCATCTTTAAGATTCAGATAGGCACGCGCGAAGGCTTGTTCTTTGGCGACGTCTTCCGCGGTCCGCGTGCTATCGGTTGCGCCGGAACTCGTCCACCAACCCACGGTCGTATCATTGTCATGCGTTCCCGTGTAGGCAGCTAGTTCGCGCGCATAATTATGCGGGCGGAATGAAGGCCCTTGCGGATCTTTGCCGAAGGCAAATTGCAGGATCGCCATGCCGGGGAAGTGGAAACGATGGCGTATGGCCTCGACCTCAGGGGTAATCACGCCGAGGTTTTCCGCAATAATGGGCAGATTGCCGAATTCACGCTCGAGCACCGCGAACAATTCGGCGCCCGGACCTTTCACCCATTCTCCGTGGACCGCCGTAGTTTCGTTCCCAGGAATTTCCCAGTACGCCTCGAAGCCGCGGAAGTGATCGATGCGCACCGCGTCATAGAGTTCCAGTGCCGCGCGAAAACGCTCGACCCACCAGCCATAGCCATCCTGCTTGAGCTTATCCCAGCGGTAAATCGGATTTCCCCAGCATTGCCCGGTAGCGCTGAAATAGTCGGGAGGTACGCCGGCGATTTTCAAGGGCTGCCCCTCCTGCGATAACTGGAAGTACTCGCGATTCGTCCACACATCCGCGCTATCGAGAGCGACGTAGATGGGAATGTCGCCGATGATGCTAATTCCGCGTTCGCGCGCATAGCTGCGCAACCGCTGCCATTCTCGAAAGAACTCAAATTGCCAATACTCGACGGCGCGCACCGATTCGCCCAGGCGTGCACTGGCTGTACGCAAGCCTTCTGGAGTGCGCTGTGCAATCTCACGCGGCCACTTATTCCATGCGATCCCCCCCTGCTCTTCCTTGCAGGCCATGAAGGGAGCAAAATCACGTAGCCAGGATACATTCCCTGCCCGAAACTCCTCAAATTCGTGCCGGTCGCTTCCACTGGCGTGAGCGAGAAATCGGGCGGCAGCCTTCTTCAGCAGAGGCGTCTTCCAGGCGATGACTCGGCCGAAATCGACGTGATCCAGCGGAAACTCGGGTTGGTCGCGGAAGTCCTCCGGTTCGAGAATTCCGTCTTGCCGCAGCTTTTCGAGGCTGATCAGCAGATGATTTCCCGCATGCGCGGAGAAACACTGAAAAGGGGAATCGCCGTATCCGGTGGGATTCAGTGGCAATACCTGCCACATCTTTTGTCCGGCATCTTTGAGAAAATCGACAAAAGCGACAGCCTCGGCGCCGAAATCGCCGATCCCAAATGGACCGGGAAGAGAAGTGGGGTGGAGCAGAATGCCGCTGGCACGAGGGAATCGCATGCTGAAAATCCGGCGAGTGGCGACCGGGTGACAAGGATAACGCAAAATTGCGAAGGACTCTCTCCAAGGACCATTGAGGATTCAGGCGTGCTCGACTCTGCCGGCCACGAGGGACGGCTTGCCTTTGGGCCTAACCTCCTGCATAATAATAGTTTGTCTCGATCTCGCCGGACTCTTCCGGAACAAGGATATACGTCTCGTGTTAATGATTCGCCTGGCGCGCATGGGTGCGCGCAAACAACCGCACTATCGCATTGTGGTCATTGAGAAGGCCCGCGCGCGTAACGGCCGTCCGGTGGAAGTGGTGGGAACTTACAATCCCCGCACCAATCCTGCCAGCATCGAACTGAAGCGCGAACGCGTGGATTATTGGGTATCGAAGGGCGCGCAAATGTCGGAGCGAGTGAACAAGCTCTACTCGAAGGCTCCGGCCGCCGCCCCGGCTCCGGCAGCCTAGACGCCGCTCGAGTGCAGCCATGGCGGCTGACGACTCCTGTACCGCGGATCCAACTCATCCACATTGAGAATGGGACACTATGACTGAGTCTTCCGGAGATGTGCGCACGCTGGTCGAACTGATTGCGAAGAATCTGGTGGATGCGCCGGATGAAGTCTTCGTCGAGCAGTTCGACGATGGCATGATCGAACTGGAAGTGGCCGAGAACGATGTCGGCAAAGTGATCGGCCGCCAGGGACGCACGGCGCGTGCGCTGCGCGCGCTGCTGAGCGCGGCCGGTTATCGGGCGCACAAGCGCTATCAACTCGAGATTATCGAGTAGAGCGTCGTGACGGAGAGCAAAAGATCTCCACTTCTCGCACAAGAGGCGAGAAATGGGCCACCTGATTTCGATCCGAGCGGCGCATTCATTACGCTGGCTCGCGTGGTGAAGACGCAAGGCCGGCGCGGTGAGATTGCGGCTGAGGTTCACACAGATGTTCCGGACCGCTTCGCTCCAGGGATGAAATTACTGGCGCTGGGACGAACAGAAGATGGACGCCGCGAGGTGGAAATTGAAGAATTGTGGCCTCACAAAGGGCTGCTGGTTCTGAAATTTCGAGGCGTGGATTCGATGTCGGACGCTGAAGGGCTGATTGGATCGGAATTACAGGTTCCGAGCAGCGAACGCGCGCAGCTTGAGCAGAGCTGGAATTACATCACCGATCTGGTGGGGTGTGCTGTGCTTGACCACGGCCAGCCGGTCGGGGTCATCGAAGATGTTCAGTTTGGAGCCGGTGAAGCGCCGCTGCTGATCGTGGCGGATAAGGCGGGCAAGAAGTTCGACGTGCCGTTCGCCGAGGCGTACCTGGAAGCTGTGGAAACGCGCAGCAGGCAGGTGCGGATGAATCTTCCCGAGGGCATGCTGGAAATCAACGCGCCGCTGACAGCGGAGGAGAAAGAGAAGCAGGGGAAGGTTTCGAAGACGAAGCCGAGGTAGACAGGAAATTTTTCAGTGTCCTCCGCGTTCTCTGTGGTGAAGGTTTTTGGGTTTGGGTTCGCAAATGAAGGCCGACATCGTAACGATCTTTCCGGACTTCTTTCGCGGACCGCTGGATCACGGGATTACGCGCCGGGCCTGCGAGATGGGCCTGGTAAAAATCGAAGTCCACGACCTGCGGCAGTTCACGCACGACCGTCACCGCACCGTGGATGACCGCCCTTTCGGTGGCGGCGAAGGCATGCTGCTGAAGCCGGAACCGATCTTTGAATGTTTAGAAACGCTCGGTCTTGGCCCTCGCGACGAACGGGTGGCTGGCGCTGCAAAGGAAAGTGTGATCGTGCTTTCGGCGCAGGGGCAAAGGTTCACGCAGGCCATGGCCGCGGAGCTCTCGTCGCTCGATCGCATCGTGCTGATCTGCGGCCGCTACGAGGGTGTGGATGAGCGGGTGACCGAATTCCTCGCCGACCGGGAGGTGTCGATCGGCGATTACGTGCTGAGCGGAGGAGAACTGGCTGCGGCGGTGATGCTCGAGGCCGTAACCCGGCTGCTGCCGGGTGCCGTCGGCAACGAAGCTTCGACGCGGCAAGAGTCGTTCACGGCGCACGCGTCCGCAGATGTGCAGGGAGCAGACTCAACATGCGGCTCCGGCGGATTGCTCGATTATCCGCACTATACGCGTCCCGCGGACTTTCGCGGGATGGCAGTTCCGGAAGTGCTGTTGAACGGCAATCATTTGGAGATTCGCCGCTGGCGCCGCGAAGAGGCGCTGAAGAAGACATTGCGCAACCGTCCAGACTTGCTCGACCAAGTGGAACTGAACGCCGAAGATAAGAAAATTCTGTCGCGTCTCAGAAATAGTGCTCAGTAATACCTGTTAAGCTTTAGAAACAACGACCAAGGACTAAGCTATGTCAAACTTAATCATCGAAAAATTGCTGGCGAAAACCCAGCGCACCGATCTTCCTGCGTTTCGTCCCGGCGATACCGTGCGCGTACACGTCAAGATCAAGGAAGGCGACAAAGAACGTGTCCAGGCCTTCGAAGGCGTCGTGATCAAGCGCGATAACGGCCCGCAAGCCAGTTTCACCGTGCGCAAGATCAGCTTTGGGCAGGGTGTGGAGCGCATCTTTCCGCTCCATTCGAAGGTGATCGATAAAGTGGACCTGGTGCGCTCGTCGAAAGTGCGCCGGGCACGCCTGTTCTATCTCCGCGGACTGCGTGGCAAAGCGGCTCGCCTGCGGGATGTCGAGAAGACCACTCAGGCTTAAGTTTCACGAGCGGCAATCCCGCCGATTGCCGCTCGACGGTTCTGCCGATTTGCGCCAAAACCTGTCCCACGCCGTGGTTTGGCGCCGCCGTACACGATCCTCCTGATTCCCTATCCTGCGGGTTCTCTGTAACTTGCGTTTCAGGGATCGAGTGATGAGCCAAGAAAAGTCCTCGCGATTCTGTTCAGCGTCTGCCTGCTTTCAAACAACGATTTCTTTCCTGGGATCAGCCATCCTGAGCCTGCTTTTGTGTGCTGGTCTGGCGGCGCAAGCTCCGCCCAGGCCGCAGAAGAAGGGTGACAAGACGAATGCGCCGCCGATCCCAAGCACGCAAGCGGAGATTGCCCGCGGCAAGTACCTGGTGGAGAACGTCGCGATGTGCCCGCAATGCCACACGCCGCGGGATGGCAACGGCGCTCTGGATCATGCGCACGAGTTGGAAGGCGCGTCGGAATTTTTCCAGCCTCCACATCCAGATGAGAATTGGCCGCTGAAAGCGCCGAGAATCGGCGGAGATCCTCCCGCCAGCGATCAGGACATGATCAAGCTGCTGACCACCGGCATTTGGACCGACGGCAAGCCTCTGCGCCTGCCCATGATGCCCTTCCGGATGAGTGAAGCTGACGCCAAGGCGGTGTTGGCGTACTTGAAATCAGTGAAGCAGGAACATTAGCCACCTTCAATCCAGTGTTGCAAGATCTCACGGGCTGCTCGATGTCCGCTGGCGATCGCTCCGTGGACTGTGCCATTGTGGCCGGAGGTGTCGGTCGCTTCGCCGGCAAAAAAGAGTGTGTTCTCGAGCGGCGCTCCCAGCGTTTCCTGCGCGCCATCCGCGCCCACCTTGCCGTAGCTGTACGCTCCGCGCGAAAAGGGATCGCTCTGCCAGTCGTGAAAGTATGCGCCCTCTAGGAGTTGCTGAAGCTCTTCGAAGCTCGCTCCCAATAAGGCGGTCAGCGTCCGCAAACTCCGCTCGATTACAAAGGATTCCGGATGGCCCGAGAGGCGATCGGCTGACCGGAATGGGCCCCACCCGGTAATGATCGGGGACTTATCGGGCATCGTTGTCCACCAAGTTGGAAACCACTCGTCCTCAGAGAAAAGGAAACCCATTTCCGTGAGCGCGCCCGGGAATGGGGCCGCGATGTTGTTCCAGAAACGCCGGCGGAATCGCAGGACCACGCGCATGACATGGCCCATCTCCATTTTCTCCGCGGCCTGGAGTTTTTCCTCAGGAAGCGCCGGAGAGAATTGCACCACTCCCGGCTCGCTGGCCCGTGCTTTTAACAGCGAGACGGGCAACGTTATTAACACGCGGGGCGCCGAAAGCGTTACATCAGTTGCGCCCTGGCGCACCTTCACCGAAGCATCTCCGCGGGCCCAGCGGACGCTCTCGACGACGCTCTGCGTGCGCAAGTCGACCCGATACTTTCCCATTTCCTCGCGGAAAATGTCGATCAGATCCTGATATCCGCGAGCCGAACGAAATATGCGGTCTCCATGAATTTGTTCCTCCGCCTTCTGTTCGTGCACAAGCCAATGCACTCCTACCAGCGCGGGATCAGCCGCGTTGAAGCCAGAAACGTAATCCAACGCATGTTGCCGGGTCTTACGCTCGGCGTCATTCTTCGGCTTTGCCACCTCGCGATCCAGGAAATCACAGAAAGATTCGTCGGGGAGGGAATCGTCCATCTTCTCCAAGAGCGCTTCCACATCGGAGAAAAAGTCGCACCTTGCAAGATGTCCGTCGGAAACACACCAGCTCTGCCCCTCGACCTCGGTGACTTTGGCTTTTGCCTGCTCCAGAGGTTTCCAGATTTCCGGCGGCTGACCGTGGATGAATTCTGCGGCAAGTTCGAGGGGCATCTCGCAGTCAGGGTCGCGAGTAGTGTAGACACGCCCCCCGATGCGGTCGCGCGCTTCCAGAATGCACACGCTCAACCCCGCCCCTGCCAAGTCGCACGCCGCCGCGAGGCCGGAAACTCCCGCGCCGATGACGATCACGGTTGGCTCGTGCATTCTGTCGCTCATCAACAGTGGATATGCGTCAAGCAGCCAGGGATTGGGGTCGCGCCTCGGGTTCGAGTTTTACCTTGATCCAACCTGGCTGGCGCTTGTCGAATGCTTTGTAGGCTTCCAGCACCGAAGTCATCGGCTCGCGCTGCGTCAGAACCTCGGCCGGCTCAAGGCCGCCCATGCGCACCAGTTCGACCAAGTGTGGAATATATCGCCGGTGATTGCAATTTCCCATCATCAGCGTGAGATTCTTCTCCATAGCGTCGCCGATGGGGAATGAATCCACCTCGCCGTAAACTCCGATAATCGAAATCGTACCTGCTTTGGCGACAGCCTCTACAGCCCACGAAAGCACCAGCGAAGGCGCGTCGCCAGGTTCCCAGTTGCCGTTCTTCGGCTTGGCATCGGGAGCTATCTTTTCCTTTTCCTTGGCATGTTTCTTAGCTGCTGGCTTGGCGGCGGGGCCGCTATGGGGACGGTTGGCATCCACCCCGACCGCGTCTATCACGCGATCCACTCCAATACCGCCGGTAAGTTCTTTGATGGCCTTGATAGGATCCTCTTCGTTGAAGTTGATGACCTCTGCGCCCTGCGCTCGCGCCATGTCCAGTCGGGAAGGAATCGTATCTACCGCGATGATTCTTCCTGCGTCAAACAGCTTGGCACAAGCGACGCAGAACTGGCCCACCGGACCGAGTCCGAAGACCGCGATCGTATTCCCGGGCTTGATTTGCGCATTGTCGGCGGCCATATACGCGGTTGGAACAATATCGGAAAGCAGAATCGCCTGATCGTCATCAATTTCGTCGGGCAATTTCACAAGTCCCACATTCGCAAATGGAATGCGCGCTTTTTCTGCCTGCAGCCCATCGAGTGAACCGGCGTCCGAAGAAGGCGGTTCCCGGACCGTTGGGGTTCGCATTATCGCATTGCGAGTAGTAACCCGCGCGGCAGTACGAACAGTTTCCGCAGCCAATCGTGGAGGGAATCACGACCCTGTCGCCGGGGGAGAGGTTGCGAACGCCGCGGCCAATTTCCTCGACGATCCCCACTCCTTCATGGCCTAAAATCGTTCCCTTTTCCATTCCCGACACTGTTCCGCGAATCATGTGGAGATCGGTACCGCAAATGGCGCTGGCGGTGAGCGCCACAATCGCGTCTGTGGGTTCGCTGATTTTCGGGTCGTCTACTTCTTCCAGGCGAATGTCGCCGATTCCGTGGAATACAACTGCTTTCATGACAAATCCTCTCACTCCTGTCGAGTGTGCCTATTGGATGCGAGGGGAAATCGGAGGTTGTGGGGGGAATAACTTCTCTTCTTCACTGCGAAGAAAAACGCTTGTGCCAATAATTTCTGAGCAGGCGACGCACCGTCGCCGAAGGCATACGCCTGCGTTTGCAGGCGTGACTGGTTCGCGCCGGCGCGAATCCTTCTGGGTCGGTGCGTTGTTAGGCAGCTTTCTTTCGCGGTACCTTCTGGCCCTTCTTGCGCGCCTCGGATAATCCGATCGCGATGGCTTGCTTGCGGCTTTTCACCTTGCCACCTTTGCCGCCCTTGCCCGACTTGAGGGTTCCATGCTTCTTGCGCCGCATGGCGCTGGCCACCGTCTTCTGGGCTCCCTTTCCATATTTCCGGCGCGATGATTTCTTCTTTCTCGGCATGCAGTTCCTCCTGAAAGTTAGAGAAATAATCTGGGTATGAGGTTGTGGGCTTTTCGGTGCGCGGCAGCAGTCGCGGCGCTGATCAAGCTGCGAGTGATTTGGGTTTGACCAGCAGAGCAGCGACTTTTTTCAGATCGCGGACGAAGGCTTCGCGCTGCAAATGTCGCTGTTCGCTATCGGGGGCGCGCAGAATGGACGAGGGATGGGTTGTGGCCATGACGTGCGGCGCCAGGTCGCTGGGAATCAATTTGCCGCGATCCTGGGTTACGCGGAAATTCCTTCCCAAGAGTGCTTGCGCGGCACTCGCACCGAGGCAGACCAGAACTTGAGGCTTCACCACTGTGAGTTCCGCATCCAGCCATGGACGGCACGCTTCGATCTCCGACTGGCGCGGCTTTTTGTGAATGCGCCGCTTGCCGCGCTGTGCGGCTTCCCATTTGAAATGCTTCACCACGTTGGTGACGTAAACTTCCGAGCGGTCAATCCCCGCTTCGACCAAAGCTTCATCCAGAAGCCGCCCGGCAGGCCCGACGAATGGATGACCCAGCTTGTCTTCCTGATCGCCCGGTTGCTCTCCCACAAACATGATCAGGGCTTTCGCGGGGCCTTCTCCAAACACGGTCTGGGTGGCGTTCTTGTAGAGATCGCAGGCCTGGCAGCCCCGTGCGGCGCTTTGCAGATTGGGTAGCGTCAAAACCTCAGGCACCGGAGCAGCTCTTTTCGTTTGCGTGCCCGCCGGGCCGGTACGCCGGGCCCGCGTTTCGCTTCGAGATTTTGCAGCGCGGTGCATGAAGAGACTTAATGCTGGCGCTATGTACCGCCGTCCTCGTCCGTCGACCGCGGAGTGTCGCCCTCAGCCGGTCCTTTAATATCAGTTTCCAGGTCGCGGCGTGAACCTGCGGCGCCGTCGTCCTTCTGCCATTGGATCGGCTCCGACCCGCTTTCCCCGCTCTTGCGACCCCGCTCCTGCTCAGGACCTTTGTGCACCGGACACTCCTTGAAGCAACGTCGTACGTGCCGTAACTTGGTTGCGCCGCCCAACGAAGCAGGTTGGCAGGCGAATGAAGCGCTATGGGACCCACCATGAACAAGAATTGCAGGCCATGTCCCGGATTATTAAGACGCAAGCGGATAAGGGATCGCCATCAGAATGCTATAAGCCGGCGTGAAGCGAGAAAGGGGAAAAGGAAAGATGGTGGGGCTATAGGATTCGAATTTTGGGGTAGACGTAGTTTCAACAACATCGAGAACACGGCGGGCACCGTTAAAGCGGTGGAAGGCAATGGTAAACAGTGCTAACGGATCACAAACGGATCACGGCCTCGTGCCCAACTGGAGAGTGCCAACGAAGGTGCCGCAAAATCAAACCGTGACATTGGCAGTTAAACAGGCCAATCGAACCTCGGCGGTTGATTTCAAGGACTCTCTGGATGATTTCCAGAAATCGAACACAAACCACGATAAGCCAAGGTACAGAGGCGCGTTCCCGCTAAGTAAAAGATGGCATCAAGATTTCCTGCCATTGACGACGGGGCTAATCCGGTGAGTTCATGCCTCGCGAAGGGCAATCATCGGGTTCACTTTCGTCGCGCGGCGTGCCGGGAGATAGCTAGCCAGTGAGGCCACTGCAAGTAAAAGGAGAGGCACGATCAGAAACACAGCCGGATCATGGGGGCGAACACCATAGAGGAGACTTGCCATCATGGACGCAGTGGATGCAGAAAAGGCCACTCCGGCAACAATGCCCATGCCAGCAAGCGCCACCCCCTTGCTTAAGAACATTCTCAGAATGTCTTCTCGTCGCGCCCCCAGAGCCATGCGGATACCGATCTCGCGCGACCTTTGGCCGACCATATAAGCCAACAAGCCGTAAATTCCGATGGAGGCCAGAAGCACCGCCAGTCCAGCAAATCCGCCCACCAGATCGGCAGAAAAACGGCGTGAAGCCAGTGACCGATCAAGGACGTCGTTCATGGAAGAAACATTGAATACCGGCAAGCCGGAATCAATGCTCTGGATTTCATGCCGAATCTGTGGTTCGAGCAGGGTCGCGGGCAGAGACGTCCGCAACACCACGCTCAGTCG
>Ga0209166_10000167_pt1 | contig 84893 bp, 66 predicted proteins | sample Coa_R1_3_FD_187151 | JGI IMG/M metagenome (GOLD analysis project Ga0209166, IMG submission 187151) | Surface soil microbial communities from Centralia Pennsylvania, which are recovering from an underground coalmine fire - Coalmine... | ecosystem: Environmental > Terrestrial > Soil >...
TTAAATGGTAATTGGGCTGGGAAGGGGTGTTTTGGGGGATCTTGCAGGACGACCGGGCGGACAACCATCGAACTGGGGGAAGGATAGCACGGAAGTGGCGAAAAGCTAAGTACTTTACAGCGAACGGTCGAAAATCGGGGTTGAACTGCTATTAGCGGGATTGAACTGTGGGAAGGCGAAGCTAGGCCACAGTCAGAACTCGCAAACCCCGCGTGCTGCGGGTAGGCAGAACCGACGTACGGGCACCCACAACTAGGAGGCTGGCGTCAACCACTCCCACCCTTTCGCAGGAATCGAGGCCACCCAGGATTCTCTACAGGTCGCTGGTCATAGTGGCCGGTAAGGGCTTGCCATCAGCCAAGGGCCGCAACTTTCTTGTTTGGTGGGGGCGAAAAGGCGCGCCACCAGTCCGTTGAAATGCACGGCTTGGCCCCGAAGAATCATGGCGCTAACGAAATGGATAGGCTCAGCGTACCCGTTATCGACGGTCGCGAGTTACCATAGCCGCTACCTCCTCCTCCGTTCATGTTTACCACGATCGTGTTGTCATACGTTGAGAACACCCCGTCGATGGACGCTATCAGTGGCGGCTGCGGCAGCCCAAGACCTACATCAAGGAATCCATTGGAGTTCACCGCGTACGGATGCCCGTTAACGTACAAACCACCACATGCTAATGGGCGCGGCGGTTGTGGCAGCACCGAAGACGAACATCCGGACTGGATGTGGTAGTGCACTGGAGCGTAGACCTTCACTTCGAAGCTGGCGCTAGCATTTGCCGCGGCGTTATTCGTGTAAAAAGTGAATACGCAGCCGAATGGGTCGCTGCACGGGATCAGGTCGCCTGATACGGCTGACCAGTTGGCTGTAAAGCTCATGTCACTCGGATTGAATTGCATCTCGAAACTGGCATTGGCCGAGGCAGACCCGAGCGAGGCAGAAAGTGAATCAGAAAAGAACGGGGGGTCGAGGAATCGATTGAAAGAGACTCCACCCGGTGCATGGGCCTGCCCGACACATGCGAGAGGCACATTGGCCGAAAAAGGACCTGGCGGAGTTCCGGGCGCCGGGTAAACTTGCTGAATATTAGAGACGCAACTCTCGCCACCGTTATCGTAGACGAGCTGGTAGGGATAGTTGCCACAACAGGGATAATCGAATGCCTGGGCGCTGGCACCTGCGTTTATTTGTGTGACTTGGTAGAGAGGGGGCTTGAGCTTGATCCTGAGGAATCCCTCGTAACCTTGTGCGAGCACGCGATCAACAGTGTCGATTCCTGAAACAGCCTGGAGATCGTGTGGAGAACGGCTGATGACTACAATCATTTCCCTGCCGACGGCGTCTAGCGGCAGATCATATTCGAATGGGGTCGGCGTGGAGGCAGAACCGATCGGGATGAAAATGTCGTCTCTCCACAATCCATCGAAGAAAACGTGACCGTATTCCTGGGTGTCGCCGAGCGGACCGCAACTGCAAGTCCAATTCATCTGCAGCTTAGTGTTTCCGAAAGAGATTTGATATTCCGCCGGGCTGGAAACCGGATTGGCCCCTTCAGGGCTGAGCAGCGTCAGATCTGTGCTCTTGGCCTCATCGACTACTATTTCGTTGAAGTGGCGATCGGGCCAGCCGTTTGACGCGTCGACAAAGGCGGCTTCAAATTCTGACGGAATCAGGAAATCCGAGGCGGCAGTGAAATACACCCAGGAATAAATTGTCCCGAAGGCGTCCTTGTAAGGTGCAAGGCCAAACGACTTTGAGGTCAAGCTGTAATCAAGGTGCTGTTCCTGCGCCGGAACATTCGGGTCGTAGAAGTTAAAGTGGATAACATTGGCGGCCGTGTCGGTGGAATAGCTGTAAACGAGCACGGAGTGGAGACCAGTTGGAGCGTTGTAGCTCCCCTCCACAGCCAGCGTGACGAGCTCCGGCTTGCCGAAAACAAACAGCGATGCGAAGAGCTCCCAAGCCGTTTCGGGGTCACCATTTGCGCGTCGAAGAAGCCATACGGCGTCATGATTCTGCGGGATCGTGCGATCGAAAGCCCAATACATCACTTCTCGTGCCACGTCGTCTTCTGCCGCTGTACCGTGATTGAAGATTGTGTTCTGCGCCAAATGGTTCTGCCCGAGTGGGACTTCTGTTTCGTAAAACCACTTAGCGAAAGTAGTGAGGCCGAAACAGGCGCCGCCGCTGGCGGCACCGACCATGGATGACATATTCATCACTGGAAAACCATCCGGGGAGGCGCGAAACCCCGTATCAGTAGCTTGTTCCGGCGAGGGTATCGTTGTTGTAATTGGCGGAAGCGTGAGAGGAATATCCATGGCTCGATATTGCGAAAAATGAACCGTCTGGAATGTGATGGTTCCATTGGTACGGTCTAGGCTTACGGTATCCACCACGTCATAACCGCTTTGGATCCCATCCCAATACACCACGAGCATCGAGTCGTTTAGTCCAACCTGGCTTGGATCGTAAGGAATTGTAACTAGGATCGGCTTTGTAAACTTTAGGCCGGATGCTCTGGTTAAGGTGATCACGCGGGAGACGAAATGGGCGCCGGCGGCGGTGGCGTTGGAATTGAGTGGGCCGGGAGCGTCGTCGGAAAATGTCACTGAGATTATGTCTGAGGTGGTTCCCAAGACGCCGGGCGGGATAACGATGCTCACCACGGCGTTGGGATTTTGTGGGTCAGATGCGGTCACAGTTCCACCGGTGGCGTCTTGGATGGTGGTCCCTGGACCTGTTGGTAACGTGGTCTGGCTGGTCTCGTTGGAGTTGGGACTCTCGCCCAGCGAATTGACAGCGGTAACCACATAGAAGTAGGTCGTGTTGCCGACGACTTCGGTATCCACGAAAGTGTTGGTGGTGGAGATGCCGATGGTTTTGTACGGCCCGCCGCTTGTGGCCGAACGCTTGGCCTTGTAGCCGGCGGCTCCAGGGGAAGCGGTCCACGCTAGCCATACTTGGCCGATGTCGGGCCTGGCTGTCAAAGCGGTCGGCGCGGCGGGAGCAGTTAAATTTCCAAGCGTCACTTGGATCGAGGTCGAAGTGCTGTTACCTGCCACGTCGGAGGCTGATACGGCGATCGTGTTCGCTCCGGCGTTCAACGTCACCGAGCAGTTGAACGAGCTTCCTTGAAGCGTGGCCGCAACGCCGTTGCACGAAGTGGTGGCAATGCCAGACAGGGCGTCCGTCGCGTTGCCGGAAACGGAAATCGTAGGAACAGAGGAAGCGGAACCATTACTCGGCGAGCTAATCGTTAGCATCGGCGGCGTTTTATCGAGGCTGACATTTGCGGTCGCAGTCGCGCTGTTTCCCGCGAGATCGCTAACGGTTCCGCTGACCGTTTGATTTGCGCCTTCGGTGTTGACGACCTTTGGACTCGGACACTGGATGCCTCCCGATATGCTGGTCCCGCATTGAAAGGTCACCGTTACGTCACTGTTGTTCCAACCCGCGCCATTCGGCGTCGGAGTGGCGGAAGCGGTAATCGAAGGCGGCGTTTTCTCGATGTTGAGTGTGATTGAAGTCGAGGCGGTGTTTCCAGCGCGGTCGGCAGCAGTTCCGCTGATCACCTGATTCGCGCCTTCGGTACTGACGGTGACCGGAGACGGGCACGACGCCACTCCCGAAGTCTTGTCTGAACAGCTAAACGTCACCACGACATTAGTATTGTTCCACCCGGCGGCATTGGGGCTCGGCGACGCGGAAGCTACGATTACGGGTGGATCGTTATCGATCCCGATGATAGAAATGACGAGGCTGCTCCCGGGTGCGCTGCGAAGCTGAACAGCAATTGCGTTGCTCGTTGCCACGCCAACGGCCCTGTCGACGGAAGTTACGTTGGGATCAAAATCACTCGGGCCTAATACCTGAACTCCATTGACAGAAATTACAGCACTCGCGACACCCAGATTCTGAACATGCAAGGTGTAAGGAGCATTCGGATTAAAGACCGCGAAAGTGTCGGTCACCGTGACCGGAGCCCCGGTGTCGCGAACGTACGTCTTTCCGAAAACACTAAATGTTCCTGCGAAGGCGAGCGATGGACACAGGCCCCAGAGAAGGGCGACGATAAGCGGAAGCACTGCGAGCCAATGGACTCTGCGTAGCTGAGTCATGTTGCACCTCTTGAAACCATTCCTTGCTTGATAAATCGTAAAAAGTGGCCAAATGGGCTCACACCAGCCGAAGATTTTCGGTTTGCGGTGCGTGATGCCGGGAGCGGCTGACTCGGAGCGGAAGACGCTAATCAAAGGGGGGCGCGGTTTTTTTGCCGGAGTTGAAGAGTTTGTGTGGCACCTTCCAAATCATTCCCTCAACGGCTGAAGCCGGATTGAGTTCGAGGCACTTAGCGGTACGGCTGGGAGGCCATGCTCCCACGAAAGCGAGATTAATTCAGAAACTTTGAAGAACAGATAGTACCGAGGCCGGAATGCCTTCGACTACGCTCAGGCCAGGGAAGCCCGGCGCCTACATGGGCGACGTCAAAGCGGCGGCGCGCTGAAGAGACGCCCCTACTCGGGCAAGGGGCGAAGGCACGGGTCTAAAGACTCGCCGCTAGAGAGGCCGGGCTAAAGCCCGACACCTACACGGGCGACTTCAAAGCGCGGCGCGCCGAAGCGCGGCGCTACACGGGCAAGGGGCGGAGGCACGGGTCTGAAGACCCGCCACTACAGAGGCCGGGCTAAAGCCCGGCACCTACACGGGCGACGTCAAAGCGGGACGCGCCGAAGCGCGGCACTACATACTGAAAGACGGGCACGATGAATCGTGCTCCTACAATGGCGAAAGGGGCGACGAATTACGGCGCGCCGGATTTGTGCTTATCGGCGGTGGCGGCGTCAATCCATCTGCGGAGGACGAACAAAGATTGCGCGGCAATGTCGCCGAACATGAGTCCGGCGTCGGTGGGAGTGGAGTGAACGACTTTGGCGGCGGCTTCAAATTGCTCGGTAGCCGTGTGGATTTTCAAGGTGACGGACGCGCCGAGAGGCAATTGCGTTTGCGTGAGCAGCCGGCAGCCGCCATAGCTGATGTTGGTGACGGGACTGCGCATCCCCGCGCCGGAACCTTCGACAATCTCACCAGTCGCCGAAAAAGGATAACGCGTGTAAATGCGCTCTCGAGTGTAGGCCATATCCCCTACCTGATTGTGACACGAAGCGGGTGGGACGTTTCACAGAGAGAAGTAATGAAGTAAGGAAATAATGACGTAAAGAGATCGCCGAGAGAGTGCCCCGGCAGCGGAGAGCCTGCCGGCGGCAGGCAGGCCGCCGCTGCAGCGAGGCCGGGCTGCCTTCGACCAGGCTCAGGCCAGGGAAGCCCGGCACCTACACTTGCAACCCGAAAAGCGGGGAGAGGGTGACGAAAAACGGGTGATTTTCGGGATGGATGGGCGTGTATAGAGTCAAGTTTGGAGAGAGGGAGCGCAGGGCAACAGGGTACTTGGGACGTAACCTTTTGTAACATTCTTCCGGAAGGCTAGTACTTTCCAAGAAATCAAGCTGTTGAAAATAAATAACTTACGTGGCTCGCGGACGGGCAGGCAGCGTGCTTGCTTATTCCATAAGGGTTTCCTGCCCAGGCGCAGGTAATAAGGCTGCCAGCGCGGTCAGGTTCCCTTCCGCCGAACGCCGGGGGGCACGGGCGGGGAGTGCGCGAAAGAATCGGGGATTTGCTTGGTGCTGAGAGCTATTGTTCCGATAGAAGAAGGCCGCGAAACGATCGCACACGTCGCGGCAGAGCCGGTGAGCCGGAATGCGCCGAAACTGTACGCGGGAGTGGCGGGAGAAGGCGGAACGTCGAATCCGGACGCGCGAATCGGCGGGCTGATCCACGCGCTGCGGTGCTTCCACCTATTGTTGCGCTCGGAAAAACTCTACGACAGAAACCATCCACGGCGCCTGCAAAGCCTGGACACTTCCTACGAGACGCTGCACGAACTGACGGGCGTGCTGAACGGCATCGAAATTCACATCGAGCGCGGCGGACTGGTAGCGCCGAAAATCGGGGACGGGCACCTGCCGGACGCGCGCGGCGAATTGCAATCGCTGGCGAAGGATTTGCAACGGGCGGGCATACAATCGCTGGGTTTCGCGCGGCAATTTCATGTAGGCGAACTCGACACGCTGGCGCAACTCTTCAAGACGTCGTCGGTGCGGACAGAGGATGCTATAGGGCGCGCGGGGAGTTCCTGGTGGGCCGCGCGGCTCTTGGAGAAGCGCGTGGAAGGGATTTCGGTCAACACGCAAAGCGAGCGGAAAGTGGATACGGTGCTGGCGAGCCTGATGGGCGCGCTGGTGGCGTACGGCGGAAACTCGCCGCGCGAAGCGGCCGACGCGCCGATACTGCCGCCGCAGACGGAAGATCTGGCAAACGTGCTGCGGCTGATTGCGCGATTGACGCCGCCGCTGGAAGTGGCGCGGGGACTTTCGCCGGAAGAAGCAGCGCGGGCGATTCACAGCGCGATGGAAGACGCGAGCCGCGAGACCGTGCGGATGCTGCTGGGCTCGGTTTCGCAGTATGCGCCGCGCGACGGAGAGCGGCCGCAACCTTACTTATTGCGTTTGTCGGAATGCCTGATACTGGAGTTTCTGGCGGCGGAATTCGCCGCGGGAACGGTAGCGCCGCCGGCGGTGCGGTCAACGATTCATAAGTTGAGCGATGTGCTGGTGTCATCGGGCGGCTACACGGGGCCGCATTCTTCGCAACACCTGTCGCTGCTGGCGATGGCGTGGGCTAACGACACGCATCGCGAGCAGATCGTCGAGAAATTCTGGATGGAATTGCCGCCGCGAGAAAAGTCGGCGGTGCTGCGTGGAACCGAAGTGTGGAGCGTGCCGGTTGTCGCGCTGAAAAAAGTTTTGGGACAACTGGTGGAAGCGGGAGCGGACGCGCCGAGGCGAGAAGCGCGCAACATTTTGCTGAATTACGTGCGACGGCTGGAGAACCAGAACGCGTCGGCGCGGCGATCCGTGGCGGCAGGGCTGAACGAGATGGCGCCGCTGATCGAGTCGCTTTGGCCGAACCAATTGCCGGACGACTTGAGCCGCGCAACGATGAAAGCACTGGAGAAGGAAACGACTCCGGAAACGGCGGCGCTGCTGGCGGCATTCCTGGAGAATCTGGGACGTGTCGCAGTGATCCGCGGGGATTATTTAGGATTCGAGAATATTCTTGTCGGACTGGAGCGCGCGCCGCGCGACCTGGAGCACGATCACATGTCCGCACTGGCGCACGGATTGGTGGCGCAGGACCGCTGGTTGCTGCTGGTGGATGCGGCGCTGGCGAACCGGCCACTGGATCCGATTTTGCCCCGGCTTTTGCAGCGCGATCCGGAGCGACTGCTCGACCGCTTGACGCTGCTGCTTACCGAACCGCGCGCTGCAGAACTGATCGCGCCGATGGCGAGACTGCTGCGAACGATCGGCGTGCCGGTGCTGAACCTGCTGGAGACGAGACTCTACGAAGCGCGACGGCAGCGCGTGACGGCCGCAATTCGACTGTTGGCAGCGGCGGATCCGGAACGGTTGTTGCGCGGCCTGGCGCGGGCGATGGCGAGCTGGGAATGGAACTTGCAGGATTTGGCGGTCAGCGAGCTTGCGCGGCCGGCGAACGCGGCTTCAACGCAAAGCACAGCGTTCGTATTTTCGGCAATTCTGGCGGACGCGCACCCGCTCGTCGTGCCGATGATGATTGACCAGATCGGGTTGGCACAGGAAAGCACTGCCGTGGCGCAGTTGATGGAAATTGCAGCGGGCGAGCACGACGTGCTGCGCGACCAGTTTGTGAGAATCAAGGCGATCGAAGCGCTGGGCAGGATGCGCGCGGTCGAGGCCGGTGAGATGCTCCGTCGGCTGGCGGAAGGGCGGGACGGAATCGCTTTCGCGGAGCCGTCCGGATTGCGTGCGGCCGCCGAAGACGCGCTGGCGGCAATCGAGAACAGGCCGACGGCGGGGCGAGCGCGCGCGGCATACGAATCGGCTATGCCTGCGAATGCGAATTTTGTAGTGCCGCGGCGGTACGCGCGAGTGCCGCTGGAGTCGCCGTTGCGCGCGCAGATTGAAGGCTCGCAAGCAAGCTTGGCACGAGTGAAGACCATCAGCCTGGGCGGAGCGTATCTGGAATCGCCGAGAAAATTGACGGTGGGCGATTCCATCAAATTGGAAGTGCGTTCCGGATTAAGAAAGATTCATTTCACGGCGGTCGTGCGCAACATCGGGCCGGATGGCAGCGGGGTGGAATTCGTATATATGAAGGATGAAGACCGCGACAAGCTGCGGAAATTGGTGCAGCGGCACCTGCAAATTTGAAGTCTTCTCCGCGATTTGTTCGAATCAGAAATTCTGACGACTGCCGATAGCAATTCCCTCCGGCAAAACCTGCGATAAAAAAACACGAACTTCGTTGGAGCAATGGTTAGGGTTACGCCGCAGAGCCGCCGCGAATTGTTGTTGACGCAATTCCAATCGTGATTGAATACAAAGCCGAAACTTCCATAGAATAGCCGTAATTCAGGCGGGGCATCCCGCAGCCGCTAGGGGTAGCGGAAGACAGACAGGGTTCCACTAGGAGGAGTCCGATGCAACAACGTCATGGTGTGCTTGCGTGGATCACGCTGTGCTTGTTGGTTCTGGGATGTGCCGGTCTGGCGACGGCGCAGGTGAATACCGGATCGCTTTCGGGAGCGGTCCTAGACCAGCAGGGGCTGGGGGTACACGGAGCAAAAGTTACCGTAAGCGACGCGCGGACGGGCGCGGTGCGCGAAGTGACGGCCGACGACGCGGGGCACTACAAAGTCGTGGGACTGACTCCGGGAAGATACAAAGTGTCGGTGGACGGCGGATCGAATTTCGCGCCCTTCGAGAGCGACGCGGTAGTGATTACGGTGGGCGAAGACGCAGGATTTGACATCCACCTCACGATCAAGGGGATCGCACAAACGGTCACCGTGACCACGGAAACGGCACCGATTGAAACGACGAAGACGGAAGTGTCGCAAATCGTCGGCGAGCGGAGCATCGACAATTTGCCGATCAACGGGCGCAACTACATCAATTTCACGCTGACGAATTCCCAGACGACGCGGGACGTTTCGCCGACAATCGGGCCGGCGCCGAACAGCGGATTAAACGTGGATGGGGCGCGCGGGCGGTCGAACATGGTGAGCGTGGACGGAGCGGACGCGGGAGACAACGCGGTGGATGGAATCCGCTCAACGGTTTCGCAAGAGGCGGTGCAAGAGTTCCAGCTGATTTTGAGCAACTATAACGCGGAGTACGGGCGCGCAACGGGCGGTGTGATCAACATCGTGACGAAGAGCGGGACCAACGACGTCCACGGAGACGTGTTCGGATATTTGCGAAACAAGGCGTTTCAGGCGAGGAACCCGTTTTCGGGGCAGGTGGACCCGACGACGGGCGTGCTGGATCCGGTGAAGCAAGCGTATACGCGCGTACAGACGGGGTTCACGCTCGGCGGGCCGCTGAAGAAGGACAAGACGTTTTATTTTCTGTCGTACGAATACACGCAACGCGAAGAGACGGATTTCTCGAGCATTGGAGCGGCAGCGCCGGGAACGGGACCATTTGGTATGGTGCCGGTGCCGCTGGGACCGGGGCTCACGGTGCAGTTGACGCCGTCGCAAGCGAGCGCGGTCGCAGCGCTGGAGCAGGCGGGTCAAATAAAGTTAGCGGGCGAGTACGCGGCGTTTATGGGCTCGGCGTCGAGCGTGGCGATGAATAAATTCGATTACGGACTAGTGGCCCAGGGGTTCGGCGTCAATCCGGGGCCCGGCGCACAATTTCCGATTCCCGTGGAATGCCCAGTTGGCCAAACGATCGGTACGGTGACGTGCCCCGCAACGCCGGTGTTTCCAGGAGCAGGATTTTCGTTGGGCATGGCGACGCTGCCGGGTTCTTATGTGGGTTTGAACAGTATTCGGGGAAATTTCCCGGCGATGGAGAAGACGAGCCTGTGGTCTGGGCGACTGGATCAGCGGTGGAACAACCGCAATTCATCGTTCCTGCGCGTAGGAGTTTCGCCGTCGCTGGTGACGGGACTCGAGTCGACATCGCAAAACCAAGTGTTCGGACAAAATGCGGGCTCGCGGGCGGGAGTAAACCAGTATCGCGACTTGTCCGCCACATTCCAGCACGACACGATTCTCAACGACACGACTTTCAACGAATTCCGGTTTCAATTCGCGCGGCGCGGTCTGCACTTTGGATTTTCGAATCTGCCGGGCGGATCGAATATCGGTGTGAACATTCCCGGATATGCGTATTTCGGGCGCGAGCCATATTCGACTGTGGACCGCATCGAGCGGCGCTCGGAGTGGTCGGACAACATCACGTTAGTTCGCGGCAACCACACGCTGAAGTTCGGCGGTGATTACAACCTGATCCAACTACGAACGAGGAAACCGCAAGTTTTCGAACTGGACTTCGGCGGCGATGTGAACTTCGGAGGATTCGCGGCCTCGACATTCGGCTTCCCGAATTGCGTGGGAGGAGCGGGACCGGCGTGCACGGGCGGAATCGCGCTGCCGGGCACTACAGGTTTGCAATCTTACGGGCTCGGGATCCCGACGTCGTACATTCAAGGCATCGGAAATTCGAATTCGCCTTTCGACAACCTGCCGATGGGCTTCTTCGCGCAAGACAGCTGGAAAGTGACCCGCAAACTGACGCTGAACTACGGCTTGCGGTACGACCTGGAATTGGCGCCGGAGTTTGCGCCGGCCACGGCAGTAAACGTCGCCGCGGAACAGGCGCTGGGAGTCCAGGAAGGCGTGCCGCGAGATTACAAGAACATCGCGCCGCGTTTTGGAATTGCGTGGGATCCGTTCGGAAATGGCAAGACCGTGATTCGTGGCGGATACGGACTGTTTTTCGACCACCCGTTGCTGGCAGTGGCGTTCGATTCGACAACCGCGGACGGGGGACGATCGGTGCAGTTGCTGTCGGCGGGAGGAACGGCTTCCGCTTGCGGACTGCTTCCGTTGCCGGGCGGATCACCGACGCCGCCGGGATTCTGCGGGTCCAATCTTGACAGCCCGACGAATTTGAACGGTTCGTCGATATTTCAGGGCGTGCTGAACGCAAATTCGATCTATCTGGCGTTTCCGACGTCCGTTTCGCTGGCGTACTTGCCGCAGGAGCAGCGGTTCGATCCGCTGGCGGCGAATTCAATTTTCGCGAACCAGGTATACCTGCAAAGCGGATTCCCGCTTTCGATTTTGCCGTTCACGCTGCCGGTGACGAGGAATTTTGAATACGCGTACGCGCAGCAAGCGAACTTGACGGTGGAACGGGAACTCGCAGGCTCGTGGAAAATCAGCGCGGGGTATCAGTGGACGCGAGGACTGCACTTGTACCGGCCGATTGACCTGAACTCGACCGATCCGCAATTGCTGGATCAGAACGCGTTCAACGCGGCGGTCGCCGGGATTTCCGTGAGCAACCCGCTGACAGTCGTGGCGCCTTCGCAAAACGTTGGCGCGACGGCAACTACGTGCGGCGTAGCGGTGATCGCGCCGGCAGTGCTGGGACAACTGAATGGCTGCCCGGCGCCGTTAGCCAGCCTGAACGGAGCGTTTGTGAGCACGCCGGCGTTCTTCAATTTCTTCCGGAAGTCCGGGCCGAACCCGTCGTTCGCGGCGCTTGTCGCGCCGGGTCAACCATTAAACGTTGGCTATGCCGGGGAAGTCGGTTTAGCGACGCTCGCGGGATACCCGAAGGGCTTTGGCGTGCCAGTGCCATTTAACAGTGTGGATGCGCAAGCCTCGAGTGGAAATTCGTGGTACAACGCGCTGACGGTGAACGTGTCGAAGCGATTCTCGAAGGGATTGGAGCTGCTTTCGAGCTATACGTGGTCGCATTCGATCGACGATAGTACGGACTTGCAGTCGCCATTGGAACCGCAAGACAGCCGGTTTCCAAAATTCGAGCGCTCCAATTCCGTAAATGACCAGAGACACCGCTGGGTAACCAGCGCGGTGTTCCAGACGCCATCGGCGAGCCAGGGAGAGAGTTTCCTGCGGCACGTTGGCGGAGATATCACGATTTCTCCGATCATCGAACTGTCGTCGGGGCGGCCATACAACGTCATCACCGGAGAAGACACGAGGCTGGACCTGGGAGCATCGCAAGCGCGCCCTTCCGTGATTAGCGGCTCTGGAGGGACGACGTCGGCGTTCATACCCGGCAAGAGCTTTGTGCTGGCCAACGTCTGCCTGACGAACAGCGGCGCGCCGTTTACGGTGCCGGGATTCACGACGGCCGGCGGCGGATGCGTGGGAAACCTGGGGCGGGATGCTTTCAACATGACCGGGTGGTTTACGTGGGACATGCGCGTGGCGAAGCGCATTCCGGTGGGCGAACGGCTGAAATTGGACCTGATTGCCGATGCGTTCAACCTGTTGAACCGGACCAACATTACGGCGGTGAATCAGCTGTGCGATCCGTCGGCGGGAACGACATGCAGCGCGGGGCAGCCGACGGCGGCGTATGACGCGAGGCAGTTTCAGTTTGCGCTGCGGGTGACGTGGTAGCGGACGGCGATCCAGCGTAACCACATCGAGAAAAACAATGGGGCAGAAGGGCTTCGCTGCGGCGAAGCCCTTTCCGTTTGGAGGCGGCTTTCCGCTACGAGGAACTGCGAGTAAAGTGATAAGACCGTTTCCCGCCCACGAATTGGAGACAGAATGAATGCGGTGCTGATTGGAACTGTAATCGTCGTGGCGGCGCTGGTGATTTGGCTGGTGCTGCAAACGTCGCAGGAACAAAAGAAAAGCCAGGCGCTCGAAGCGCAGATGAGCGAATTGCGGCGGGACTTGCAGAACCTGGGGACGGTGCAAGCCCAAAGCGCGGGACAGGTTGCGACGATCGGACAGAACGTCGCGCAGCGACTGGAGAGCGTGACGAAAGCGTTGCAGGACGGCGTCTCGGACTCCGCGAAGATCGCGTCGCAGGGGCAATCCGCGATTGCGACGGAACTGAAGAACACGCGCGAGCAGATCGTAAACATTCAGAAGCAGATGGGCGAGTTCCAGGAGCTGGGGCGCGGGATTTCTACGGCGACGAAATCGCTGGAAGGAGTTCTCGGCGGCGCGAAAACACGAGGCCAACTCGGAGAAGTGACGCTGGAAAGGCTGCTCGAGGATTCACTGCCGCCATCGCAGTATGCCATGCAGCACCGCTTTTCGAGCGGAGAAGCCGCCGATGCGGTGATTCTTCTGCGCGACAAAAAGCTGGTCACAGTGGATTCAAAGTTTCCGTTGGATGCGTACCGGCGAATCGAGACGGAAGGCGACGCGGCGAAGCGCGAGTTTGCCACGGCGGTAAAAGGCCACGCGGACGCGATCGCGAAGAAGTACATCGTTCCAGCGGAAGGCACGCTGGACCTGGCGCTGATGTTCGTGCCATCGGAGAACGTCTACTACGAGATGCTGATGACGCAGGACGCGAAAGGCGAGGCGCTGGATTCCTATTGCCGCAGCAAGAATATCATCGCGGTTTCGCCGAACACGCTGTACGCGCATTTGTGCGTGATTCACATGGGCTTGCGCGGAATGCAGATTGAAGAAAATGCCAAACGCATTTCCGCGAATCTGTCGGGAATGCAGAAGCACATAGAGACATTCGCCGGCGTATTCGAAAAACTTGGCACGCACTTGAAAAACGCGCAGCAAAGCTACGCGGAAGCGGACAAGCGGCTGGAGAAAACACAGACGGCGCTGGAGAACTTAGTCGGAAGCGGAACGCAAGACGCGCTCCTGGAAAACGAGCAATCGCAGCGGGAGCTTCCCGAGGAAGCAAAGGCGAAAGGGACGTCCTGACGAATGTCGTTGCGTATTGACGAAGCGCGGCACGCGATTTGCACGTCACCTTGCAAGACAACAATCTACTGAGGTTGGACAGCCGGCGAGACGAGCCGGACGGAGACTTGGAAATTGCCGGCGGCGCGGCCGACGATTTCGAGGTCGGCGACGTTTTGCGCGCCGCCAGAACTTGAGACCTTGCGGTTATTCCCACCAACAATTTCAGCGACAGCCGGGGCGAGATTTCTGGCTTGCAGTTCGACCTGTTCTGAAGTGCCACGGACGTGAACGCGGAGTGTGCGGTGAACGCCAGGCTTGAGCGGCGCGGAGTCCGCGTCGAGTTCGAACGAAACGAAGTCGACGTCGAACGCGGAGCTGGTTAGCTTGGCGCAAGAAATGGTGACAGAAGCGCGGCCGGGCGGAAAGTCGGGCGGCGGCCAAATGGTAAGCGACACAGGAGAGGAAGCGAGGACGAAGGCGTTCGCGCCAGAGACAGCGATTTGATTGGCGTCGGCAACTCCGCAGAATCCCCGGCCGGTGACGTCGAAACGATCGGTGAGGGAAACGAACTGGGGAACGGAGTCCAGTTGGATGGAATCGGCGGCGGCTTCCGACGGAGGGATGATCACGACCGGAACGCGCGAGGACGAACCTTCGATGGATGCGAGAATGACACCGGCGTTGAGCGGCGCGACGAAAACCACGCGGCCGGTGGCGTCGGTGGTGAAATGATCGCCGTTGGAGAAGATGACGTTGACGGCGGGGGCGAGGCGGCCGCGAGAGTCGAGCACGGCAAGAGTGGCGCGCTCGCCGGAGACGACTGTGTGCGGCACGAGCAGCGTGCGGCCGAGAGGTGGTGGAGTCTTTTGCGCGATTGCGGGGCTGATGCTGAACGCCAGAAGCAGCGCGGACGCGAGGACAGCGGAGCGCGAGAAAGTAAAACTGAGGCGACGCAGCATCGTGGTGAGATTGTAGACGAGAGCACGCACGCTGCGGAAGGAAGGCTGCTACGAGCGGCGAAGGAAGAGGCGGAAAACGACGACGCCAGTTTCAGCGAGAAGCTACGACGGGAATGGCTTCGGGCTGGTAAATCAAAACTCTGCGGCCGGGAACGCCGGCGGGCAAGCGGCGCAATTTATAGACGAACGGGCGCGGAGCGGAACCGCGCACAGATTCCTCGAGGCTGTAGTAGCGGTCTTCGTAGCGAACCACGCGCGGGGGATCCCATTCTTTTTTTGCGGTAGACGAGCGAATTTCGAGGAGTTCCTCGGAACCGAGGGTGGTGATCCGGTGCTCATCGGGGAGGTCACGGAAGCGCGCGGAGATGACGCTGTCGCGCATGGTGCCGACGTAAGAAGCAACGTTGCTCTGAGCGAACGCGGGAACGCCAGCCGGAGGAGCTGCGCCGCGGCGGAATATCGCGGAATAAATTTTGTCGAGCAGGTACAGCGGAAAAACGGCGAGCACGGTGTCGGTAAGCCCGCCGCAGAGCCGCACGGCGCCTTCCACGACGAAAAAGAGGATGATCCACGTCAACGGATGGGTTACCAGGACGACCAAAGCAGCGAAACCGACTTCGTGGTCGGTGATGCCGGTGGGCGCGCTTTTGCTCAACGCGCTGTCGAGCATGCGCGAGATCCAGGTGGTGACGGAGTACGAATACCAATAGGCCAGCGCGACGATGGCAAGAAGGGTTTCGGCGATTCCGCTGATGATAACGGCGGTGGTCCACGGGACGGCCTGATAGAACGGCAAAGCGCGGCGCCAACGCCACGGCAAAATGGAGAGGAATGGCGCGACGAGTTTAATCCACATACTTCCGACCCACGTCCAGTGTAATCGAGAAGAAGATTGGCGCACCGTAGCTACGTCAACAGCGAACGAAAGAGTAATCGAAGGTACGTACGCTCAGGCGGGTTTTGCGGCGAGGCGGTAAATCTGCGCTTCGAGAAAGAGGCGGAAGAGCTCGGAGTCAATTTCCTCGTCGCGCACGCAGAGCTTCAAGATGTCGATGGCGCGATCCGTTGGGACGGCGCGCTTGTAGGGGCGGTCCGAAGCGGAGAGCGCGTCGAAAATGTCGCAGATGGTCATCATTTTGGCCTGCACGGGGATGTCCGCTGCCAGCAGACCGTTGGGGTAGCCCTGGCCGTTGAGCTTTTCGTGATGCGCGCGGGCGATTTCCGGAATGCCGCGATACTCCATGGTCCACGGTATTTGCGCCAGAAAATTGAAACTGTGCACGACGTGGGATTCGATCTGGCGGCGCTCATCGGGATCGAGACTGCCGCGCGGAATCGAGAGGTAGCGAACTTCTTCGGAAGTGATGTAGGGACGTTCAGTGCCGCGCGGGTCACGGTAGGTCTTTTGCGAAATTTCCGTGAGCAGTTCGAAATCGGTCAGCGGAAGGATGGTGGGTTCGTTGACGCGTGTGACGAACTCGATGTAGCGGTCCAGATCGGCGAGAAGCCGACTGGCCTCGACGTCGATGGCCTTCATGCGGGCTTCCGCTTCTTTGCGTGAACCCTTCAGCAGGATTTCCATTTTCTGTTCTGCGAAGCGCGCCTGGGCATCGCGACGGATGTAATCGAAACGGTCGAGCAAGCGCGAAAATTGCAGAGGATAGAGTTTCTTGGCTTTCACCAGGACTTCTTCGCGCACGCCGACCTTGCCGAAATCGTGCAGCAGCGTGGCGTAGCGCAGCTCTTTCATCTGCTCGCGCGAAAAGTGCAAGTAGGCGTAGTGGCCCTGGGGTTCGCGATCCACGACTTCGGCGAGGGCGACGGTCATCTGGCATACGCGCTGGGAGTGGCCGGAGGTCGTGGGATCGCGCTGCTCGATGGCTTTCACGGCGGCGTTGACGAAGCCGTCGAAAAGGTTTTCGATGTCGCGGTAGAGCTGCGAGTTTTCGAAAGCGACGGCGGCCTGAGACGCGAGCGACAACCCGAGGCGAACCGCACGTTCGGGGAAAGGATGCACATAGCGGCGCACGGCGGAGGCGTCCGTCAAGCGAGCCTTGGGCTGGCGTTTACAGTTTATAAGCTGAAGAACGCCGAGGACATCGCCTTTGCCGTTTTTCATCGGCAGGGTGATCAAAGAGCGCGTGGTGTAGCCGGCCTGTTCGTCAAAAGAAGAATTGAAATGGAACGGACGCGATTTTGGGATGCGGTAGGCGTCGGCGAGTTCGATGACTTCGCCGTGGATGGCACAGTAACCCGCCATGGAAGATTCCGTCATCGGCAGGCTGTGCTCGGCGTAGGGAAACTGCACGCTATCGTTTTGCGTGAGGCGAAAGCGGAGTCTGCGGCCGGGTTGGGAACCATTGGGTGCGGGAGGGGCTGATGTGATGCCGTTTCCGTTTTGCTCAACCAAGTATAGAGAACCAGCGTCCGCGCCGGTGATTTCGATGGCGCGCCGGAGAATCAGCTTGAGAAGTTGTTCCACATCGCGGGTGGTTGAAAGCGCGATGCCAATTTGGTTGAGCTCTTCAAGTTCGCGAGCGGCCTTTGCGGCGGACAAACCTCCGTTGCGCGCCGGGGCGGCGTTTTTGCGCGAGGGTCGTTTGGAGCTGGGCATAGGGAAGGAAGAGCCGCCACCTTTGTTCCGTCTCGCCGGGAAGGGGCAGATTATAGCGGAAGCGGGGATGCAAGGCACGCGGGGCCGCCGGCTCGCAGAATCTAAGGGGCAAAAGAGGGAGTTTGGTTGTACCCTCTCAGGACAAGGCGGGCCAAATGACACCGAAAAGCAAGTAATCAGTAGGCGTCAGAGGCTTTCGCCGCAAGAGGGGGTCTGCTAGCGTGAGAAGAGGATCGTCGGTTACGGGTGTGCGTACGGGCTCATCAACCGAGCAGCACAGGGAGAGTTTGTGCGGATCGTAAGCGGAGGCGTCACCGATCTGGGTCGCGTGCGCACGAATAACGAGGATTGCTTCCGCATCGTTGAACCGCTGAACTTGTTCGTGCTGTCGGATGGCATGGGCGGCGAGGCCCACGGAGAAGTGGCCAGCGCGCTGGCGGTGGAGACGATCGTGAAGTACTGCATGGACCCGCAAGGGGACGCGGCAGTACCAAGCGGCGTGAATTTCGAGCCGGGCTGGAGCGAGAAGACCAAACGGTTAACGACCGCGGTGCATCTCGCGAACAAAAGTATCTACGAATCGGCGGAGGCCCATCCGGAACAGCACGGCATGGGAGCGACGCTGACGGCGGCGTGGGCGGACGGTCCGCGATTGAGCGTGGCGCACGTGGGAGATTCGAGGCTGTACCTGCTGCGCGGCGGCACGCTACAACAGTTGACCAGCGACCACTCGTTGGTTGCGGAGCAGGTGCGGCGCGGAATCCTGACCGCCGCGGAGGCGGAAGAGAGCGAGATGCAGAGCGTGTTGCTGCGCGCTCTGGGCGCCGTGCCCGAAATTGAGGTGGATACGGACGAACATGCACTTTTCGCTCGCGACATTCTGATGCTTTGCTGCGACGGGCTGACGCGAATGGTGACGGAGCCGGAAATCGCGGGCACGCTGCAAGCGGAAACAGATCCGACGAAGGCCGCGGAGCAATTGATCGCGCTGGCGAACGAACGCGGCGGCGTGGACAACATCACGGTGATTGTCGCGCGTGTTGGAGCGGAATCGCGCGGATGGTTTTCATGGCTGCGCCGCGGGGCGCGGAAAAAGGCGGCCGGAAACGGAGCCGCAGGAGGACGGTAAGATGGCGAAGCTCAGCCTGATGTTCGAGGAAAAAATAATGAAGGAAGTGCCGGTGGGGAGCCGGCCAGTGAGCATCGGGCGGTCGCCGGACAACGATTTGCCGGTGGACAACCTGGCGGTGTCGAACTACCACGCGCGCGTATATTTCGAGGGTGCGCGGCTGGTGGTGGAAGATCTGGACAGCCTTAACGGCACGTTTGTGAACGACCTGCGCGTCGAGCGCGCTACGCTGCACGACGGCGATTCCATCTGGATCGGCAAACATCACATCAAAGTGGACGCGACCGGCGACGCGCCGGTGCCGTGGGACTCCGGCCGCAAGGCGAGCGCTCCGCGAATCAATGAAACGATGGTGCTGGATACCCGCGTGCGCCGCGAGATGCTGCAACAGGCCGCGGCCAGCGGAGAGCGCGTGCAGTTCGCTTCCGGCAGGCTGAAGGTGCCGACGCTTCTGGTTCTGAGCGGCAGCACGGATCAAAAAGAGTACATGCTGACGAACCGCCTGACGGTCATCGGGAAGTCCGCGATGGCGACGGTGAAAATGAAGGGCTGGTTCAAGCCGCAGATGGCAGCGCAGATCAATCAGAAGGACGACGGCTACTATCTCGGCCCCGGCGACAAAATTCCGACCGTGAATGGCAAACCTATCACAAGCCCCGTGCGGCTCAGCGACGGGGACACGATCGAGGTCGGCGGCTTGCGGCTGAATTTCGTCTACCGCGAATAGCGCGAAAACCGCGATGCCAGCTCCGTCAGGCGGATTGCGACAGAGGCGGGGCGCTTTTGTCGTCTACGAATTGTTGCAGTCGTGGTGGCGGCGCCGGGTTTCGTTTCTGCTGAGCCTGTGCATCACGCTCTTCGCCTTTCTCCTGTATTACTTCACGTTTGTCGGTGAGCGGCCTACGCCGATCTTTGCGTTTATCCAGCGCGTGGAACTCTCGACGCTGGATATGCGCTTCCGCTATCGGCCACTGGGGTTGACCCACCACGATCCGAACATCGTGGTCGTGGACATTGACCAGCACGCGCAGGAAGTTCTGGGCCGGTGGCCCTTTTCGCGCTCCTATTTCGCCAAATTGCTGGACATACTACACGACGACGGAGCCGCCGTTGCAGCCTTCGATATCACTTTCAGCAAGCCGGATCAGTCGGCCGCTCCCATTCGCATGCTGCTCGCCGAGTTGCAGGCTCGCAAAGAACTGGGCGAAAACATCGATCCTTCCCTGCTGTCGCAAGTGCAGCGCCTGGCGGCTGCTTCCGACGCGGACAAGCAATTTGCCGAGGCCATTCATCGGTTCGGGCCGGTAATTCTCGGCAACTATTTTCTTTTCACCGATGCCGATCTTCACGGCATGGAAGCCTCCAGTCTGGATGCCTATGCCAACCAGATCGCGTTTTTCGCCTATCCGCCGGCTCGCGCGCTGCACGAGGAGTCGCGCGACGCAGAGAAAGCGGCGATGCTTGACGCGTTTCGCAACGCAAGTCCGAGTCTGCTGCCGCAGGGCGCCGAAGCCAACCTCGACCGGCTCAGTTCCGCACTGGAGGGAGATTCGTCCTGGACAGGTTTTTTCAATGTGCCGCCGGATGACGACGGCATCGTGCGCAAGACGACGCTGGTGCTCCCGTATGGGCGATCCAAGGATCCCAAGGACTGGGACATTTATCCTTCGCTGGACCTGATGGCGGCGCGCGCGTTTTTGGGTCCGAAGGCGCAGGACATGGATGTGTTGTATGGGCCGCAAGGCATCGTGGAGATTCGCTTCGGCAGCGTGTTGCGCCTGCATCCCGATGGTCACGGCCAACTGCGCATCAACTACCAGGGTCCGGCCAGCACATTCCAGCCCTATTCCATCGCGGACGTGTTGCAGAAAAAAATTCCGGCGGAAGCCTTTCGCGGAAAGATCGTCTTGATCGGCGCGACCGCCACGGGCATTGGCGATCTGCGCGGCACGCCATATGGCGGCACGGATTTTCCGGGAGTCGAGATCCATGCCAATGTGATTGACAACATTTTGAACCAGCGATTCCTGAAGTATGGGGTGCGGCAAGCGCTGGCGGACGCGGCGATGATTTTCTTTCTAGGGATCCCGCTAGGCATTTGGATGGCGCTGGTCGCGCCGCGGTGGATGTGGTTTGGAGCGGCATTGCTGGCGCCGCTCGTGGCAGTGGATTATGCAGCGTTTAAGCATGGCTGGTGGCTGAACTTCACGATTCCCGCGCTGACGCTCACTCTGAACGTCGTGACGGTCTCGCTGTACCGCGCGCTGGTGGAGGAAAAAGAAAAGCGCAAAGTCCGCGCCGAATTCGCACAAACCATGAGCCCCGAAGTCATCCGCCGTCTGCTCGTAGATCCAAGCCTGGTGGACCCCAAGAAAACCGACATCACCATCATGTTCAGCGATATTCGCGGCTTCACGACCATTTCCGAAAAGCTGGACGCCCAGGAGCTCGCGCTCTTTCTCAACAAATATCTGACGGATATGACGCGCATCGTTTTCAAGAATAATGGAACGCTCGACAAGTTCATCGGCGACGCGGTGATGGTCTTTTGGGGCGCTCCGTATGAAGAGCCAGGCCACGCGACGAAAGCCTGCAACGGCGCCCTCGACATGATCGCGCGGGTCCGCGAACTTCAAAAACAATGGGAAGTGGAAGGCAAGCCGAAGCTGGAAATCGGGATTGGTCTCAATACCGGAGTGGCTAGCGTCGGGAGGATGGGATCGGCACAGCGCCGCAACTATACCGCGCTGGGCGATGCGGTGAATCTTTCCTCGCGCCTCGAAGGTCTGAACAAGGACTACGGCACGCACATTATCGTGAGTGAATCCACGTACGAGGCGGCGAAGAACGACGGCTTCGTCTTTCGCGAGCTGGATTTGATACGCGTCAAAGGGAAGCTTGCGCCAGTAACGATTTATCAGCTGATGGGACGCGACACCGAACTGGCGGAAAACGGCTCGGGCCAGGAATTGGCACAGCGAGTTGAGGCGTTCGCGCGGGCGCGGGAGTTCTATCGCAAACGGAAATGGGAAGCGGCGCGCGAAGCATTTCGAGAAGTTCTCACAAGGTGGCCGGACGACGGTCCGGCGCGCGCGTATCTCGAACGCTGCCAGGAATACGCCGAGGAGCAGCCACCTGCGGATTGGGACGGCGTATTTGTAATGACGCACAAGTAGCATTCAGCGGGCGCGAATATTGCCGACTACTTCCTGCAAAACATTTCCTGGCAAATCGCGGCCGAGCGCGCGCGCCCAGGGATAGATCCCGTCAAGGAAAATCGTCCGGCTGTCGGCAAGCACACTATGCTCGATACGGGAGCGATCGAATCGCGATATCATCGTGGACTACCAGCATACTTCAGCCGTAACATGTTGAGCTGAAAGGGTTTGCTTGGGCGTCAGGCGCGTCTAAACTGCGTGTGGGTGCGGCGTCGTTGTTGAGCCGAACGGCCTGTAGCAGGACAAATTGGACTCTGAGAAACGGCTCAAAGAAGTCTAAAGTGATGTGCGCGACGGGCGAGCGGAGGGAATGCCGGGCCGTACCCAAAAAGAGGCTTGCGGCAATCTAATAGGAAAGCATTTCGGGGCGAGTCTGCTGCTCTGATTCAGGCGGGCGCGTGAACCCCGCGCGAGGTGTTCGTAAAAGTTTATGTGGATTGTCCGATTAGCGCTGGCGAGGCCATATACGTTTGTGGTGCTCGCGCTCGTCATCATTTTGCTGACGCCCGTTGTTTTGATGCGGACGCCGACCGACGTGTTCCCGGACATCAACATTCCGGTCATCAGCCTGGTCTGGAAGTACGAGGGCCTCGAGCCGCAGGAGATGGAACAACGCATCACGTCGAGTTCAGAACGCGCCGTCACCACGCTGGTGAATGATGTCGAGCACATCGAATCGGAAACGATTTACGGCACGTCGATCGTAAAGATTTACTTCCAGCCAAAATCAAACGTACAGACAGCCCTAGCGCAAACGACGGCCACGGTTCAAACCATTCTGAAAAATCTTCCGCCCGGAACTACCGCGCCGCTCGTTTCCATTTTTTCCGCGTCCACGGTGCCGGTGATCCAGATTGGGTTGACAAGCGACACGCTTAGCGAACAGCAGTTGTATGACTACGGAAACAACTTCATTCGCACGCAGCTAGCTACAGTTCAAGGTGCCGCACTGCCGTTCCCGTACGGTGGAAAGCAGCGCGAAATCACGGTGGACATCAATTCGGCGTCGCTGCAGTCAAAGGGGCTTTCGGCCGTGGACATCGTCAACGCCATCAGCGCGCAAAATCTGATATTGCCCGCGGGCACGATCAAACTGGGATCCCTCGAATACACGGTTGAAATGAATGGGAGTCCGTTGACAGTCGAGGGTCTGAACGATCTGCCGATTAAGACTGTCAACGGCGCGACGATTTACATGCGTGATGTCGCGCATATCCGCGACGGGTTCAGCCCGCAAACGAACGTCGTGCGCGCCAATGGGCAACGGGGCGTGCTCATGAGCACGTACAAAACCGGCAGCGCATCCACCCTGGACATCGTCGATCGCGTGAAGCAGGTGCTCAAGGACTACGCGTCTTCGCTGCCCGAAGATTTGCATGTATCCACGTTCTTCGACCAGTCGCTTTTCGTGCGCGCCTCCATCCAAGGAGTACTGCGGGAAGCGCTTATCGCGGCGTGCCTGACGGCGGTGATGATTCTGCTCTTCCTCGGCAATTGGAAGAGCACGCTGATCATTGCGATCTCCATCCCGCTCTCAATTTTGGTGAGCATCCTGCTGCTCAGTGCGCTGGGTGAGACCATCAACATCATGACTCTCGGCGGACTCGCGCTCGCTGTCGGAATTTTGGTGGATGACGCGACGGTCGAAATCGAGAACATCAACCGCAACCTGGCGATGGGCAAGGAGACGGTGCAGGCGATCCTCGACGGCGCGCAGCAGATTGCCGTGCCGGCATTCGTTTCTACGCTGTGCATTTGCATCGTGTTTATCCCGATGTTTTTTCTGTCCGGGGTAGCGAAATACTTGTTCGTTCCTCTGGCCGAAGCAGTTATTTTCGCGATGCTGGCGTCCTACGGGTGGTCGCGAACCATCGTCCCGACGCTGGCTATGTATTTGCTCAGCAGCGAGGACGAGTATCACGCCGAAGAGCACGCCGGCGAGAAGCAAGGGCTCTTCCGAGCGTATCAGCAGGCGTTCGAACGCAACTTCGAGCGATTCCGCAACGCCTATCGAAACGGCCTCGGCGCGGCGCTCGACAGCCCGAAAGTATTTTCTGCGTGCTTCCTCGGCTTCTGCGTGCTCTCCGTCGGCCTGGTGTTCGTGATCGGGAGGGACTTCTTTCCGAAAGTGGACGCCGGCCAGATTCGCATGCACTTTCGCGCACGCACGGGACTGCGCATCGAAGAAACCGCCCGCCTGGCCGATGAGGTGGACGGCGTCATTCGCGAAACTATTCCTCCAAATGAGCTGCAAACCATTCTTGACAACATCGGCGTACCCTACAGCGGCATCAATCTGAGTTACAGCAATTCGGGAACGTTCGGCACATCCGATGCCGAAATCATGGTGCAGCTGAAAGAAGAGCGCGGTAAGTCCACCAGCGCGTATATCAACGACCTGCGCGAGAAGCTGCCGCAGCGGTTCCCGGGCGTGCAGTTTTTCTTTCAGCCCGCGGATATCGTCACGCAAATTCTAAATTTTGGCACGCCCGCGCCGATTGACGTCGCCGTGACGGGCATGAACCAGCGCGGTGACTATGCCGTCGCGGAAAAGCTGGCTAATGAAGTGCGGCGAATTCCAGGGGCCGTCGACGTGCACGTGCAGCAGGCGTTCGACGAACCCACGTTACACCTGGACGTTGACCGATCGCGCGCCCAATACGTCGGTTTGCAGGCCAAAGACGTCGCGCAAAATCTCCTGGTTTCTCTCAGCTCCAGCTTTCAGACGACCCCCGCTTTCTGGCTCGACCCGAAGAACGGGGTCAGCTACAACGTAGCGGTGCAATCGCCGCAATACCGCGTGGACTCGTATCAAGCCCTGGAGAATACTCCGGTGACCGGGTCGACGCCGAACGCTTCGCCACAAATCCTGGGTAATCTCGTAAATATTTCAACCACGGCGCGGCAGGCGGAGATTTCCCACTACAACGTGCAGCCCATGATCAACGTGTACGCCGCCGTGGACGGCCGCGATCTCGGCGGGGTCTCCGACGAGGTCGTCAAACGCGTCAACGCGATAAAAAGCGAACTGCCACGTGGCAGCCACATCGAAATGCGCGGCCAGGTGGAAACGATGCGCACTTCGTTCCGCGGCTTGGCGATTGGTTTGGTCGGCGCCATCGTGTTGGCCTACTTGCTGATCGTAGTGAATTTCCAATCCTGGCTGGATCCATTCATCATCATCACCGCGTTGCCGGGCGCACTCGCAGGAATCTGCTGGATTCTGCTGTTAACGCACACCACGTTGAGCGTGCCCTCGCTCACCGGAGCCATCATGTGCATGGGGGTGGCGACGGCGAACAGCATTCTGATGGTGTCCTTCGCGCGCGAACAGATGAGCGAGGGAAAGTCGGCGCGCGAAGCGGCACTCCAGGCGGGTTTCGTGCGCATTCGTCCGGTCATCATGACCGCGCTCGCGATGATCATCGGCATGGTACCTATGGCCATCGGTCTCGGAGAGGGTGGCGAGCAGAACGCTCCGCTGGGCCGCGCCGTGATTGGCGGACTGATTTTTGCGACTTTTGCGACGCTGTTTTTTGTGCCCTGCGTGTTTTCCATGATTCATGGACGACGCGAGCGCAAACGGCTTGGCGGAACTGCACCTTCCCTGGCCGAGGCCTGAGAGAAGAAGCTCTTTCGGCCGGCGACACGGTAAGCGACAATGGAGGAAGGCGACACTTCGATGCAATCTGAGCAACAGGAGCAGCAATCCGCGAAAAGCGGCTCGCTGTTTAAGTTTTTAATCTTCGGGGTGATCCTTCTCGTCATCCTCGGTGCATTCACTCTCGTGCAGCGCCGGTCGCAATACCAGGCGCTGGCGGAAGAGACCCAGGCACGGGCGATACCCACGGTCGCCGTAATTCATCCCTTCGCGGAAGCGCCGCAAGAAGACCTCGTGCTTCCCGGCACAATGCAGGCATACGTTGAATCGCCTATCTACGCGAGAACGAACGGTTATCTGAAGAAGTGGTATCACGACATTGGCAGCCGGGTCCCGAAGGGCGAACTCCTCGCTGAGATTGACACTCCGGAAGTCGACCAGCAGCTTTCGCAGTCGCGCGCCGACCTCAATACGGCGCAGGCTAACGCCAACCTGTCAAAAATCACCGCGGCTCGATACCAGGATCTTATCAAAACGGACGGCGTGTCCAAGCAGGAAGTGGACAACGCCGTGGGCGACCTGGAAGCGAAAAACGCGACGGTGAACTCCGCGGAAGCCAATGTTCGGCGGCTGGAAGAACTGGAATCCTTCAAGCACGTGTACGCACCGTTCAGCGGCGTCATTACCAAACGCAACGTGGACATCGGAACACTGATCAACGCCGGAAATGGCGGCGCGCAGCAGGAACTCTTTACGCTGGCGCAGACCGATCCAATCCGTGTGTACCTGAGCGTGCCGGAGATGTACGCTCCGTCGATACGCGCGGGTCTCGGCGCGCACCTCGAGTTGACGCAATATCCCGGCCAGACTTTTCAGGGCAACGTTGTTCGCACAGCGGAATCAATTGATCTGAATACGCGAACCTTGCTCACGGAAGTCGACGTGCCCAACCGCAATGCACAGCTTTTCCCTGGGGGTTACGCGCAGGTACATTTGGAAGTAAAAGTCGGGGTCTCGCGCGTCCGCGTACCGGTAAACGCTTTGCTGTTCCGATCCGAGGGACTCCGAGCCGTGGTCGTCGATGCCAACCACCGGGTCCACCTGCGGCCCCTGGTGATCGGCCGCGACTACGGAACTTCGCTGGAAGTATTGCAGGGACTGGAAGCCAGCGACTGGATTGTACTCAATCCGCCGGACTCCATAGACGAAGGGCAGGAGGCGCACGTCAAAGAAGCGCCGACACCCGCCGAAACCGGGGGATCCGCCGAGAAGTCCTCGCCATCGCAACCATCGCGCGGTTCGAACAGCGCCCCTGCATCCGGAGCCAAGTAGGGATGTCGAGGTCGCAGTGCTTCCAGTTTTTCCTCGCTGCAGCCGGCGCAGTAGCTCTCACTGCGGGCTGTACCGTTGGTCCGAATTACCAGCGTGCTACCGCGCCGATCCCCGCGAAGTGGGATGTAACCGAACCGTGGCGCGAGAGTGCCCCAAAAGATGGCATTCCGAAAGGCGAATGGTGGTCCGTATTTCGCGATGATGATTTGAGCGCGCTGGAGAAAGACGCGCTCAGCGCCAACCAGACGCTCCAGGCCGCGACCGCGAACTATAACCAGTCAAGGGCAGTCACGGCGCTGCAAGTGGCCACGATTTTTCCGGTCGCGACCGTGGGAGCGAACGCCGAGCGGCAACGAATTTCCGGCAACCGCCCCTCGAACGGAGCGCCCCCTCCTCTGCGGCCCATCACGCAAAACTCGTTCTCCCTGCCGTTTGCGGTCAGCTACGAAGCGGATTTATTTGGACAGCGCCGCAGAACGATCGAAGCAGCGGAGGCTTCTTATCAGGCCAGTGCGGCAAATCTCGAAAACGCCCGGCTCGTGATTACCGCGGAACTCGCCGGCGACTACTTCACGCTCCGCCAGGTGGACAGCGAACTGGGCATACTGAACCGCACGGTCGAAACTTTGCAGCGGGGCCTCGACCTCGTTAACTCCCGCCACCAGGGCGGCCTGGCGTCCGGATTGGACGTCGCGCAGGAAGAGACCTTGCTGCAAACCACGCGTACGCAAGCCACCCTGCTGCTGCAACAAAGAAAGCAATCCGAGGATGCCATTGCTGTTCTCGTGGGCAGGCCGGCCCCGGACTTCCACATTTCCTATCAGGAGCTCGGCGCGGAACCGCCTCCGATCGATCTGGGACTTCCATCGGACTTGCTTGAACGCCGGCCGGACATCGCGCAAGCTGAACGCCAGATGGCCGCGGCTAATGCGCAAATCGGCGTGGCGAAAGCGGCGTACTACCCGTCGCTCAGTCTCTTCGGTAACGGCGGCTGGCAAGCTGCGGACGTACTCAAGCTCGCGAATGTGGCGAGTACATTTTGGGCGCTTGGCGCGAACGTGGCGGAATCTGTTTTCACGGGCGGCGCAAGACGGGCCCAGGTGGAATTCGCGAAAGCCGGTTACGATGAGAACGTGGCGAACTATCGTCAATCCGTGCTGGGCGCCTTTCAGGAAGTTCAGGACGACGTTTACGGATTGACGGTACTGCAACAAGCGCGCGCCACGCAGCAACTCGCCGTTGATGCTGCTCGCCGGACGCTGGATATTTCACAGGATCGCTACAAAGGCGGCCTCGTCAGCTATCTCGACGTGGTCACCGCGCAGCAAAACCTGCTCAACAACGAACAAGAAGCTGCGGTAATTCAGGGGCAGCGCTTGGTGACGAGCGTTCTCCTTGTGAAGGCGCTCGGCGGCGGATGGGATGCATCCAGCCTCGCTGCCGTTCAGGTCAAGCCCAAAGCTAAAGATATCGTCGCGCCGTAGGTGCGCGGATCGGTCCGCGCGACACACATTCTCAGCGATTCCGCTTTATCAAGGAAGCGCTGACCCCGCGCGGGCCGGCTTTTCCGCATTCGACCGGTCCAATTCACTTTTCTTCTCAGGATCCGTCGCGGTGCAAAGGGTCCGCGAGTCTTGCAGTTCGGGGTACTCGCTGCATAGCTGGTGCAAAATGTCCGGGAGTCTATCCGTCGCCACCGTCTGCCCGGCCTTATTGACATCGCCAATAAAGTCGGTCATGACGGCATTGAAGTGTTGGCCGGTCGGCGTGGCATAAAACTGCGTCATGGCGCGCACGTCTTCATCGGAAAAGTACTTCGCGTAGATGGTTACGACGCGATCCGTAAAATCGTCCGATTGCATCAGTGCGAGGAGCTTGGCGATGTAGGCGTCGAGGATTTTTTCGCGGTTCGGCGTCTCGGGAAGCGTCGATCGAAGCAAGGGCCGCATGGGCTCGAACATGCGCTGCCCGCCTTCGGCGGTGCGATCTTTGAAGTGCGTTATTTCGAGCAGGTGAAGAACATCGGCTTTGAGCTGGGGATCGACCTTATCTGGCGGCGCCGAGCCGGCGGAATCTTGATTGAGCGCATAGATAACGTCGATCGTCGTGTCCACCTCGACCGGTTCGCCGTTGAGCAACACCGGTTCATACTGCCATTTCCTCACGGCGTCGAGCGCCGATTGTACGAGCAAGGGATGCCCGGAGATGACTTCCAACTGCTTAATTAAGCCATCCTTCCCAATAATCGCGTGCAGTCTCACGGTACCTTGAATGCGCGTTTGGCGGGCTAGCGGAGGGTAGACGGGCGGTACTCTTTGCAGGATCTTCGCGGTCATGACGTTGCCGCCGATCCGGATTCGCGTACCGGGCTTCGGAGTGGCTTCACTCTGCGCCGCGCTGGTGTCCTGCGGCGTGGGAGAGGCGAATAGGAGAGCGGGTACGAACAAAAAAAGCGCTGCCAATTTTGCCTTCATCATGAGCCTCCTGCCCGCGTCTTAATTCTAACGAAACTGTTTTCCCTGCCGAATTCGCTGCTCACCAATTCAGTGAAAAGCGCGATGCCACGAGACCACATTCGGCACCGCGCCGCGCTGGCGCAGCCCTTTCACAACATACGCACGGGGAGGAGGATTGGTCAACGCCAGGCCTGGTGCGGAATCGTGAGCGCGTCAGACTTTCGTCGAGATCGTTCGCTTTATGCGCAGGATTTGCGCTTCGTCGCGCCTGTAGAACGTCCATTGTTTGATGCGCTTCGCGCGGACCAAGCCGGCCTGCTGCAGGATTTTCAAGTGCTCGCTCGCGGTAGGTTGACTGACGCGCATTTTCCTGGCGATGAACACGCCGCAGACGCCGTCGCGCACTAAATCTCCGTAAACCTGGGGCGGAAAATGTTTGCGCGGGTTTTTCAGCCAATCGAGAATCTGCATGCGTCTGGCGCTCGCCAAGGCTTGCAGAGCACGTTCTAAATTCATATAGACAATTAGCCAACTCCCTAAGTATAATAGCACGGAAATGACCACGACACACAGCCACATCATCGATCGAGAACGAATTCTCGCGACAGAAAAGATCATTCGCCCGCGCGTGCGGCGCACGCCGGTTGTGGAATCAAGCGGCGGCGAATTCGGCCTGGCACCGTTTTCCATCGTCTTCAAGCTGGAACTTCTCCAGCATTCCGGATCGTTTAAGGCGCGTGGCGCTTTTGCAAATCTGCTGCTTCGAAATATACCAAAGGCGGGCGTGGTGGCCGCTTCCGGCGGCAACCACGGAGCGGCCGTCGCTTTTGCGGCGCAAAAGCTGAGCATTCCTGCGAAGATTTTTGTGCCGACCGTGGCTTCGCCGGAAAAAATCGAACGGATTCGCAATTGCGGCGCGGATCTCGTCATCACCGGCGATCGCTACGCGGATTCCCTAGCGGCAAGCGAAGCATGGGTGGCACAATCCGGCGCGCTCCCCATCCATGCTTATGATCAGCCGGAAACTTTGCTTGGTCAGGGTTCCGTCGGTATCGAACTCGAAGAACAATCGCCCGAAATAGATACGCTCCTCGTTGCCGTTGGCGGCGGCGGGCTGATCGGAGGAGTCGCAGCTTGGTATGAGGGTCGCGTGAAAATCGTGGCAGTCGAGCCGGAAGCCGCGCCAACCCTTCATCTCGCGTTGCAAGCCGGCCGCCCCGTAGACAGTCCGGCAGGCGGGATCGCCGCCGATTCCCTCGCGCCGCGTCGCGTCGGTGAGCTGATGTTTCCCATTGCGCAAAAATTTGTAAGCGGCACCGTGCTCGTCACCGACGATTCGATTCGAGACGCGCAACGCGCGCTCTGGAGCACCCTGCGCATTGTTGCCGAACCCGGCGGGGCGGCCGCGTTTGCGGCGCTGCTTTCCGGCCGCTATTCTCCGGCTCCCAGTGAGCGCGTGGGCGTTCTTGTCTGCGGAGGAAACACTTCGGCGGTGAATTTCGGGCAACCCGCCTCTTCGAAAGTGAGCGGCGCTGCCTCGTAGTTATCTGCAACCGGCGAAAAAAATCAGTTTAATGATGATCGCATGTCGCCCTACGAAAAATTGCGTGAACTCAGTATTAATCTCCCGGCAACGACGCCTCCCGCCGCGGCGTTCGTGCCGGTTGTCCGTACAGGTAACTTGCTTTTCGTTTCGGGACACATTGCGCGGACGGACGGCAAGCCGTGGACCGGGAAACTTGGCGCCGACCTCGACACGAGCCAGGGAAAAGAAGCCGCGCGTGGCATCGCCATCGAACTGCTCGCGACTCTGCACGCGGCGACCGGCGATTTGAACAAGATAAGCCGGATCGTGAAGTTGCTCGTGCTTGTGAACAGCACGCCGCAATTCACCGAGCAACATCTCGTAGCCAACGGCGCTTCTGAGCTTTTTGTCCAGGTGTTTGGAGACCGCGGGACTCACGCCAGGAGCGCCATCGGCATCGCGCAGATCCCGCTCGGGTCGTGCGTCGAAATTGAGCTTATCGCCGAAGTGACCACCTAGCTAGAAACTCGCTGCGCGACGCCACTTCGCGCACGGCGCCAGAATCCACAACGCGCGTCGGCTGCAAACCTAACCCTTTTAGAATGAGCACATACGAGGGGTACCGCAAGTGTTGATTCTAAAGGACTTGCGGCATCGCTAAGTCCTTTAAATGCAACACTTACAAAATTCGCCCGGGGCCTTTTCTTCCTTCGCACCCAGATTCGCCGATACTAGCTCTCGAAACTCCACCGCCCGCCAACCATGGTTCGCTCGATCGGAATCGTCACAATAGTAGACGGATTTTCGTGGAATGGATTGCGCCCGAGCACTACGAGGTCGGCCAGTTTTCCGGCCTCGATGGAGCCCTTGATGTTCTCCTCGTACGAGGCGTAGGCACCATTCAGCGTCCCCACACGAATGGCCTCTTCGAGGGTGATTTTCTGCTTCGGACCCCAGACATTTCCTTTCATATCCGTTCGCGTCACTTCAGATTGCAGCGCCATCATCGGCTCAAACGGTCCCGGCGGGTAATCCGAGGCTTGCGTCGGGCGAATTCCCGCGTCGATGAAGCTGCGCAACGCGAACATGTGGTTCAGGCGCTCCGCGCCGTAATACTTCATTTTTTCGCCGTGATAATAGACGTACGTCGAAAACGGCGTGGGAATCGCGCCGAGCGTTTTGATCCGCGCAATCAAATCATCGTTGACGACCGTGCAGTGTTCCAGGCGGAAGCGCGGATCGCGCCGCGGCGCCTCGCGTTGCAGCCGCTCGTACACGCGAAGAGTAGTGTCAATGCCCACGTCGCCGTTCGCGTGCGTGCCAATCTGCCAGCCTGCGAGATGCGCTTTGCGCCCATTCGCGTACAACTCGTCTTCCGTCATCACCAGAATGCCGTAATCGTTGGGGCGGCCTTCGTACGGCATGGACAGGCGCGCGGTACGCTCCGAAATTGACCCGTCGCACACCAACTTGATCGCGCCCACGCGCACCCACTTGTCGCCCAATCCAGTGCGAACGCCAGCCTCGATCATCGCGTCGAGGAAGTGGTAGTTAATGAAGCAGTATGCGCGATAGAGCAACTCGCCCGCCTCGTGCGCGTCCTGATACGCGCGCAAGTCAGTCGGTGTCCCCTGCGCCTCCGTTGCGGACGTGATTCCCGTCTTCGCAAGCATTTTCGAAATGAGCTTCACGCCTTCGCGGCAGTCATCGCGCGTGAACTTCATTGGAATCACTTTGTTGAAGAATTCGTTCGCGCTTTCCGCTACGCGACCGCTGAGCATTCCGGTCGCTGGATCGTGGCTGATTTGCCCGCCGGGCGGATCGGGCGTCTTTTCGTCGATCCCGGCTTTGCGAAATGCGAGCGAATTGGCATACGCCGTGTGCCCGCCGCGATGCTGAATGTGAACGGGGCGGTCGGGAACAGCCGCATCGAGGTCGGCAATCGTCAGCGCGCGGCCTTCTTCCGTTTTCGTGTCGTCGTACTTGAATCCGAGGACCCAGTCGCCCGCGGGCGTTTTCGTTGCGCGTTCGCGTAGTGCCGTGACGATCGCCTGAATTGACCGCAGATCGCAATCTACCATTCGCAAATGCAGCCGGCCCGCATCGGAAGGATGCGAATGCGCATCGATGAATCCCGGCAGCACGGTTTTGCCGCCGAGATCGATTTTTTTCACCGCCGGCCCGGCGAGATTCATCACTTCGCTGTTGGTTCCGACAGCTAAAAATCGGCTCCGAGCGATGGCCACCGCTTCCGCGCGTGGCGCGCTGGCATTCACCGTCCAAAAGTTGCCGTTGTGCAGAATCAGCTCGGGTTTTTCCTCGTCGAGCGGAAACATCGAGAACGCGGCCATTGAACCAAGGAATTCACGGCGTGTCGGAGCTTGTGTCATCGGAGACCTTCTCCTGCGAATCGTGCCGGGCATCCTACTTCGCGTACCGGGAGGCGTCAACGAAATCGGGTACCGAGCCGGCGCGGCAATCGTGGAAACAATTTGACAAGTTCAGCGTCTAAGGCTATAGGAAGATGTTCTAGGCTACAGCGGTAGAGGTTCTAGGCATTATAATGAACGACGACAAAAACGAATTCCTCAAAGGCACGATGGACATGCTGATCCTGAAGGTAGTAGCCCTCGGCCCGATTCATGGCTACGCCATCTCGCAGCGCATCCAGCAGATTTCGAAGGACTTTTTCCAGGTGCAGCAAGGCTCGCTGTACCCGGCGCTACATCGCCTGGAAGACCGCGGTTGGCTGCGGGCGGACTGGCGCGAATCGGAAACGGGCCGCGAGGCCAAGTTCTACACGCTGACCAAGAAAGGGCGCCGGCAGCTCGAATCCGAGGTCGCCTACTGGGCGCGCCTTTCCGATGCGGTGGCGCTTATACTGCGCACTGCTGAATAGGAGCCCGCGCGATGCACTGGCTAGCTCGCTTCATCAAGAAGACTAAATCTGAGCAGCAGCTCGACGCGGAGCTGCGCTTCCATCTCGAAAAGCAAATCACCGATTACATCGCCTCGGGGCTTTCACGAGAAGAAGCGCGACGCCGCGCGAATCTTAATTTCGGCGCACTCGAATCCGTGAAAGAACAATCGCGCGAAATTCGCCGTGCCAGCTTCATCGAAACCATTTATCAGGACGTTCGTTATGGGCTGCGCGTGCTCCGCAAGAATCCTGGTTTTACTGCCGCCGCGGCCATCACATTGGCGCTGGGCATTGGCGCGAACACGGCCATCTTCAGCATCGTCAACACCATCATTTTTCGTCCGCTGCCTTACAAAAACTCCTCGCGCATGATCAACCTCACCACGCACTCCGCGCTCTTCCCCGCATTCAATCTCGGCCTGTCGTGGCTCAGTCTCCAGAAAATCCGCGCACAGGTTCCCGCGATCGAGCAAGTTTCGGGCTACATCTCCTCGGAAAAAACGCTCACGGGAGACGGCGCCCCTACGATTCTTTCCACACTATCCATCAGCGACGGTTTTTTCGACGAACTCGGAGCAACGTCGCAACTTGGCCGCCTGTTCACGCAGGATGACTTCAAGCCGGGCCAGGACCACGTGGTGGTGATCACCGATGCACTATGGCGCACGAGGTTCGGCGCCGACCCGCACGTTCTGGGAAAGACGCTGATTCTCGACAAAGCACCCTACCGGGTGGTGGGTGTCACATCGCCGAAATTCTCGTTTTTCACTCAGGAACAGGCGTGGCTCCCGCTGGCGCCTCTCACCGCAGAACAACAAAACCCGACATTCTTCATGCTGCAGTCCATCGCCACACTGAAGGGCGGGGAGAAGATCGAGCACGCGACGGCACAACTTGATGCCGTAACCGCGCAGATGACGAAGGACTATCCCGAACTCTCCAAGGGCTTTAGCATCTCCGCCAAGCCGCTGCTCTCCCGGCATGTCAGCCAGGCTCGCGATGCGTTTCTGATGCTGCTCGCGGCGGCGACGTTCGTGCTTTTGATCGCCTGCGCAAATCTCGCGAGCCTTCTGCTTGCTCGCGGTTCCGGCCGGCAGCGGGAAATGGCGCTTCGCGCGGCGCTGGGAGCTTCTCCGGGCCGGCTGCTGCGGCAAGGCCTGGTTGAGAGCTGCTTGCTCGCACTGATCGGCGGCGCGCTCGGCATAATTCTCGCCGCAGAAGGGATCGACCTTTTCCGAAGCATTGCGCCTCCGGATACTCCGCGCCTGAACGAAATCTCGATCGATTCCACGCTGTTGTGGTTTTCATTGCTGACGTCGCTCGCGTCCGGCGTGCTTTTCGGAATCGTTCCGGCGCGCCGCGCCGCGCACATGGACCCCAACGAAGCGCTCAAGGAAGGGGCCGGCAGCACGCTCGGCACGGCGCGCTCCGCGCGCCAGTCCCGCATGGGAAGCGCTCTGGTTACGCTGGAAGTCGCCCTCGCGTTCGTGCTCGTCGTCGGCTCCGTCTTGATGACGCTCACGCTTTCGCGGCTGCTGCATCAGAGTCCTGGCTTTCGCACCGATCATTTGCTTTCCTTCGATCTTCCGCAGCCCCCACCTGGCAATCCCGACAACATCGAAGACATTTTGCAGCCCAGCCACATTCAGGAAATCATTAACAAGATCAGGCAGGTTCCTGGAGTCGCCGAAGTCACCATGTCTGACCACGGGGTGTTGTCCGGGATGATGATGATGCAAGCCGATTTGCTGGTGGATGGCGCGATTCCAACTTCCTCCAGTGAAACCCGCAATGCCAACGCCCGCTACATTTACCCGGATTACTTCCGCACGATGGGAATTCCGATCCTGCGCGGTCGCGAGTTTTCGGATCGGGATAAAAGAGGTGCGAAGTCAAAGCGGGTTGCCGTGGTGAACGCCTCCATGGCCCGCGAGTACTGGGGCACGCTGGACGTGGTCGGCAGACGGCTGAGCGCGTCCACGGACGACAAGGGCGCGCGATCCTGGAACGAAGTGATTGGAGTGGTCGCCGACGCGCGTGAAGTAAATCTTCGCGATGCTCCGTCACCTACCTATTTCTTCTCCATGCTGCAAGGCGGCACCGGCTCCGTGCACGTTCTCGTCCGCACGCAAACTGATCCGGACGCTCTGGCCAATTCGATCTCGCGCGAAATTTGGGCCGCCTACCCGGACCAGCCGGTTACGCACTTGACGACCATGTCGCGGACAATTTCCGAATCCGTTGGCAACGAGCGATTGCGCAGCGTTTTGCTGGTGGCGTTCGCAGGAATCGGTTTTGCGCTGGCGCTGGTCGGAGTCTACGGGGTGATTTCTTACTCCGTGGCGCGCCGCATTCAAGAAATAGGGATTCGCATGGCGCTGGGCGCTGCTCCGCGTGACGTTCTTCGCATGGTCATTGGCCAGGGACTCGTCCCGGTAGCACTGGGAGTTGCTATCGGCGCGACGGCAGCATTTGGCTTGACCCGCCTCGTTGCCAGCGAGCTTTATGGCGTAAAACCTTCGGATCCCGCCACGTTTATTGGCGCGACTCTTCTTGTGCTCGCCGTTTCGGTGCTGGCTTGCTGCATTCCCGCGCGCCGCGCCATGCGTGTGGATCCCATCGTTGCGCTTCGGTATGAGTAAACCGAACCAGCAGTAGGAGTTTGTATCATGCACTGGCTAACCCGCCTTGTTCGCAAAGAAAAATCAGAGCGCCAACTGGACGCCGAACTCCGGTTTCATCTTGAAAAGCAAATCTCCGATTACATGGCCTCGGGGCTTTCACCAGAAGAAGCCCGCCGTCGCGCCCATCTCCAATTCGGCGCGCTCGAATCCATCAAACAGCAGGCCCGCGAATCGCGCCGAGCCAACTGGCTGGACACGTTTCGTCAGGATGCGCTCTTCGGCTTGCGCATGCTGCGCAAGAATCCGGGCTTCACCTCCGTCGCGATTCTCACGCTGGCTCTGGGCATCGGCGCCACCAGCGCCGTTTTTTCCATTGTGAATTCCGTTCTTCTGCGTTCGCTCCCCTACCGCGATTCGTCGCGGCTAGTTTGGGTGACGGATGAAAATCCACGCGAACATATGAGCACGGTCATCGAACCGGATTTCTTCGCCTACCAGCGGCAGTTGCCCGGAATCTTCGAGTCCGTGGCCGCCTACGAGCCCGGTGCGACGTTTACGCTGACGGGAGCAGGAGATGCCGTCCGAGTTGACGGCGCCGGAGTCTCCTACAATTTCTTCGACACGCTTGGCGTGAAGCCGCGGCTAGGTCGTGCGTTTCTGCCGGAGGAGGATCGGAAAAACGCTGCGCATGTGGTGCTGTTGACAGATCTCTTCTGGCGCCAGCATTTCGCGGCGGATCCCGCGATTCTTGATCGCAGCATCGTTCTCGATGGCAACTCTTACCGCGTTGTAGGCGTGTTGCCTCCGCAATTCGAGTTTCTCGATAACGGCCGCGCCGACGTCATCACGCCGTCCGCGCTCGAGAATTTCGAAATTTCGCCGGACAAACCCATTCGGCTGGTGCAAGTGGTCGCTCGGCTGCGTCCGGGCATCACGCCGGTGGCGGCCGCGGCGAATGTGGATGCGGTGAATCAGCGGCAATGGGCGATGTATCCCCCGATGTTCGCCGATATGCTGAAGGGATCTCGCGTCATCGTGATGCCGCTGCACGAGCACCTTGTCGGGAAAGTACAGCCCGCCTTGCTCGTGTTGCTGGGCGCCGTCGCTTTCGTTTTACTGATCGCCTGCGCAAATATTGCGAATCTCCAACTCGCTCGCGCAGTCTCGCGCGAGCGCGAAATCGCCATCCGCGGCGCGCTCGGCGCAGGCCGTTGGCGTCTGCTCCGCCAGTTGCTCACGGAAAACGGGATCCTCGCTTTGGCGGGCGGGGCGTTTGGCCTTCTGGTGGCCGCATGGCTCGTGCAGATTCTACGCACGCACGGGCCGACCGGCGCGACGAGAATTCCTCACTTGGCTGGCGCGCAACTGAACCTGCCGGTCTTTGCATTTGCCCTGGTCACATCATTGGCGGCCGGAATGCTTTTCGGATTGGCTCCCGCGCTGGCATCCTTCCGCGTTTCCATCGTCGAAACTATCAAGGAAGGCGGCATGGCGAGTGGCGCAGGGCTGAAAATCCGGCGCTCGCACAACATATTCGCGATTGCCGAGCTGGCGCTGGCCCTCGTTTTATTCATCGGAGCCGGACTCCTGCTGCGGAGCTTCACGCAACTGGCTTCTGTTCGCCCGGGTTTCGATCCGCACGGCGTGGTGACCGCCCGTATTTCGTTGCCCGTTAATCTCTACCAGACGCAAGAGAAACAGTTAGCATTCTTCCGCGAACTTGAGACTCGACTGAGCGCAGTGCCGGGAGTGGACTCCGTCGGCCTCGCGAATACCTTGCCTTTGCAGGGATTCGACCTCGGGACAGTTTTACAGCGGAACGATCGACCGTTACTTCCCCTGGGCAGCGCTCCTACGATCCCTGCGGGCGTCGTTACGCCGGGATACTTTTTGACGCTGCGCATACCCGTTCTACGAGGCAGATTGCTCGATGCCCGCGACAACCGCGACGCGGCAAACACCCTGGATATAAACGAAGCTTTCGTGCGGCGCTACTTTCCGAATGAAGATGCCCTTGGACACCAGTTGCGCACCGGCCGAGGAGAACTCTGGACGATCGTGGGCGTTGTCGGGAATGCGAAGCAACGCGGACTCGCCGCGGAAATCGAGCCGCAAGTTTTTGTCCCCGTGGAAAAGTGGTGTCCTCCGGAACTGGCCTTTATGGTCCGCTCCAATGGCGATCCGGAAAGCTTGCTCCCATCAGCTCGAGCGGTCGTGGCCGGTCTCGACAAGAATCTTCCTCTTTTCAGCATCGAAACGGCGAACGACATTCTGAAGGGCGAAATCGCCTCGCAACGCTTCAATGCCGCTTTGCTAACCGCTTTCGCAGTCTTCGCGGTTCTCCTCGCAGCTATCGGTATCTACGGCGTCTTGGCCTACGCGGTACACCAGCGAATCCGTGAAGTCGGCATCCGCATCGCGCTCGGTGCGACACCGCCGAATGTTTTGTGGCTGATTCTCTCCCACGGGCTAGCACTCGCAGGACTGGGTTTGGCGGCCGGCATCGCTGGTTCGTTCGCGCTCACGCGGCTGATGGGAATCCTGCTCTACGGCGTTCGCCCGACGGATCCGCTCACGTTTATTGGCGCATCTCTGGCTCTCGCGTTTGTTTCGTTGGCTGCGTGTTACTTCCCCGCGCGGCGCGCCATGCGCGTGGATCCCATGATTGCGCTTCGCTATGAATGAGGCGTATTGAGTCTCGGAGTTCGCGTTGTGCACTGGCTAACGCGCATTTTTCCCAAAGAAATGTCAGAGCGGCAACTCGATGCAGAGCTCCGCTTTCATCTTGAGAAGCAAATGGCTCACTACATCGCCGCCGGCCTCTCATGCGAAGAAGCCCGCCGCCGCGCCAGGCGCGTCGAACTTATCCTCGCGATGCGTCACGAGTGAGTAGCGCTACGCGGCCGCGATGTGAGGTGGGAGCAGGCTACTCATACCTCAATGCCACCACCGGATCCACGCGCATGGCCCGCCACGCCGGAACGGCGCAAGCCGCCAACGCCACGCCGACGAGCACTACCGTTACGAGAGCAAACGTGGCCGGATCCGACGCCGTAACTCCGAACAACAAACTTTTCATCAGCCGCATCAATGCAAATGCCGCGCCTACTCCCAACACAACCCCTACCAGCGCCAACTGCAGCCCTTCACGAAGCACCATCCGCAGCACGCGCCCACGCTCCGCGCCGAGCGCCATGCGAACTCCAATCTCGCGCGTCCTCTGGCCCACCGCGTAGGCCATCACGCCATAGATTCCTACTGCCGCCAGCGACACCGCCAGCCCTGCGAATCCCGCCAGCGCACCCGCGTTGAACCGTTGCGTGGCCACTTCCTTGGCCAGCACGTCATCCATCGTCTGCACGCCGTACAGCGGCAGATTCTTGTCAAGGTCCGCCACTTCCTTGCGCAGCGCCGACACAAAGCTAATCGGATCGAGCGGCGTGCGTAGCACGACGGACATTTGGAAGCGCGGCCATTGCAGCGCGGAAGCGATGGCTTCCGGCTCCGTCTCGCTCGCCAATCCTTGCTGCTTCAGGTCGCCGACCACGCCAACAATCGTCCACATCTGCGGTCCACCTTGGCGGGGCCCAATGCCTGCCTCGAAGCGTTTCCCGATGGGATCGTCCGTCGGGAAATAACGCCGCACAAATGCCTGATTTACCACTACCGCATTTGGTGCGTCGGCGCCGTCCCGCTGATCGAGCAACCGTCCTTCCATCAACGGCACGTGCAGCGCCGAAAAGTATCCTGGCGTCACCGAATTCATGCGCGCCACCGGGACTTTCGTGAAATCCATTTCTGTGTCCGGCTGACCCTCGATGTGGATGCTGGACATCATCGGATTTCCGCGAAGCGGAATCGCGGAAGTCGCTCCCGCGGCGGTCACGCCCGGCAACGCTTGCAAATCCTCCACCAGTTGGCGGAAGAAACTCCTCTGCAAATCGACTGACTGATACTGATCCAGCGGCAACGCGATCTGTGCCGTCAGAACTCCATTGGCGTCGAATCCCGTGTGCACCGCCGTAAGGTTGCGAAAGCTTTTCACCAAGAGGCCCGCGCCGATGAACAAGATGATCGAAAGCGCGATTTCGGCGATCATCAGTACGCGTTGTGCGCGCCGCGCGCCGGTTCCCGTTCCACCCTGCTGGCCGCCTTGTTTGAGCGTACGCTCCAGCGACACGCGAAACGCGGACATCACCGGAGCTAGCCCAAACAGCACGCCCGTAAGCAGCGAAAGCACCAGCGTAAACACGAGCACAATCATGTTGAGCCGCGCGCTCTGCAAGTGCGGAACATTCGCCGGCGCAAAACGGTGAATCACGTCGATCACCCACGCCGCCAAAAGCAGCCCGGCCGCGCCGCCAACGATGGCCACTGTCGAACTCTCCGTCATCAAGAGTCGCGCCAGCCGCCAGCGTCCCGCGCCGAGCGCGCTACGCACAGCAATCTCTTTCTCGCGCCCCGCGGCACGCGCCAACTGCAAATTCGCAACGTTTGCGCAGGCAATGATGAGCACAAATCCCACGGCCCCGAGCAAAATCAGCAGCGCCGGCCGGACGTTCCCAACCTCGTGATCGTGCAAAAAGAATGCTTGCGCCTGAGCTTCTCCCAAACCGCGCAGCCTGCCCGGCAGATTCGCGAGCACGCGCTTGGTAATCGCGTTCAACTCGATGATGGCCGTTTCCAGGCGTGCTCCCGGTTTCAATCGGGCTACGACGCTGAGTGGTTGAATCATTACGCGAATTTGCCCGCCCGACGCTTGAATGCTGCTGTCTGCGAGCTGAAACGGGACCAGGACGTCCGCCGGATTGTTGTCGAGAAATTCGAAATCGCGGGGCAGCACCCCCACGATGGTGTATGGCGTGTCGTCTAGAGCGACAACTTCCCCGACAACACGTGCGTCTGCGCCGAACGCGCTTCTCCACAAACCATCGCTCAGCAGAACTGCCTTTTGTCCCGCGGGACGATCTTCTTCCGGTAAAAAATTTCGGCCTAATTGCGGTTTCACGCCGAGCACCTCGAGAAAGCTCGCGGTCACCAATCCGCCGCGCAACCGCTGCGGCGCTCCCGCTCCCGTCAAGGTGTATTCCGCCGCGAACGAATATCCGGAGATGCTTTCGAACACATGGTTCTGCGTCCGCCATCCCGCATATTCGTCGGCGAACACCAGGTTCTGCCGCTGCGTCGGCACATAATTCGTCACCCACACCAGCCGGCCGGCGGCGCGGTACGGCAAGGCGCGAAACAGCACGGCGTTGACGACGGAAAAAATCGCCGTGTTCGCGCCAATCCCCAGCGCCAGCGCAATCACCGCGACAGCGATGAAACTGGGATTCTTTGCAATCACCCGTACGGAGTACCGCAGGTCCTGGAGCCAGGTGCTCATAGTTACTCCTCAGCAGGATTTCCGTCCGCTCTTCGCGCGGTTAGACGCGGGGGCGGGGTTGACGTTATCCGCTCATACGGGACTAGAGTTCGCATGCTACGAGTCGCCTCTGGTCTCTCCGACGCGCATCCCCGGGCTATCCCGGGGGCCAGCGGAACTGGCGGCCTCCAAGCAAGTGCAAGTGCAAATGAAACACCGATTGGCCGGCGCCCGCGCCGTTATTGAATACCGTGCGATAGCCGCTCTGCAGGTTGCGTTCCTTCGCGATTTGCGCGGCGACGAGATGCAGTTTGCCGATCACACCCTGGTCGTCTTTGGTCGCTTCATCCAGCGATGCAAAATGTTTGCGCGGACAAAGCAGGATGTGCGTCGGTGCCTGCGGGCTGATGTCTTCGAACGCAAAAATCTCCGCATCTTCATACACTGTTTTCGATGGGATTTTCTTCTCCCCGATTTTGCAGAACAGGCAGTCTGCGCTCATCGATTTCCTCCGGCCGCTGTCGCGTCATCCAACCGCACGACAAATGGCGTGAATCCCTCGCGCTGGCGAAGCTGCTCCCCGAACTGCCGCGCCGCATCTTCGCCCGCAACTTTCCCGACGCGGACGCGGTAGAACGTCCCGTCCGGCGAATCATACTCCTGAACGAAAATCGGCGAATACGCGAGGTTCAGGCGGTCGCGCAACCGCTGCGCATTTCCCGGGTCGCGGAATGCTCCTACCTGCACGGTGAAAAACCCACCGGTTACATCCACGCCCGACGTCAGCACTTCCACGCGCACCGGCACGACTCCCGGCCCGACCGAATCAATCTCACGCGCCGCGGCGAGCGACAAATCAATGATGCGGTTTTCCACGAACGGCCCGCGATCCGTGATGCGCACCACCGCCGATTTTCCGTTATTCAAATTCGTGACGCGCACCATCGTGTCAAACGGTAGTGTGCGGTGCGCCGCCGTCATTTTATACATGTCGTAAATTTCGCCGTTCGAAGCGCGCCGCCCGTTAAACGGTACGCCATACCACGATGCGTTCCCTTCCTCGAGGTAGCCTTCCGGCGGAGGAGCCGGCTGCACCTTTGGACGTTTGGGCGAAGGCGCGGCCGGCGCGGGCGCCACAACGCCGGGTGCGCTCTTGTTCGGTTGAGATGTGTTGGGTAACGAGGTTTCCGGCGGCGACGTTGCAGGCGGTCCGCTCGAAGCTACGTGTCGCGCCGCGCATCCTGCCAATGCCATCGCGCACACCATACTCACCGCGCGGGAAATTACCGCTCCGCGGAATTCGTGTGCACGTGGCAGGCCTAATTCCAAAAACGCGGTACAGAAGGTTCGCAAGCGAGAAAACTTGCGTCGGATGCTTCGTTTGGGTTCCAGCGGAACTTCTCGGCGACTCCCACAGAATGGCGCCGAGCGACGGTTCACGAGCGGGCCCGTCTCACTCAGATTCTTTCTTCGACCCGCGCTGAGCGTTGCGCTGTTCGACCCACGCCGCCGCTTCGCTCAACTTCTCCGAAACTTCTCGCAGGAATTGCGCCGTGCGCTTTTCCGTCTCCGGCGTTACGTCGTCTTTCACGAACGTCTTCACGCGCTTCAGCTCTTCGTCCACGTGCTTGCCGAAGGTCTCGAAATTGTTGATGCGCTTCAACCGCGAAAACTCTTCATCGATCCGCTTTCCGAATTCTTCGAAGCTGCTCATGGTTGCGCTCGCGCCCTCTCGTCAATCGCGCATTTTTTGCCGGCGGCAGGGATTCACAGCAAAATCCGCGATTTCTGTATTATAGGAACGCACTGCGCGCGTCGCAAGGAGGAGAATTGCCCCTTTCCTACGAATGGCAGCGGCGTATCGAACGCTGGAAACAAGCGTTTCATGGGTTTTTCGGCGGCGGAGGAAATAATCAGCCGCGGCCGCAGATCTGTCCGGCATGTGGATCTCTTGTGGGCATCCACGCCACGAAATGCCACGAGTGCGGCACCAATCTCCGTTTTTCTGCGGCGGCCCTCGGCAAGAAATTCTCCGGAGTCTTCGGCGACAACGTAGCGCCCGTCACCACGATCCTTCTCATCGCCAACGTCCTCATGCTCGGCGTAAGCCTCATGGCAGCGACGGCTGCGGGTCACGGCGGAGGCATGAGCTTGTTGTGGGGACTCGTCGGACCTTCGCAGAACCGCCTTGGAGCGAGCCACCCGTACATGATTTTTGTCGAGAACGAATGGTGGCGCCTCGTCACCGCTATGTTTCTGCACAGCGGTTTGATTCATATCGGATTCAACATGATGGCCTTGATGCAGCTTGGCCCGTCGCTAGAAGAATTGTACGGTTCCGGCCGCTATTTGTTCCTCTACACGCTCGCCGGCGCGTTTGGCTTCCTGGTCAGCGCGTTCACCGTGCATCTTTCGCTCGGCGCGAGCGGCGCGATTCTTGGTTTGGTTGGTGCGATGTTGGCGGTTACTTCCAAGCGCGGCGGAGCGTACATGCGGGAATTACGCTCGCGGCTGATCAGCTCCGTCGTCATGTTGTTCGCCATCGGCTTTTTCCCCGGATTTGCAATAGACAACTGGGCACACGGCGGCGGCCTGCTCGTCGGCTATTTGCTCGGAAGAGTTTTCGTCGATCGCCAGCCGATGAACGCTTCCGAACGGCGCGACGCGGCGCTGCTGGGCGGACTGGCCGGCATCGTCATTATCGCCAGCTTTGCGCTGATGATTTTCCATTACCGCGATCCGCTGCCCGGACAACAATAGACACATGGAATCGCTCTACGCCTGCCGCGCTGATAACATCTGCGCTATTCTTTAAATGTCGCACGAGGCGCAACCTTTGGATCCTCATTCGATCGTCGTCGTTGGCCTGCATTCGCCGAAAGAGAAAGTCTGGGGCGAACTGCTCGATATCAACCCTTCTGGCGTGACGCTGCGCGGCATCGATCTCAATTCCTTCGATCATTTCATCCGCCAGATCAACGAGCCGGATGGCGACCGCATGGGCTTTCCCACGATTTTCTTTCCGATGAACCGCGTCGAGCGCATCTCTCTCGATGAACCGACTGGTTCTATCCCTTCGATGAACGAGCTTTTCGCCCGCAAGGTCGGACGCTCTCTCACCGACTATCTTGGCCAATTCGCGTAGAAAACCAGCGTTGCACAATCCGCGCCTTCGCCATCCCACATTGCAATTAGCTCAACCACACGCGCCACAAGTGCGTTATTCTCGTTGCCAATGAAAGGCCGTATTTGGACGGTTCCCAATCAAATCACGCTGTTGCGCCTCGGCTTCCTGCCGTTCTTTCTTATTTTGATTTCCTACGAAAGCTACAAATGGGCCCTGCTGGTCCTCGTGGTCGCGGGGTTTTCCGATGGCATTGACGGATTGCTCGCGCGCAGCCTCAATCAGCGCTCCTCGCTCGGCGCTTATCTCGATCCTATCGCCGACAAGCTTCTGCTCTCGTCGTCGTTCATCATTCTGGCGTTCAAAAAACAGATCGCCTGGTGGCTTACCATCATCGTGTTCAGCCGCGACATTCTGATTCTCATCGTCGCGGTCGTCATTCTTCTCATCTCCGGCTATCGGCCCTTTCCGCCGAGCATCTTTGGAAAACTCACTACGGCGTGCCAGATAATTCTGGTCTTCGCGGTCGTGCTTTCCGCGGCGTATCCGGAGCTGCACTTGGCTCTGCTGGTCCGCTTGTTCGTATATGCCGTAACCTTTTTCAGCGTCGTATCGGGATTTCACTATTCCTTCAGCACCGCGCGGCGGCTAAGCAATCCAACTCCTATGTAAGAACCGCAAGCATTCTTTTTTGGCGTGAACCCAAAGGATTTGCCGTAGCCGAGGCTTCAAATCGCGAGCTTTTTCGAATGCCGTTAGGAGCGGTTCGTTTTTTCCTATACCGGCATTGCTTTCGCCCCGCCCGGCGGAACGATTAATTTCGGCTCCGTTAGCGCCTGCACTTGCTCGAGCGTCGCATCCGGCGCCATTTCTCGAAGCACCAATCCTTCCAGCGTCACGTCAATAAACGCAAGTTCGGTAACGATGTGATCGACGACTTCGACGCCTGTCAGCGGCAGCGTGCATTTTTTCAAAATTTTTGGCTTGCCGTCCCGCGTCGCGTGTTCCATCGCGATGAACACGCGCTTCGCTCCCGCGACCAGGTCCATCGCGCCGCCCATTCCTTTCAGCATTTTTCCTGGAATCGCCCAGTTCGCCAGCGTGCCCTTCTCATCCACCTGTAGCGCGCCAAGCACCGTCAGATCTACGTGCCCTCCGCGAATCATTCCGAAGGATTCCGCGGATGAAAAGTACGCCGTTCCAGGCAATTCCGTAACGGTCTCCTTTCCTGCGTTGATCAGGTCGGGATCCACTTCCGCCTCGGTCGGGTATGGCCCGACGCCCAGCATTCCATTCTCCGATTGCAGAATTACGTCCATGCCTTTTGGCACGTAATTCGCCACCAGCGTCGGCATTCCGATCCCGAGATTCACGTAATATCCATCGCGCAGTTCCAGCGCGATCCGCCTTGCAACCCGTTCGCGTTTTTGGTCTTCGGTAAGCATTCTATTGCGCCAATTTCCCGAACAAGTCGAATGCGCCGGACAGCGTAAGTGCCAACGCTGCGAGCACCATCGGCGCGAAACCAATCGCTGCGGTTAGCAGAACGAGATTCACAGGCCGCCGATACCGTTCACTGAAATTCCCGACCTGTTTGGCAAGCGCAACGGTAACCAAAATGGCCACTCCGGCAACGATGAGCCACACATAATTGAGAAGGAGACGAAAAAGAAGCGAGCCGGATGAAATACTAATTCCAAGTCCGGCAAAGAACGTAGGGAAAATCGGAAAGATCTTGTATGCGGCCCAGCCGCCCAGAAGAAAGTAGCCGCAGCAAACCGCAGTAAACAACCACGAACTTTTTCTGGGCGCGAGTTCCGGCTCTCTTGGGGCTTCATCGTTCATCTTTACCACCTCAAATTCTACGGTCCAATCTGATTTCAGAATTTCCTGATCGTGCGCTTTTCGATGCGTTTTTCGTAGGTTCCTTTGAGAATCGCGTCCACAAAGATTCCCGGTGTGTGCACCTGATTAGCGTCCAGCTGCCCCGGCTCGACCAATTCCTCTACTTCCGCTATCACGTAATCCGCAGCCGTAGCCATCATCGGATTGAAATTTCGCGCCGTCTTGCGATAAATCAAATTTCCCCAGCGGTCGCCCTTCCACGCTTTCACGAACGCGAAGTCACCGCGCAGCGCTTTTTCGAGCACGTACTGCCGTCCATTGAACTCGCGCGTTTCTTTTCCGTCCGCCACCATCGTTCCGTAGCCCGTCGGCGTATAAAACGCCGGAATGCCCGCGCCACCCGCGCGAATTCGTTCCGCCAGCGTCCCTTGCGGATTCAGCTCCACTTGCATCTCGCCGCTCAGCACCAGCTTCTCGAACAGCTTGTTTTCGCCAACGTACGTCGAAATCATCTTCTTCACTTGGCGATTCTGCAGCAGCAGCCCGATCCCGAAGTCGTCCACGCCGGCGTTGTTGCTGACAATCGTCAGGTCCCTGGTACCTTTGCGCTGCACCGCGGCAATCAAATTCTCCGGTATCCCGCACAGGCCGAAGCCGCCCATCAGGATGGTCGCGCCGTCCGCGAGGTTCGCGATTGCGGCGTCAGCCGTTGCTACACGCTTATCCAAGCCGTCTCCTCTGTTTTAATCAGCCGCGCTTTTCGAGCCGCCGCGTTTTCTCAACCGCCTGGCCGCCCGCAGTGTACTTCAATCCCCGTCTGCAGCACCAAAGAACGCGGTCTGAAACACCTGCAGCAGGATGTCGCTACAAACTAGAGTTTTACAAGAGGTTTGGTTGTTCCATGGCCGTCGCCCGATCCGACGTTGCCCAGCGAGCTTAACGCCTTTATATGCAACACTTACGACGCAGCCTCGTAAGTGTTGATTCTACACAACTTAAACCAATCGCTAAATCCTTTAGATGCAACACTTACAAAATTCGGCGGGGGACCATTCTACACTTCTCGCTTTCCCGCCCTGCCAATTCTCGATCGCGCTGGCAATTTTTTGCGCCGCCCGAAGTCTCTCCTTGACATTCTACATATCCGCTCAATAATATGTCGACTGTCTAGGAGAAACCATGCCAATCGAAAAATCCGACCTGTTGCAAGGCACTCTCGACATGCTCATCCTCAAAATTGTCGCGCTCGGCCCGGTCCACGGCTACGGAATCTCGCTGCGCATTCGCCAAATTTCCAAAGACGTGCTGCAAGTGCAGCAAGGTTCGCTCTACCCCGCTCTGCATCGCCTCGAAAAGCGCGGCTGGCTCGAAGCGGAATGGGGCGCTTCGGAGAAAGGCCGGCAAGCCAAGTTCTACAAACTTTCGTCAAAGGGACGTCAGCAACTCGAGAGCGAGGAGTCAAACTGGAACCGCCTCGCCGGCGCGGTGGCCAGCATTCTTCAGACCGCACAATAGGAGCCGCCTATGTCCTGGTGGAAATCGATTTTTCCCAAGCGCGCTTCCGACGCGCAGATGAACTCCGAACTCCGCTTCCACGTTGACGAGTTGACGGATGAAAACATCGCGGCAGGCATGACGCCGGAAGAGGCGCGTCGCCGTGCGCTCGTTGACTTCGGCGGCCACGAAAATTTCAAAGAACAGGTTCGCGAAGTTTACCGCGTGCGTTTGTTTGACGCCTCTCTCGCAAATCTCAAGGCCGCGTTCCGCTTTATCCGCAAGTCCCCAACATTCTCCGCCGCCGTCATTCTCACGCTGACCCTCGCCATCGGTGCGAACAGCGCGGTTTTTTCGGCGATCGACGCCATCCTCCTGAAGCCGCTTTCTTTTCCCAACGCCGATCAACTGATGCGCCTCGAACAATACAATCGAAAATTGGCCACGCCGCAAACCTTCGTGGCTCCCATCCGGCTGGAGGACTGGAATCGTCTCAACTCCACCTTTCAAGCCATGACCGGCTACTACACAGAGGATGTTTCCGAAACCTCCGGTCAGCTGCCCGAAAAGGTAAGCCAGGCTTCCGTGGCCCCGCGCTTCCTACAAGTTTGGGGCATCGCGCCCATCCTGGGACGCGACTTCAACGACGAAGAAGAACACGTGAAAGGTCCAGCGGTCGTGCTGATCAGCGAGCGCTTCTGGCGCCGTCGTTTCGGCGCGGATCCCAACGTCATCGGTAAGAAGTTGCGCGTCGAGGGATTCTCTCCGAGCGTTATTGGCGTTTTGCCTGCTTCGTTCGCATTTCCGCAACACTATGTCGACCTCTGGGGTCCGATACCGGTCGATGTTCCGATCGTGCAAAACCGGAAGAACACCTGGTACACGGTTATCGGACGGCTAAAGCCGGGAGTGACTCTAGAGCAGGCACGCGCCAATCTGGCGACGGTACAAGCACAACTCGGCAAGCAGTTTCCCGATACGGATGCGGACCTCGACGTGGGCATCCAGCCACTTAAGGAATTGACGGTCGGAGACGCACGCAGATCGCTCTGGGTACTGTTCGGTTCCGTTTCGCTGCTGCTGCTGATTGCGTGTACCAACATTGCGGCCTTGTTGTTGGCGCGCGCGACGCAGCGTCAGCATGAAATTTCCGTGCGCTTTTCTTTGGGCGCTTCGCGAGGCGCGATCATCGCGCAACTGCTCACGGAGACGTTTGTCCTCTCCTTCATCGGCGCGGTACTCGGGCTGGTTCTGGCTGCCGGCGCATCGAATGTGTTCAGGTCCCTGGCCGCGAGCTTGCCGCGGGTTGAGGAGATTCGTCTCGACGCGCGCATTGTGCTCTACACTTTGGCGTGCTCGGTCGTGGTAACGCTTTTCTGCGGCCTGATTCCGGCTATCCGCGGCACGCGCCGAAATCTTGCGGCTTCGCTCGCGCAGGTCAGCCGCACGCAGGTCTCCGGGCGCAATCGGCTGCAATGGCTCCTCGTGGGAGTGCAGGTCGCGCTCGCGGTCATGCTTCTCTCCGGAGCAGGACTGCTCGTTCGCAGCTTTCAAGCTCTTGGCCGTGTGTCGCCCGGATTCGATCCGACGCACGTTTTGACGCTGCATATCAGCGGGAACTGGGGCGAGACGGCTGATATGAAAGGCTTGACGCAGCGAATCGACCGCACGATAGAAGCGCTGCGCAATCTGCCGGGGGTCGAAGCGGCGGCCACTGCAGGCGCGTTGCCCGGCGTGCCCGGCCATTTCCAAACGGATCTGCGATTTCAGGAAGGGCTGATCGATCCAAATCAAAAGATCACTGCCGAGAGCCGCTTTGTGTCAGCCGGCTACTTCGCCACAGTACACATTCCGCTGCTCAACGGCAATTTCTGCAGTGAAGATCTGAATGCGGTGAACGTCGTGGTCAATCGCAGCTTTGCGAATACGTACCTCGACGGAGCGACCGGTATCGGCCGCCATCTTCAGGCGATGAATAACCTATTCATCCCGAAGGGCGGCGAGATTCGCGGCATTGTAGGCGACGCGCGCGAAGAGGGCATCAACCATGAGCCGGACCCGACGGTGTACTGGTGTGTGGCGGCCCCGCTTCCCGACCCGTACTATTTGTTGCGGACGAGCGCGGACCCAATGGGTCTCGCAGAAGCAGTGCGGCAACGAATTCACGATATCGAGCCGTCCCGCTCGGTTTTCGACATCACACCGCTGACGGACCATCTAAGCGACGCTTTTTCCGAAAACCGCATGCGCACGGTGCTGCTGACGTTTTTCGCCTTAACCGCACTTTCGCTGGCCTGCATTGGCTTGTATGGCACGCTGAGCTATTCGGTGAATGTGCGGCAGCGCGAAGTCGGGCTGCGGCTTGCGCTCGGCGCGTTGCGCGGCCAAATCATCAAGCAGTTCCTGTGGCAAGGCCTTGCGGTGTGCATCGTGGGTTGCATTGCGGGATGGATTCTTGCGGCGAGCTCAGCGCGCGTGCTCGCCGGGTTGCTTTACGGCGTGTCCCCCACAGATGTGCCAACGCTCACCGGCGTCGTCTTGCTCGTGCTAGTTGTCGCGGCTATCGCGTCCCTGCTTCCGGCCGTGCGCGCCGCACGCGTCGAACCGATGCAAGTCCTCCGCGAGGAGTGAAATTGCAAGCTTGGTTCTGCCCACTCGCCTCAACCTCTCGTAAATCCGCGCAAAGAATGAAACGCGGCACTTTCTCGCACGTCCTCTATTCGAGGAGGTCATCGTGTCCCGAAAAAGAATCCTCGGCCTTTGGATGACCGCGGCTGTGCTGCTCGCTCTGATCTTCGTGGTACTTAGCCGCATACGGCCAGTCGCCGGGGACCCCGTAGCTGTTGATGGAGTTTGGACGGAGACGGTGAAAAAAGGCTCTATGCTTTGGGAAGTTCGAGGAGCGGGAACAATCATTCGCACCGCAGTTTCATCCAAGCCGTTCGCGAGCGTGCAGCTCGCCAACACTCCGAGAGCCAGCGTTGGTCTCAATCAAATGGCGGAGGTAGCTGTCGGCAAGATTGTTGTGAAAGGTCGTGTCAGTTTCATCGGCGCTCCTCTATCGGACGGAAACTACTTCGTGGATATCGCCCTAAACGGCAGCCTGCCGGAAGGCGTAGACCTCGGACAACACGTCGAAGCCGCCATTCAATTAGGAGAACTCAAAAACGTCTTGTACGTCGCTCGCCCAGTCCATGCCCATGCGAATAAGACAATGTCCGTGTTCAGAATTATCGATAATGGCGAACAAGCCGAACGTGTTGTTGCCAAGTTCGGCCGCGCCTCAAGAGACACGCTAGAGGTCCTCGGTGGCCTGAAAGAAGGCGACAAAATCATCTCCGGCGACATGTCCGCCTGGGAGCAATACGACCGCATTCGCCTCAGATGATTTCTTTTTTTGTGCTTGACATACGAATTAGTTAGTACTATAAACTTGGCATGCGCCCGAAACACACAACGCTTACTCCGCAGGAACTGGAAATCATGAAGCTGGTCTGGCAGCGCGAGACGGCCACGGTGCGGGATGTTTACGAGAAGCTCCTCGAGCACCGCAAAATCGCCTACACCACGGTCATGACCATGATGAAAATTCTCGAGACCAAAGGCTATCTGAAAAAGCGCCGACAGGACCGCGCCTTCGTCTACCGTCCGGCACATCCGAAGAACCAAGTCATCGGCGGGATGATTCGAGAATTCATCGACCGCGTTTTCAACGGTTCGGCCGAGCCGCTCCTTGTGCACTTGGTGAAGTCGCGCCGCATTCGAGAGAAGGATTTCGAAAAGGTTGTGCGCATGATCGAGGAAACGAAATGAGAGACGACGAAATCACGAAGCCATGCCGGAGGCGCCAATGAACACACCGCTCTGGTTTTCGAACCTCCTGTTTTGGAGCGTACAGGTTGCGCTGCTGGTTTTGCCCGCTGCACTTCTTCCGCGGCTTTTCCAGATTCGCCAGCCGCGTGTGCTCCTCAACTACTGGCGCGCGCTTTTGCTCATAATCCTTCTTCTCCCGTTTGTTCAGCCATGGCGTCGGCCATCGAGCATCACCCCAGTGGCCGTCGTGTCAGACGCCGACGCGGTCAGTTTTGCGGCGCCGCCGCCTCCCGCTCCAACGCGGTGGCATTTTCCTGACGGGCAACTCATCTCCAAAGTGAGCGGCATTGCGATCCTCGGCGGAATTCTCTTGCGATTCGCGTTCTTCGGGCTCGGCCTGCTGAAACTTCGCCGCTTCCGCGAGGTGTCTGTCCCGATCGCGGACGCCGCGGAATCGGGCGCGATTCTCAAGCAAATGCGCGCCACCGTTGGCGCAAGCGCCGAGTTCCGCCTGTCTGGCGACGTAGATTCGCCGGTGACCTTTGGCTTGGCCAGACCGGTAATTCTGTTGCCCGAACGCTTTCTGGAGACCGACGCGCGCTTTCAATCAGCGATAGCGTGCCACGAATTGTTGCACGTCAGGCGTCGCGATTGGGCACATCACTTGGCCGAGGAAATCGTACGCGCTGTTTTCTGGTTTCACCCCGCCTTCGCTTGGCTCATTTCGTGTGTCCGACTCGCGCGCGAACAAGTTGTGGACCTTGAAGTCATAAACCTGACCAACGCCCGCAAGCCCTACCTGGAAGCTCTTCTCGAATTCACCGCCGGCCGCGCTCGCATCGCCGCCATTCCTGCTCCGCCTTTTCTCGCGGAATGTCAGCTCGTCGAACGTGTGTCGCTCATGTTGAAGGAGGTTCGTATGTCTCGTGGAAGACTGGTTGCTTCGTTTGCTGGAATCGTTTGCTGTCTTTTCTTGGCCGCCGTGCTAGCCGTGTGGACCTTCCCGTTGAAGGCCGCACCGCTGCCTGCACAATCTGCGCCCAAAACCGGCATCACGAGCGGTGTAGCCGGAGGTGTCTCCGGATCCGTGTCGGGAGGGGTTTCGAGCGGGGTTTCCGGCGGCGTTGCAGGCGGAATCAACGGTGGGGTCAGTGGAGAGAACGCAAAAACGCAAGGCGGCGGCGAACCAAACGTTGCCTACAACAGTATTTGGACTGACACCGTCAAGCGTGGGCCCATGCTCCGCCAGGTCCGCGGTCTCGGCAAGCTCGTTAGCGCAGAGGATTCCACCCTAGTGGCCAAAATAACCATCCCCGTCTTCTTGACCGTGGACGTGCGGCCAAATCAATCCGCCACCGTCGATACGCGCATGGGCCTGGTCAAAGGGCACGTCGTCAACGTCAGCCCTTCCGGCGACACTTGCTCGATAGACATTGCACTCGATTCGGCTCTGCCGGAACGCGTCACTGCTGGCCTGTCCATCGATGGCACCATTGACATCGAAAAGCTTGAGAACGTTGTCTACGTTGGCCGTCCCGTTCACGGCGATGCCAACACTACCATTGGACTTTTCAAGATCTCTAAAGACGGCTTGGAAGCCCAACGGGTCAGCGTCAAACTGGGCCGCTCCTCCGTCAACACGATTGAGATTTTGCAGGGCCTGCAACCGGGCTACAAGATCATCCTCTCCGATATGTCCGACTACGACAACGTCGACCGCATTCGACTGACCGACGATCAACACGTCCAGAAGCAATAAGTCACGCAAGCGAGCTTGGGTGCTCGTCGAACGTGCCGGGAGTATGCCACGACTTTCGCATCGGAATCCGAGTTCAGAATTGGCAGCGACCGCAAGGAAGCTAAGCGAGCAATAGTAAAGTTCAGCAAGCAGTCCGAGACCATGGTCCAGATCCTTGGCGGCTCGCGACCCGGCGACGACGTCGTCCTCTCTGGCATGTCTAACGTGGACAGTGCGTATCGGATTCACCTATCCGACGAAATACGCTCGAGCAAACATTAAGTTGCAGGCAAGTTCTGTTTCGGTGCGATGCGCAGAGCGTATCGTTCCACGCTGAATTTACGCTCCCCCGCGCCAGCCGACGCCTCCCGACATTCACTACGTGCTTGTGTGTTTTGCTATTCTTGTGGCTTGGTGCGCGGCCTACTCCCCTCTCATCTCCACTGCAAAGGAGCTTCATGCAGTCTTTGCGCTTGAACCCTATTCTCAATACGGACTCCTACAAGCTCACGCACTGGTGGCAATATCCGCCCGATACGCGGCACATCTACTCGTACGTTGAATCGCGCGGCGGCATGTTCGAAGAAACCATGCTGGCGATGCTGCAATACATCGTCAAATCGAACTTCGCGGGGCAGGTGTTCACGCTGGAGGACGTCGAAGAGGCTCGCCGCGTTGCGTATGCGCATTTTTCAGGCCACCCCAAATCGTTCAACTACGACGGGTTTAGATCGCTGTACGCGAAACATGGCGGACGGCTGCCGCTGCGCATCCGTGCGGTTAAAGAAGGCACAGTTGTTAAAAGCCACAATGCGCTGATCACCATAGAAAATACTGATCCGGAGTTTTATTGGCTGACGAACTGGGCGGAAACGGTGTTGCTGCAAGTGTGGTATCCGATTACCGTCGCGACGCTTTCTCGGGCGATCAAGCAGGTTATCGGCAAAGCGCTCGTGCGCACCGGCGATCCTTCGCTTCTTCCTTTCAAGCTGCATGACTTTGGATTTCGCGGTGTGTCGTCGAAAGAGTCGGCGGCGATTGGCGGCGCGGCGCACCTCATCAACTTTCTCGGCACGGACACGCTGGCGGCGATACAACTGCTCAATCAGTTTTATTCCGCGGATCACACCGCAGCGGATCCGCTGAGCAGCGCCGCGTACAGTATTCCCGCGTCGGAGCATTCCACGATGACGGCGTGGGGCGAAGCGAACGAGGTGCAGGCTTTCGCGAACATGCTCGAGAACTGTCCGGAAGGCGTCGTGGCGTGCGTCAGCGACTCGTACGACATTTACCACGCGGTGCGCAGTCTCTGGGGCGGCGCGCTGCGCGACAAAGTGCTCCAGCGCAAAGGCACGCTCGTGATCCGGCCGGATTCGGGAGACGCGGTCACCGTTCTCGAAGAGCTTTTCAGAATTGTGGCCGAGGTGTTTGGATACGAAGTGAACAAAAAGGGCTGGAAAACCACCGTTCCATGCGTGCGCTTCATTCAGGGTGACGGAGTGAACTACTACACCATCCAGAACATCACCGGGCAGCTGACACGAAAAGGCTGGTCGCAGGATATCTGGGGATACGGAATGGGTGGCGCGCTGCTGCAACAACTGAATCGCGACACGTTGAAATTTGCGCTGAAATGTTCCGCCATCGATCGCGGCGGCAAATGGCATAACGTGTACAAAAACCCAAAGACCGATCCATCGAAAGCCAGCAAGGGCGGTCGCTTCAACCTGGTGCACAACGGAAACGAATTCGTCACGGTTGAAGTGGACAACAACGCGCCGAACCCGGACATTTCTTCGGCCGGCATAAATGCTCTGGAAACCATTCTCGAAGACGGCAAGCTGATGCGCGACATGACGCTGCAGGAAGTTCGCGACATCGCCGCCAGATACGACACGTTCCAGGACACGGCGTAATTGTGTTGGCTAGCAGGAATCAGCGCTGCGCGCGATGTAAAGGGGGATTTTCAGAGCAATCCCTCCTGCCACTGCTGTGCTGTTTCGCTGTTTCAATTGAGCGTCGAAATCGCTGGGTTCACTTCTTCACAAACACAACGCAATAGTCGCTCGTCGGCCAGTCGTCCGCGATTTTTTCGAGCTGAAATCCGGCTTTCGTCAATTCATCGATCAAAATTTTCTGCTGAATGCCATGATCTTCGCGGTCTTTGGGCACGCCTTTCACCTTTCCGTACTCTGGATGCGGCGGAAAATCGATGATGGCTAGCTTGCCGCCGGGTCTCAGCGCGCGAAGCATGCTGGCGTCAAAGTCCAGCGGCTTGGTGATGTGATGGTAGACGCGGCGGAGAAAAATCGCGTCGCAACATGCGGCGGGCAGATTCGTTTCCGCTTCGCCGCTCTCGACCACGTCCACATTCTTCAGGTTTTTCTTTTTCACTTCATCGCGCATTTGCGCAAGCTTTTCCTTGTCGATCTCCGTGGCGTACACCTTGCCGCTTTCGCCGACGCGTTCGGCAGCGGCGAATGAATAGCGCCCATCGCCCGCGCCAATGTCCGCGACGACGGTACCCTGCTTCCACTCCATGAGGGCCGCGAGCTTGGCGATTTCGCTGTCGGCGCTCGCACGGGATCGAATCGCGAGAGGCAAAGCGGCGATGGCTGCAATGAACAGCCAAGAGGTCAACCATTTTTTGCGGAGCATTCTTCCAGTCATGGTGGATCACTATTCCTTGCGGCGTTCGTCTAGTTGACTAATTCGAGTCCGCTTCGCGGCGTAAAATAGAGCCCGGACTAAAGCCTAGGCCGCTGCCCCCGAAGTTATTCTTCGCCGATATCTTCGTTCCAGAGCGCGGGATTTTCGGCGATGAATTTGTTGAGCATTTCGACACAATCTTTAGACGCAAGATCCACGACTTTGATTCCACTATCGCGAAGCCAGTCGATACCGCCGTGAAAATTCTGGGATTCGCCGACTATGACCATGCCGATGCCGAATTGCCGGATCAAACCGCTGCAATACCAGCAAGGCGCGAGCGTCGTTACCATGATTTTGTCGCGATAGCTTTTTTGCCGGCCGGCTTTGCGAAAGGCGTCAGTTTCGCCGTGCGCGGAAGGGTCGCCGTCCTGCACTCTGCGATTGTGACCGCTGCCGAGAAGTTTTCCGTTCGAATCGTAGAGCGCCGCTCCAATGGGAATACCGCCTTCGGCGAGGCCGCGGTGCGCTTCGCCGAGCGCGGTCTTCAGATAAGCAGAGTATTTTTCAGAGTCCGCCACGGTTCCTCGAGGAAGTTCGTTATTCGTTGTTCGCCCGCCAGAAGCGCGGCGCAAACGCGTAGTTGAGTTGCACCAAGACGATGAATCCGATACTGGAGTAGGTATTGAAAATGCAAAGCAGTGCGCCGAAGGCGTAGAGCCCTTGCGCAATCATGATGCGGCGGCAAATGGCGCGAGGCACGTCCGGCGCAACGTCGCTCTTCACGACGGCAACTCGCGTCGCGCGACCCCAACTCGCAAAAAGAATAGCCCCGAGCAAGAAGATGTTCAGCCAATACGCGGCGAGCGCGGTACGAAAGGTGATAAATTCCACGAGCAGACGGGTGGAGAAGGGCATGAGCGTAACTGAGAAAAGAAACGCGAGGTGAAGCCAAGTCAGGTGACGCTCGGAGCGTTCGATGTGATTGAGCTGCGTCTGTTGGCCTACCCAGAAAATGCCGAGCGTCAGAAAACTCATCAAGTAAACCAAGAGCTGCGGAGCAAGCGCGCCGAGCGCGTGCCGCAGATCGCCTTCAGTAGTAATCAGCTCTTTTGCGGGCACACGAAGCTCCAGGAGCAGCAGCGTCATGGCCACACCGAAGATGCCGTCGCTCAGCGCGGCGAGGCGCTCGACGCTTTGGCCGGCGATCTGGTTGTAGGAAACGCTCATCGAGGCGTAAGAATAGCAACCGTGGCGGAACTTCGTAAATGGCCTGCGGGAATAATTTCGTGGTTTGCATCCGCGATCGAGTTTGTAGGTCGGGCGCGGAGTGAATTGACGCTGATAAACGATTCGCCACCAGCGAACATGGGCTTGGCCGAACGCGTTGGTTTCGGGAATCGAATTCGTGCGGCGCGCGTCCAACGGGAAAACGGTTGCGCGATCCCGTTTTGCAAACTACTGCGTTCTGCAGGAGGTATCGAGTGGCATTTCGAAGAGTTCTCTTGACGCTGCATCTCTGGGCAGCCTTGCTCGCGAGCATTTTTCTGCTCCTGCTAGGCGTGAGCGGGAGCTTTGTGGCGTACGAGCGAGAAATCGATGGCATCGTGAACCGAAGGCTGATTGCGGTGGAACCGACGGGGGCACCGCTACCGCTCGCGGATCTAATCGGCCGCCTGGAAACCGCGCATCCCGGTTTCAAAGTTACCGAGGTGGCATTTGCTCGCGAAGCAACTCACGCTTACGAAATGTATCTCGATCCGGGAAACGGCAACGAAGGCGTGGCAGTTACGGTCGATCAGTACACGGGAAAAGAGTTGGGCGACGCGCGGACGGCGAACTCCTTCGTAAATTCCGTGCATCAATTTCATACGCACCTGCTGATGGACAAACATCGCGATTTGGCGAAATGGATCGTGGGTGTCGCGTCGGTGTTCCTGCTGTTTCTTTCGTGCTCGGGAATCTTTCTCTGGTGGCGTCGAAAGCTTTTCACTATCCAGTGGCGCAGCACCGGAAAACGAATCAACTTCGATCTCCATAATGTTTTTGGCGTTTTCTCGTCGCTTTTTCTGTTTTGCTTTGCGTTAACGGGCATCGCGCTGACGTGGGACGGCGCGGCCAACAGTTTTATAAACCGGTTCACGTCCACCGGCACTATGCCCGGAAGGCCGCGCATGCAACCCCCTCCTCCGGACGCAACTCCTCTCGGGCCGGACGCACTTTTCGCCGCGGCGCACGCTGCGCTGCCTGGAGCGGAGATTGATGGACTTACTCTGGAACCTGGGCGACCAGTGGACGTGAGAATGAAATTCCCAGAAGACCGCACGCCCATTGGCCGCAGCCGCGTGTTCCTGGATCCGTACTCGGGAAAGCCGCTGAGCGTCTGGAGCACGCGGTCTGCGCCACTAGGCTTCAAGATCAGCCGGATGTGGATTCGGGAAATTCATACCGGAGACATTTTCGGCTGGCCGACGCGGCTACTCGCTTGTGTGATGAGCCTGGTGCTGCCGCTATTGACGATTACAGGCACACTGATCTGGTGGAATCGCAGCCGTAAAATGTTGCCGGTGACTGCGGACGACGCCGCGTAAACAAAGCCGCTCTGTGGCTTACTGGCGCTCAGAACTCTAGCCGTTTGATTAGTTCATCCCGAGGGAAGTTTTCACTTTGGTTTGATACTCTCGGGCTTTGGCGAGGATTTCGGGCTCGTTCAACGTAAGCAGTTTCCGGTCGCGCATCACGATGCGTCCGCCGATCACCACACTCTGCACGTCGCTGCCTTTGAGCGAGTACGCCAACTGCGAATAGATGTCGTACATGGGAACGGCGCTGGGTTCATCGAGACTGATGACAATGATGTCGGCCTTTTTACCGGTTTCGATGGAGCCGATTTCCTTTTCCATGTGCAGAGCTTTGGCGCCTTCGATGGTGGCCATCTCAACGACGGATTTTGCGCCGAGCGCACGCGGATCCATCTTGGTGATTTTCTGAAGCTTGGCAGCGAGGTCCATTTCTTCCATCAGGTCGAGATCGTTGTTGCTTCCAGCGGGCCCGTCGGTGCCGAGACCGACGGAAATGCCCGCGGCGCGCTCTTCAATTACCGGAGCGACGCCGCTCGAGAGCATCATATTGCTCGAGGGATTGTGGACGCAGCCAACCTGGCGGTCGGCGAGAATTTTGCGGTCGGCGTCATTCACGTAGATGCAGTGCGCGGCGAGAACGTCCGCGCCGAGAATGCCGAGCTTTTCCAGGTAGCGCACGGGAGTGGCGTGATTCTGCTCGAGGCTGTCGTCCAGCTCTTTTTTCATTTCCGCGACATGAATCAAGATCGGAGCCTGGTACTTCCGAGCGAGGGCCGCCGAGTCCTGCAACGTTTTCGCGGAGCAGGTGTAAATCGAATGCGGAGCGGCGGCGGCGTGAATGAGCGGGTCACCCTGCCAGCGCTTTAGAAATCTTTCGGTGTACTCCAACATGGCGGCGTTGGTTTTGTTGTCGGGCGCGGGAAAGTCGATGAACGTTTCGCCAAGCACACCGCGCATCCCGGCGGATTTCGTTTCATCGGCGATGGCATCCTCGAAGTAATACATGTCCGCGAACGTGGTCACGCCGCCGCGAATCATTTCCGCCGCAGCCAGTCGCGTGCCCCAGCGGACAAAATCTTCGGTCACGTTTTTCGCCTCGGCGGGAAAGATGTACTTGCGCAGCCAATCGTCCAACGTTACGTCATCGCGCAGCCCACGCAGAAGAGTCATCGGCGCATGCGTGTGGCCGTTGACGAAGCCGGGGAGAATTAGGCCGCCTTTGGCGTCGATAGCTTGTTTGGTGAAAATCGGGCCGTCGGGCAGGCGCGGAACGCCTTGTCCGATGGCGATGATGGTGTCACCTTTCACGACGACGAACCCGTTTTCAAGAATGCGCCGCTCGGGGTCCATGGTGACGATGGTGCCGCCGGAGATGAGCAAGTCGACGAATTGCGCGTTTTTGATTTCCGTTTGCGCTTGCGGCTGAACCGGATGTTGCGCGAGCGAGCGTGCCGCGAAAGCAGCAACGACTAACGCAGCAGCACTGGCAGCGGCGAACGCCCGTTTCTTCATTTCGAACTGGTGGCTATACATTGCGGTTCTCGTTTTCTCAGAAATTTGTGGAGTCAAACGGTTTTGGAAATAAATCGCGCATCTGAATGGTCTCGGTTTTGCCTTTCAAGTTGGAGAGAACGACAGGCACGTCTCCGCAAAATTCCCAAATCAATTGGCGGCAGGCGCCACAAGGCGGAGTCAGCGTCTCGGCGTCGGTAACGACAGCAATGGCGTCAAAACCGCGCTCGCCTTCACTGATGGCCTTGAAAATGGCGACGCGCTCGGCGCAAACGGTGAGACCGTACGTGGCGTTCTCGACGTTACAGCCGCCAAAAATGCGGCCGGACGTTGCACGAAGCGCCGCACCCACGCGGAAGTTCGAATAGGGAGCATGCGCGTTTTCGCGGGAGTTCTTGGCTTCCGCCAGGAGCGCGTCGTATTCGGTCATGGGATTCGGCACCTCGATGAAGCCGAGATCGAAGACAGATTTCTTACTTCACAGAATGACCAAAGGCGCCGGCCATCTTTGGTCGCACTGACGGTGCAATTCGCAGGAGAGTCGCTCATGGTAATTCGGCGGCGATGCGAGGAATGATGACTTTCAGAAGCGAGATAAATTGGCCGCGGACCCGTTCTCCGGTTTCGAGAACTTCCTTGTGGTTAAGCGGCTGATCAAGAATTCCGGCAGCGGCATTGGTGACACAGGAAATTCCGAGAACGCGGATGCCGGAATGGCGAGCAGCAATGACTTCCGGAACGGTGGACATGCCGACGAGATCGGCGCCGATGGAACGCAGATAGCGAATCTCAGCGGGAGTTTCGTAGCTCGGGCCGGCAAGCGCTGCGTACACGCCTTCGTACAAGCTAATGCCATTGCGATTGCCTTCGCCGACGGCGATTTCGCGGAAGCGGCGATCGTAGGCGACCGTCAAGTCCGGGAAGCGCACGCCGAAGCGGTCGTCGTTTGGTCCACTGAGAGGATTGGCGCCCTGCAAATTGATGTGGTCCTTGATGACGACGAGCTTGCCCTGCGTGAATTCGAGCTTGATTCCGCCAGCAGCATTGGTGAGGATGACCGCCTTCACGCCCATACGCGAAAACGCGCGAATGGGAAACGCGACGTCCTTCGCGGAATAGCCTTCATAGAGATGGACGCGGCCTTGCATCCCGGCAACGGCGATTGTTCCGACGTTGCCGATGACGAGTTGGCCGGCGTGCCCGATGGCGGTGGACCTGGGAAAGTGCGGGATGTCGGCATAGGGAATCTTCGTCGCGTTCGCAAATTCGTCGGCGAGCGCGCCCAGCCCGGAGCCGAGGACAAGCGCGATTTTCGGGCGCAGCCTGGTTTTCGAGAAGATGTAGCGCGCGGCGGCTTCAGCGCGGTCGAATTCGGATGGAGACTGGGGCTTGCTTGGTGACTTTTTTCGCTGCGGCATTGGGTGAACGGATTTTACATGAGATAAAAAGAAGGAAGAAAGACTTAACGCAGAAAAACGCAGAGGTTCGCGGACAGTTTATGGTAGCAACGTCTGGAGCTAGGCCAAAAACCCAAACAGGAGTGTCTGTACAACTACGAAAGAATGCCGACGATGGACGCGGACATCAAATTAGCCATGGTGCCCGCAAGCATGGCGCGGATGCCGAACTTGGCGAGTTGCCCACGCTGCTCCGGAGCGAGCGCGCCGATGCCGCCAATCTGAATGCCGATGGAGCTGAAATTCGCGAAACCGCAGAGCGCAAACGTGGCGATGCGAGCGGATCGTGGGTCGAACTTCGCTGCGTCGATGAGCGACCCGAGCTTCTGGAAAGCCACGACTTCGTTGATGACCATGCGCGTGCCAAGAAGATCGCCCATGGCTTTGCAGTCGTGCCAGGGAATGCCGATGATCCACGCGACCGGCGCGAAGACCCAGCCAAAAACCTGCTGCATGCTGCCCGGGAACCAGGCGATGTGATTGTGAATGCCGCCCATGACGCCGTTGACGAGATAGAGCAGCGCGATAAAAGAAATCAGCATGGCGCCGACGTTCAGCGCGAGATGCAATCCATCAACCGTGCCGCGAGAGATGGCGCCGAGAAAATTCGATTCCTTTTCCATCTCGGGCATTTCGACGCGGCCCGCGGTGAGCGGCTGCTCGGTTTCCGGAACGAGCATTTTGGCCATGAGCAGCGTGCCCGGAGCGGTCATGATTACGGCGGTGAGCAGATGCTCGGCCTTGATACCGAAAGCAATGTACGCCGCCATGATGCCGCCGGAAACGTGGGCCATGCCGCTGGTCATGACAACCATGAGCTCAGATTTTGTGAGCTTGTTGAGAAAGGGACGAATCGTAAGCGGCGCTTCCGTCTGGCCCATGAAAATGCTCGCGGCGATGTTCAGTGACTCAGCGCCGCTGGCGCCCATTACGCGCGTCATAATCCACGCGGCGAAGCGAATGATGAGCTGCATGACACCGAGGTGGTAGAGCAGCGCGAAAAACGCAGCAATGAAGATGATCGTAGGAAGCACCTGGAACGCGAAGATGAAATGCTCCGGCGACGAGGTGAAGCCCGGAGTGGGAGACTGCGGAAGGCCAAGTTCGCCGAAGACAAATTGCGAACCGTAGAAAGCGTACGCGAGGAGTTGGTTCACGTAGTAGCCGGCTTTTTCAAAGAGGAAGCGGCCGGCGGAAAAGCGCAGAACGAAGAAGGCGAAAGAGAGCTGCAACCCGAGGCCCCAGAGAACGGTCTTAAGCTGGATGGCTTTGCGATCAGTGGAAAAAAGGTAAGCGCCGCCAATAATCACGAGCAGGCCGAGCACTCCGGTAAAACGTCCCATGCGCAGACCTCTTTCTGCTTGAGCTGAATCGTGCGTATTGCTGCGTAGCGCCGATGCGAAGTGAAGCCGAACCGATGACCCTGGACCCGCTGGCGTTAGCCGCCGATAACGCGGCGAATAAGCGGAGGCTTTTCGAATGGCGCAGATTCACCGATCTGGAAGCTGGAAGCGATTAGCTCCTTCGCTTCTGCTAGTTTCGCGCCGCTATTGTAATGAATTGTGGCCAACGGCTGGCCTTTTTCTACGCGATCGCCGATACGGGCGTGGAATTCGAGCCCGACGGCGTGGTCGATGCTGTCTTCTTTTTTCTCGCGGCCGCCGCCAAGCATGGCGAGAGCGATGCCAAACTGGTCGCACAAAGTTCCGGTGATAAAGCCTCGTGACGGGCTCAGGATGCGTTCGACGGAGCGGGCGGCGGGAAGAAGGCCTGGGTCGTCTACGACCCGCTCATCGCCGCCTTGCAAACGGATGCACTGCTTGAATTTCTCTTTGGCCTGTCCGCTGACGATCAGCGATTCGGCTAGCAAGCGGCCGTCATCCACGGACTTCGTGCGGTCACCAAGGAAAAACATCCATGCGGAAAGTTCGATGCTCAACTCGCGCAGGTCCGGAGGTCCGCCGCCACTGAGGACTTCGATACATTCTGCGACTTCGACAGAATGTCCGGCCATGCGCCCGAGCGGTTGATCCATATCGGTTATGAGCGCGACTACTTTCTTGCCCATGCGCCGGCCGGTTTCGACCATGATTTCGGCGAGCAGGAGCGAATCTTCTTCGCGCTTCATAAACGCGCCCGAGCCGGTCTTGACATCCAGGACGAGGGCGTCGATTCCTTCGGCCAGCTTCTTGCTCATGATGGACGCGCAGATGAGGCCGATGCTTTCGACCGTGGAAGTGGCGTCGCGGAGAGCGTAGATTTTTTTGTCCGCGGGAGCGATTTCCGCGGTTTGACCGATGAGACCCATGCCGCACTCGCGAAGCACGCGGCGAAAATCGAGGAGCGAGAGGTTCACGTTAAAGCCGGGGATGGATTCGAGCTTGTCAAGAGTGCCGCCGGTATGGCCGAGCCCGCGGCCGCTAATCATCGGAACGACGACGCCTCCTGCGGCGACGATGGGCGCGAGAATAAGAGAAGTCTTGTCACCCACGCCGCCAGTGGAATGTTTGTCAACTTTTTTCGCGCGAATATCCGCAAGGTCGAGGATTTCGCCGGAACACAGCATCACTTCGGTCAGCGCGGCAAGTTCCGAACGATTCAAGCCGCGCAGCCACGCGGCCATCAGCCACGCGGCCATTTGATAGTCGGGAATGTCGCCGTGCGTATAGCCAGAAATGAGGAAATCAAGTTCCTCGCGAGAGTGTTCACCGGAATCGCGTTTTTTGCGGATCAGGTCGACGGCGCGCATGCGTCACAGAAGGGGCGATGGGGAGAGTAGCATCGCCGATTTTCAGCGTCAACGAATCGCCGTAGGGATGTACCTAATGTGTAGTGCCAGCATCCAGCGCTGCCCGTGGCCGCGTTTCTCGAGCTTACGGAGCGCTGTTGGACCATGTCAGGCGATCACCACCGACTAACACGAGGGCCAACACATTCGCGTCTCCCGACTTGAATAGAATATCGCGATAAGCATCCATGAATTGCCGTTGAATCCGGAGAGAGCTCAACGAGCCTTTAGGTACAACCTCTCTTACGGGCGTTCCACAGTCGACTAGCTTCGGCTTGCCGTTCAGTTCAACGGTGAATTGTGGAGTTACGGTCACCCACCCGGTGAAATCTATACACGCAATGTTTTGCTTGGCGGCGAAGTGTCTGCAGCCCTCGGTCGGTCGCAAGCGCAGTTCGCGCTCGAAATCGTCCAGTTTGCTGGCATTGCTTCCCCCGATGATGGACGCCGAGAGCTTTTGTTCTGTGGGTACGTGGAGCCCGTAAAAGACCAATCGATACTGAGATTCGGGTGGTAGCGCCGACAACTGGGACTCTAAAGCGATGCTTTGAAATTTCTTCTTGAGAGAGGCGGGGTTAAACCGAACATCGCCGGCGCGGCGGAACTGGACTTTTCCGTCATCGGCGGATTCTACGGAGAAGTACACGAAGCTCACGCCTTCCTGATTATCGGACGACTCGGATTGCTCAGCCGTTTGCGACTTTAGGTAAGCACGCTCGACCTTGAGCCGCATGCTCGGTTTCAGATCGAGCCCGTTGCGGCTCGAGCGGTAGCCGTAATAGTTGAAGAGCGTCTCGTTGGGTTCCATAGGTAGGCTTTCCAGAATGAAGCGGCGGACCGCGGAGTCTTTCGCGCGAAAGCAGCCGTTTTGTTCGAGTTGATCGAGTTTGCCGAACACCGCGTAGAGCGAAGCAACGGCGTCGCCATCCGGATCGACAATGCCACGGATGTCCGCGATCCATCGGTTGGCGGACGGCAGATTTATTTGCACAGAATCCGGATCCTGCTTTGCAAATTCCACGCGGAAAGGGCCGTCTTCTGCAAGACAATCTGACTGCGCCGAGGCACGCGCCGCAGGAATGCTCATCTGAAGGCTGACGCCGGAATCATTCGAATTTGCCTCCGGGACCGACGGCGAGAAGAGAACTGGGCGGCCATAGACCGCGCCGAGGCGGAACGGAGGACCTGAAGATGCGGCTGGCCGCCTGGCGGAGCAACCCGCCGAAATCAACGAGGAGAGCACGATCACAACAAGCAGGCAGTGCGCTGAATTCCTATGCACTGGGCTACCGATTCGCGTTCCGTCAGGGCTGCAGGGAATAAACAATGTCGATGGTCGTATCCACCTCGATAGGCTCGCCGTTCAGCAGCGTGGGCGTGTAGCGCCACTGGCTGACGGCTTCGACCGCGGACTTGGCGAGATCCGGATCGATTTGGGCATTCATCACGCGAAGAGAGAGCGGCCTTCCGTCAACTCCAATCACGGCGTGAAGGACTACCGTACCCTGCACGCCGGCGGACTTCGCCTTTTCCGGGTAAACCGGCGGGACCTTGCTGATGATTTTTGCGGCCTGCACGTTTCCACCGACGGCCAGCCGGGACGGCTTGCCGTCCGTCTTCTTGGTGACCACGGGCCTTTCCGAATCTTCGGGAACAACAAACAGATGTTCGCTGAGCGCGCCGACTTGCAAGGTGAATACTGAGTTCAAATCACTACCGGCGTCGAGCGAGACTTCCGCCTGACGATAAACTTGGAAACCGGGCTTGAACACCTGCAGCTCGTACTTTCCAGCCGGCAACCCTGTGAAGCTGAAATTGCCTTCCCGATCGGTCGAGGTCATGTCGATAGTATTGGCGTCGTGATTCGACATGACGACGGTCGCGTTGGCAATGGTGGCTCCGCTCGGGTCGTGGATGGTGCCAGAGGTCTTGCCGGCCCGTTGTTGCGCAGGGAGCCGCAGAGCTGAGAGAGGCAAGAGCACCAACGCAGCGAGAAATGGAATTAGAAACTTCGCCTTCAAAGACAAACGACGGCGATTGACAAATGGATTCACCATAGCGGCAAATCTCCTTTCAAGATTTGTTGGGCGCGCGATGGCCAGAGCAGTGGACCAAGCGCGGCCTGAGTTTTCGAGTGTCCTTGCGAGATCGAGTAGCTGGGTGGCGTAGTGGGAGGGCGCGACGCCGGAAAGCAGCACGGCATCATCGCAGGCGCGCTCGCTTTCCTGGCGCAGGCGCGCGGCAACAAGCCAGACCAGCGGATGAAACCAGTACAGCGCACGAACGAGTTCGGCGCAGATCTGCACGAGCCAGTCGTTCCGCGCGATGTGCGCGAGTTCGTGCGAAAGTACGATTCCGCGGCGAGCCTCGTTCCAATGTGCCGCGCCGGCCGGGAGAATAATCACGGGGCTGAAGAAGCCGTACGTGAGGGGCATGGCGAGCGCGTTGCGACACTCGAGGAGGCGCGCGGGCCGTGAAATTCCGAAGGCGCGGGAAATGTTAAGCGCATCGCGGATCCAATCGTCTTCAAAGAGGGGCTTCGAACGAGCTCCTAGCCAACGCAGGCGCGAAAGCCCGACGACGAGACGAAGTCCGAAAAACGCAAAACCGAGGATCCAACCGAAAAGAATGGCGAAAGCGAGTTCGCTGAGTTCAGCGGAGCCAGCAACTGCATGCACGACGACCGTCGGAATGGGAGGCGCTTCGGCATTAGGCGCATTCCCGCGAGCAGTGCCGAAAGCGGCGGCCGCGGAACTTAAGGCTGTCGAACGCCATGCGGGAAGGAGCGCCACGCAGATGGGAAGAATGAGAGCCGCGGTGACGGAGGCAGCCCACACGTGATGGCGCGTCGCGGAGGAGTTGCGCCCGAGAAGCGCAACGACGAGGAACGCCACGGACAGAATCACGGTGATTTTCACGGTGCACGCAATCAGAAAGGTCACAGCACCATCAGCTCCTGCGAATACGTGCATAATCAACCCTCCCTTCGGCCTTTGGAGACGAGGCGCGAAATCCGCTCAAGCTCTTCTGGCGAAATGCGCGCTGCTTCTCCGCCAAGGAGCGCCGCGACCACCTTTTCCGTCGAGCCATCGAAAAACGTCTCGACGAGATGGCGAAGCGCGGAGCGGCGGGCCACGTCACGCGGAACCGCAGGAATGTACACATAGCGCAGGCCGTGCTCTTCGTGGCGAACGTGGCCCTTCTCCTCCAGGACGCGGAGTTGCGCGCGGACGGTGGAGTAACTGAGCTTGTCGGCAAGCTGGGCGAGCACTTCGCCGACGGAAGCGCGCTCCAGCTTGTACAGAATGTCCATAATCTGCCGTTCGCGCCGGGAAAGGGAAGCGGGCTTGAACTTATGTGTCATGTGCTATTTTTCCAGCACTACTGCTAGAAAACTAGCACTACGACTTTTTCGTGTCAAGACAATTCGTATGCGCCTCCCCGGCGCCGGCAGCGCGCGGCTCGGTTGCCAAACGTAAGCGCCCGGAGCGGCCTGCGAAACTCGGAGCGCGCGCCATGCGTAGTACCATCGGGGGATGATGATGACGACAGAGAATGGCGTGGCGTTGCGCGCGGAACGCGTTTCGCGGCACTACGAAATGGGCGCGGCCGTGATTCGCGCGGTGGACGACATCTCGTTGAACATTCGCACCAGCGAGTTCGTCGCGCTTCTGGGCAGCTCCGGCTCCGGGAAATCGACGCTGCTCAACTTGATGGCAGGGCTGGACCGTCCGACGGGCGGCGCGATATTTGCTAAAGGCAAAAACCTTTCCGAGATGAACTCCCTGGATCTCGCGCGTTATCGCAGCAAGTCGGTCGGCATGGTATTTCAATCGTTCAACCTGTTGCCGCGCATGACGCTCGAAGAAAACGTCGAATTGCCGCTGCGGCTTGCGGAAGTGGACCGCGCGGACCGCGGAAAGCGTGTGGCGGAAGCGCTGGAGCGCGTGAAGCTCGACAAACGGTTGACCCACCGGCCAAGCGAAATGTCTGGAGGCGAGCAGCAACGCGCAGCACTCGCTCGCGCGCTCGTGAATCGCCCCACGATACTTTTTGCAGATGAGCCCACAGGGAATTTGGACAGCGCAACAGGCGAGACCATCATGCAACTGTTGAAGGACATCCAAGGGAGCCTGGGAATGACTATCGTCATGGTGACGCATGAGCGGCCGCTCGCGGAAAGGTTTGCCAACCGAATAGTAACGGTGGCCGACGGCAAGCTCGTTAGCGACGGGGTGAAGCCGTGAGGGCAGGAGACTTGGCCGAACTGGCGTTCCGCAATCTGCGCGAAGCGGTGCTGCGGAGTTCGTTAACTACACTCGGTGTGGCGGTTGGCGTGGCGTCGCTGGTCGCCTGGCTTTCCCTCGGAATCGGACTGCAGGCGTTAGCCTCGAAGCGGCTGTCGAGTTCCGGATTGTTCGATACGGTCATCGTTACGCAGCGAAGAAACTTTCAGGGCGCGCGGCGGCCGCCCGCGGAAGCAACGCCCGCACGAGACTCGCGCCCGCTGGACGAGGATGCGAAAAAAGAATTCGAGAAGTTGCCGAATGTCGTCGAGGTTTATTCGCAAATCCGTTTTCCAACGGAAGTGCGCTACAACGGCAGCCCGTACTCCACCGTTGTGGCGGGCATTCCCGCTTCGGCGCAGGATAATGGCTCGTTCGATGGAATGCAGGGCAACTTCTTTTCCAGCCCGACCGCCGATGAGGCTATCCTGCAAATCGAGTTCGCAAAGGATCTTTCGCCACAGCCGGCCAGCCTAATTGGCAAGGATCTGGTAGTACGTTACGTAGAACGCGAGGCCCTGCCAGCGCCATCTGGCGCCACCTCCTCAACTGGCGGCCACGGAGCCACCGCGATTGGAGGTGGATTTTCAGTCGTACCGCGCGAGAAAACGCTCCACATCGTCGGTGTGATCGAAACTGAACCGGCAGCGGGCTTTGGCGGTTTCGGCAGCGGGCGGCTGCTGATTCCGTTGGAGGTCGCGTCGTCGCTGCGGGCCGCCCAAGTGAACGACTTGCGCGACGCCGTGCGGGCGACCAGCGGCAAGCCGGTGTACGCGAGCCTGACGGTGCGCGCCAAGAGCCCGTCACTCGTCGAAGGCATCGAGACCACGATCAAGACTATGGGCTTTGGTACGTTTTCGCTCCTCGACGCGACGAAGAATTTGCGCGTGTTCTTTGCCATTTTCGACATGCTGCTTTTGATTTTTGGAGGCCTGGCGCTCGCCGTAGCCACGCTCGGCATCATCAATACGCTGGTGATGGCCATCCTCGAGCGCCGCCGCGAGATCGGAATCCTCAAGGCCCTTGGCGCAGCGGACCGCGACGTGAAGCAGCTCTTCTTTGTCGAGGCCAGCGTGATGGGATTGCTCGGCGGCGTTCTCGGTGTGGGCTTTGGATGGCTAGTTGGCCGGGCCGTAACCATTGGCACGAACTTGTATTTGAAGCGACAAGGATTGCCGGGAACGGATGTATTTTTCGTTTCCTGGTGGCTGGTGCTGCTGGCGATTGTGCTTGCGGTACTAGTCAGCTTGGCGGCGGGCGTGTATCCGGCGTCGCGCGCCGCGAAGCTGAATCCTGTCGAGGCTTTGCGATATGAGTAGACGGCGCTGCGCAGTTGCCGCGGCGCTCGTTTTGTCCTGCGTATTCCCTGCAAGTGCCGCAGCGGCCACCGGACGCGCGGAGTGCAATTCCCTTCCCAGCAAAATTCTGGAGCGAGCCGTTCCCTATTGCGTTCTTCTGCCTCCAAGTTACGACACGGAGAAATCCCGACGCTATCCCGTCGTCTACTTTTTGCATGGCCTCGGTGATAACGAACAATTCTTTATTCACTCCGGCGCGTTCAATCTCGTCGAAGACCTGTGGGAACAGCACCAACTGGCGGACTTTCTGATCGTAACGCCGCAAGCTGGCACAAGTTTTTACATCAACGCGCGCGATGGCGAGCTCCGCTACGAAGATTTTTTTCTGGAAGAATTCCTGCCGGGAATCGAAAAACGCTATCGGGCGGAATCCGGCCGGAGCAATCGCGGAATTGCGGGCATTTCCATGGGCGGATACGGCGCGCTGCACATCGCGTTCCGTCATCCGCAACTTTTTCGAGCGGTAGCGGTCCACAGCGCTGCATTGCTGGAAAACCTTCCAAGCATCAGCGTCGAAGGCGCATCGCCGCAAATAACAGCTCTGCGGCGCGCTCTCGGAGGAGCGTTTGGCACGCCCTTTGATTCCGGCTTCTGGAATCGCAACGACCCTTTGAGGATCGCGCGCGCCGCGAATCTCGGTGGCTTAAAGATTTATTTCGACTGCGGCTCCGAAGACGACTACGGTTTCGACGGCGGCGCCGAAGCGTTAGACAAGCTGCTGACCGCGCGCCACTTCCCGCACGAGTATCATCTTTACTCAGGCAGCCACGATTGGACTTACTTCGCCCAGCATTTGCCCGCATCACTGGGATTCGAGAGTCGCGCATTGACGTCCACTGCGACTCACGCCAAAGCGGCTCCGTAGCAAACGATTTGACCGCGCGCGGCGGGCATCGTAGGGCGCCGCGACCGCATCCGAACAGCTTGACGCGACGAAGAAACGCGCTATCGCGGCACGCGTCTAACGTAGCAACGAGCGGGGTAAACCTATGGATCGCTTACTGCAGGATTTGCGGCACGCCTTCCGCGTATTGCGCAAGAGTCCCGGATTCGCCGCCGTTGCCGTGCTCACGCTCGGCTTGGGCATCGGCGCCAACACCGCAATATTCAGCGTCGTGCAGGGTGTTCTGCTTCGTCCGCTCCCTTATCAAGACCCCGCAGAGCTCGTCGAAATCTGGAACACGTACTTGCCGCAGTTTCCGCAGGCGCCGATGTCTCCCGGAGACTATGCGGATTTCAAACGAGCGGCCGCTGGCTTTTCAGGAATGGGCTGCTATGTTGATATTCCGCAGGGTTTCAATCTGACGGGCGAAGGCGAAGCGCAGCGCGTTGAGACGCGCTACGTAACTTCGGGCTTTTTCGAAATGCTGGGCGTGCGGCCAATCGTCGGCCGCACGTTCACGGCGGAAGAAGATAATGCTGGCGCAGCGCCCGTGGCGATGGCCAGCCACCAAATCTGGCAGAGTCGCTTCGGCATGGATCCGAAAATAATCGGCCGCACTGTAATGCTCGACGGCCAGGGCTACCGGCTGATTGGCGTGCTGCCCGCCGCCTTTCGACTGGCGCCCACGACCGATTTCTGGATGCCTTTCGGCCAATACGGCGACACGTTGTCAAGCCACCTGCACCATCCTTGCAACGTCCTGGCGCGACTGAAGCCGGGCGTGAGTACTGGCCGTGCGCAGGCCGAGATGGTGACTTTGCATCGGCAGGAAGAGCAAGCCTATCCCGATTTGGACAAAAATTGGGGTGTGCTGGTGAAGCCGATGGAGGATCCTTCGGCGGCACGAATGCGGGTGGCGCTGCTCGTTTTGCTTGGCGCTGTAGGACTGGTGCTGCTCGTCGCTTGCGCGAATATTGTGAACCTTCTCCTCGCGCGCAACGCCGTCCGCCAAAAAGAAATCGCGTTGCGCATCGCGCTCGGCGCCAGCCAGGGAAGACTCCTTGCGCAGTTGTTGACCGAGAGCGTCGTGCTCGCGTTTCTTGGAGGCGTGCTGGGAGTATTTCTCGCCGGCGCCGGGCTTCGCGCGCTGGCTGCGCTTGTGCCGCCGGATCTCGCATTGGCATCGCAGACCGGTCTGAATGCCTGGGTCCTCGGGTTCACCTTGGCAGTGAGCTTAGTGACAGGCGTCATCTGCGGGCTGATCCCCGCCGCGCAGACTTTGCGACAAGATTTGCGCGGCGCATTGAAAGAAGGAACGCGAACCGTTGCCGCTGCCGGCGGCCAGAGAATTCGCAGTTTGCTGGTGGTATCGGAAATCGCCTTTGCACTGATTCCCCTCGTCGGCGCAGGCCTTTTGATTCGCAGCTTTCACCGTTTGATGGAAGTCAGCCCAGGTTTTCAACGAGACCACGTGTTGGCGATGGAGGTCGACCAGCCACAACCGCCGATCGCCGAAGTCTTGAAGATGACGAACGAACAGCAAATCGCGCTGAGCAAAAAGCAATCGGTGCAATTCGATGAACTGGCGCAAAAAATTCGGGCGCTCCCGGGAGTCAAGGCTGTTGGCGGCATTTCCGTGATGCCGCTCGGCTCGGCTTTACGCTCGGCTTCGAGATTCGTGATTGACGGCCAGCCGCTTCCAGCGAATGGCGCGCGCCCGATAGCCGAAACCCGCGTTGTCAGCCCCGGCTACTTTGCGGCGATGGGCATTCCGCTGCGCATGGGACGCCCGCTCGACGCGCACGATTACGGCCAGCAGATTGTCGTCGTGAATGAAACGATTGCTAACCGCTTTTTTTCCGGTAATCCCATCGGGCATCGCGTTAATCTCTGCTCTATGGATCCCGCGAATCCGTGCTGGTCCACGATTGTGGGCGTTGTCGGAAACGTCCACCAGTACGGCCTCGATGCTGCACCGACGATGGATATTTACTTCACAGGCGGCTGGACTTCGTACACCGTGGTTCGCACGTCGTCCGATCCCGTCGCGGTCGCGCAATCGGCAATTGCTGCGATTCACAAGGTCGACGCGAACCTTCCGGTCACGCATGTGATGAGCCTCGACAGTCTTTTGTCGGAATCCGTTTCCTCGCGCCGGTTTTCAACATTCCTGCTCGGCGTGTTCGCCGGACTTGCGCTTCTGCTCGCCGCCGTCGGCATTTACGGCGTGATGAGCTACGTCGTGAGTATGCGGACCAGCGAAATTGGAATGCGCATGGCGCTCGGTGCACAACCCGCCGACATTTGGAGATTGGTGATTGGGCGTGGCGCGCGCCTGACGTTCGCGGGCGTCGCGCTCGGCCTGATTGGCGCCGTCGTTCTGACAAAATTCATCGCCAGCCTGTTGTATGGAGTGAAGCCTGCCGACCCCCTCACTTTCGGCGGCGTCGCGGTTCTGCTGATCGGCGTGGCGCTACTCGCTTGTTACGTTCCCGCGCGCCGAGCCATGCGCGTGGATCCGATTGTCGCGCTCCGCTACGAATGATCGGTTCAATCCGTCCAGGCAAACGGCGCTTGAAAAACAATTAATTCTCCGGTGGTATATTTGCGACGCCTCAGCCAGCCTCGCTGTCAAGCACGCGAATGGAACGTTTCGACCTCATCGTCGTGTGCTCCGCTCTCGCCGGTCAACGCGCGCGCCGACGACACGCTCCGCATGAAGTTCGTCACGCTTTGTCATCGCGCACGAACTGCTGCCACCCCGACAAGCATTTGCATGGACGGACCCGGCCAGCTCCACATCACCCGCGCGAACGCGAAGTTCATTGATGCATCCATGCTGGATCGCTTCGTCCACGAGATGGTCAAGAGAAGCCCGTTACAAGGTAGCCGCGTCGAAGTGATTCTATCGAACGAAGAAATTGGAATTATTGTAGTTGCCGACAGCGTGGAACGCGCTACCTCGGCGTAATCGCAGCTTCCAGAAAACTTGCTGGCGTTCTGGAGCATTCGTTCATTCGCCAGCGGCCGTAAAATTACAGCGCCAACTGCGTGTACGGCGGCAGCGCGCTCGCTTCTCCCGCCACCACTCTCCACCCGCTTCCGCCGTTCACGTACACGTGCATGACGCGCATCTGGCTGGCCAAGCTCTGGCCTTTCACCAGCGCGCGCGAGGACCACAGGCACGTGGCGACTGCCGTCTCACGGTAAATGTGAACAATGATGTCCGATGCGTGGAAGGATTCGTACTGTACGGCGGCAGACTGCACGGCTTCCACGAATTGCGCTTTGTTCACCTGTTCGCCGTGCGAGAGCGTCCCGCTAAAATCGTCGCTGTAGACGCGGCGGAAAAACGTCCCGTCGCCGTGCTGAATCGCGGTGGCCGCCTCTTTTTCGAGGTTGACGATCTCTTGCCGCTCCATTTCGGGATCGCGTGGCTGTAAGATGCAGCGCTGGATGCATTCCGACTGCGCCGAGTTTTGCGGTTCCCCCGCGGGCGTAAGCGCAATCGATATCGCCAGCAAAACCGCAAGCTTATACATTGCCAAACACCTCCTGCGCAGGAATCTCTTTAGTGAGGCCACTCCGTCGTCGCGTGGTCTATCAATAAAGTAATGCTACGCTGCGCTGGCGGCGAAGAATAACTCAGTGAGTGTGATGTAATCGTGACGGCAGCGCGATGGGCCGTGGCTGCACTGCGACACGACGTTGTCGCTCGAGCCTTATCCATTTTTGAATAGAAAGGGAGCCAGTCGTTGTCACGGCTCCCGTGCGGCACTCGAAATGACTCTGCGTCGGGCCCTGCTAGAACTTCACCAGAATGGCCAAGTCAATCCGGTTCTCGATCTTCTTCAAATCCGGCGTCCAAAGCCCCAGAGATCCGCATCCTCCTGCCGACGCTATCGAGCCATCCATACAGACAAACGACCCCGGATTCCCGTTGTTCCGCCCGGCGGCGTAATTCCGCCCGGGCCCGTCCAGTACGGCACATTCGCCGCGCGATGATCGAACTCCCACCGGAACGTAATGTACTGGCTCGGCATGTAGTCAAACGTCGCCGAAGCGTCCCAGGCCTTGAAGGGATCACCCGGATTCTCCGTGAAGTACGGCGTGCCGGTCGCCGCTGTCGCGCCGTTGATCGGCAGCAACAACACCAGGTATCTGCCCGGATTGTTGATTCTTCCTCCGCCGAGCGTCAGCCCGAACTTATCGTTCTTAAACCAGGTGCGGTCGTACAACATGTACCCGAGAAAATCCTGCTTCGGCCCTTTCTTCGAGTTCGTATTGCAACTCACCCCACCACCGTGCTCGCACCCGATATCTCCAGTGAGCGAAAACGCCATTTTGTCTACGAACTCTCCAGGCCGGTCGTAGTATTTCACTTCGATGCTGTTGTCCGAGAGATAGCGCACGCGGCCCGGAACTCCGAGCGTCGCTTGTCCCAGGCCGTATTGATTGCCCAAAACCGAAAACCATCCGTTGGGCCGGTAGAGAATCTGAACTCCCAGTCCCGGCCGGTTGTTAAATCGCCCGTACGATTGCCAGCCATAGGTAAACCACGGCTCGATCTTCAGGTGTTCGGTGGGAAAAATTTGCACCCGCACCCCATTGAAAAACCATGGCGTGTTTGACGAAACGTACGACGGTTGATACGCCCAATTGTCAAAATTGTAGTAGCTGAATAGTCCGATATACGACATGAAGATTCCCGCGTCCACACTGATGCCGTGCAACACGTTGAAGTGGTACCCGCCATACGCCTCCGAGATGTAGCGATACGCCGTGTCGAGGCTCCACTGGCCGCGCGCGGGGCTGGCATCGTTGCGCGGTGTCGTTTCCGAATACATACCGAACTGCGTCATCACGCGCGCGCGCACGTTGTCGAAGTGAACGTCGCCGCCCACGCCAAGTTGCGTCAACTGAACTTCTTGCGCGCGAAATACTTCGCTGGAGCCGCCGATGCTGTCGTCTTTCGGGTGATTGAAGTCATAGATGTAATACACGTCCGCGCGAATCTCCGGCGTGAAGAATTTCGTGTCCATCGGCGATTCTTTCGTGCGCGCATTCCGTTGAGCCACGTGAAATCGGCAAACGCGAAGGGCTCGCTCGCTGGGGCCTTGGCAGTAGCTGCCTTCCCGTTCTCGGTTACCTGGCCAGCTAGGGAGAGCGATCCGACGATTTTTTCGGTCGCGATCGCGTTAGCGCCCACACCAGTTGAAGCAGTCAAAGTCGGAGGCGCGGCTGATGCAGTAAACGAGCCGCTATCGGTTTGTCGATCCGGTAGAACGACGCTCGCGGAACTCGGTTGCGCGGTCGGAGCGTCCGGCGCCGCTGTCGCCGGGCCGGCGCCCTTGGCTTCCAGCTCCGCAACGCGTTTCTCCAGTTGCTCGAGGCGATCCAACAACATGCGTTCGCGTTCCATTAGCTCCGCGGAAGCGTTTTCCGGCTGCTTCGCCGTAGCTTTTGCTGGCGGCGGGTTTTTGCCGTCTTTATCGCCGTCCGCCATCAATGCCGGCGTAAGCGCTACCGCACACATGGCGATCATGAACAACATCAAAATCCCACTTCGCAGTCTGTCAAACGCGCGCATGTCTCTCTCCCATTTACAGGCAGGCAACGGTGTTTCAACGATGGATTTCCGAGTCTTCGAGGGAAGCGGAACGCTCTGTCGTTGCCAAAAAAGGTTAGATTGCTGCGCGTAAGGAAGTCGTAAGTGCGGCAAAAGCTTTTCGTTAGCGGAAATGCGATGGCTCGGGTGAGGACGGAATTTATCGCTTCAACGGCGCCTTGGGATCGCGCTGCGAAATTTCCAGCGCCACCTTGCGCATCTCTTCATGAATGGTGCCGTTTGTCGCGAGGATCATCGGGCCGCCCGGCTGATACGGCTTGCCCGCAAAGTCGCTCACGCGTCCGCCTGCTTCTTCGACCAGTAGAACTCCCGCGGCGGTATCCCAACTCTTCAGCCCGAACTCCCAGAAACCATCGAAGCGTCCCGCGGCAACGCAAGCCAGATCAAGCGCTGCAGAGCCATCGCGCCGCACGCCGTGCGAGCGCAACGTGAAATCCCAGTAGTAGTGAATATTGGGATTCGCTTGCCTCTTGTGTACGGGAAAACCGGTGCAAAGCAGGCCGGTGGAAAGTGTCTTCGTCGCTGAGACCGTAAGTTTCTTTCCGTTCAGCGTCGCGCCCTCCCCACGCGCCGCCGCAAACAATTCCTCGTAATATGGGTTGTAAACAACTGCCGCCAAAAGCGCTCCGCGCTGCGCCAAGGCTATGGATACGGAAAAGCACGGGTAGCCGTGCGCAAAATTCGTGGTCCCGTCCAGTGGGTCCACGTGCCACCGAAGTTCCGAATCGCTCTCGTGGCCGCCGCCTTCTTCCGCAACCACCGCGTGCGCCGGGAAATACTTTTGCAGCCGCGTCACGATAGCTTGCTCGGAGCGCTTGTCCGCCTGCGTGACCAGGTCTACGTCGCCCTTGTACGAGATCTCCGGCGGCCGGTCGAACTCCTCCCGCAAAATTTTCCCGGCTTCTCGTGCCGTTTCGATCGCAACTTCGAGATAATTCTTGCTCATCGCTTCTCTGCCGGACCTGGAATGCGCCTAACGCAAAGCGCCCGCGCCTTCCACTCTATCACCAGCGTTACCGGAAACTCTCGCTCCGCGAGAAGCGGACTTGCAAGCTGGGAACCGCCGTTGCATCCCTAGCCCGTCGGCCCTTAATGTCGGACGAAATCGCCAATCTTCAAAGACGAAGCCGCCCCTTCAGCGTTAGACTAGACTCCCGCCCTGATTCGAAGGGAGCATCATGCGGAAACCGTTGAGACTTACCTTGGCGTTCGCGCTCGCTGGCTTGCTCTACTCCGCCCTACCCGCAGCCCGCACCTCCGCGCAAGGCAACGAAGTTATGGGCGAGGTCCAGTTCGATGGCGACACCCAGCTCGACAGGGACTCGGGCGTGTGGATTGACGGCACCTACATCGGCTACGTGAAAGAGTTGAAGGGCAAAAAGAAAGTGCTATTGCTTCCCGGCAAACACCAGATCGTCGTGAAACAGTCCGGCTACTCAGATTTCACGCGCGACATCGTCGTGGAGCCGCACGGCGTGGTCTCCATCGATGTCTCGATGAAACTCCTTCCGGGCGCTACCACTCCTGACGTCACCTCCGAACTGAAAATCAATGTTCAACCGAAACGTGCCGCCGTGTTTCTCGATGGGAATTATGTCGGACACGCCAGCGAACTCGGCGGAAAATTTCACTCCGTGCTGGTGAGCCCTGGGAAGCATACGATTAAGGTTGAGCTTCCTGGTTACCGAACCTTTGAGACGGTCGTGGAAGTCCTGCAAGGCCAGAAATCCGAAGTGAAAACGGAGTTAGTGAAAGGCAGCATCGAGCAAGCCGGCGCTGAAATCAAAAAGCCGCAGTAACACGCTGGCGCAGCCCCCTTCGCTCGCGTCGCGTAAAGCAGCTACTGCGCCCCGGTGAAGTAGCTCTTGCGCGATCGCACGTGATAGTCCCCGTTCAGCACTTTCACTTCGATGCTGCGGTACGTATTCGCAGGCCCGCGCGGCGTCGGGTAGTATGCCAGCCGATACTGCGTGCGCAGTTCGCGGTTAATCGTGTCGTAAATCGTGTCCAGTTCCTGCGCTGTATCTGGATAAAACATCGCTCCGCCGGTTGTATCGGTCATGGTTTCCAGCGCGTGCTCGCCTGCCGTGTTGCGGCCACTTTCATTTTTTATCGGCCGGATCACAATCGTATAAAGCAGCGTATCCGATCGCACCGCCTCCTTGCGCGCCGCCTCAAAATCCGTCCGGCTGGTGGTCTCGCCCGCGTCCGTCACGAGAATTATTACGCGCCGGCGGTCCTCCCCGCGCTTTGCCAGAGCCCGCGCTCCCAGAAGTACGGCGTCGTAGATGGACGTCCCCGCGCCATCCGGGATTTTACGCACCGCCGTCTGCAGTGCGCCCACGTTGTTGGAAAAATACGGCGGCATCTGCGTGACATCTTCGTCAAAATAAAAGACCGACAGCTTGTCGCCCGGGCGCAAGACTTGCCGGATGAAATGCGCGGCCGCTTCCTGCTCAAAGGCGACTTCTTTGTGTGCGCTGAGGCTCGCATCAATCATCAATGCCAGGTCCAACGGTTGCTGCGTCTCGGCTTCGAACACTTCGATCTTCTGAAGCACGCCTTCCTCATAAACTTGGAATGCTTCTACGGGCAAATCAGCCGCTGGGCGATTGTGGTCGTCCAACACGCTTGCCAGCACGTTCACCAAATCCACTTTTACCTTGATCTTGCCGTGCTGGTCCTTGGGATCGTCCGGCGGCGCGATGGGTTCTGTTGGCGTCGGAACGATGCCGCCTGGCGGAGCGGACGGATTCACCGACGGCGCGCTTGATCCCGGCTTCGGCTTCTGTGCCCACGGCGGCCGGTTTGGATCGTCCTGCGAAACTGCGACTCCCGCCGCGACTAGTGCGGCAACGCAAGCAACAGCGGCCGCTACGGCCAGACGGGAGGTGTGCTTCATTGTTTTACTAAGATGCGGGTTTTGCGGCACGCGTCTCCACAGGCACAGGCGGCACTTCTCCGTCCGCCCACACCGCGCCATCCGCGAAATACTCTTTCTTCCAGATAGGAACAGTCTTCTTCAACGTGTCGATTGCATAGCGGCATGCCTCGAACGCGGCCGGCCGGTGCTCCGAACTAATGGCGATGAAAACACTGGTTTCCCCGATTTCGAGCCGCCCCAACCGGTGCGCCATTGCCACGCGATGAATCGCAAACTTTTCGTGAACTTGTTCCGCAATTTCGCGAATTTTCTCGAGCGCCATCGCTTCATACGCTTCGTAGTCGAGATAGAGCGTATTGCGGCCGTGGGAATGGTCGCGCACGCAGCCGTCAAACGTCACCACCGCGCCGTCCTGCGGCTCGCGAACATGCTCCACAAGCGCCTCGTGGTGAATTGGGTCGCGCACCAGGAGCAGGAGATCGAGTTGCGAGGAATCTGGCATAGGGGAATGCACTATCCGCCGCTCACCGGCGGCAAAAATGCAATCTCATCGCCGGCGCGCAGCGGCGTGCTCCACGCGGCAAACTCTTGGTTTCGGGAAGCCACGAGTGACGCGCGAAATCGCGCGAGGTCTGGGTATCGGGAGCCATACTGCAAATAAACCGCTTCGATCGGTGCTCCGTCGGCGACTTCGATCGAATCTTCGGCCCGGCCCACGATCTCTTTGAGCCTGCCAAAGAACAACACTTTCACACGTACGGTTTCCGAAGCGGCAGCCATAAGGGAATTGTATCGTGAGGCGGATAACCGGGCCATAGGCCGGGGGTGCAAGAGCCAACAGCCACACAACGCAGTATGCGCACTTTGATCTGCGAGCCGGGGGCGCTTTCAGCGTGACACTTTTCGTTTTTCACTCGCCTAGCTTTACGAACCCTTCGAAATTTTCGTTCACTTGACCGCGCACCCATCCGTGCGTAGCGTTTTGAACATAATTCACGGCGCCGTTCGAATCATCGTTTCGGAAAGGTCGCGCGACACTTCCATGAAAGTCCTGGTCACGGGATCGACGGGCCTGGTAGGCACCGCGCTGGTAGCTGCTCTGCTCAAGGCCGGGCACACCGTTTGCCGGCTGGTGCGGCCGGAGACGGTCGTCAAAACCGCCGCGGGCGACGGCTTCCAAGTGTCTTGGAATCCAGCGACCGGCGAATTGGGTGGCGCGGCCGTGGGCGCCGATGCGGTGGTGAATCTGGCGGGCGCTTCCATTGCGGATGGCCGGTGGACCGCGAAGCGCAAACTGGACCTGCAGTCCAGCCGCATTGACACGACGCGCGCGTTGGTCGCGGCGCTCGCAAAAATGAGCGCACGGCCCCGCGTCCTCGTCTCCGCTTCCGCCACCGGATTCTACGGCGATCGTGGCGACGAGGTGCTGACGGAAGACAGCACGCCCGGGAATGACTTCCTCGCGAACTTGGCGAAATCATGGGAAGGCGAGGCGATCAAAGCCGAAGCGCTTGGGATTCGCGTGGTGCTTGCGCGGCTGGGCGTGATTTTGGCGAAACACGGCGGCGCGTTGCCGCGCATGATGCTGCCGTTTCGTTTCTTCGCCGGCGGGAATATCGGCTCGGGAAAGCAGTGGATGTCCTGGATTTCTCTCGACGACGCGGTCGGAATTCTTCGTTTCGCTCTCGAGACCGGCAATGTGCGCGGCCCGCTCAATGCCATCTCGCCTGAGCCCCTGCAAAACTCCGCATTCACAAAAACTCTCGCGCGCGCCATGCACCGCCCCGTACTTCTTCCGGCGCCGGCGTTCGCCTTGCGACTCGTTCTCGGCGAAATGGCCGACGCGCTGCTCCTTTCGAGCCAGCGCGCCATACCGCAAAAACTGCAACAACTCGGCTACTTGTTTCACGATCCGGATTTAGCGACAGCTCTGCGAGCGATTCTCGGGGCGCCGTAGACGCTGGTTGACGACTCATTTGATAACGTTCATCGTCACTTCCACTTTCAGCACATGCCCGGTGACCGGATCCGATGCCACCGTAGATTGAATCGTTTGTCCATCGCGAATCAGTAGATTCACCTGGCTCCGGAACGACTGCACGATCGGTTGCCCTGCGAGAATCTCATTTCCTCCTACCGTTGCAGGCTTTTCCGCTGTGCCCGGCGTATAGAGCGATGATTTCTCTACGTTTAACTTCAAACTGAACCGGGCGTCGTCAGTCTTGTCCGCGTGGCCATCCAAGTTCGTACCGACGTCCATGTATTGGAATTGTTTGTTAGTGCCTCCGGATGAAGAAGTCTCGATCGGCACGCGCAATCCCATGCGCACTGCTGCCTGCGGACCTCGATCGTCCGCGTTCACAAGCAGCGTGTACGGCAAGCTGCTGACTTTCTTTTCCCCGTCGTACTCGACAAAAACTACCTGCACCCGCAGCGGTATAATTTGCGGCGCCGGCGATTCTGCGGACTTCGCGCCGTCCGACGATTTTCCCTTGTCCTGCGAAAGCACCGACGGCACCGCGATGGCCAGAACAACGAATAGAACTGGGATGACTGCTTTCTTCATGGAACGCTCCTTTTCGGCCCTGCAGTTTTCCTAAAATTTCGTTTTCTCGCTCGCCGACGCTGCATCTTCGACGATTGTCGCCAGCGGCTTCATCTCTATCGGCGAGATGGAAAGCGGCGCGACTTGCAAGTCCTGCGGCGGCGCTTCCGCTTCCTCGACGATCACGTCGTTGGCCTTTATGGCGCCGCTCCGCAATTCACCAAGCAATTTGTCTACGGCTTGTTTCTGGCCAACAGGGAGCAGCACCGTAAATTGCGGCTGCGTTGCTCTCGATGTGACGGAGCGGTTCGTCGAGTGCCGCAATGCCGGACGGACGTCCGGCTTTACGTCGTGAGCGACCACGCCCTCGGATGGCTTCTCGACGAGGTTCACTCGGCTCGTGCCTGTGATCAATCGCGGCTCGACGTTCGTCCGCCGCCATCCGTGCATGCTAACAACTACCAACACCGCACATATCGCTGCCCCGGCAAAGACGAAATACGGCAAGACGCTCCGCTGCGGCGAAGCTTCGCGATCAAGGCTCTTCCGCACTCGCGGCAGCAACGAAACGGGGACTTCCGCATTGGCAATTTTCTGAACGCCGGAATCTATCGCCGCAAAAAGTTGCTGCTCTTCGTGGAATGCCGCGCTGCACTCACGGCATGCGTCCAGATGCACACGCAACTCGCGCGACAGCTCTTGCTTGCCGCCCGCCACCGCCCCGCTCAACGCTTCTCGATACTCTTCACATGGCATCGCAACTTCTCCGCTAACTGTTTCTTCGCAAAAAACAATCGCGACTTCACCGTCCCCAGCGGCACCGCCAGCATCCCCGCAACTTCTTCGAGCGCGTGCCCCCGCATGGCCGCGAGCAACAAGACCAACCGGTATTTCTCCGGCAGTTCCTCGATGGCCCGCTCGAGATGCTCCTGAAACTCGTTGCTTGCCGCCACGTCCTCGGTCGAGGGCCGCGCCGCTGTTCTCGACCACTCCGTTTCGCGCACTTCGCGTCGTTTCGCACAGCGCACCCGGTCAATCGCCAGCCGGAACGAAATGCGCACCAGCCAGCCGCGAAATCGTGTGCGGTCGCGCAGCCGTTCGAACCGGCGATACGCGCGGAGCAACGCTTCCTGCGCCACGTCTTCCGCGTCGGCGTCATTGCGCAAAACACCGCGAGCCACGCGATACGCTAGCGGCCCGCATTCCGCCAGGCGCTCTTCAAACTCCCGGCGAATCGCGGCCTGGGCAGCTTCGCGCGTGAGGGTGATTTCTCCGTCGTCGGGGACCGCGGAGCGGTTCATGATGCGGCTCGGCTCAATCAGCGCCAACTCCTGCATGCCGTCTTAGATGCGAGCACCCGCGCTCGCCCTCCCCGTACACCTGCAAGACGCCACGGGGCCGCACTTGGTTCACTGCGGAGTGGAGTGAATGCCATCAGGTGCGCCCGTGGCCAGAGCCTCATGAACCCCGACGGACTCCCGTTTCGGAACAGTCTCCTCACCGCTCGGCCCCAATTTGGAATAGATCCTGGTCCAAATCACAGCACGAGCACAGCTCGCGAATCGCCGCCGCCGATGCTTGGCTGTGCAGAACTGTCAGTAACTCTATCCAGCACAAGAAGTTAAGCACCCAACGTGTCGCGCCCTTCCGCCAACAGGTCTGCCTCGAGCGCCGCCACCTTTCGCTGGCCCTTCGCCTGCTTTCCGCCGGACCATGCGGCCTCTCACGCAAATCTTCCAGAAAGCCACCGGTGAGCGGCTACGAGGTATTCCGCGCCGGTGGCTGCTCCTTGTGTCTTCACTCGCGGCAATCTCAGCGCTCACGGTTACTGGCTGCGGCAGCGGAAGCGCCGGAACGCCGCCGCCTCCTCCGCCCCCATCTATCACCGTCACGGTCTCTCCAACCAACTCCTCGGTCCTGCTCGGCAACTCGGAGACCTTCTCCGCGACGGTCACCAACACTACGGATACCAGCGTCACCTGGAGCGTAAATGGCGTCCTCGGCGGCAGCACTCCGATCGGAACGATTACCTCCGCCGGCCTCTACACAGCACCTGCCGATTTGCCATCTCCGGCCGTCGTTCAAATCACTGCCACCAGCGCCGCCGATCCTACGAAATCCGCAACGGCGCAGCTCACCGTCGCGAGCGATGTCTCCATCGCAGTCATTCCTGCCAACGCAAGCGTCGAACTAGGCGCTGCGCAACCGTTTCGCTCAACAATTTCCAGCGCAGGTCATCCGGACACCTCCGTCCGCTGGACGCTCACCGGCGCGACCTGCCCAACGGCATGTGGTGCCGTAGACCTCGCGGGCAACTACACCGCGCCGCCGGTCCTTCCGCACCCCGCAACCGCGACCATCACCGCGCAAAGCGTCGCCGACTCCTCGAAACAAGCCAGCGCAGCGATCACCATCACGAGCAACTTCACGCTCCAAATCGCCGCGCCGCAAAACGTACCCGCCGGCAGTTCTGCCGCCATCGTTGCCACCCTGACGCCCGTCCCTGGCTCGAATCCTAGCGCGGTGCTCTCCTGGGGGCTCTCAGGACCCGGCTGCAGCGGGACGGCCTGCGGAACGCTCACGGTCGTCAGCACGCAAGGCGCCGGGGGCACCGTCACTCAAGACACAGCGACGTACAACGCCCCAAGTTCCGCCCCCAATCCAGACACCGTCACGGTAACCGTCACTCCGCAAGCCGATCCTACAAAGACAGCCCAAGCCACCATGACGGTGCAGCC
>Ga0209166_10000168_pt1 | contig 84717 bp, 75 predicted proteins | sample Coa_R1_3_FD_187151 | JGI IMG/M metagenome (GOLD analysis project Ga0209166, IMG submission 187151) | Surface soil microbial communities from Centralia Pennsylvania, which are recovering from an underground coalmine fire - Coalmine... | ecosystem: Environmental > Terrestrial > Soil >...
AGGTCAACGAAGCACAGGCGCATCACGACGAATTCGTCGCCGCCTATCAACTCCTCAATGCCACCGGGCAATTGACGGCTCAGTACCTTGCCTTGCCGGTCGAAATATACGACCCGGCGGTGCATTACGAGGAAGTCCATGACAGCTGGGTCGGGTTCGGCGACCGGCCTGATCTGGACGAGCACCCGCAGCAATAAGCCTTACGGCCAGTAGACCCGTCTCCGCACCAGCTTGAACCGCACCGGCCGCGGTCTGTACAGCACGACGGGCCGGGGTGCGTAATAGACCACTGCCGGTGGAGGAGCCGGGGCGTAATAGACCACCGGTCTCGGCGCAGGTGCCGGCGGAACCGCGACGAGAGCCGCCGGAGGCGGGCCGTAGACGCGCGGTGCCGGTGCCGCCACGGCCGCAGGAGCCAGCGGAGGCACCAAGGCGTGCGGCGCGGCGTAGACCGGCGCGGCGGCAGCCGGCGCAGCCTGCATCTGCGGGGGCGCCTCGAAACCGGGCGGCGGCAGGGCGGAAGCGACGACCTGCGGGGTCGGGGCCGCGGCCGGCAGAGGCGGCTGCTGGGCCAGGCGCACCTGATCCTGCAGGCCGGCGATGGTGATCTGCTGCTGCGCCACCTGTTTGCGCAGCCCCTCGGCGTCGGCGATCTCGTGCATCTTGGCCGTGACCGTCTCGGGGTCATAGCCGATCCGCACCGTGCAATTCTCGGTCGCCCGTCCCTGCGGATCGACATCGATGCGGTCGCCCACCATCTCGGACGAGACCACCCCGGCGAAATAGGAGCGCATCTTCAGCCTGGCCTCGTCCCGGCCGGACTCGCTGCGCTCATTGTTCAGTTCGGACTCGAACACCGAGCCGGCCCGGTCCAGCGCGGTGTGTTTGGCGGCTTCGACGCAATGTTGGCGGCCATCCTTGCGCGAGTCCTCGTCGGACATCGGATAACTGGCGCTTTCGGTAACCGACATCATGTCCGCCGAGGCCGCTCCCGCCAGCCCGGTCAGGACGAGCGCCAGCAGGCAGCGGCCGATCACAGCGTATCGCCCTCGACGGCGGGATGCGGTGCGGCGGCGGGGGGCGGCGGTTCCGCGGCCGCAGCGGCCGGAGCCGGAGGCGGCATGCCGATCGGGAAGGCGACGACCGGCTTGGCAGCGGGCGCCGCGTCTTCCTTCGCCGCGGCGACGTCGTTTTGCAGCTCGCGGTGCGCCGCATCGGCCTGCTGCTGGATCGACGCGGGCGAGGCCATGGCCTGCTGCTGGGGCGGCGGAGGCACGCCGGCGGCGGCGAATTGCAGCAGGACGTAGGAGCGGAACTGGGTATCGACCGGGACCACCTTGCGCTCGATCACGCGATAGGCCGGCAGGGCGATGTCGGCGACGACGTTGCTGGTGGCGCGTTCGGCGGTGCCGGAATGCTGTCCGCCCGCGGTCTCGGTGATGAAATCCTTCTGCTTGCCGGACACCTTGCCGTTCATCTGGTCGGCCAGCTGGTACTTGGCGTTCAGGATGGCCTTGTCGACGGCGAATTGCAGATCGGTCGAGGTGGCGGAGCCGGCGGCGTAGAGATAGCCGTCGTCATGCGGCGGATTCATGTACCAGTCGGGCGCCTGATTGGCGGCGGCCTTGGTCTTTTCGACTTGGAAATCATGCTGTTGCAGAGCATATTCCGGCGTGCTGGGCTTGGGTGGGCCGCTGCAGGCGGCGAGAGCGAAAAGCAGGGACACGGGCGCGGCTACTTTGAGCATGATGCGACCTCCCATGACGATTCCAGATCGTCAAGTTAGCGAAACTTAATCGATGTTTGCTTTCGCGCTACTAGAGCGGCCCCACGTCTTATGAAATACCAAATTACGCGTTCAATTTCCATTGATGAGCGTCACATCGTCTTCGAGTTCGTGCGCGCCGAAGGACCCGGCGGGCAGAACGTCAACAAGGTGTCGAGCGCCGTCGATCTGCGCTTCGATCTGGCCGGCGCCCATGCCGCCGGCGAGATTCCCGACGAGGTGACCGACCGTTTCGCCACCCTGGCCGGGCGCCGGCTCAATAATGACGGGGTGATGATCATCAAGGCGCAGCGCTTCCGCTCGCAGGAGCGCAACCGCGACGACGCGCTGGAGCGCCTGTTCGAGCTGATCCGCCAGGCCGCGATCCGGCCGGTGATCCGCCGGGAGACCAAGCCGTCCTATGGTTCGAAGCAGCGCCGGCTGGACGACAAGCGGGCGAACAAACAGATCAAGAGCGGCCGCCGCCCGGTCAGGCGGGATGATTAGGTCTAGACAATCTTGCGACCTTACTGGGTCGCAAGATTGTCTAGAGTCCTATATGACGCATCGCCTCCGGCTCAGCGTATTCGCCGGACGACCGGCGCGGCGCCAGTCGGCGCCGTGAGCAGTATGCGATTCTAAGGGATCGCAAACCGCTCTAAGCGATCAGTTCGGCGAAGCGGGCCAGATCGATATTGCCGCCCGACAGCAGGATGCCGACTTTCCGTCCAGCCACCGCGACGCGGCCCGTAAAGGCGGCGGCGGCGCCCAGGCAGCCGGTCGGCTCGACCAGCATCTTCATGCGGCCGGCGAAGAATTTCATAGCCTCCACCAGTTCGGCGTCGCTGACCGTTACCACCTCGTCGACCAGTTCCTTGAGCACCGGGAAGGTGAAATTGCCGAGATGCTGGGTCTGCGCCCCGTCGGCGATGGTGCGCGGCGTGTCGATATGGACGATGCGGCCCTCGGCCAGGCTGCGCTGGGCATCATTGCCGGCTTCCGGCTCGACGCCGACGATGCGGCAACCGGGCGCCAGCTTGCGCGCCACCACGGCGGCGCCCGACAGCAGCCCGCCGCCGCCCAGCGGCACCAGCAGGATGTCGGGAGCGCCGATCTCTTCGATCAGTTCCAGGGTCGCGGTGCCCTGGCCGGCCATCACATGCGGATGGTCATAGGGTGGGATCAGGGTCAGGCCCTGTTCGGCGGCCAGGCGGTTGCCGATCTCTTCGCGGTTTTCCGTGTAGCGGTCATAGAGCACCACTTCGGCGCCATAGCCGCGGGTCGCGGCGATTTTGATGGCGGGGGCGTCCTCCGGCATGATGATGACGGCGCGCATGCCGAGCAGCCGGGCCGACAAGGCGATGGCCTGGGCGTGGTTGCCCGAGGAATAGGCGATGACGCCACCCTTGCTCTGCTCGGGCGTGAATTGCGCCAGGGAATTGTAGCCGCCGCGGAATTTGAAAGCGCCCATGCGCTGCAGATTCTCGGCCTTGAAGAACAGGCTGGCCCCGGTCAGGGCATCGGCGGTCGAGGAGGTGAGGACGGGGGTCTTATGCGCGACGCCGGCGATGCGCCGGGCGGCGGCGGCGACGTCGTCGAAGGAGATGGCGAGATCAGTCATGATGGAGGAAGGGTACCTCCAAAGAAAAACCCCGCCAAGACCCGAGGGCCTTGGCGGGGCGGCCTGCGGCGAGTGCCCCCCGCACGCAAGGTTTCTGGAACGATGGCTTACAGGGCGAAGCGGATCTTGCCCTTGACCACCGTGTTGGCCGAAGCCGGCGCCGGATAGGGGGCGGCGTCCTTGGCGGCCTGGATGGCGGCCAGGTCGATCGCGGTCACGCCCGACGAATTCAGCACATTGACGCCGGTCAGATTGCCCTTGTTGTCGAGGGTGACGGCGACGGTGACGACGCCTTCCTCGGCATTCACATAGGCAATGCGCGGATAGATGGCGTGGTCGGCGACGCGGGCCAGCACCGTATGGGTGTAGGCGGCCGGGGTTTCGTCGGCGAGGGCGGGGAGAGCGGCCAGGCTGGCGGCCAGAGCGGAAACCTTAAGAACATTGGCGAAAGACGTCATGATGTATCTCCGTTAAAAGAGCATGCCGGCCGTCGCTCCCATTATTTTGGGGTGCGTCTGTTGCGACTGCGCACCCTTCTGTTACGAAACTGCAATGATCATTAAGTGAATCAAATTTCGTTATCGGGGAGATAATGCGGGTAATTTGCTGCGCCGCACCATGCACAAATTTGCATCACTGCCATGTGACAGCGCTGTCTTGAACAAATGTTGAGCTTTTGTGACGGAGGTCGTGCCGTGGCTCGCCCGAAAAGGCGAGCCACGGCCAGCGATCTGGATCAGATCAGCAGCAGCCAGTGCGACGAACTGGCCGGATTTTGGGCCGTGACCGATACGTCGCTGCGGAATTCGGCCGATTGGCTGAAGCTGGCCAGGACCAGCGCGTGGGCTTGCTGGTCGGCGGCGGCATAGGCGGCCGTGCCGGGGGTGAGGTTGGCCAGGCCCGGATTGATCTGGTTGGCCTCGTACCATTGCACGGCGCCGGCCTCGGGGGCGCGGTGCAGCAGATTCTCATAGGTATTGGTGATGAATTGCGCCTCGCCGGCGGCGGTCTGGGCGAAAGTATTGGCCGGGTTGCTGGTATATTCCTTCGAATTGATGAACTGCGTGGCGATCTGCGTGATCGACAGGCCGGCATTGGCATTGGCCTCGTTCTCGTAATAGACCAGCCCCGCCACGTCCGGCGTGCGGTCCAGCACGGCGGCATAAAGCGTCGCCACCTGGGCCGAGGAGACGGCGCCGGCGGTGGTCGGCGTGTCGCTGGCGACGATGGCCAGGGTGGGCGAGCTGCTGCCGCCATTGTCGAACTGCACGGCAGCGAAATTGACGACATGGTCGGTGCTTTCGCGCCCGGTCGCCGTTTCGGTGACGCTGAAGGTTTTGCCGTCGCCGGCGCCCTGGAAGGAGTACTGGTTGGACGAGCCGTCCAGCACCAGCTCATTGGCGACGCCGTTGGGGCCGTTCAGGCTGAGATTGGCGTTGGTGCCGTCGACCGCCAGGACGAAGGCGCCCTGGATGGTGCCGATGGCGCTGCCGTCGGCGCCGAGCTGGGCCGGCGACACGTCGACGGTGGGCACGCCGGTATCGGTCAGGGTGATGCTGCTCAGCTTGCCGGTGGCGGCCAGCACTTCCAACCCGTCGATGTTCGACGAGATATTGGCGGCGCTGTCGGTCACCGCCAGCCCGTGGATGTTCAGCACGGCATTGGCATTGGCGACGGCTTTCGAGGCGTCGATGCCGGCCACGGTAATGCCGCCGATCACGGCGGAATCATTGACCATCTGGCTGGCCGAGAAGGACGGGATGGTGCCGTCGGTGATGGTGATGCCGCGAATCTCGTTGGCGAGGTTGCTGAGCCCGTCGATATTCGACTCGATCGCCGATCCGGTGTCCACGACGTCGAAAGCGACATGCTGCTGGCTCTGCAGGGTGAAGGTCATGCCGACGGTGGCGTCGGTCACCAGGACGGTGCGCTGGCCTTGGAACAGATTGATCGCCGCCATGTCGGCGGTGTCCTGGGCGGTCGTCACGCTGATGGTGGGCGATCCGGAATCGGTGAAAGTGACGGCGGAGATCTGACCGGCGGCGGCCAGCGGCTGCAAGGCGTCGATGTTGGCTTGGACATCGGCCGCGCTGTCTAGAATCGTGGCTCCGGAGAGCGGCGTGCCGGCATTCGCTGCGGCGATGACTTGGGCGGCGGTATAAGTGCTCATGATAAGGGTACTCTCTGCAACGGGGGGATGTTAAAACTGTCGCAATCCCGGTGCGGAAACGAAGTGTCAAATGCGTGACTTGGGGCGACGCCGGGCCTATATTTCCTTTCATTTCAATTATATAGTGAGGAAACGGGATGCGTGCTGAGACCTCTCTGCGGACCGCTGCCGCGGCTGCTTTCGCCTGTATGATCTTCACCACGGGGCTCGCCCACGCGGCATCGTCCGATGTGGGCGCCTCGGTGGTGGCGCAGTCCGACCGCTCGGAGGATGACCGCAAGCAGGATGCGCGGCGCGAGCCGGCCAAGCTGCTCGATTTCGCCGGAATCAAGCCGGGTATGACGGTGCTGGATCTGATGGCGGGCAGCGGCTACACCACCGAGCTGCTGGCGCGCGCGGTCGGCAAAAACGGCAAGGTCTATGCCCAGAATTCGACCACCGCGCCCGAGCGCGTGCTCAATAATATGGGCGAACGCCTGAAGAAGCCGGTCATGGCCAATGTCACCCTGGTGTCGGCGCCGCCCGACGCGGCCTTCCCCGACGGCGTGCATCCCGACGTGGTGACCTTCGTGCTGAACTACCACGACACCACCTTCCTGCCGATCGACCGCGCCAAGATGAACAAGGCGGTGTTCGACGGGCTGAAATCGGGCGGGACCTATATCGTGGTCGATCATTCCGCCAAGGCGGGCGACGGCGCCACGGTCGGCAAGAGCCTGCACCGCATCGAGGAATCGACGGTGATCGCCGAAGTCGAGGCGGCCGGCTTCAAGAAGGAGGCCGAGGCCGACTTCCTGCGTCAGCCCGGCGACAATCGGGAGCTGTCGATCTTCAAGCTGGACGACAAGCCGAGCGACGAGTTCGTGCTGAAGTTCAAAAAGCCGTAGAGTATCGTGCGTCAAATTTGACGCACGATACTCGGAGGAGCGTAGCGATGACCGAAGGGAATGCAGAGCCGACCTCGGGGGTGCGGGGTAGGCTACCCCGCACAAGTGATGCAGACTTTCTGCATCACGGATAGACACTCGATCAGGGGCGCGGCTTCACCAGGTCGCGCTCCATCTGCTGGACCTTGAAGCCGTTCTCGTTCAGCGAGGCGATGACCTTGTCGGCATGCTGCGGCGAGCGGCATTCGATGGTCAGTTCCAGCTCGGCGGCTTTGATGTTGGCGGTGGTGAACAGGCGCTGATGCATCGCTTCGATGATGTTGCCGCCGGCTTCGCCGACCAGCGAGGCGATCTTGCCCAGCGCGCCGGGACGGTCGGAGATGCCGACCTTCAGCGAGATGATGCGGCCTTCATGCACCAGTTGGCGCATGATCACGCTGGCCAGCAGGCGTGAATCGATATTGCCGCCCGACAGCACCAGCCCGACCTTTTTGCCGGCGAAACGCTTCTGGTCGGCCAGCACCGCGGCGAGGCCGACCGCGCCGGCCCCTTCGGCCACCGTCTTCTCGATCGACAGGAACAGGGCGACCGCCTGTTCGACTTCCCAATCCTCGACCAGCACCACGTCGTCGACCAGTTCCTTGACGATCTGGTAGGTCAGCGTGCCGACATTCTTCACGGCGATGCCCTCGGCGATGGTCTCGTCGCCGATGGTGACCGGCTCGCCGCGCAGGGCCTGGCGCATCGAGGGGTAGGAGGCGACCTGCACGCCGATGATGTCGAGCGAGGGCTTGATGGCCTTGGCCGCCACCGCGATGCCCGAGATCAGCCCGCCGCCGCCGATCGGCACCACCAGAACGTCGAGGTCCGGGGCCGCGGCCAGCATTTCCAGGGCGATGGTGCCCTGGCCGGCGATCACATGGGTATCGTCATAGGGGGCGACGAAGATATAGCCTTCCTGTTCCGCCAGCCTGAGAGCTTCCGCCTGGGATTCCGCCAGCACCTTGCCGTGCAGGATCACCTTGGCGCCGAAATTCTCGGTATGCTCGACCTTGATGAAGGGGGTGCCCTCCGGCATCACGATGGTCGCCGGAATGCCGAGGCGGCCGGCATGATAGGCAACGCCCTGCGCGTGGTTGCCGGCCGACATGGCGATCACGCCGCGCTTGCGCTCTTCCGCCGTCAGGGCGGTCAGGCGATTCAGCGCGCCGCGCTCCTTGAAGCTGGCGGTGAATTGCAGATTCTCGAACTTCACCCAGATCTCGCAGCCGCAGATCTTGGACAGGGTGCGCGAGGGGATGCAGGGCGTGTCGACGACATGGCCCTTCAGCAGGGCCGCGGCGGCGGCGACATCGGCGGGCGAAACGGGCAGGGGGGGATTGGACAAGATTATTTTCCAGCTAAAGACCGGGGCGGCAGTGTGGTCGCCGCGACACAGCCGGTCAATATCTACAATTTTACTCAATGATCGTTGAATATGAAATTGACTCGCCTAATAGGCTGGTGCATCCTTCGCTCCTATAAATATAAATCGTCCTATAGGGAGGACATCCATATGACTTCGGAGACGAATCCAAGGATTCGCCGTGCGCTCCTGCTTGCCTCGGCGGCTTTTATTTGCACCGCGCTGGGCGCCGGGCGAGCGCACGCAGATGACGATCAATTGCAGGAAGTGACGGTCACCGCCCGTCATATCGCCGAGAGCTTGAAGGACACGCCGGTGGCGGTCAGCGCCTTCTCGGAAGACCAGCTGCTGACCCAGGGCGCGGCGGATATCACCGATCTGACCTATCTGACGCCGAGCACCAGCATGTTCGTCGGACGCGGTTCGAACTCGACCCTGACCGCCTATATCCGCGGCATCGGCCAGCAGGACCCGACCTGGGGCTCCGAGCCGGGCGTCGGTCTTTACGTCGACGACGTTTACTATGCCCGCCCGCAGGCATCCGTGCTGGATATTTACAATGTCAGCCAGATCGAAGTATTGCGCGGCCCGCAGGGAACGCTTTACGGGCGCAACACGATCGGTGGCGCGGTGAAATATGTCACCGCCGACCTGTCCGATACGCCGACCGGCGACGCCCGGGTGTCCTATGGCAGCTATAACGAGCATGATTTCGTCGCCAGCGGCAGCACCCCGGTGACCGACAAGGTGCGCCTCGGCTTCGCGGTGGCCGACTATAACCATGATGGCTGGGGCAAGGATCTGACCACCGGCGCCTCGATCGACAACAAGGACATGGTGGCCGGCCGCGTCACCGTCGAGTTCCTGCCGACCGACGATTTCACCGTCAAGATCAACGCCGACAAGACCTGGGACATGTCTAACGCCAATCCGGGACACAAGGAAGTGGCCTATGGCGGCTATCCGATCCTGTCGAACGTCTATGATTCCCTGGCCGGCGAATCGAGCCGCAATTACGTGATGGACGAGGGCGTGTCGATGACCGCCACCTGGATCATCGATCCTCAATGGACGCTGAAATCGATCAGCGCCTACCGCCAGGGCGACACCAAGACCAACATCGATTTCGACGGTCTGCCGGGCGATTATCTGGGTGTGCCGGGCTTCTATTCCGACAATCAGAAGTCCGAAGAGGTCCAGGCCCAATATACCGGCGGGCGCCTGCGCGGCGTGATGGGCGTGTTCTACATGAACAGCAACGCGGCCGGCGATTTCGACGAGCAACTGGCCAATCTGGGCCTGACCGACTATCTGCAGGGCCATGTGCTGACCAACAGCTGGGCCGGCTATGGCGACGGCAGCTTCGACATCACCGATCAGCTGACCCTGTCGGCCGGCGGCCGCTATTCCTATGACGAGAAGACCGGGCAGGTCTACAACGCCTTCTTCGTCGGCCTGGCCAGTCCGGCCTTCGGCGGCGCGGCGCAGAACCCGCTGCTGGTCAACACCAACTACACCAACCACAAGTCCTGGGGCGACTTCACCCCGCGCGTCAGCCTGTCCTACAAATTCACGCCGGACATCACGTCCTATGTGTCCTTCGCCGAGGGCTTCCGTTCGGGCGGCTTCGACATCCGCGGCAACGGCACCTTCACGCCGCAGACCGTCAACGGCTACAATCCCGAGAAGGTCAAAACCTACGAAGCCGGCGTCAAAGGCAATTATTTCGACCACAAGCTGAGCGTCAATCTGGACGGCTACTATTCGCAATACGACCAGCAGCAGGTCGGCGTGCAGGTGCCGACTTCGGGCGGCGTCGAAAGCGTGATCGAGAATGCCGGCCGCAGCCATATCGAGGGCATCGAGCTGGAAGCGGTGGCCAGATTGTTCGGCGGCCTGACCGCCACGGCGTCGGGCGCTTACACCTATGCCCAGTTCGACAGCCTGCCGGTGCTGAACGGCATTCCGCCGCTGCAGGGCTTCCAATATGCTCCGAAATGGACCGGCAGCCTGGAACTCGCCTACACCACCGAACTGGGCGATAAGATGGGCAGCCTGACCACCAGCGGCACGGTCGCCTATCGCAGCTTCACCCAGCTGTACGACACCCCGTCGGTGATCGATCAGGGCGGCTATACGGTGGTCGACGCCAACATCATCTGGACGGCGCCGAGCGGCCATTGGAGCGTGTCCCTGAAGGGCGCGAACCTGACGGACGAGCGCTATCGGGTCGGCGGCTACAACCTCAACGGGGCGCTTTACGGCAACTCCGTCGTGGGCTTCTACGGTGCGCCGCGAACCTTCCTCAGCAGCATTTCGGCGCATTTCTGAGGACGCTTGAAGGGGGGTACCCGGCGGGGTACCCTGCCGGCGGAAACAACAAGAAAGGCGTCAGTCATTGCCTTCACCAACCCGAGAAAAGAGCAATCGACCGGGAAGGCCCACTCGGCAAGTCGGCAGCACCGATAAGCGCGACCAGATCCTCGATGCCGCCGAGGCGTTGTTCGCGCAATACGGGTTCCACGGCGTGACCGTGCGTCAGGTCACCACCGCGGCCAATGTCGACGTTGCCCTGGTCTATTATTATTTCGAGAACAAAAGAGCGCTGTTCGACGCGGTTCTGTTGCGCCGCGCCACCATCGTCAACAAAGAGCGCCTCGATCTGCTGGAAGCCGTGGATATCTCGCCCGAGGATGGCTGTGCCATCGAGAAGCTGGTGGCGGCCTTCGTCGATCCGATCTACCGCTATCTGGCCACGGGCGACTCCGGCTGGCGGCATTATTTCGCCCTGATCGCCCAGATCAACAACGCGCCGGAATGGGGCGCCCAGGTGATGCCGGGCTTTTTCGATCCGGTGGCGCAAAAGCTGATCGAGGCCCTGCGCAAGGTGATGCCTGGCGCGCCGGACGACGATCTGTTCTGGGGCTTCGATTTTCTGTCCGGCGCCCTGACCCTGACCCTGGCCGGAACCGGCCGTATCGACCGCCTTTCGGACGGGTTGTGCCTCTCCTCCGATTACGCTTCGATCCAGGCGCGTCTGCCGCGCTACATCGCCGCCGGTTTCCGGCAGCTTTACGCTGACCGGCTGGCGGCGAAGAAGGGAGCTTCATGAGCCTTTTCCGCGACGTCTTCTACACCAGTCCCGATGGATTGCGCCTGCATGCCCGGGATTATGGCTCCGACCACGCGCCGCTGACGGTGCTGTGCCTGCCCGGCCTGTCGCGCAACGCCCGCGATTTCGAGCCGGTGGCCGAACGGCTGGCATCCCGCTTCCGGGTGATCTGCGCCGAGCAGCGGGGCAGGGGGGAATCGGCCTATGACCCCAAGCCCGAGAATTATCATCCCGGCACCTATGTCGGCGACATGGTGACGCTGCTCGACCATCTCGGGCTCAAGCGGGTGGCGATCATCGGCACCTCGCTGGGCGGGCTGATGGCGATGATGATGGCGGCCGGAATACCGGATCGCGTCGCCGGCATCGTCGTCAACGATGTCGGTCCCGAAGTCGCGCTCGAGGGGCTGGTCAAGATCCAGTCCTATATCGACCGCGAGACCAACGTCACCAGCTGGGATCATGCGGTCGAGGATGTGCGGCTGCTGTTCCGCCACTCCTTCCCCGCTTATGGAGCGGCGGAATGGGAGCGGGTGGCGCGGGCCCTCTACAAGGAGAACGCGCAGGGCGTGCCGGTGCTCGATTTCGACAGTCACATCGCCGACAATTTCAAGACGCTGGAACCGAAAGCCGTCGAGATCTGGCAGGTGTTCGACGCCATCCCGCCAATGCCCTTCGGGCTGGTGCGCGGCAAATTGTCGGAATTGCTGACGCCAGGGATCGCGGACGAGATGCTGCGCCGGCGTCCCACCATCGTGATCGCCGAGATCGAGGATGCCGGCCACGCGCCGACGCTGGACGAAGCCCCGGCGCGCGAGGTGATCGATCGGGTGCTGGGGGCGTGCCGATAGCCGTGCCGCGGGGCAGAGCCTTTCTCAGTCTGGCTTTCGCGACGGGCCTGGCGTTTGCCGACGCCGCGTTCGGCGACGACCTCGCGCGATGCCGCCTGCCGGAGAAGGGGTTGCGCGGCGACGTAGGGCTGGGCTTTCCGCGCAACGCCAATCGGCTGCCGACGACCGGCGAACTTCACCTCGCCGTGCTGTTCGTCGATTTTCCCGACGCGCCGGCGCCGAGAGCGCCTGAAATCGCCTTTTCGCTGATCTCGCCTTTGTCCGAGGCCTTCTTCTCCCGCGTTTCCTATGGGAAATTGAAGCTGGTGCTCGAACCTCACTTGCACTGGACGCGGATGAGCAAGCCGGTGGCCGACTATCAACTTCATCGCGGCGCCGATTTCCTGACCCATCGCGCCTATCTTCAGGAAGCGATCACTCTGACGCCGGATGCCGATTACAGCCGGGTCCAGGGCGTAATCGTGATCACCAATCCGCGGGTGCAGGCGATCGATTACGGACCGGCCTTCACCGCATCGCCCGGCTTTGGCGTGCTGGCGGGCGGGCGCGAGATCCTGAACGGCGTAACCTCGGGCAGCGATCTCATGAGCTGGGGGTGGAGATGGCTCCCGCATGAGTTGGGTCATGCCATGTCGCTGGTCGACCTCGCCAGCCTTAAGCCGGAACATAGCTATTGGAACAGCTATGTCGGCGATTTCAGCCTGATGGGGAACATCGCCGCTCCTGCCCGCGAATATTTCGGCTGGGAGCGCTGGCAATTGGGCTGGGTGGAGGACAGTCAGGTCGTCTGCGCCGGACCTGCCAGCCTGGAAGCTGCCCTGACGCCGATCGAACGGGCTGGCGGCAACAAGATCGTCGTGGTGCCGGTAACCGAGACTCGCGCCGTCGTGGTCGAAAGCCGCCATCCGGAAGGTTTCGACGAACGCCTGTCGGGCTCGGGCCTGCTGGTCTATGTGGTGAATACCGAAATCGGCACCTATGACGGCGCGATCCGGGTGGCGCCTCATTCGCCGGACGAACAGCATTATGTGTCGTCGCTGCTCACCGATGGCCGCTCGGTCACGGTAGAAGGGGTGACCGTCACCGCCTTGGATGGCGACCGCCTGCACATAGAGCATTAAGGGCGGGATTTCTCCCGCCCCAAGACGCTTACCAATCTTCTCAGGCGCTGGTGGACACGATGTCCAGTTCGGCCGGGATGTCACGGCCGCCCGAGGCGCGGTCGAGCTTCAAGGTCAGGCAGAAGGCCGATCCGCCCGACAGATTGAAGTCGCTGATCGGCGTGGCATGCAGGCGGTAGCCGCGCTCCTCCAGCATTCCCCGCAGCTTGTCCGAGACGGTGGCCAGCACGATGTCGCGGCCGATATTCACCGCATTGACGGCGAAAGCGCAGGCGTCCTCTTCGGGGGCGGCGATCAGATTGTCCTTGCCGAAGCGTTCCTCGATGAGCGCCTTGCCCTCGGTTTCGAAAGCCTGCGGCCAATACAGCACTTCGCCGCCGGTCAGCGGGCAGAGGCAGGTATCCATGTGATAGAAGCGCGGATCGACCAGCTTCAGCGGCACCACGTCGAAGCCGAAGGTGTCGCGTACCAGCTTGGCGGCTTCCTTATCGGAGCGCTGGCCATAGCCCAGCCAGAAAGTATCGCGCACGGGGTCCCACACGCAGTCGCCGGCGCCTTCCAGGATCATGCCTGCGGGCATGTCGAGCACCTCGCGCAGGAGGCCGCGCGCCTTCAGCTGCTCGAACGCCTTTTTATAGACGGCGGTCTCGGGCTGGCGCTGCGGATGGCGGAAGGTGGCGACCAGGGCGACGCCGTCCAGCACCACCGCGGCATTGGCGGTGAACACCAGATCCGGCAGGCCCGCCTGGGGCGGCACCATTTCCAGCTCGGCGCCGAGCGAGCGCAGGGTGTCGGTCAATTTGTGCCAGCCGCTGTTGGAGCGGGCGCCGAGAAGTTCGGCCTGGCTTTGCCAGGTGTCCGGCTTCATCCACGGATTGATGGTGTAGCTGACTTCGAAATGCTCAGGCGCGCACATCAGGATGCGGGCGCGCGGATGAGTGGATAGGTCGGACATGCGTTGGTCCCTTAGATGCGGTTGGCTACTCGTATGGCGGGGGAGGTGATCGGCCCTGGGCGGTAGTTGCGATCCTTAAAACAGGACACCGCGGCGCGTCGTTCCTTCTATCACAGGATGGGGTCCGGGATGAACAGGCGATCGCTCTTTTTGCAGCGCTGGACCGCCGCTTCGGGACCGGCTATGTGTGTGCAGCTTTAGACCTCCCGAGCCCCCAAAGAGCGCCTATTAGGAGAGCACCCGTGGCCAGCGATCGCAAGTTTACCGCCCCGTTCAAGATTTTGGCCAAATCGGTGCGTGATCCCGATCTGCTGCGCGACGCCATCACCCGCGCCACCCGTCGCCCTGAGCCCGATTGCCTGCCCGCGCTGCTCGAAGCCGCCACTTTCCCGACCCAGATCACCATGGGCGCCAAGGAAGTGGCCCGCCGGCTGGTCAGCGCGATGCGTGCCAAGGGCGCCGGCAGTGGCGTCGAGGGTCTGATTCAGGAATTCTCGCTGTCGAGCCAGGAAGGCGTGGCGCTGCTCTGCCTCGCCGAGGCGCTGCTGCGTATTCCCGACGCTCCGACCCGCGACGCGCTGATCCGCGACAAGGTGGCGCGCGGCAACTGGCGCAGCCATGTCGGCCAGGGCAGCTCGCTGTTCGTCAATGCCGCCGCCTGGGGCCTGCTGGTCACCGGCCATCTGGTCAGCCCGGCCTCCGAGACCGGCCTGTCGTCGGCGCTGACCCGCCTGATCGCCAAGGGCGGCGAGCCCCTGATCCGCAAGGGCGTCGACATCGCCATGCGCATGATGGGCGAGCAGTTCGTCTCCGGCCAGACCATCGAGGAGGCGCTGTCGCGCGGCAGGAAGTGGGAGGCCAAGGGCTTCCGCTATTCCTACGACATGCTGGGCGAGGCGGCGCTGACCGCGTCGGATGCCGAGCGCTATTACGCCGATTACGAAAAGGCCATCCATGCCATCGGCAAGGCCGCCAACAAGGCGGGCGTGATCGCCGGCCCGGGCATTTCGATCAAGCTGTCGGCCCTGCATCCGCGCTATTCCCGCGCCCAGCAGGATCGGGTGAAGGCCGAGCTGCTGCCGCGCCTGAAGTCGCTGGCCCATCTGGCCCACAGCTACGATATCGGCCTCAATATCGACGCCGAGGAAGCCGACCGCCTGGAGATCTCGCTCGATCTGCTGGAAAGCCTGTGCTTCGACTCGGTGCTGGCCGGCTGGAACGGCATCGGCTTCGTGGTGCAAGCCTATCAGAAGCGCGCGCCCTATGTGCTGGATTACGTGATCGACCTGGCGCGCCGCTCCGGCCATCGCCTGATGGTCCGCCTGGTCAAGGGCGCCTATTGGGATGCCGAGATCAAGCGCGCCCAGCTCGACGGCATGTCGGGCTTCCCGGTCTATACCCGCAAGATCTACACCGACGTGTCCTATCTGGCCTGCGCCGCCAAGCTGCTGGGCGCGCGCGACGCGATCTATCCGCAATTCGCCACCCACAACGCCCAGACCCTGGCCACCCTCTACAAGCTGGCCGGCGACGCTTACGAGCAGGGCCAGTACGAATTCCAGTGCCTGCACGGCATGGGCGAGCCGCTTTATGAGGAAGTGGTCGGCCCGTCCAAGCTGAACCGTCCGGCCCGCATCTATGCGCCGGTCGGAACCCACGAGACCCTGCTGCCCTATCTGGTGCGCCGCCTGCTGGAAAACGGCGCCAACACCTCCTTCGTCAACCGCATCGCCGACGAATCGGTGCCGCTCGACGCGCTGATCGCCGATCCGGTCGCCGCGGCGAAGGACGTGATGTCGGTCGGCCTGCCGCATCCCAAGATCGCCTTGCCGGCCCAGCTGTTCGGCGCCGACCGCGTCAATTCGGCCGGCATCGACCTGGCCGACGAGCTGCAATTGAAGGAATTGGCCCTGGAGCTGACCGAGGCCAATGCCGGCCCCTACCGCGCCGAGCCGATCCTGGCCGAGCCGAGCAAGTCCGGCGAGTCGCACGACGTGGTCAATCCGGCCGATTTCTCCGATCTGGTCGGCGAATGCGTCGATGCCCGCCCCGAGCAGGTCAGCCAGGCGGTCGCCAGCGCGGCGGCTTTCGCGCCCGCCTGGGCCGCCACGGCGCCGCGCGACCGCGCGCAGCTGCTGAAAGCCGCCGCCGATCTGTTCGAGAACGAGCATGGCGTGCTGCTGAACCTGGCCGTGCGCGAAGCCGGCAAGTCGCTGCCCAACGCCGTCGGCGAACTGCGCGAAGCGGTCGATTTCCTGCGCTATTACGCCGCCGAGATCGAAGCCGGCTTCGATGCCGGCACCCATCGCCCGCTGGGCCCGGTGGTGTGCATTTCTCCCTGGAACTTCCCGCTGGCCATCTTCACCGGCCAGGTCGCCGCGGCGCTGGCCGCCGGCAATCCCGTGCTGGCCAAGCCGGCCGAAGAAACCCCGCTGATCGCCGCGGTCGCCGTGCGTCTGATGCATGAGGCCGGCATTCCCGCCGCCGCCCTGCAGTTGCTGACCGGCGGCGGCGGGAATGCCGGCCTCTTGGTGTCCGATCCCGACATCCAGGGCGTGATGTTCACCGGCTCGACCGAAGTCGCCAAGCTGATCCAGAAGAGTCTGGCCGGCCGCACCGGCCCGCTCGGCCAGCCGATCCCGTTCGTCGCCGAGACCGGCGGCCAGAACGCGCTGGTGGTCGACAGCTCGGCCCATGTCGAGCAGGTGGTCGGCGACATCCTCGCCTCGGCCTTCGACAGCGCCGGCCAGCGCTGCTCGGCGCTGCGCGTGCTGTGCCTGCAGGAGGAAGTGGCCGACATCGTCATCGAGCGCCTCAAGGGCGCCATGGCAGAGCTGCGCATCGGCCGCCCCGATGATCTGGCCATCGATATCGGTCCGGTGATCTCGGAAGGCGCCAAGGCGATCATCGAGAAGCATGTCGCTTCGATGAGCCGCGTCCACCGCCTGCCGCTGACCCTGGACCTGACCAGGCAGGGCTGGTTCGTCGCCCCGACCGTGATCGAGATCGACAGCCTGGACCAGCTGAAGCGCGAGGTGTTCGGCCCGGTGCTGCATGTGCTGCGCTTCCGCCGAAACGATCTGGGCGATCTGCTGAACGAGATCGCCGCGACCGGCTATGGTCTGACCTTCGGCGTGCATAGCCGCATCGAAGAGACGATCAATTACGTGCGCAGCCGCGCTCCGGCCGGCAATCTCTACGTCAACCGCAACGTCATCGGCGCGGTGGTCGGCGTGCAGCCCTTCGGCGGTCACGGCCTGTCGGGCACCGGCCCCAAGGCGGGTGGTCCGCTGATCCTGCGCCGCCTGCTGGCCGCGTATCCCGAGGATGGCGGGCGCCGCTTCTCCTGGGTGATGCCGGCCGGCCGCGCCGCATCGGCCGCCAAGGGCTGGTGCGACTGGCTGATCCAGTCCGGCTGGGCCGATGAGGCGGCGCGCTGCGCCGATTATCTGAACCGCAGCAAGCTGGGCTTCGAATCCGAGCTGCCCGGTCCGGTGGGCGAGAGCAATCTTTATCGCCTGGAGGCGCGCGGCACGGTGCTGTGCCTGCCGCAGACGCGCTTTGGTCTCGCTGCGCAGATCGGCGCGGCGCTGGCCACCGGCAACCGCGTGCTGGTCGCCCTGCCGGAAGCGCTGAAGCCTTTGCTCGCCTCGCTGCCGCCGGCCCTGGCCGATCAGGTTCTGCGTGTCGAGGATTGGCGTGCCGCTCTGTTCGATGCGGTGCTGGTCGAGGGCGAGGCCGAGAATGTCTCGGCGGTGCTGGCCGAACTGGCGGAGCGTCCCGGCCCGATCGTCGGCGTGCAGCGCGCCGGTGGTGCGGATCTGGCGGCCCACCGCGAGGATTACCGCCTCGATTGGCTGCTGCGCGAGCGGTCTGTCTGCATCAACACCGCGGCGGCTGGCGGCAATGCCAGCCTGATGACGATCGGTTAAGCAGGTCGCTGGGCCGCCCCCCAGCGCCTATCGATCGGATGCTTCAATTGGACGCGCCGAGCGCCGGCGCGTGCAGTTCCACCGTGCCGGTGTCGTTGAAGGCCTCGTGGATGTCGACATGCGCCTTGTCGCGGGCATGGTCGATGGCCGCATGGACCTGCGGCATGACACTGTCCATCGCGACCTGATGGCAAGTGCGGAAGGACTGCTCGACCGCCAGGGTGGTGTCGAGCGGCGTGCCGCCGCAGACATCCTTGGCGGCCAGATGGATTCGGGTCATGAAAACCGCCACGCCGTTGTCGTCGGCGAGGTTGAGGTCCGCATAGCCGATCGTGGCGCTGCGCGCCTGGCCGGGTTCTTCGGCGAGAATGGCTGCTTGGCTGCCGCTCAGCAGGAGCGTGGCCAAGACAAGTTTGGTGGTGACCTGCATCTTTCATCTCCCAATATCGCTGTGATCCTCGATGGGGCGCCGTTGCCCCGCGCAGGACACTAGGCGAGGCGGGCACCCGCCGTCACCGGCGACTCGACAGGGGGAGTGAAGGGCTATGCCAGTGTCACTCGTATCGACGAGTGACACTGGTCGACAGACGAAACGATCAGGGCAGCGGCATCGGGGGCAGCCCCGGATGTTCGCTGTCGGGGAGGCCCATATTGGCGTCGCCCAGCGGGCGGTGCATGATCACCACGTCGACCCAGCGCCCATGTTTCAGCCCGACGCCGCGCAGCACGCCTTCCTGACGGAAGCCGAGGCGGCGATGCAGGCCGATCGAGCCGTGATTGGCCGAATCGCCGATCACGCCGATCATCTGGCGGTAGCCCAGTTCGGTGCAGCGGTCGACCAGCGCGCCCAGCAGGGTCGAGCCGACGCCGCGCCGCGTCACCGAGGGCGCCACATAGATCGAATCCTCGATGGTGTAGCGATAGGCCGAGCGGAAGCGCCACGGCCCGGCATAGGTATAGCCGACCACTTCGCCGTCGCTCTCCGCCACCAGATAGGGCAGGCCGCGTTCATAGGTCTTGGCCAGGCGGCGCCGCATCTCCTCGACGGAGGGCGGATCTTCCTCGAACGAGGCGCAGGTGCGGGTGACGTAGAAGGAATAGATGGCCTGCACCGCTTCCATATCGGCGGCGGTGGCGTCGCGGATGGTCAGCGGCAACTGATGGGTCGGGATCATTCTAGCGTTCCGGTGCTCAGCAGTCCGGCCAGGGTCTCGATCAGGCCATCCAGCTCGGTCTGCAGACGGGCGAAGCCGTCATGTTTCTCATGGGTCGCCTCCGTCATGTAGAGGCGGCGGTTGATTTCGATCTGCAAAGCGTGCCTTCGTCGTCGCGGCGCGCCGTAATGGCGGGTGGTATAGCCGCCGGCATAGGGGATGTTGCGGATCACGCAATAGCCGTGATCCTGCAGATGGCGCTCGACCGCGTCGGTGACGGCGGGATCGCAGCTGCGGCCATAGCAATCGCCCAGCACGAAATCGACCCGCTCGGTGCCGACGTCGCTGTCGCCCGGTCCGCCGATCGACGGCATGGAATGGCAATCGATCAACAAACATTGCCCGAAGCGCGCCACGGTGCCTTCGACCAGTTCCTCCAGCGCACGGTGATAGGGGCGATAGAGGCTGTCGATGCGCTGCTCGGCCTCGGCGAAGCTCAATTTGCCGCGATAGATCTCGGCGCCGGCGGCGACCTGGCGGGCGATGGTACCCAGGCCGGCGGCGACACGCGGCGTGTCGGACATCACCCAGTCGGGCAGAGGCCCGTCGAACATGGCGGGATCGAGTTCATAGGCGTCGCGGTTGACGTCGAGATAGGCGCGCGGGAACAAGGCGGACAGCAGCGGCGCGCCTTTCCGCGGCGCATGGCCGAACAATTCGTCGACGAAGGAATCCTCGGACCGGCGCAGGGCGACCGCGTCGAGCGCCGACTGGGCGACGAACGCCGCCGGATAATCGCGCCCGCTGTGCGGCGAGGCCAGCACCAGCGGCAACAGCTGTTCCGCCGGCGCTTCGATGCGCAGGGCGGGGCTGAAGGGAGCGGCGGTCAAAGGGGTATCCATGCTTTCGGTTTAGTGCAAATGCCGGCCTCTGTCACTCTTCGCAGAAATGTTAAATTGGGGGGTTGCAAAGTGTCTCGGTTTTGACTAAAACCACGCCCTCACGACGACCCAACGCGGTCTCGGGCGCTTAGCTCAGCGGGAGAGCACTTCCTTGACATGGAAGGGGTCACAAGTTCAATCCTTGTAGCGCCCACCATCGAAGCCCCTAGGGAAACCTAGGGGCTTCGCCCATTTCTAGGCCTGGCCGCCTCAATTTTAGTGAGTCTGTAAGCATAATGAGCCCGAGTGAAATCGCCCGCGTAGAGGCCTATCTGCGCGCCACCTTCGCCAACGACCGTATCCGCATCGCCGTACCGAAAAAGAGCGGTGCTCCGATCGAAGTCACCGTCAATGGAGAGTTTATCGGCGTCCTCCACCGCGACACCGATGAGGGGGAGGTCTCCTATTCCCTGAATATCAGTATCCTGGAAGAGGACCTGCCGAAGCTCGCTGGCTAAACCCAGGGGCTTCGCCCATTTCTGGGCTATGCGATCGCGAGGTTGGACATTGGGGAGAGCCCTCCCCTCGCGGTCAGCCGGCCTGGGCGTGGTCTCGCTTGGCGGCCTCATGCAGGTCGAGGCGCGCGGGAGAGAGCGTGCCGAGAATCTCCTTGGCTCGACTCATCTCGTCGGCGGTGCCGTGCGCCATGACCAGAAAGCCGTCGGCTTTCATCGCGGTTTCATATTGGATGATGCTGTGCTTGGGCACGCCGATGCTGTAGAGCGCCGCGCCTACCGCGCTCAATCCGCCGAGCACGATGGCGCCTTCGACGACCGAGATCGCCGTCGTCGCGAGATATCCCAGCACGATCACATGTCCGATGATGGGAATGGTCAGGAACAATCCGCCGAAGAACAGTCCCCACAGGGCGCCCCAGAATGCGCCGCGCTGGCCCCAGAATTTGACGCGGTCTCCGGTGTTGTAGAACCCGACGACCTTCTCTTCCGAATGGAACCCCTTGCCGACGACACTGAGGTTCTTCATGTCGAACCCGGCGGCAGCGAGCTTTTTCACCGCCTTATCCGCCGCATCGTGGACGGGAAAGACGGCGATGACCGAATCGGTGGCTTGCATTTTGTCCTCTTTCAGAAAAGCGTCCGAACTAGCTGTTCAGGGAAAGGTTCGAACTGCTGCCTTGGGGATAGACGCCGTTCCCGCTCGCCGGTTCGCCGGCTTTTTCGACAATGTCGAGGAACGGCTTGATGAGGTCGATCGGCATCGGGAAGATGACGGTCGAGTTCTGCTCGGCGCCGATTTCGGTGAGCGTCTGCAGGTAGCGCAGCTGCATGGCGGCGGGAATGCTCGAGAGAATTCGGGCTGCGTCGACCAGTGTCTGCGACGCTTGAAACTCGGCTTCCGCATGGATGATCTTGGCGCGGCGGTCGCGTTCGGCCTCGGCCTGCTTGGCGATGGCGCGCACCATGTTCTCGGTCAGCTCGACCGTCCGGATTTCGACATTGCTGACCTTGATCCCCCAGGTTTCGGTCTGGCCGTCGAGGATGCTCTGGACGTCGGCGCTGAGTTTCTTGCGCTCGGACAGCATCTCGTCGAGGTCATGCTGGCCCAGCACGGCGCGCAGCGTAGTCTGCGCCAGCATATTGGTGGCGGGCAGATAGTGCTGGACATGGATAATGGCGCGTTCGGGGTTCTCCACGTTGAAATAGAGGACCGCATCGACCTTCATCGAGACATTGTCGCGCGAGATCACGTCCTGGGCGGGAATCTCGATGACCCGGATGCGCAGATCCACCCGGACCATTTCCTGTAAGAAGGGCATCAGCAGCACCAGGCCGGGCCCTTTCACCCTCTGGAAGCGCCCCAGGGTGAAGACCACGGCCCGCTCATATTCGCGCAGTATCCTGACGGACGTCCCGAGGAGGATGATGGCGAAAAGCAAGATGAGCGGCATGAAATAGGTGAACATCGACGGCCTCCGTGCCTCGAGAGGCTTGCACGATAGGGGGCGGGCGGAGGGCGCGGAAGAATCGGGATGTACCGTCGGCGGCCTTCATTGCCGGCGCGCCATAGGTACTTCCCGATTCTCCAGTATCCGGCTGTAATTTTTTACCGTTGAGATCTCGTCGATGCTTCTGAAGCCCGCTGCGGAGCGGTTGAGGAATGCGGGGTACCTAGGCAGATTCCGGCACTTACGGGGCCGGGACGATTAGGTCTAGGGTTCGGTGCGCGGCAAGAGGAGGGCCCATCTTCCTGCTTCACCGTCCCGCCAGAAATTCTGCCGCGCGGAATTCCTTCCCATCGACCAATTCCCGTCGATAACGAAGCAGCAAAAGTCTGGAGCACCATCATGCAATCGACCAATGCCCCGTCCACCAGCCACACCAAGGCTGCGGAAGCTCACCAAGCGGCCGCGAAAATCCATCTCTCCGCCGCTGCCAGTCACAGTAAGGGCGATCACAAGGCCGGGCTTGCTCAGTCCGAGAAGGCATCCGAGGCAACCGGCACCGCTCAGCAATGCTGCGCGGGCGCCCATGCCGACAGCAAGGCGGCCGTCCACTGAACGATTACCGGATAGGCGGCGATAAAAGCCGCAATCCTGAAAACGCTCCTCCGGCCAGTCACGGCCGGGGGAGTTTTGTTTTAAGCCGCAGAGGTGACGAGAGATGGTGCGGAAAGATCTCCGCCCGTGACAGGCGCGATGCCGCGCCCGTCAGATGCGCTGCGATCTCGTGGATCTTCTGCGCATAGAGCCCGTTGCGCCGCCAGACGATGCTGACGGTGCGGGTGAAGGGACCGGTCGAGCGGATCGAGATATAGGTGATGCCGTCATTCTCGCGCCGCGCCATTTCCGGGATCAGGGTGACCCCGGATTTATGCGCGACCATGTGACGCAGGGTTTCCAGGCTGGTGGCGCGGAAGCTGTTGCGCCCGAGCCGGGCGCCGGTCTTGTTGCAAGCCTCGATGATCGGCACGTTCAGGCAATGCCCCTCATCCAGCAGCAGCCACTCATCGTCCTGGATGTCTTCCGGGCGCACGCCCTCGATCTTCCGGGCGAAGGGGTGGCGGTCATGGACGGCCAGATAGAGCTGCTCTTCGAACACTTCGCGATATTCATGGTCGATGCCTTCGGGCGGAACGACCAGGATGGCGGCGTCGATGGCGCCGCGGTCGAGTTTTTCGACCAGGGACTCGGTCTTGTCCTCGATGATCTGCCAGCGGATATTTTCCGCTGCGTTGAAGCCGGCAATATTCTCGAAGAAGGCGGGCAGGTAATAGGGCGCGATGGTCGGGATCACCCCGAGCGTGATCAGCGTCGGGCGCAATCCCCGGGATATATCGTGGGCGTGCCGCTTGATCTCGGCCGCCTTTTCCAGGATCAGCCGGGCATTGGCGATGATGAAGGCGGCGTCCTCGGTCGGCACCACGCCATGGGTCGTGCGCTCGAAGAGGGTGATGCCGAGGCTTTCCTCCAGCTTCTTGATCTGCAGGCTCAGGGCCGGCTGGCTGACATTGCAGATCTTGGCCGCGAGGCCGAAATGCTTTTTGTCCGCCAGCGCCACGACATATTCGAGATCACGGATATTCATCGGATCTTCCTAATCTTCCGAGGTCCGGAACCCGGCCGCCAGGGGGGATGGCCGCCAGGTTCCGTCTGACCCTCAGCTCCGCTTCAGGTCGAAGCGGTCGAGAGTCATTACTTTGGTCCAGGCCGCGGCGAAATCACGCACGAATTTCTCCTTGGCGTCGTCGGACGCATAAACCTCGGCGACGGCGCGCAGCTCCGAACTGGACCCGAAAGCCAGATCGACCGGCGAGGCGGTCCATTTCAGCTTGTCCGTCTTGCGGTCATGGCCTTCATAGACGCCCTCGGTTCCCGCCGATTTGCTCCATTTGGTCGACATGTCGAGCAGATTGACGAAGAACAGATTGTCCAGCGTGCCGGGATGGTCGGTCAGGATGCCCAGCTTGCTGTGGCCTTCATTGGCGTCCAGCGCGCGCAGGCCGCCGACCAGCACGGTCATTTCCGGAACGCTCAGGGTCAGGAAGGTGGCGCGTTCGACCAGGGCGTCGGCCGGCGATTTCTCGATCCCCTTGCCGTAGTAATTGCGGAAACCGTCGGCGACCGGCTCCAGCACGGCGAAGGAGGTGACGTCGGTCTGGGCTTGGGTCGCGTCGTTGCGTCCCGGCGCGAAGGCCAGCTTGACCGGATAGCCGGCCTTCTTCGCCGCCTCCTCGACACCGGCATTGCCGCCCAGCACGATCAGGTCGGCCAGCGAGATCTTCTTGCCGTCGCCGGCATGCTCCTTGTCGAACGCCGCCTTGATGCCGTCCAGGCTCTTCAGCACCTTGGCCAGCTCCTCGGGATCGTTGACCGCCCAATCCTTCTCGGGCGCCAGGCGAATGCGGGCGCCGTTGGCGCCGCCGCGATGGTCGGTGCCGCGATAGGAGGCGGCGGAGGCCCAGGCGGTCTTGACCAGCTGCGGCACCGTCAGACCGGACGCCAGGATCTTGCTCTTCAGCGCGGTGGCGTCGGTGTCGTCGATCAGCTTGTAATCGACCGCCGGGATCGGGTCCTGCCAGATCTGCGCCTCTTTCGGCACATAGGGGCCGTAATAGCGGGCATAGGGGCCCATGTCGCGGTGGGTCAGCTTGAACCAGGCCTTGGCGAAGGCCAGCTTGAACTCCTCGGGATGCTCGTGGAAGCGCTTGGAGATCCTGGTGTAGGAGGGATCGGTCTTCAGCGCGATGTCGGTGGTGAACATCATCGGGAGATGATGCTTGCCCGGGTCGAAAGCGTCGGGGACGATTTCGGCGCTCTTGTCCTTGGGTTCCCACTGATTGGCGCCGCCCGGGCCCTTGGTAAGCACCCACTCGAAGCCGAACAGATTGTCGAAATATTGCATGGTGAAATTGGTCGGATCGGCCGACCAGGCGCCTTCGAGGCCGCTGGAGATGGCGTCGGCGCCCTTGCCGGTGCCGCATTTGCTGGTCCAGCCCAGGCCCTGCTGCTCGATGGGCGCTCCACCCGGCGCGGCGCCGACGCATTTGGACGGATCATGGGCGCCATGCGCCTTGCCGAAGGTGTGGCCGCCGGCGATCAGGGCGACGGTCTCCTCGTCATTCATCTGCATGCGGCCGAACGCCTCGCGGATGTCGGCGGCGGCGGCGGCCGGATCGGGATTGCCGCCCGGGCCTTCCGGATTGACATAGATCAGGCCCATCTGCGTGGCGCCCAGGGGCTTCTCCAGCTTGCCGTCCTTGCCGCGGTTGCTGGACATGAATTCCTTGCCGGCGCCCCAATAGACCAGGTCGGGCTCCCAGTCGTCGGGACGGCCGCCGCCGAAGCCGAAGGTCTGGAAACCCATCGATTCCATGGCGACATTGCCGGTCAGCACCATCAGATCGCCCCAGGAAAGCTTGGCGCCATATTTCTTCTTGATGGGCCACAGCAGGCGGCGGGCCTTGTCGAGGCTGACATTGTCCGGCCAGCTGTTGAGCGGCTCGAAGCGCTGTTCGGCGCCGTCGGCGCCGCCGCGGCCGTCGAAGATGCGGTAGGTGCCGGCGCCATGCCAGGCCATGCGAATGAAGAAGGGGCCGTAATTGCCGTAATCGGCCGGCCACCAATCCTGGGAATCGGTCAGGACCGCCTTGATGTCCTTCTTCACCGCGTCCAGATCGAGGGTCTGGAATTCCTTGATGTAGTTGAAGTCGGCGCCATAGGGGTTGGCCGCGCCGTCATGCCGCAGCGGCGACAGATCCAGCTTGTCGGGCCACCAGAATTGATTGGGACGCGGAGTCCCGTCGGCCCAGGCCGGCGACAAAGCGCCCCCGCCGATCGCCGCCACCGCGACAGCGGCGAGCAGCGATTTCTTGAGGTTTTCTTTCATGGAGGTCCCCTTTGGTTGCATTAACTATTAACGGGATAGGTTATTTAGTTTAATGCCCAAGAGATCATTAGGAAAATTGATACATCTTATTTTGCCGATAAGCGTCCTTTATCAGGCTGTATCCTTTCCGCCCCCTCAGCAATTCTCCGCCGCCTGGGTGCCGCGGACCTCCAGCAGAAATCCATGGACAGCCCGGTCGAGCAGCTCGACCTGCGAGGCCAGGTCGCTGGAAATATCGCGTATTTCGGCAGCCGAGGCGCCGGTGTCCCGCGCGGCGGTCTCCACACCGTTGATCCCGGACGAGGCGCGGTCGGTCCGCGATGCGGCTTGGCCTACATTGGTGCTGATATTGGCGGTGGCGAGAATCTGGCATTCGACCGAATGGGCCAGGGAGCTGCCGATCTCCGCCAGCTCGCCGGTTACCACGGCTATCGACGAGATCGCCTTGACCGCTTCGGTCGAGCCGGCCTGGACCGCGGCGATCTTCTCGGCGATCTGATCGGTGGCCAGCGAGGCTTGCCGGGCCAGCGACTTGACCTCGGCGGCGACGACGGCGAATCCCTTGCCGGCGGCCCCGGCGCGGGCCGCCTCGATGGTCGCGTTGAGGGCCAGGAGGTTGGTCTGGTCGGCGATGTCGCCGATCAGCGACAGGATTTCGCTGATGCGGGCGGAATCCTCGAACAGCTTGCCCATCAGGGCGGCACTCAGTTGGGCCTCCGCGTCGGCCCGTCCGATGACCGTCTTCGAGCGCTCGACCTGGGCGGCGATTTCCTGGATCGAACCGGCCAGTTCTTCCGCCGCCATCGCGACGGTCCGGACATTGAGCGACGCCTGCGTCGCGGAATTCGCCACGTCGCTGGCCTGCAGGCTCGCTTCCGCCGCCGAGGACGCCATTCGCGTCGAAGACGATTGCATCCGCCGCGAGCTGGAGGTCACGCGGCCGACTACGGTGCCGACCTGGGCCTCGAATATGTCGGCCATCTCGCGCATCGCCGCGCGTTTGGCGTCTTCCGCCTGGCGTTTGTGCGCTTCCTGCAGGTCGCGCATCCGCTGCATCTGCACGGCGCTGTCGCGGAAGACCCGCACCGCCCGGGCGATCTCGCCTACCTCGTCGCCGCGCTTGTCGCCCCGCACCTCGACCGAGAGATCTCCCTCGGCCAGCCGCCCCATGGTGCCGATAACCTGGCGCAGGGGGCGAACGATCGAGCGGACGATGACCGCCGCAAGCAGGGTTCCCAATGCCAGGGCCAGCGCGGCCGTCGTGATGGCCGCTGTCTCGGCGTCCCGCGCGACGCGGGTTCCCTTTTCATACTCCGCCTTGCCGACGCGTTCCTGCAGGGCGATGTCTTCGTCGATCGCGGACACCAGGCCTTCCAGAATCTCGGCGCTTTCTCCGCGGAACAGCGCTTTGGCCTGCTCCGTCCGGTTGGCCGCGGCAAGAGACACGATTTGCCGGAGCGCCGAGCGGTACCGCGCAAGCCCGGTTTCGATCCTGGCGGCAATCAGTTTTTCGTCGGGGGCGAGATAGGTCGCCATATAGGCCCCCCATTGTTCGTCGATCTCCCGCTCGTCCGCTTCGATTCGCGCGGCGAGATCCGCACCGGGGGCGGCAGGGGAGTCCAGCATGTCCCGGGCGGCCCATCGGATGCGGCTGAGATCCTGCCGGACCTTGCCGAGCTGTACCAGACATACGGTGCGATCTTCATAGACCGTCCTCAATCCGGCCAGGATCGACGACATTCCGGAAACGCCCACCGCCGTGACGGCGACAAGGAAGATGGTCATCGAGGCCGTAAGGAACGTCAGCCGATGTACGATGCGCACGCGCGAGATCATAATTGTCCATAGGGGGTTCGGGGTAGGCGCCTCAGGGGCCGGCGGATACTAGGAAAATCGGCGGTAAATTCTCTATGCCGGTGATGATTTGAAGTTCGTATGAAAGGCATTAAGCGCGCATAAGGACAGCCGCCGTCCCGCGCCGTGGCGATCGCGTGCCCGCCCGGTTCCGTATCAGGCTATGATCAGGGCTGCTGCGGCATTTCCGGGTTCGGCGGGTCGGTATCGTCCGGGCTGGTTTCGTGCCCGTCGTGATGCTCGCTGTCGCTGATGGCGACACCGGCGCCGGCCCCCGCTCCGGCCGCGGCGAGGATGCAGCCGCCCAGCATCAGGGGCGAACAGAGGAAGAGGGCGGTGATCAGCAGTTTCATCGCTAGTCTCCTTGGCGGTCCGATCCCAAGAAATTAAGGGGATCGCGCTGTCCCGCCAGGGGGTGAGTCGAGTCAAAATTGTGAGCGAGGAATATCCGTCATGACCAACCGTTCCGCCGTCCGCCTGCTGATTTCGGGCCGTGTGCAAGGGGTCGGCTATCGTTATTGGACGGTGGGGACGGCGCGCGCTCTCGGGCTGGAGGGCTGGGTGCGCAATCTGGCCGACGGGCGGGTCGAGATCCTGGCTCTGGGCGCGCCCGACCGCATCGGCGAACTGGAGCGCGCCTGCCATGCCGGCCCGCCCTCGGCGCGCGTCACCGCGGTGGCGCGCGGCGAGGCCGGTGATGACGGCAGCAGGGGGTTTTCGGAAAAGCCGGGCTCTGACTGATCCAGATCAACGCGGGAGAATCCGAACCGGCATAATGTCGGGTGCATGACCGAGTATCTCCACGCCGCCGATCTGCCCGACCATCAACTCGCCCTGGCGCTCCCGCTGGTTCGGATCACCTGGCCCGAGACGGATCTTGCCGCCTGGTGCGAATTCGCCCGCGCGATCCGCGCCGAAGGCGGCGGTCTGGTCGCTCTTACCGAGGACGACTATATCTGCGGCGTGATGGCTTATCGCCGTCAGACCGGCCTGACGGGACCGGTGCTGTCGGTGCCGCTGTTCACCGTCGCCGATCTCGCCAATCGGCGCGGCGTCGCCAAGGCCTTGGTCGACGCGGCGGACATGCTGCGGGAAAAATTGGGCTGCGAGACGATCCAGCTGGAATTTCATCCGGGCCAGTCGCATCTGGCGGCCCGGGTGAACAGTCAGGCCTAGTCCTGGCGCACCGCAGCGGCGAAGATGTATCCGCCGCCGCGCACCGTCTTGATCAAAGTGGGATTGGCCGGGTCGGTCTCGATCTTCTTGCGCAAGCGCCCGACCTGGGTGTCGATCGCACGGTCGAACGAGGCCCATTCGCGGCCTTTGGCCAGCTCGATCAGCCGGTCTCGGCTCAGCACCCGGTTGGGATTGCTGGCGAACACCCGCAGCAGCTCGAACTCGCCCGCCGTCAGCGCCACGGAGACGCCGTCGGGATTGCGCAGCTCGCGCTTGACCAGATCCAGGGTCCAGCCCTCGAAACACAGAGCTTCGCCCGGAGCGCCCGGACAGGGTGCCGGCGCGGGCTCGGGGTCGGAAACGGGCAGGGGCGGCGGGCTGGCGCGCCGCAGAACGGCGCGGAGGCGGGCCAGCAATTCGCGCAGCTCGAACGGCTTGGTGATGTAGTCGTCGGCGCCGGCTTCCAGTCCGACCACACGGTCGATCAGCTCGCCCTTGCCGGTCAGCATCAGGATCGGCACGTTCGAGCGTTGGCGAATCTGGCGGGCCAGCGACAATCCGTCCTCGCCCGGCATGACCAGGTCGAGCAGCACGGCATGGATCGGGCCCTGCGCCAGGGCGGCGCGCACGCCGGCGCCGTCGACCGCTTCGCTGACGCGAAAGCTCTCGCCGGTCAGGTAGCGGCGCAGCAGGCTGCGGATCAGGGGATCGTCGTCGACGACCAGGATATGCGGCGTTTCGTCCATTGATTCTTTTACGTCTGACACACACCGACACATTTCGCCGATAACCGACTTTAAATAACGAGCCGCCCGGCATCAACCTGTGACATGGGACAAGTATAGATCGATTCCAGAAAGCAAGAGCTGCGGGGGATCGTTCAATGCATATGCGCGCCATTTCGTCCGCCGTGGACGCCAAGGGTTTCGGCGATACGCGGTGCCTGGGCTTCGGCCGCGAAGCGGGCCGGCTGCTTCCGGTCAGCGTGGTCCAGGTCCACCAGGCGGGCGACGTGCTGTTCTCCGAGGGAGACCGCGCTGACACCGTCTTCGAAGTGCTGTCCGGCATGGTGCGCCTCTACAAGCTGTTGCCCGACGGCCGCCGCCAGGTCACCGGTTTTCTCACCGCCGGCCAACTGATCGGCCTGGCGCCGGAAGGGGCCTGCGTCTTCACCGCCGACGCCGTCACCGAAATCTCGGTCTGCTGCTATCAGCGCGCCGCCTTCGAGCGTCTGATCGACGAGGTGCCCGGCTTCGCCCGCCGCCTGCTGGCCGTCACCTCGCATGAATTGCGCGCCGCCCAGGACCAGATGGTGCTGCTGGGCCGCAAGACCGCCGCCGAAAAGCTGGCCAGCTTCCTGCTGCTGATGGGTGTCCGCCAATCCGGCCGCCAGGACGAGATCGATGTTCCGATGACCCGTGGAGACATCGCCGACTATCTCGGACTGACCGTCGAGACAGTCTCGCGGACCATGACCCGCCTGCGCCAGGATGGCCTGATCGCCCTGCCGACCCCGGCTCGAGTGCTGGTGCGCGACCGCGAAGCCTTGGAAAGCCTCGCTGCCGGCGATTCCGGCCTGATGTTCTGATCTGTCCCGTCCTGACCGACAGCCCGTCCGTTTTCTCAAAACGGATAGACAACGCTGTCTAATCCCCGCATTATCCTTCCCGACATAACGACAGCAAACGGCGGAAAATCTGCCTAGATAGCGGTGACATGAGCGGATTCTCCGGAATCCCGCGAGGGGGCGCCGTCCTGGACGATCCACGCAAGAAGGGTCGGGGGCGGTGGCGGTGTCGATGGTCCTCATCGACACCGTTGACAAGAAAACATGCAGGGACTGTCAGGAAGGAAACGATGAAACGCAGCATGAGCGCCACTCTGGGTCTGCTGATGATGGCTACCCAAGTCCACGCCGGGACTAATCCGTGGGACGACAAGACTCTCGACCCGGACAAACGGGCCGATCTGCTCCTCAAGCAGATGAGTCTCGAAGAGAAGATCACCGTGGTCGACGGCTTGTTCGGCAGCGTCGCCAAGCTGGGCGGCAAGGAAATCGATCCGGTGCCGGAAGCGCTGATGGGCTCGGCCGGACATATCCCCGGCGTGCCGCGCCTGGGCATTCCCGCGCAGGAGGAAACCGACGCCGGTGTCGGCGTGGCGACCCAGGGCAATACCCGCGACAAGGTGCGCGAGCGGACCTCGCTGCCGGCCGGACTGGCCACCGCGGCGACGTGGAACCCGGAAGTCGCCTATCAGGGCGGCGCCATGATCGGCAACGAGGCGCGTCTGTCCGGCTTCAATGTCATGCTGGCGGGCGGCGTCAATCTGACGCGCGAGCCGCGCAACGGCCGCAATTTCGAATATGCCGGCGAAGATCCGCTGCTGGCCGGCACCATCGCCGGCGCCGAGATCAAGGGCATCCAGTCCAATCACATCGTCTCGACCATCAAGCATTTCGCCGAGAACGACCAGGAAACCGGCCGGATGACGGTCAGCGCCGAGATGGATGACGACCAGGCCCGCATGTCGGACCTGCTGGCCTTCCAGATCGCCATCGAGATCGCCGATCCCGGCTCGGTGATGTGTTCCTACAACCGCGTGCACGGCACCTATGCCTGCGAGAACGACCTGCTGCTCAACAAGATCCTCAAGAAGGATTGGGGCTATAAGGGCTATGTGATGTCCGACTGGGGTGCCGATTACAGCACCGCCAAGGCCATCAATGCCGGTCTCGATCAGGAATCGGCCTGGGTGTTCGACGGCGTCAACCGCTTCGGCCCCGATCTGAAGAAGGCGATCGCCGACAAGTCGGTGTCGCAGAAGCGCCTCGACGACATGGTCCACCGCATCCTGCGCAGCCTGTTCGCCAAGGGCGTGATCGATGATCCGGTCAAGCAAGGCCCGATCGACTACGCCAAGGACGGCGCGGCCAGCCAGGCCGATGCCGAAGAGGCGGTGGTGCTGCTGAAGAACGATGGCGGCCTGCTGCCGATCAAGTCCGGCCTCAAGAAGATCGCCGTAATCGGCGCCCATGCCGATGTCGGCGTGCCGGCTGGCGGCGGTTCCTCGATGGTCTATCCGGTGGGCGGCAACGCTTTCCCGGGCATTGCCCCGACCACCTGGCCGGGGCCGGTGATGTTCCACCCGTCCTCGCCGGTCAAGGCCCTGAAATCGCGCCTCGGCCAGACCGAGATCACCTATACCGATGGCGCCGATCCGGCTGCTGCCGCGCAAGCCGCGGCGGGGGCCGATCTGGTGCTGGTGTTTGCCCGCAATTGGGACGGCGAGGCGCATGACGAGCCGCTCGACCTGCCGGACAATCAGGATGCCCTGATCTCCGCCGTAGCCGCCGCCAACGCCAAGACCGTGGTGGTGCTCGAGACCGGCAATCCGGTGCTGATGCCATGGGTGTCCAAGGTCGCCGGCGTGGTCGAGGCCTGGTATTCCGGCACCTCGGGCGGCGAGGCGATCGCCCGCGTGCTGACCGGCGAGGTTGATGCTTCCGGCCGCCTGCCGATCACCTTCCCGGCCTCGGTCGACCAGCTGGCGCATCCGCAGATCGTCAATTTCGGCCAGGAACGGCCCGAGCCCTATTCGGTCGAGTATCCGGAAGGTGCTGCGGCCGGCTACAAATGGTACGACAAGCAGAACCTGACGCCCTTGTTCCCGTTCGGCTTCGGCCTGTCCTATTCGGCCTATGCCTATGAGAACCTGACGGCCAAGGAAGAGGGCGGCAAGGTCACGGTCAGCTTCACCGTCAAGAACACCGGCGCCCGCGCCGGCAAGGATGTGCCGCAGCTCTATGTCGGCCATCAGGGCGATGGCTGGGAAGCCCCGCGCCGCCTGGCCGGCTGGCAGAAAGTGTCGCTGCAGCCCGGCGAGTCCAAGCAGGTCAGCCTGACCATCGATCCGCGCCTGCTGGCCCATTTCGACGGCAAGAAGCATAAATGGGAGATCGCCAAGGGCTCTTACGAATTGTCTCTGGGTTCTTCGTCGCGGAATTTCGCGCAGAAGACGACGGTCAATCTCGAAGCCAAGGCTTTTTAAGGTTTAACCACAGAGGACACGGAGGACACAGAGAAGAAGAGGAGTTTTCTCCCTTTTCCTCCGTGTTCTCTGTGACCTCTGTGGTGAATATTGGCCGCCATGGGCGGCTTTTTTAATTCCGCTCGCCGCGCACCGGTCCGGTGGATTCGCGGACGATGATCTCGAAATCGAGCAGCTTGTTCGGCATCGGGTCGGGCCAGCCCTTGCGGCGGGGCGACAGCGAGATCAGCAGGTCCGCCGCGGTCCAGCCGATCTCCTTGACCGGCTGGCGCACGGTGGTGATCTGCGGCCAAACCATGCGCGATACCGGCGTGTCGTCGAAGCCGGTCACCGACAGATCCTCGGGCACGCGGATGCCCATGCGTTCCGCCACCGCCAGCACGGCCAGGGCCATTTCGTCATTGCTGGCGAAGATGGCGGTCGGGCGGTCGGGCAGGCTCAGCATTTCGCGCGCGCTGATCTCGGCACGGTCGAAGGTGAAGTCGCCCGGGAAGATCAGATCGTGGTTCACCGACACGCCCTGCTGGGTCATCTCGTCGATGAAGGCCTGCAGGCGGTTGGCGGTCGCCGAATGGCCCGGCGCGCCCTTGATGAAGCCGATATTGCGATGGCCGAGATTCAACAGATGCGCGGTCATCAGGCGCGAGGCGACGTAGTCGTGGGCGCGGATCACCGGGCTGTCGGCGCGGTTGTTGATCGGGGCGATACGGATGATCGGCACGCCTTCCTTTTCCAGCGCGTCGAGGATCGGCGGATCGTCGCAATGGGGCGGCAGCAGAATCACGCCGTCGAGGCGCAGCTGGCGCAGCAGATTCAGCACCTTGGTCGACAGTTCGGGGTCGCCGGGCGCCCAGGGCTCGACCATCAGGTGATAGCCGGCCTCGCGGCAGCGCTCGATGACGCCGGTCTGGAAGTCGGTGACGTAGGAGCCGGGATTCTCGATGAACAGGCCGATCAGGAAGGATCTGTCGCCGGCCAGGCTCTGCGCGTTGAGGTTGGGGCGGTAATCCAGTTCCTTGACGATCTGGGCGACGCGGGCGCGGGTCTCGGCATTGACGCCGGCCTCGTTATTGATGACGCGGGATACTGTCTTGGTGGAAACCTGCGCGGCGAGGGCGACATCCTGGATGGTGACGGCTCGTTTTGGGGCATTCGCCATGGCGCTGTAGTTATCCCTCTCTCACAAATATTCAGGCGGCCTATCGGGCCGCCCGCTGTTCCGCCTGCCGCAGTCCACCACCGGCGATGCGGCTGATCAGGTCGCGGTGAGACGGCAGTTCCGCCATCGCCCGCGGCACCATGGCGCCGATTTCGCCGAACCGGGATATGGCCGTTTTCCTCGCCGGATAGGACGCGCTCGCCGCCGAGAGATCGGTGGTGAAGCCCATGCCGTAGAGAACCGCCTGGTAACTGATCGGCAAAAAGGTCTCATAATCCCCGACAAAGTCAAAGCGGGAAGGTGGCCTGAAGCGCCACATGGCGAGTTTTTCCTGCAGGGATTCCGGTATTGATGCCGTATCGGCATTATCTTGCCAGAACCGTTCGGGCCGGCGGCTCAGGCAGTAATGCATCTTGAGGAAGTCGGTAATCCGCTCATATCGGTTGGCCATCAGCCTGTTGAACAAATCGGCTGCCGGCTTCATCGGCCCGTCCCACGGGAAGATGTCCGAGATCAGGTGGGCCGCCACTTCGATCAGCATGATGCCGGTCGATTCCAGCGGTTCGAAGAAGCCTGCCGACAGGCCGACCGCCACGCAATTGCCGACCCACTGTTTTTCGCGATAGCCGGTCTCGAACTTCAGCTTGCGGGCGGACAATCCCTCGGCCATCGGGCCGATATAGGCGCGCAGAACCTGTTCGGCGCGGTCTTCGTCGGTGTGGGCGCTGGAATAGACATAGCCGACGCCGCGGCGCGATTCGAGGCCGATGTCCCAGGTCCAGCCGGCTTCGTGCGCCGTTGCCACGGTGCAGGATTCGATCGGCGCGTCGGGGCGCTCGTAAGGCACCTGGATGGTGACGGCGCGGTCGGTGAACAGATGGTTCTTCACGCTCTTGAACGGAGCGCCCATCGCCTTGCCGATCAGTTCGGCGCGGAACCCGCTGCAATCGATGAACAGGTCGGCGGTCAGGCGGCCATGTTCCGGCGAGACGATGGCCGCTATGTCACCGCTGTCTGTCATTTCGACCGAGTCGACTCGGCCGAGCAGATGCTTGACCCCCAGCTCCTTGGAAACGTCGCGCAGCAGGGCGGCCAGTTTCGCCGCGTCGAAGTGATAGGCATAGGTCAGGGCGCCCTGATAATCGGGGTCGCTGACGCGTTTGGGGGCGCGGCGGGCCTCGACGATCTGTTCCTGCACGCCGGTGGCGGCGACGAAGGACTGTTCGCCCGGGGCAAGTCCCATCAGCCAGTAAGGCAGCATCTCGGCGCCGCCCGGCATCGGCAGGGGCGCGCTGAAGGGGTGGAAATAGGCGCTGTGTTGCGTGCCCTTCGGCGGGGCGACCCAGTCGGTGAAGCGGATGCCCTGCTTGAAGGTGGCCAGCGAGGCGCGCATGAAGCGCTGCTCGTCGATTCCTATGGCCATCAAGGTGTTGCGGATGGTGGGGAAGGTGCCTTCGCCGACGCCGATGATGCCGATTTCCTCAGACTCGATCAGCGTGATCTGAATGCCGCCCGGCGTCTTGGCCGCCAGAATCCGCGCCAGGAAAGCCGCCGTCAGCCAGCCCGCGGTTCCGCCGCCGACGATGACGATGTTCTTGCGTTGCATTTTTGTCCCTCCCCGGACACCGGCTCTGACAGCGCGGCCATTCCTTGTGACAAAACCTAGCATGAATCGGCGAAAGAGGAAGCTGCAACTAGACAGTGCTTACTATGATGCGGCGCGGAAGATAGACAGCGCTGTCAAAAACATCTTGACAGAAAGGTCACACGAGTGGCTTTTAGAGCTCAAGGCCCAAGCCACAATCGGGTCATCTTTATAGGGATATGGAGGGTGGGAATGTCCGGTACCAAGTTCAAACTATTGGCTCATGCGGCCATGGTCGCGATCAGCGTTGGCGCGTTCGCTCAGGGCGCCAAGGCAGCCGATGCCGCGCCGAATTCCGACAAGATCGAGGAAGTGACGGTCACCGCGACCAAGCGCGAGACCAGCCTGCAGTCCACCCCGATCGCCGTGTCGGCTTATTCGCAGAATACCCTCGACCGCGATCACGTCACCGACATCACGGATCTGACCAAGTTCGCGCCGAGCCTCGAGTTCGATACCCACGGCGACCAGGGCGCCGTCACCATCACGCTGCGCGGCATCGGCAATGACAGCGCTTACACCGAGCTGGACAGCCCGGAAGTCGGTCTCTATGTCGACGGCATCTATTCGGCCCGCGCCCAGGGCGCGACCACCATGCTCTATGACATGGACCGCGTCGAAGTGCTGCGCGGCCCGCAGGGCACTCTGTTCGGCCGCAACACCACGGTCGGCGCCGTGAACTTCATCACCGCGCGCCCGACCCTGGACGAGTTCTATGGCAGCGCCGAGATCGGCGCCGGGGATTACAACGCCATCGAGAGCAAGTTCATGGCGAACATCCCGATCACCAACTATTTCGGCCTTCGTATCGCCGCTGCCACGGCGCAGCATGACGGCTACGTCGCCCATCAGAACCCGCCGATCATCCCGGGCGTGTCGCAGTCGTCCTTCGTCACCGGCGGCGACAAGTACGATTCCGAGAACAAGAAATCGTTCCGTGTCAGCGCTCTGCTTGAGCCGACCGACAAGATCACCTGGAACCTGTCCTACGAATATTTCAAGGACACCGGCATTCCGAACATCGGCCTGCCCGAATCGCCGCTGCGCGGTCAGCCCTTCTGGTCGACCCTGTACCAGATGCAGCCCTATAACGACCGCACCTCGCAGTCGATCCGCAGCCATTTCGATTATTCGATCACCGATTATATCGGCCTGTCCTATGTCGCCGGCTTCACCACCATGCGCGGTTCGGAAGATTACGAAACCGACCTGGGCCTGAACCTGCCGACCGCGATCACCAGCGCGACCGGCCCGACCCTCGGCGATCCGTCCGGCAACTACGCCCACAACAACACGCCGTGGTCGAAGTTCAATTCCTACAGCAACGAAGTGCAGGTGCACTCGCAGGGTGATAACAAGATCGACTGGATGGTCGGCGGTTATCAGGAAAAGGAAATCAACGCCATTCGCTTCGACGTCGATGCGTTCAATGGCTATAACGGCCCCGGGCAGACCTACGCTTGGTCCGGTTCCTTCATCCAGCCGCACCGCACCCAGGGCGACCGCGCGCTGTTCGGCCAGGCCACCTATCACGTCACCGACGATCTCCGCGTCACCGGCGGCTGGCGTTCGTCGTGGGACAATGAAGAGGACAATGGCGGCCGCAACATCACCTTCAGCGGCTGCCCGTCCCCCTACACCTATGACGGCTGCGGCGTGAGCCCGCAGAATCTGAGCCTCAAACAGATGGCCGCGCTCGGCTTCTACGGCATCGCCGACAATGACGCGTCGATCCACAATGAGAAGAACACCACTCTCATCCGTCTGGAATACGACCTGTCGCCGCATGATCTGGTCTATGTCAGCCGCGGTACCGGCTACCATCCGGGCCGTATCGCCGATCTGGGCTTCTCGGACAACCCCGAGACCCTGACCAACTACGAAATCGGCTTCAAGGATTCGTTCTTCGACCAGCGCATGACCTTGAACTCGGCGGCCTATTACGAAGACTTCGTCGGCTATCAGCTGACCCAGGTCATCCCGATCTACGACGCCCAGGGCCATGAGCTGAGCTCGAACAGCCACCAGGTCAATACCAAGGGCGCCACCGGTTACGGCCTGGAAGAAGAACTGGCCTGGAAGGTGACGCACGAAGACACCGTGACCGCCGGCCTGAGCCTGCAGCATGCCACTCTGAAGGGCTGGGTCAGCTGCGACAGCAACATCTACATCGACTGCGGCAATCCGACGCAGGCTCCGGGCGAGATCCGCGACTACAAGGGCAGCAACCTGGTGCACACCCCGCTGTTCTCGGGCACCTTCACCTATGACCACGTCTTCACGCTGGCCAATGGCGGAACCGTGACGCCGCGCGTTTCGACCCATATCGAAACGATGAGCTACCTGAACCTGTACAATGACCGCGGCACCTTCGGCGGCCAGCAGGACCCCTACATCCAGAAGGCTTATACCCGCACCGAATTGGGCGTCGTCTATACCGCGCCGGACAAGCGCTACAGCCTGGAAGCGTTCGTCCGCAACATCGAAGACGCCAAGATCAAAACCGAAGCTGATACGACCACCATCGGCTCTGGCCTGACGCGCCAGCTGATCCCGACGGGGTTGTACGAAGCCCCCCGGACTGTTGGAGTCAAAGCGTCCGCCAAGTTCTGACGGAAGCCTCTCCATCGTCCATATAGGGCTGCGTGGCGGAGGGTTGCCGCCACGCAGCCCCTTTTTTTATACTGGTCGCCATGAGTGCGAGAGAACGTCTGGCGTCGCTGGACATCTTCCGCGGCGTCACCGTCGCGGCGATGATCCTGGTCAATAATCCGGGCAGTTGGGACGATAATTACCCCGCCTTGCTGCATTCGGTGTGGGACGGCTGCACCTTCGCCGACCTGATCTTCCCGTCTTTCCTGTTCATCGCCGGTGTTTCGATCTCGCTGTCGAGGGCCGCGCGTCTGGCGCGCGGCGCCACGCCGGCGGAGCTGACCCGGCATGTCCTGCGGCGCGGTGCCATCCTGCTCGGGCTCGGGCTGCTGGTGACCTGGTTCACCGGCTATGACTGGCATGGCGGATTGCTCGACCATCTCAAGGATTGGCGCTTGCCCGGCGTTCTGCAGAGGATCGCCATCGTCTATACCGCCGCCGCCCTGCTCGATCTGCATGCCAAGCCCTGGCAGCGCGCCGGTCTCGGCCTCGTCCTGCTGCTCGGCTATTGGGCGGCGCTGACGCTGATCCCGGTGCCGGACACCGGCGCGACCGGCGCCGCCGCTTTGTCGGTGCCGAGCGCGACCTTGGCGGCTTACGTCGACCGCGCCCTGTTCGATTGGGGCGTCTGGGGCGACCATCTGTGGTATCTCGCCGATCCGCCCGGCAGCTGGGACCCGGAAGGCGTGCTATCCACCGTGCCGGCCATCGTCACAGGACTGCTCGGCGTCGCGGCCGGACGCTGGCTGCAGAGGCCGCTGACCTTGGAACGGCGCCTGGCCGGACTGGCGGCCGGCGGAGCGGCTCTGGTCGCGCTGGGCTATCTCTGGGATCTGGTTCTGCCGATCAACAAGGCGCTGTGGACCAGTTCCTATGTCGTGCTGAGCGCCGGCTATGCGGCGCTGGCTCTGGCGGCGTTCGGCTGGGTGGCGGATGTGCGCGGCCATACGCGCTGGGCGCTGCCTTTCAGCGTATTCGGCGTCAATGCCATCCTGGCCTACGCCGGTGACGAGATCATCGGCAGCCTGCTCTACAAGATCGGGCTGATCCCGGCCGAGACCGGCAAGATCGATCTGGCCAGCGCCTTCTATCAGATGATCGTGCTGCCGCGTTTCGAACCGAAGACCGCGTCGCTGGTGTTCGCGCTGTGCATGGTCGCCTTCTGGGGCGCCATCCTTACCGTGCTTTACCGGCGGCGGATCTTCCTCAAAATATGACGATATTGACATAGCGCAAAGTGACGGCGCCCGGCCGGCTTTTAGCTGGTCCCATGTTCCCAACCCGGAGGCGGATCATGGCAGGCAAGATGAAGGCTGCGGTTGTCAGGGGGCTTGGCAAGCCTCTCAGCATCGAGGAGGTGCCCATCCCGGTTCCCGGGCCGGGCGAGGTGCTGATCCGTATCGTTTCCAGCGGCGTGTGTCACACCGATCTCCACGCCGCGCATGGCGACTGGCCGATCAAGCCCGCAGCCCCCTTCATTCCCGGTCATGAGGGCGCGGGCATCGTCGCCGCGCTCGGGCCGGGCGTGACCCGTGTCAAAGAGGGCGATCCGGTCGGGATCGCCTGGCTCCACGACGCCTGCGGCTGCTGCGAACATTGCATTACCGGCTGGGAGACGCTGTGCGAGAGCCAGCACAATTCCGGCTACGGCATCAATGGCAGCTTCGCCGAATATGCCATCGGCCATCAGGATTATATCGGCCGGCTGCCGGACAGGCCGGATTTCGCGCAGATGGCGCCGATCCTCTGCGCCGGCGTCACGACCTACAAGGCATTGAAGGAGACCGAGGCGCGGCCGGGCGAATGGGTCGCCATCTCCGGGGCGGGCGGCCTCGGCCATATCGCCGTCCAATATGCCAAGGCGATGGGACTGCATGTCGCGGTGCTCGATATCGCCGAAGACAAACTGGCGCTCGCCCGGGCGATGGGCGCCGAGATCGCCATCGACGCGCGCCACCCGGATGCCGCCGCCGACCTGGTCCGGCAGACCGGGGGCGGAGCGCATGGCGTCGTGGTGACGGCGGTTTCGCCGGGGGCGTTCCGGCAATCCCTCGATGTGGTGCGCCGGCATGGTACGGTCAGTCTGGTCGGCTTGCCTCCGGGCGATTTCGCCACCCCGATCTTCGATGTGGTGCTCAAGCGCATCACCATCCGCGGCTCGATCGTCGGCACCCGCAAGGATCTGGCCGAGGCGATCGAATTCGCCGCCGAAGGCAAGGTGCGGGCGCATATCACCCGCCGGCCGCTCGAGAGCATCAATGAGATTTTCGACGATCTCGAAAAAGGCCGTGTGGACGGCCGCATCGTTCTGGATATTGGCTGAAGGAGGCATTGATGAGCAGATTGGCCCTGGTCACCGGCGGCGTGCGCGGCATCGGCTCCGCTATCGCCCGCGCGCTGCAGGCGGACGGATATCGTGTCGCGGTCACCTATCACGGCAATGAGACGGCCGCCGACAATTTCCGCAAGGAGACCGGCATCTCCGCCTATAAATGGGATGTCGCCGATTATGAGGCCTGCGCCCAGGGCGTGGCGAAGGTGGTTGGCGATTTCGGCGCGCCCGTCGAAATCCTGGTCAACAATGCCGGCATCACCAACGATTGCATGTTCCACAAGATGGCGCCGGAACAATGGCGGTCGGTGATCGATACCGATCTGGTCTCCTGCTTCAACATGACGCGGGGGGTGATCGGCCCGATGCGGGACGCCAATTTCGGCCGGGTTATCAATATTGCCTCGATCAATGCGCAGAAAGGACAGGCGGGCCAGGTCAATTACTGCGCCGCCAAGTCGGGGATAATCGGCTTCACCAAGGCCCTGGCGCTGGAATCGGCGTCGCGCGGCATCACGGTCAACGCCGTGGCGCCGGGCTATATCGCCACCGACATGGTGGCCGCCGTGCCGCCCGAAGTCCTGGCCAAGATCGTGGCGCAGATCCCGGTCGGCCGGCTGGGGCATGCGGAAGAGATCGCCGGTCTGGTCCGCTATCTTGCCAGTGACGGCGCCGCTTTCGTGACCGGCGCCACCTTCACGGCCAATGGCGGGCAGTATCTGACCTGACCTTCAGGCGAACATCACGTCGCCCAGCACATGGTCCCGCAAGGTGAGGGCGGCCCGCGCCAGGGCGTCGGCCGCTTCCTCGAGGTGACCGGCCATGCCGCCAGCCAGATAGAGCAGGTGCGCATCCGCCTTGTCCTGGATCAGCGACAATGTCACGAGGCGCTCCTGCTCGTCGGTGCGGTGCTCGTCGACGGCGACCCGGTCGATCGCTTCCAGAAAATCGCGCATGGTCTCGCGCGCGCCGCCATGGCGGACCTGGCCGGCGGTTTCGACCGCCTTGCAATAGGCTTCCGCCGTCTCGACCAACAACTCCGCCAACCCGACGAGCGGGTCGGGGAGCTGGAGACGGCAGGTGCTCGCCAACAGCCCGCCGAGGAACGCCGCATCTTCCAAGGCATCGGCCGCATCGTCGGCAATCTCGACCAGCTTACCCAGGATTTCGGTGCCGGAAATCCGCCGCACCGTCTGCCGTGTCGTCCGCACGATCTCGTCAGCCTTGCTTTCCAGGCGTTTGGCCTGTGCGGCGTTCCGTTCCAGGGCGCCGGCTTCGGTGGCGTGATGCACGGCGCCGGCCACGGCCTGCGCCAGCTGTAGAACGATCCGGGCATGTCGCCCGGCATCGGCCAGCAGCCGCTGTTCCGCCGAGCGGAAATGGTTGAACAGCTCGGCGCGCAGCTGGTCGGAAATCAGTGCAGCCGATTGACCCTGCCGCAGACCGGCCGAACAGGTCTGCAGGGCATAGCGAAGATAGTCCCGCGCCGCGTCCAAGCCGATCATCTCATAGAGCGGCTCGCCATAGCGCAGCGGGGTTTTCACCGCCTGTTCCAGCGCGTCATAGATCAGCCTTTCTCCGCCGAGGGCCAGAAAAGCGTAGTGACCGTGTTCCTCGCGGGCGGCCCAGGCGAGAATGCCGATGGCCGTATCGTTGGGCACAAGAAGGCCCAGGCGCTTGCGGGCCTTGTTCCAATCGATCAGGAAAACCAGGCGCGAGCCGATCAGGTCGAGCCGCTTCGCCAGGGTGGTCACGTCCGGCGCCGCGACAGAACCCCGCGCGACATAGAACAGGTCGCCCTCGGCCAGTCCGGAGCGCTGCTCGGTCCGAAGCTGGTCCCAGACGATGCCGGCCTCGCCCAGCAGGTCCTGAAAGAAGCGCAGGCGCTGCAGATGCACGTCCGTATGGGTGACGACGGCGGTGGTGCCTTCGACGGCGATCACCAGGACATGGGCGTCGGTGGTGCCGATGTCGTTCTGGATCAGCAATCTGCCGTCGCTGCGGGCCGCCATCGCTTCGAGTCCCGGATGGTCGAACTTCAGCCCGCGCGTCCGGGACACCCCGGCGCCGAACGCCTCTATCAGGGGACGGTCCTCCGGCTCGATGCCATAGACCTTGATCTCCCCGATCCGCTCTTCGGTCAGCATGCCCTGCAGGCGAAGGATTTCCTTGTGCAGGTCCATCACCAGCAGGTGGACGCCATCCCCGCCGGCCGGGCGGCCCGAGGTCAAGGCCGCGATGGTGGTTTCGTCGATCAGTTCATCGCCGACATCGGGGCGAGCCGCGCCGAGCCGCTTCAGCCGCTCGGCGAACGGGGCGGACACCGCTTCCGCTTCGACCTCGATCGGGGCGAGCATGGCGGCCAGCGCCTTGTCGAGAATTGCCATCAGTTTGCGCAATCCGGGAATGTGCACGAAACCGCAGCCGTCGCCGTCACTGCCGCCGATGCACCGGTCGAGGCTGGCATCCTCGATGCCGCACGCCTCGCGGTCGCTTTTCAACGACGGCGCGGCCGCCAGCGGATTGGCGGCATGCGCGGCCGCCAACTGCAGGACGGCGAGAACGTATTTTGCGCGGTCGTTGGCCGTCAGCGCAGCATCGATCAACGTCGGCAGCGCCAACGCCCGGTCCCCCAGATAGGTCAGAATCGAGGCTTTCTGTGTCATGATGACACAGGCTATGGCAGCGCCTTCGCGACGAACATGACGCAGATCAAGGCGGTGCGCTTCACCTCTTCCAGCGCAGCGACATGCAGGACAGCCCGGCATCGATCTTGCCGATTTCGCCCGTCTGCAGCGCGACGACGTTATAGCCGTTCTTCTCCAGCAGCGCTCGCGTGGCCGGAAAGCCGGCCCCGACCAGAACCACGTCATTGACCCGCAGCGCATTGGCGGCGGCCTCTTCGCCGGGCGGCGTCAGCAGCACCTTCTTGCCGTTGAACACGCCCGAGGCGGCGAGGCGCGAGGTGGAGAGGATGGTCTCGTCGTCGAGCAGCGAACAGTCGGTCTTGAAATGCAGCACGCCGGGCGGCGTCTCGACGATCTGGCTGCGCTTGCCCAATCGCGTCAGGCAGTGTGACAAAGCGAGGGCGCCGGCCTGGTCGGTGCGCGCCGACAGGCCGATCATCACGCGGTCGGGCAGGGTCAGCACGTCGCCGCCATCGGCGAAGCCCTCGCCGATTTCGAGGACAGTCACGAAGCGGTCCTTCAGCACCGGGGCGATGAAATCCCGTTCGCCGGCCCGCGAAGCGGCGCCGGGATGCAGCAGGATCGCGCCCTCGGTGAAGACCAGGGCAGGGTCCTCGACGAAGATCGAATCGGGGAAATCGTCGAGCGGATCGAGCACCTGAACCGTCACGCCGGCCGCCTCCAGCGCCGCGATATAGGCGGCATGCTCGGCCGCCACGCCCGCAAGGGTCGGGCTGCCGCGGTCCTCGGCGCGTAAGCCATTGACGACGCTGGGTGCGGGACGGCGGACAACGGCGGAATCGAAACGGGCGACATCGGCGGTAAAGGTCATGGCTCCCCCTTGCAATCGAAGGGGTGAATGCTACCCTCGCCGTGCGATTAATTCTAATTCATCTGCGGGGATGCGATGGGCTTCGTCGGGCGCTGGTTTTTCCGTTTGGTCGTGACGCTCGTCCTGCTCGCCCTTCTGGCAGGTGCCGCCGGCTGGTTCTTCGTGCATGGGAGCCTGGCCCGTCTCGACGGCCAATCCACCGGCAAGGGCCTGTCCGCCCAGGTGACGGTGACCCGCGACGCCCTCGGCGTCCCCGCCATCACCGGCCAGACCCGCGCCGATGTCGCCTTCGCCACCGGCTTCGTGCATGGCCAGGAACGCTTCTTCCAGATGGATCTGTTGCGCCGCGTCGCCGCCGGCGAACTGGCCGAACTGGTCGGCCCCGCCGCCCTGCCGGCCGACCGCGAGCACCGCTTCTTCCGCTTCCGCGCCCGCGCCGAGGCCGCCTACAAGGCGATGGCCGCCGACGACAAGCTGCTGCTCGACCGCTATGCCGATGGCGTCAATGCCGGCCTGTCGGCGCTGACCACCCGGCCGCCGGATTATCTGCTGACCATGACCAAGCCGCGGGCCTGGACCGCGGCCGATACGCTGCTGACCATCTGGGCGATCTATTTCGACCTGCAGGGCAACCTCGAGACCCGTAAGTGGGAGCTGGGCTGGCTCAAGGAGCATACCACCCCCGAGCAGCTCGCCTTCCTCACCCCCGACGCCACCGGCTGGGATGCGCCGCTCGACGGCCCCAGCCCGGCGCCCGAGCTGAAGCTGCCGCCGCAGGCGCCCGACTGGTGGAACAAGCCGGTCGAGACCAAGGGTGAGACCAAGGCCTCCTGGGCCGAGTCCGATGCGAACGAGCTGCCGGGCAGCAATAATTGGGCGCTGGCCGGCAACCGGGTCAAAGGCGGCCGCGCCCTGGTCGCCAACGACATGCATCTCGGCCTGCGCCTGCCGCCGGTGTGGTACCGCGAACAGCTGATCTTCAACGAGGCGCCCGGCGTGCAGCGCAAGCTGGTCGGCGTCGGCCTGCCGGGCACGCCGATCATCGTGGCGGGCAGCAACGGCCATGTCGCCTGGGGTGCTACCAACGCCGCCGGCGATTGGCTCGATATCATCCGGCTCGACCAGGATTCCACTCACCCCGGCCAGGTCAAGCTGGGCGAGGATTGGATAAGCCCGTCGGTGACCGATGAAACCATTCTCGTGAAGGGCGCCCCGTCCGAGAAGCTGCTGGTCCGCGAAACCCCGATGGGGCCGATCCGCGAGACCAACGGCCAGCTCTTCGCCATTCACTGGCTGGCTCAGGACGTCAAGGCGGTCGGAATCGGCATCATCGGGCTGGAGAAGGCGGCCAGCGCCGCCGAGGCGTTGGACATCGCCGCCGGCGCCGGCGTGCCGGAACTCAACTTCGTCGCCGGCGACGATCAGGGCCATATCGGCTGGACCATCGCCGGTCCGGTCGGCGAGCGCACGACCTCGTCCAGCGCTTACGCCTATCCGATCGAACCCGACCAGATCGCGGCCAGCTGGCATCGCCTGCTCGAACCGTCCGAGCATCCCCGCATCGTCGATCCGGCCGGCGGCCAGCTGTTCTCCGCCAATTCCCGCCAGCTGATGGGCGAGGGCACCCAGACCATCGGCGATGGCGGCTTCGATCTCGGCGCCCGCACCCGGCAGATCCGCGACGGGCTGCAGGCCCTGCCGCCGGAAACCGACGTCAAGGCGTCCTATGCCATCGAGCTGGATGACCGCGCCGTGTTCATGACCACCTGGCGCGACCGCGCGCTGGCCGTGCTGGACAGCGCGGCGGTGGCCGATCATCCCGACCGCGCCGAATTCAAGCGTCTGCTGACCGACGGCTGGGACGGCCATGCCGGCGTCGGCTCGGTCGGCTATCGCCTGGCGCGCGGCTATCTCTATGCGCTGTACGAGGAATGTTTCGTCGGTCTCAACGACAAATTGGGCATGATCGAGCCGGGCGCCGATTACCGCCTGGTCACGCACCGCTGGCCGGTGGTGGTCGCCCGCCTGCTCGAAGTCCAGCCGCCCTCGTGGCTGCCGGCCGGGCGCAAGGATTGGCGCGACGTGCAGCTGGCCGCCATCGACAAGACCATCGCGGCTTTGACCAGCGGCGGCCGCAAGCTGGCCGAGGCGACCTGGGGACAGCGCAACAAGGCCGACGTCGCCCATCCGCTGGCGCGCTTCGTGCCGCTGATCAAAAGCCACATGATGGCGCCGGCGGAGCCGTTGGCGGGCGACAGCGACATGCCGCGCGTCTCGGCGCCCAGTTTCGGCCAGTCGGAGCGGCTGGTGGTGATCCCGGGCAAAGAGGACGAAGCGCTGTTCAACCTGCCGGGCGGGCAAAGTGGCCATCCGCTGTCGCCGTTCTATCTGAGCGAGTTCGAGGATTGGGCGCATGGCAAGCCGGAACCGCTGCTGCCGGGCGCGCCTAAATACGGGCTGGTGCTGACGCCGAACTAGAGCGGGATGACCTTAGACTCGATCAAAGACTCATCCCGCTCGGAGGAGCGCAGCGAACGACCCGGTGCGGGGGCGAAGGTCCCAAGGTTCCGGGCGGCGGCAAAGCCGACGTCTGGAATGGACCGGAGGGAGGCTACCCCGCCGCAGCGTGATGACGACGAACGTCATCACGCACGAATATCGGCGGTATCTGCGCGGCATTTGTCCGGTTTTTCACTCTCGTTCCGATTTCGGCCAAAACGCCAGCCGCTATAATCCTGTTCGATCGTCGGGGGATGGTCGATAGGAGGTTGCCGTGACTGGCTCGAATGTTACCGCTGATCCGCAGGCCCCCGCTTTGGCGTCCCGCGGCAAGATCATCATGATGGCGATCATCGCCGGCGCGGTGATCACCAATATCTATTGCACTCAACCGATCCTGCCGCTCATTGCCGCAGGCTTTCAGGTCGATCTGACCGCCGTCGATCTCGTCGCCGGCGCCGCGCTGCTCGGTTTCGCCACCGGCTTGGCGCTGCTGCTGCCGATGGGCGACCGCTATGACCGGCGCAAGCTGGTTCTCGCCCAGATCGCCCTCGCTTTCGTCTTCGCTTTGGCGGCGGCCTTCGCCCCCGGCATCTGGCCGCTGATCTTCGCCTCGTTCGGCGTCGGCATCGTCAGCTGCGTGCCCCAGCAACTGGTGCCCTTCGCCGCGGTCATGTCGGCGCCGAGCGAGCGTGGACGCTCGGTCGGGACGGTGGTCAGCGGCATCATGGTCGGCATCCTGGTCGGCCGCACCATCAGCGGCATGGTCGGCGCGGCCTATGGCTGGCGCGCCGTCTATGGGCTGGAAGCGGCCTTCATGATCCCGGTGTGGATCGCCGCCGCCGCTCTGCTGCCGCGCGGCGTGCCGACCACCAACCTGTCCTATGGCCGTCTGCTGGCGTCGCTGTGGCCGTTGGCGCGCGACAATCAGCCGATCCGCGAATCGATGATGGTTCAGGCGCTGCTGTGGGCCTGCTTCAACGCCTTCTGGGTCAATCTGGCGGCGCTGCTGGCCGGCGGTCCGCTGCATCTCAACAGCGCCTGGGCGGGCAGCTTCGGCATCATCGGCGCCGCCGGCGCGATGGCGGCTTCGGTCAGCGGCCGGGTGTCCGACCGCATCGGAGCGCGCGGCGTCGTGGCCGCCAGTATCGGCTTGGTGGCGCTGTCCTATGGGCTGCTAGCCGGCGCGCAAAGCTCGCTGGCCCTGCTGGTGATCGGCGTCGTGATGCTCGATCTCGGCGTGCAGTCGGGCCTGGTGTCCAACCAGACCCGGGCCTTCGCGGTCGATCCCAAGGCGCAGGGGCGCATCAACAGCCTCTATATGACCGCCACCTTCCTGGGCGGCGCCGTCGGCACCATGATCAGCGGCTGGCTGATGACGCGCTTCGGCTGGATCGGCATTGCCGCCTTCGGCTTCGCGCTGACCCTGTTCGCCATGGCGATCCACTGGCTGGGCGCTCCGGCCCGCCGCCGCACGGCGGCATGACCGAGGCACTGGCCGCGGCGGTCGCGGAGATCCGCGCCTGCCGCCTGTGCGCCGAAGAGCTGCCGCTGGGACCGCGGCCGGTTCTCACCCTATCCCCGCGGACGCGCCTGCTTGTGGTGGGGCAGGCGCCGAGCGCGACGGTTCACCGGAGCGGCATTCCGTTCGACAGCCGCTCCGGTGACCGTTTGCGCGACTGGCTGGGCATCGGCATGGGCGAGTTCCTCGGCAATGACCGGCTGGGCTTCATGCCGATGGGGTTCTGCTATACCGGCCGCAATCCGGCCGGGGGTGACAATCCGCCGGCCAGGATCTGCGCCCCGACCTGGCACCCCGGCCTGCGCCGGCTTCTCCCCGACCTCGAACTGACCCTGCTGATCGGCCGATACGCCCAGGCTTATTATCTTGGAAAGCAGGGTAAAGCCTCGCTGACCGGGACGGTCGCAGCCTGGCGCGATTATCTGCCGCACTTTCTTCCCCTGCCGCATCCCTCCTGGCGCAACAGCGGCTGGCTGGCCGGCAATCCGTGGTTCGGACAGGAGGTTCTGCCCGAATTGCGGGGGCAGGTGATCCGGCTGCTGGGACTGTCCGCAAGTGTGCGGTGATTGTCCGGTTTTTCACTCTCGCGCTTATTTCGGACAAATGGAGGATCTCTATAATCGGGACCTGGGCGGGATAAGGTTTTTGGCAAGGAATTCAGGTCATGAACCGCGTGATCGCCGAGCGATCGGCAAATCGAGTTTTCGAGGCGACGTCCTTCCTCAATCGCGGAAGCGCCGCTTATGTCGAGCAGATGCAGCAGCGCTACAACGAGAACCCCAGCTCGGTGGACAGCGACTGGCGCGACTATTTCGCTTCGCTGGGCGATGATCCGGCGGTCGTTCGCACCTGGAGCGGCGGCACCTCCTGGGCTCAGATCGAAGCGTCGATCCGGGCCAGGCTGGGCGACGCTCCGTCCGAAGGCGCGATCCAGGACACCATCCGGGCCTTGGCGCTGATCGACGCGTACCGGGCGCGCGGGCACTTCGCCGCCGATCTCGATCCGCTCGGCCTCAAGCCCCGGCAGAAGCGCCGCGAACTGGACCCCGCCACCTATGGCTTCAGCGCGGCCGATTGGGACCGCAAAATCTTCCTCGACGGTGCGTTGGGCCAGGAGTCCGCCACCCTGCGCGAGATCGTCGCCCGCCTCGACAGCCTCTATTGCTCGACGGTCGGTTACGACTTCGCGCATATCTCGGACCAAGCCCAGAAAGCCTGGCTGTTGGAGCGCGTCGAAGGCGGCAAGGACGAGCTGAGCCGCGAGACCAAGCGCGCCATCTTGCAGAAACTGGTCGAGGTCAAAGGCTTCGAGCGCTTTCTCGACAAGAAATTCGTCGGCACCAAGCGCTTCGGCCTCGACGGCGCCGAGGCGGCGATTCCCGCCCTCGAACAGATGGTCACTCGCGGCGCCGCCATGGGCGTGACCGAAGTCGTCATCGGCATGGCCCATCGCGGCCGGCTGAACGTGATGAGCCAGGTGATGGGCAAGCCGCACCGGGCGATCATGAACGAGCTGAAGGGCGGCACTTACGTGCCCGAAGGCGTCGCCGGATCGGGCGACATGAAATATCACCTCGGCGTCTCGACCGACCGCGAGTTCGATGGGCGCATGGTCCATCTGTCGCTGACCGCCAATCCGTCGCACCTGGAGATCGCCGATCCGGTGGTGCTCGGCAAGGTGCGCGCCAAACAGGATCAGAAGGGCGACCGGACCGAACGCACCAGCGTCCTGCCGCTGCTGATCCATGGCGACGCCGCCTTCGCCGGCCAGGGCGTCGTGGCCGAGATCTTCGGCCTGTCCGAGCTGGAAGGCTTCCGCACCGGCGGATCGCTGCATCTGATCATCAACAACCAGATCGGCTTCACCACCGATCCGCGTTTCGCCCGCTCGACGGCCTATCCGTCCGATCTGGCCAAGGTGATCGAGGCGCCGATCTTCCATGTGAATGGCGACGATCTGGAGGCGGTGGCGCAGGTGGCGGCTCTGGCGGTCGAGTTCCGCCAGACCTTCCGCAAGCCGGCCGTGATCGACCTGTTCTGTTTCCGGCTCTATGGCCACAATGAAGGCGACGAGCCCGGTTTCACCCAGCCGGAGATGTACAAGGCGATTCGCTCGCACAAATCGACGCTGGAGATCTATGGCGAGCGTCTGACCGCCGAAGGGGTGATCACCGCGGCCGAGATCGAGCAGGCCAAGGCCGATTGGGCCGCCTTCCTCGACGAAGAGCTGGCCGCCAGCGAAAGCTACAGGCCGAACAAGCCCGACTGGCTGCAGGGCCGCTGGGCGGGCCTCACTGACGGCGAGACCGGCGTCGCGCTGGAGAAGCTGCGGGAGATCGGCGGCAGGCTGGTCGAGCTGCCCGAGAATTTCCACGTCCACGGCACCATCCAGCGCTTCATCGGCAATCGCGGCAAGATGGTCGAGACCGGCCAGGGGATCGATTGGGCCATGGCGGAATCCCTGGCGCTCGGCTCATTGCTCGACGAGGGGCATGGCGTGCGCTTCTCCGGCCAGGACAGCGAGCGCGGCACCTTCACGCAGCGTCACTCGGCCTTCTTCGACCAGGAAACCGGCGAGAAATACGCGCCGCTGGATCAGTTCGGCCGTTACGAGATGATCAACTCGATGCTGTCCGAAGAGGCGGTGCTGGGCTTCGAATATGGCTATTCGATCGCCGAGCCGAATTCCCTGGTCCTGTGGGAAGCGCAGTTCGGCGACTTCGCCAATGGCGCCCAGGTGGTGTTCGACCAGTTCCTGGCGGCCGGCGAGCGCAAATGGCTGCGCATGTCGGGCCTGGTCGTCCTGTTGCCGCATGGCTATGACGGGCAGGGGCCGGAACATTCCTCGGCCCGGCTCGAGCGCTATCTGCAAAGCTCCGCCGAGGAAAATTGGCAGGTCGCCAATGTCACGACCCCGGCCAATTACTTCCACATCCTGCGCCGTCAGTTGAAGCGGAGCTTCCGCAAGCCGCTGATCCTGATGACGCCGAAGAGCCTGCTGCGCCATCGTCTGGTCAAATCCGACCTGGCCGCGATGGCGCGGGGCACGGAGTTCCAGCCGGTTCTGCGCGATGACGCGGAGGGCAAACTGGTTCCGGATGCCGAGATCCGGCGCGTGGTGCTGAGCACCGGCAAGGTCTATTACGATTTGCTGGAGGAGCGCGAGAAGCGCGGCATCGACGACGTCTATCTGCTGCGCGTCGAACAGCTCTATCCGTTCCCCACCGGACAGGTGGCCGCCGCGCTGGGCCGCTTCAAGAACGCAGAGGTGGTGTGGTGCCAGGAGGAACCCCGCAATATGGGCGCCTGGAGCTTCGCCGAGCCCTATATCGAACAGGCCCTGTTAGAGGCGCGGGGCGGCGGGCGGGCCCGCTATGCCGGGCGCGCGGCCTCGGCCTCGACGGCGACCGGGCAGATGTCGCAGCACATGGCGCAGCTGCAGGCCTTTTTGGACGAGGCGCTTTCGTAATGTTCTAACTCCGGCCGCGGCGCTAATCTGGCAACGGATTGGAGTCCCGGCCGGAAGGTGTTGGATGAGGAAGATGCGCATCGCGATTCTGACCGTCCCCAGCGTCCAGATGCTGGATGTCGCGGGGCCGATGGATGTTTTTTCCGAGGCGAATACCCAGCTGGGCATCCCCGATGCCTATACGCTGAAGATCGTCGCTTTGTCGCCGGAGCCGGTGACAGCCCTCAATGGCACCCGCTTCCTGCCCGACATGACGATCGACTCGTCGCTGGAGGGCTTCGACACGCTGCTGGTGGCCGGCACGCCGGGCATCCGCGACTATGAGAACCATCCCGCGCTGACCGCCTGGATCGCCCGCGAGGCGAAGCATGTGCGCCGCATCGGCTCGGTCTGCACCGGCGCCTTCATTCTCGCCCATGCGGGATTGCTGAATGGCCGGCGCGCCACCACTCATTGGGGCTTCGCGCCGCGGCTGGCGACGACCTTTCCCGACATCGACGTCGACTGGAACAAGATCTATGTGAAGGATGGCCCGGTCTATTCGAGCGCCGGAGTGACGGCGAGCATGGATCTCGCCCTCGGCCTGGTCGAGGAGGATCACGGGCGGGCCACCGCGCTGGCCGTCGCCAAGCAGCTGATCCTGTTCCTCAAGCGCCCGGGCGGGCAGTCGCAATTCAGCGTGCATCTGGAAACCCAGGTCGCCGAGATCGGGCCGATCCGCGATATCCATGACTGGATCTTGCAGCACATCTCGGGCGACCTTTCGGTCGAGGCGCTGGCCGAGCGGGCCGGCATGAGCAGCCGCAATTTCGCGCGCCTGTTCAAGCGCGAGACCAACATGACGCCCGGCGATTATGTCGAGGCGACCCGGGTCGATGTCGCGCGAAGGATGATCGAGGAAGGCGGTGTTCCGCTCAAGAAAGTCGCGAGCCTGTGCGGCTTCACCGATCAGAACGGCCTGAGAAGGGCCTTCATGCGGCGTATCAAGGTGACACCGGTCGAGTATCGGCAACGATTCCGTCCGGCGGACGTGATCGCGCCGGATTTCGACGAGGTGGTGGCTTAATCCACGCTCAGCGTCGCGTAACGCCCATCGATGTACAGCAGCGGCGCCACGGTGTCGTGCAGGATGAGGCCGGTCGCTTCGCCCACCACGATGGTGTGGGTGGTGTGGACGAACATGGCGGTCTTCTTGCAGAAGATCACCGCCTGGGCGTCGGCCAGATAAAGCAGCCCGTGCTTCTCGCGCCAATCCCCTTCCGAGAACCGTTCGGCCGAAGCCTTGGCGCCACCGAAATTGGCCGAGATCTGATGCTGGCCCTCGCGCAGCACATTGATGCAGAAATGGCCGCCATCCTCGATGGTGCGGTGAAAACCGGCATTCCGGTTGACGCAGACCAGCAGGGACGGAGGGTCCATCGACAGCGAAGTCACCGCGGTGGCGGTCATGCCGCAATCACCTTCTTTTCCACGCGCCGTCACCACCGTCACCGCGGCGGGGAAGCGCCGCATGGCTTGGCGGAACAACTGCGAGACCTCATCTGCCATAGATTTCCACTCCTGACTGCCCGATCCATTCATGCTACGCAGTAACCGGAATTTTCATCAACTTATAGGATGACCTATGTCGACGACCCTGAACGATGCCGGTTGGGATCTTCTGTTCCGTAATGCCCGGACACACAATGGTTGGCAAGACCGTCCTATTCCGGAAGAGACGCTGCACAAGCTCTACGATCTGCTGAAATGGGCGCCGACATCGTTCAATTGCCAGCCGGCCCGCTTCGTTTTCGTCGCCTCGAAAGAGGGCAAGGAGCGTCTGGTCAAGCATCTGATTCCGTCCAACGCGGGAAAGACCCTGAAGGCTTCGGCCTGCGTCATCGTCGCTTACGACACCAAGTTCTACGAGCATCTGCCGACCAATTTCCCGGCCTATGACGCCAAGCCGATGTTCGAGGGCAATGCCGAGCTGGCCGACATCACCGCCAAGCGCAACGGCTCGCTGCAGGGGGGCTACATGATCATGGCGGCGCGCAGCCTGGGCCTCGATTGCGGCCCGATGTCCGGCTTCAACCCGGCCAGCCTGGATGCCGATTTCTTCCCCGAAGGCCGCTTCAAGTCGAACTTCATCTGCAATATCGGCTACGGCACCGACGAGAATCTCTATCCGCGCGGCCCGCGCCACACCTTCGACGAAGCCTGTCAGATAGTTTGACATGTGGCGGGGTAGCCTACCCCGCTCCCTTCCTCGGCTTTGCCGAGAATCATTCCAGTTTGCATGCGAAGCATGCGGGGTCGTTCGCTACGCTCCTCCGAGTGCGACTAATCGAGCAGGAACGTTGTAAACGCCTCGACCGGGTCGCGCCCCGGCTCGAGGCGGTTCACCTCGGCGGATTCGTCCGCATAGCCAAGCGCCATGCCGCAGACCAGAGTGTGGTCGTCGGGGATCGGCACATGGCGCCGCACGATGCGGTGATATTTCGAAAATGACTGCTGCGGGCAGGTGTGCAGGCCGAAGGACCGCGCCGCCAGCATCGCCGTCTGCAGGAACCCGCCCATATCCATCCAGCCGCCATAGCGGTTGCGCTTGTCCAGGCTGAAGAACAGCCCGACCGGCGCGTCGAAGAACACGTAATTGCGCGCCTGCTGGCGTTTCATCGCTTCCGTGTCGCCCTTCGCCACGCCGACCAGCCCATAAAGCGCCTTGCCCAGCGAACGGCGCCGGGCGAGCAGGGGCTCGAACCATTCCTCCGGGTAATAGCGGTATTCCTCGTCATGCTCCGGCAGGTCGGCATCGTCGGCGGCCATGATGTCCGCGCACAGGCGGTCGCGCGTTTGGCCCGCCGTCACATAGACATGCCAGGGCTGGATGTTGGAACCGTTGGGCGCGAAACGCGCCAGGTCGAGGATCTTTTCGATGGTCTCGCGGGGAACCGGATCGGGCTTGAAGGCGCGCACGGAGCGGCGGGTGCGGACCGCCTCGTCGAGGGTGAGGGCGGCTTGGTTCGTCAGGGTCATGGATCGATCGCGTGCCTGGTGAGGTCGGAGAGGGAACAATGGCGCAGGGCTTCTTCATGGGTGGCGCGCAACGCCACTTTCGGCGCCTTTCCGGCGGCCAGGGCTTCCTGCCAGCGCGGCGCGCACAGGCACCAGCGGTCGCCCGCTTTCAGCCCTTCGAAGCCATATTCGGGCATCGGCGTCGACAGATCGTTGCCGGTTTCCTTGGAGAAGGCGAGGAACTCGTCGGTCATCACCGCGCAGACCGTATGACTGCCGACATCCTGCGGCACGGTGTGGCAGCACCCGTTGCGGAAGAAGCCGGTCATCGGCGCCACCGAGCAGATCTGCAGCTGCCCTCCCAGCACGTTGCGGGCGCCGCCGCGGCGCGGCATCCGGTCGTCGTCGCCCCTCGGCATCGTCTTCCGCCTTGTGATATTTGATACTTTTCCTACTATAGTGGCGCCGTTCCGGCGAAGAAAGCCGGTTCGGGCCCTCGATCTGAAAGATGCATGCCTTGCTGACCGAACCGGATGCGATCTTCGATAGCGCTGCATTCGAGGCCGTGATCGGCCGAGTCCTGAAAGACCTGCTGGGGGGCGACGGCATCATCGGCGCCACCGAATCGCGGTCCGGCACCTTCAACCGGGTCGTCAAATTCACCTATGCGGGAAAACGCCTCGGCGTCCGCCTGGCGCTCAACCGCCTGCATTTCCGCTATGAGCGCGACCTGATCAAGGAAGTCTTCGCCGTCGACCTGCTGAATCACGCCGGGGCGGCGATCGACGATCAGGAGGCCGCCCGCCGGGTCGAAGCGTTGCTGCAGGCGCCGCGCGGCACGCTGATGTCCCACGAATCGGTGCGCACCATCCTCTATTACGACTGGTCGATGGAACAGCTCCCCTACGCTTTCTTCCTGTTCGAATGGATCGAGGGCGCGGTGCTGTGGGAGCTGCCTTTCGCCGACAATTACGAGGCGGCGGGGCGGGTGCTGGCCGGCATCCACAAAGTGCGCTTCGAGCATTTCTACGAGAACATTCTCACCATCCATCATGTGCCGCGCTCGTGGCGCGACCATCTGCGCGTCTGCCTCAACCGCGAACTGGCGCGGGCCGAACTCAATCTGCCCGGCCGGCTGATCGGCCGGCTGAACGAGCTGGATATGAGCGTTCTGCAGGCCGGGCCGCCCTGCCTGATCCACAATGATTATTCCGGCGCCAATATCGTCGTCGCCACCGGCGGCCTGCTGCATGTGATCGATTGGGACAATTGGGTGGTGGATTGCCCGGAACTCGATCTGGTCAAGATGAAGCATTGGACGGCGATCGGGCATGAAGGACGGCTGATGCACCGCCCTGAACTGTACGAGGCCTTCCTCGAAGGCTATCGTGCCGCCGCCGATATCCGGATCGACGAAGGGCGGTTGCGCGCCTATGAATATCTTTGGCTGCTGCGCTGCTTCAATTTCGAGAATTCCCGCGAGGGAAGCGGCGAAGAGAGCGTCGGCAATGACGGCTGGCGCCATGTCTATCCGCGCGCCCGCTATTACCTGGATCTGTTGGAAAGCCTGTAAGTTCAGATGAAGATCGCGCTATGAGAATCGCCATCGTTATTCCGGCCCGCTATGGTTCGAAGCGGCTGCCGGGCAAGCCCATGGCCGATATCGCGGGCGTCAGCCTGCTCGAACGCGTCTGGCGCATCGCCGGCGCGGTGAAGGGGATCAGCGGCGTCTACGTCGCGACCGACGACCAGCGCGTCGCCGACCATGCCGCGTCTTTCGGTGCCCAGGCGATCATGACGCCGTCCGACTGCGCCACCGGCACCGACCGCGTGCGCGCCGCCTTGCATCTGATGGAGGAAAAGCCCGACGCGGTGATCAATCTGCAGGGCGACGCCGTGCTGACTCCGCCCTGGGTGGTGCAGGCGCTGGTCGATGCATTCCTGGCCGATTCCTCGGTCAGCATGGTGACGGCGGCGGTGCGCTGCTCGTGGCGGCAATTGGCCGAGCTGCAGGAACTGAAGACGCACAGCCCGACCAGCGGCACCACGGTGACGATGAACAAGTTCGGCTATGCGCTCTATTTCTCGAAGCAGGTGATCCCCTATCTGCGCACCCAGACCTTCGAGGTTCCGCCGGTACATCGCCATATCGGCATCTACGGCTATTCCGCCGAGACACTGGATCGGCTGGCGACCCTGGAGCAATCGCCGCTGGAGATCGCCGAACAGCTCGAACAGCTGCGGGCGCTGGAGAACGGCATTCCGATCAAGGTGGCGCTGGTCGATTATCGGGGCCGCACCCATGGCTCGGTCGACACGCCCGAGGATATTCCGGTGGTCGAAGAGATCATCGCCCGCGAAGGCGAGCTGGTGCCGTGATCCAGCATCTGCTTTTCGCCCGCCACGGCAACACCTTCGGTCCCGGCGACAAGGTGGTCTGGGTCGGGCGCGAGACCGACCTGCCGCTGGTCGAGAAGGGCCTGGAACAGGCGGCGGCCGCCGCCCAGGCGCTGCGCCGCAAGGGCCTGATCCCCGACGCCATCTATTGCGCCTCGCTGCAGCGGACCCGCCGCTTCGCCACCATCGTCGCCGACGCGCTGGGCCTGGCCGAGCCGGTGGTCGATCATCGGCTCGACGAGCTGGATTACGGCAGCTGGGCCGGGCGCAGCAATGACGAGATCCTGGCCGCCGATCCCGATGCCGCCGCGGCGATGGAAGCCTGGAATGCCGGTGATGCCTGGCCCGAGGGCGCGGGTTGGGTCAGCGAGAAGAAAACGGTGATGGCCGGGCTGGAAAGCTATGTCGCCGAACGCCTGGCTTGCGGTGCGCACGAACGGCCTTTGACCGTCAGCAGCAACGGAATCTTGCGCTTCCTGCCTCGGTTACTTCTTGAAACTGTGGCGCAATTACCCAGCTTCAAGATGCGGACCGGCCATCTCGGTCTGATCGAGCGCGACCAGGGCAGTGCGCACCTCCGGATGTGGGATTCGTCCGCCGAGGGCTTTTGAGAGGGAGATTTGTATGTCGGTGGCGGTTCGTTACAACGCCGTGGCCATGATCATTCACTGGCTGACCGCGGCGACGGTGATCGGCTTGCTTATCGTCGGCAATATCATGGCCGATCTGCCCAATACCGACCCCGCCAAGCTTGAGCTCTTCAACTGGCACAAATCCTTCGGCGTCACGGTTCTGCTGCTGACGCTGATCCGCTTAGCCTGGCGCCTGACGCACAAGCCGCCGGCTCTGCCCGACCACATGCCGGCCTGGGAACAGCGGGCGGCGCATGCCGCGCATTGGCTGTTCTATCTGCTGCTGCTGACCGTGCCGCTGCTGGGCTGGGCGATGGTTTCCTCCTCGCCGCGCAACATCCCCACCGTGCTTTTCAACACGTTCGACTGGCCGCATATCCCGATGCTGGCCGATATGGACCGGGAGAATAAGAAGGTCATGCGTGAAGTGTTCGAGAACCTCCATGCCGCCGCCGCCTACACCATGGCGACGCTGATCGTGCTGCATGTCGGGGCGGCGCTCCGCCATCAGTTCGTGCTGAAGGACAAGACCATCCAGCGCATGCTGCCGAAAGTCATTCCCGCCATTCTGCTGGCCATCGGCCTGGTCGCGGCCCGTCCGGCCGCTGCCGCCGATTGGGCGGTCGATGCGGGCAAGAGCAGCCTCGGCTTCACCGGCGCGATCAGCGGCAAGAGCTTCGACGGCAAGTTCAAGAGCTGGCAGGCCGAGATCGCCTTCGATCCGGCCAATCCCGCCGCCGGCCACGCCAAAGTGACCATCGACATGGCCAGCGCCGCCACCGGCGACCGCCAGCGCGACGCGGCCCTGCCGGACACCGACTGGTTCGACGTCAAGAAGACGCCCCAGGCCCTGTTCGAGGCGACCGGCTTCACGTCCAAGGGCGGCAATCAGTACGAAGCCGCCGGCACCCTGACCATCCGCGGCATCAAGAAGGCGGTGACGCTGCCCTTCACCCTCGACATCGCCGGCGACGAAGCCCATGCCAAGGGCAAGCTCGACATCGTCCGTACCGATTACGGCGTCGGCCAGGGCGAGGATTGGAAGGACGGTTCGACCGTGGCGCTGGGCGTCTCGATCACCTTCGACCTGACCGCGAAGAAGAAATGATGCCGATCCTCTGGCCGGTCGAGCCGGAGAAGTACGTCGCCTTCCTGACCGTGATGCTCGCCATGTCGATGATGCCCGGACCCGCCATGCTGTTCGCGGTGGCGGCCGGCATGAGCCGTGGCTTCAAGGGCGCCTTGCTGGCGACGCTGGGCATGAATTCGGCCGCGCTGGTCTGGTTCATCGCCTCTGCGCTGGGTCTGGTGATCCTGGCCGCCACGGTGCCGTGGCTGTTCAAGATCGCCGGCTGGCTGGGTGTCGGCTACATCATCTGGCTGGGCATCGACAGCATCCGCGGCGCCTTCAAGGCCGAGGTCGCCGCGCCGCGTTCGCTGAAGGCGGCGACCGGCGCGCTGTTCCGCACCGGCTTCGTGGTGCAGGGCACCAACCCCAAGGCGCTGCTGTTCTTCACCGCCGTGCTGCCGCCCTTCGTCGCGCTCGACCGCCCGGTCTGGCCGCAGATGAGCGCCTTCGCCGTCGGCATGATCGTCAGCGACACCTTCTTCATGCTGTTCTACGGCGCGCTGGGTGCCGGTTTCGCCCATAAAATGGCCGAGCCCAAATTCCGTCGTTTGTTCAGCCTTTTCGTCGGTGCCATCCTGCTGGTGGTGGGGGCGCTGATGATTACGCGGCTCTGATTGACGCGCCTCCTTATTTCATTCTATTTTGTAGAAGAAATAAGGAGGGTGTCATGGGGCGCGACAGTCTGGGCTTTCTCGAAGAAGCGGTGATGCTGGTCGTCGCCGCCCTCGGCGACGCCGCATACGGCGTGAAAATCCGCGAGGAATTGAGCCGCCGCACCGGCAAGGATTATTCCCTCGGTGCCACCTACACCACCCTCGACCGCCTGCATGACAAGGAATTGCTGATCTCCTGGGTCGGCGAACCGACCGCCGAGCGGGGCGGGCGGGCCAAGCGCTTCTTCAAGCTGACCGAGCGCGGCAGCAAGCTGCTCGACGAGCGGCTCAAGGCGCGCCAGGACCTGACGGCGGGCGTGTCGCTCAAGCCGGTGCTGTCATGAGTGCCGCCATCGACGCCGCCCGCGCCTGCGTGGCCTGGATGGCGAACGATGCCGAGCGGGAAGACCGACTCGGCGATCTCGAGGAAATGCTGGGGCGGACCGGCGAGCAGCGCTATCTGCGCGAAGCGGCGGCGGTCTGTCTGTCCATTCTGCTGCGGCGTGTGCGGCGGGCTTTCACCAATGGGGGAATCGACATGGCACGGATTATTCTGTGGGCGGCTTTCAGCGTCGCCGGCGTCTTCCTGTTTCTCGGCCTGGGGGGTGGCGCCGGCGCGGTGTTCGTCTATGTGCAGCCCTTCGAATGGGGCGTCATCCTGGCGGCGATGCTGGGCTTCGCCGTCGCGGGGCGGCGCCTGGGCGCCTGGCCGGGCATCCTGGCCGATCTCGGCCGCGCCAGCCGGCTGGATGGCCGCATCCGCCAGGATCGCCGTGCCGCCTATCTTACTGAAGCCGCGGAACATGCGGTGGCGTCCGTCGATTTCGGCCATCTCGGCGGCGTCCTGAAAATCGCCCGCGACGTGGCGCCGGGCGAGGCCGATCGGCTGATGAACGGCGGCATCGCCTTGTTCCGCGAGGCGTGCCGCCAGCGCATCGCCATCGTCGAGCAGACGGCGCGCGACGCCTATGCCGGATCGGCCATCGCCTTGATCTTCGGCCTCATCCATATGCTGGAAAATCTCGAGGAGCCGCTTCCGGTGCTTGGCCATCTGCTGGGTGGCGCGTTGTGCGCTTCCTTCTTCGGCGTGATCCTGGGCCGCGCCGTGCTGGCCCCGATCGCCAGCCAGCTTGCCACTCTATACGACCAGCAGAGCCGCGAGATGGATGCGCTGCGCCTCTCGCTCGGAGGAAGGGAACAGTTTCCGGTCGAGACCTTCGAGGTGCTGGCCTCCGGTCTGGCCTCGGCAGGTTAGTCCTCACTGTCCTTGCGGTAAGGGCCTTCCTCGGTCTGCGCGGCGATCTGGCGCAGCATGGCGGCGCGTTCGCGGTGCAGGAAGCTGGAGACGGCGTCGCGCAGCGGCTTTTCCCTGATCCAATGCACGCTGTAGGTCGGGACGGGCAGATAGCCGCGGCTGATCTTGTGTTCGCCCTGGGCGCCGGCCTCGACCTTGGCGAGGCCGCGTTCGATGGCGAAATCGATGGCGCGGTAATAGCACATCTCGAAATGCAGGAAGCGGAAGTCGCCCAAAGATCCCCAATTGCGGCCGAACAGGGTGTCCGAGCCGATGAAGTTCAGCGCGCCCGCCACCCAGCGCCCATCCTGCTCGGCCATCACCAGCATGACCCGCTCGGCCAGCGGCCCGGTCAGCCGGTCGAAGAAGCTGCGCGTCAGATAGGCCTGGCCCCATTTTTTGCCGGTGGTGTCGAGGTAGAAATCGTAGAAGGCGTCCCAATGCTCGGGCTTCAGGTCGGGGCCGCTCAGACAATGAATTCGGACGCCGAGAGCATTGGCTTTCTCGCGCTCCTTGCGGATCGCCTTGCGCTTGCGGGACGAGAGGGCGGCAAGGAAATCGTCGAAGGTCCGATAGCCCTGATTGTGCCAATGATATTGCTCGCCGATGCGCAGCAGCCAGCCTTGTTCGGCCAGGTTGAGCGCTTCCGGCTCGGTCAGGAAGGTGATGTGCGCCGAAGACAGCCCATTGTCCCGGACCACCTGCGCCATGGCGCCGCCCAGCAGCGATTCCATTTCGGCGGTGTCCTGGCCGGGCCGTACCAGCAGGCGGCGGCCGCTGGCCGGGGTGAAGGGGACCGCGCATTGCAGCTTGGGGTAATAACGGCGCCCGGCATTGTGCCAGGCTTCGACCCAACCCCAGTCGAAGACATATTCGCCGTAGGAATGGTTCTTGACGTAAAGCGGCGCCGCGGCCAGCAATTCGCCGCCCAGCTCGACCAGCAGATGGCTGGGCTGCCAGCCGCTGCTGCCGGCGGCCGAGCCGGAGTCCTCCATGGCGCTGAGAAAACCATGCAGCAGAAACGGATTGTCGCCGCCGGCGCAGGCGTTCCAGGCGGCGGCATCGACCTGCGCGATCGACTCGACGCTGCGCAAAGTCAGTTTCAGCTCAGACATACGGACACCGCGTAAAGGAACAGCCCGACCACGCCGCCGACCAGCGTACCGTTCAGGCGGATGAAGTGTAGATCGGCGCCGACTTCGGCTTCCAGCTTGCCGACCAGGACCTCGTCGTCCCAATTGGCCACCATCGTCGCGACGAAGCCGCCGATGGCGTCGCGCCGCGGCACCAGCACGCGTTCGCCCAGGCGCACCATCCAATTCTGCAGGGTGGTCTGCCAGGTGATGTCGGTGGCCAGGCGCTGGCCGGCGCGCCGGATGAAGCCGGCCAGACTGTCGCGATCGAGGCCGAGCTTGCCCTTCAGGCCGGAAACCATCTTGAGGATTTCCTCGCGCAGGGTGGGATCGGCGAACAGCATATGCTGGCAGCGGGCCGCCTCGTCCTGCCAGCGCGGATCGCGGGCCAGGCGCTCGGGCAGGCTTTCCAGCGTGCGGTCCAGCGCCATGCGCCAGCGATGGCCGGGGAAGCGCAGATTCTGCAGGATCTCGACCAAAGCGTCGCTCAGCCGGTCGGACAGGCGGGTGTCGACCCATTCCGGAATCCAGCGCGAGGAATGAACGGTGACCGCCTCGCGGATATCGTCCTGATGATCGCGCAGGAACAGGCTGAGGCGATCCAGCGCCGCGTCGATCCAGGGCTCGTGCAGCCCCGATGTGCTGGCCCGAGCCACGCCGCGCGCCAGAATCGGCCCGAGCGGAAGATGCGAGGCCAGCTCGAACAGCCGGTCGCGCCAATTGAAATCCTCGAAGGCTTCGGCTACCGCCGGGCCTTGGGCGATCAGCCAATCGGCCAGCTTATAGGCGTTCTCCTCCTCGGCCAGCCATTTACCAGCCTGCGGCGGCAGGGCCAGACTGTCGAGCATGCCGCGCAGCACATCCGAGGTCAGGAAGGTTCCGCCGATGAAGTCGCCCAGGGAGCGGCCGATGCGCGCCTTGTTGGCGGGGATGATGGCGGTATGCGGGATCGGCAGGCCGAAGGGCCGGCGGAACAGGGCGACGATGGCGAACCAGTCGGCCAGTCCACCCACCATCGCGGCCTCGGCGAAGGCGCGGACATAGGGCAGCGCCGGATGCAGAGACTGATAGCGCGAAGTGGCCAGGAAGATCACGGTCATCGCAAGCAGGAGCAGCGTGGCCGTGAGACGCATCCGGCGAAAGGCCTGGGCGCGCCCGGAGACGGGGGCGGTCGAACTCATAGTTGGATCATATTGGTTCGGCGGTGCCGAACTCAATCGACGAGATCGAGTATCCAGGTCTGCCCGACCAGATTCTTGCCGAACGAGCGATGCGCCTCGACCTTGATCATGCGGAAGCCGGCGGCCTGATAGATGCGCCGCGCCGAGATCAGGATGTCGTTGGTCCACAGGGTCAGCTGGCGGTATCCCAGCTTCTGAGCCCGGTCGATGCAGGCATGGACCAGCCGGGTTCCGACCCCGAGGCCGCGCGCCTCCGGCTCGACATGCAGCAGGCGCAGCCGGGCGATCTGCGGGTCTTCGCTTTTCATCAGGAAGATCGATCCGACCGGGCTGCCCTCGAGGTCGGCGATCCAGCCATCCTCGCGCGCCGGGTCGAAGCCGCTGGCATAGCGGCCGAGGATTTCGGCCAGCAGCCCCTCGAAACTCATGTCCCAGCCGTAATCGCGATGATACAGCAGCGACTGGCGATGGATAACCCAGCCCAGATCGCCCGGTCCCGGCGGGCGCAGGCGCAGCTGCGCCGCGCGCCCCTTGCGGGGGTCGAGCAGGCGGCGTACCTGGCGCATCGATTTGATCAGGGCGGCCTGGGAATCCGGATTGAGCGGGGCCAGCAGATGCTCCATGCGCATGCGGCTGCCCTGGTCGGCGGCGGCGAAGGCGGCGCGGCCGGCCTCGGTGAGGGCGAGGGGGCTCTGGCGTCCCGGCACCTTGGCGGCGATCAGGCCGCGGGCGCGGAAGCGGGCGGCGATGCGCGACAGATGCGCCTTGTCCATGCCCAGCTTGCGGCACAGCTCGGCGGCCGGGCGGTCGCCCCCGGTCGCCAGCTCGTAGACCACGCGGGCCTCGGCCAGGGAGAAGTCGGTATTGGGCAGGTGTTCGTCGAGCAGTCCGATCCGCCCGGTATAGAAGCGGTTGAAGCTGCGGATTTCCGCCACGGCGTCCATGGTTGCCCCGCGAAAAGGAAAGTTGACTGAGACAACTTTAAACGATCAGCCACAGCTTTGTCATCCCCTGGGCTAGTTGCGCGACGGTTTGCGGCATGGCACAACACCTGCTAACGCGAACTTCGAAAACAGAGGAAACAGCCCTTATGTCCCGTCGTGTCCGCAAATGCGTATTTCCTGTCGGCGGCCTCGGAACCCGGTTCCTTCCCGCGACCAAGGCGATGCCCAAGGAAATGCTGCCGGTGGTCGATAAGCCTCTGATCCAGTATGCCGTCGAAGAAGCCGCCGCCGCCGGCATCGAGCATTTCATCTTCGTCACGGGCCGCGGCAAAACCGCCCTGGAAGACCATTTCGACCATGCCCCCGACCTCGAGCGCACCCTGCGCGAGCGCAACAAGACCGCCGAGATCGAGGCGGTGACCTCGTGGATGCCGAAATCGGGCCAGGTTTCCTATACCCGCCAGCAGGAGCCGCTGGGTCTCGGCCACGCCGTGTGGTGCGCCCGCGACCTGGTCGATAATGAGCCCTTCGCCGTCATCCTGCCGGACGATCTGGTGCTGGCCCCGGTGCCCTGCCTCAAGCAGCTGGTCGACGCCCATACCGAAGTCGGCGGCCATGTCGTCGCCGTGACCGATGTGCCGCGCGAACACACCAAGCGCTACGGCATCCTCGACGTGAAGAAGGACGATGGCCGCCTGGTGCGCGCCAAGGGCCTGGTCGAAAAGCCCGAGCCCGACGTCGCGCCCTCGACCCTGTCGATCATCGGCCGCTACATCCTGCATCCGCGCGTGTTCGAGCATCTCGACCGCAAGGTGAAGGGCGCCGGCAACGAGATCCAGCTGACCGACGCGATCGCCCGCACCATCGATACCGTGCCGTTCCACGGCTTGCGGTACGAAGGCCGCCGCTTCGATTGCGGCGACAAGGTCGGCTGGCTGCACGCCAACGTCTCGTTCGCGCTGGCCCGCGAAGATCTGTCCGCCCAGGTGACTGAAGTCCTCAAGGAATTCCAGTAAATGCGCATTGCCATGATCGGCACCGGCTATGTCGGCCTGGTGTCGGGTGCCTGCTTCTCCGAATTCGGCGTCGACGTGGTCTGCGTCGACAAGGATGCAAGCAAGATCGAAGGCCTGCATCAGAACCGCATGCCGATCTACGAGCCGGGTCTGGATCAGCTGGTGGCCGACAACGTCAAGGCCGGCCGCCTGTCCTTCACCACCGACCTCAAGGCGGCGGTGAAGGGGGCCGACGCGGTGTTCATCGCGGTGGGCACGCCGTCGCGCCGCGGCGACGGCCATGCCGATCTGTCCTATGTCTATGCCGCCGCCAAGGAGATCGCCGAGAGCATCGACGGCTACACGGTGGTGGTGACCAAGTCGACCGTGCCGGTCGGCACCGGCCGCGAGGTCGAGCGCATCATCAAGGAAACCCGCCCGGACGCCGATTTCGACGTGGTGTCGAACCCGGAATTCCTGCGCGAAGGCTCGGCCATCAACGATTTCATGCGGCCCGACCGCGTGGTGATCGGCGCCGAATCCGAGCGTTCCCGCGCGGTGATGAAGCAGCTCTATCGCGTGCTCTATCTGATCGAAACGCCGATCGTCTTCACCTCGCTGGAGACCTCGGAGCTGATCAAATACGCCGCCAATACCTTCCTGGCCGCCAAGATCACCTTCATCAACGAGATCGCCGATCTGTGCGAAGCGGTGGGCGCCGACGTGCACGACGTGGCCAAGGGCATCGGGCTGGACGGCCGCATCGGCAAGAAGTTCCTGCATCCGGGGCCGGGCTATGGCGGGTCCTGCTTCCCCAAGGACACGCTGGCGCTGGTGCGCACGGCGCGCGACAAGGGGGCTCCGCTGCGTATCATCGAAACGGTCGTGTCGATCAATGACGAGCGCAAGCGCCGCATGGCCGACAAGATCATCGCCGCCTGCGGCGGTTCGGTGAAGGGCAAGACCATCGCCGTGCTGGGCCTGACCTTCAAGCCCAACACCGACGATATGCGCGACAGCCCCAGCCTCGAGATCGTGCCCGCCTTGCAGGCGGCCGGCGCCAAGATTCAGGCCTTCGACCCCGAGGGCATGAACGAGGCGAAGCACATGCTGAAGGACATCACCTTCTGCGAGGGCGCCTACGAGACGCTGGAGGGCGCCGACGCCTTGGCCGTGCTGACCGAGTGGAACGAGTTCCGCGCGCTCAACATGTCCCGCGTCAAGGCGGCCCTGTCCGCGCCGATCGTGGTCGATCTGCGCAATATCTGGAGCCCCGAGGAAATGGCGGCGGAAGGCTTCCAATATACCTCGATCGGGCGGCCTTCCAGCCCGCGGGCCTGATCATGGGCGTGGCTGACAGGAAGACCTCGCCGTTCGAGGGGCAGCAGCCCGGCACGTCCGGGCTGCGCAAGAAGGTGACGGTCTTCCAGCAGCCGAACTATCTGGAAAATTTCGTCCAGGCGATCTTCGACTCGGCCCCCGAGCTGAAGGGCGCCTTGCTGGTGGTGGGCGGCGACGGTCGTTTCCACAACGAGCAGGCGGTCGCCACCATCCTGCGCATGGCGGCGGCCAACAATGTCGCCAAGGTGATGGTGGGCCGCAAGGGCCTGCTGTCGACCCCGGCGGTATCCTGCCTGATCCGCAAATATCAGGCGGCGGGCGGCATCGTTCTGTCGGCCAGCCACAATCCCGGCGGGCCGGACGGCGATTTCGGCATCAAGTTCAACATCGCCAATGGCGGTCCGGCGCCGACCAGCGTCACCGAGGCGATTTTCCAGCGCACCAAGACCATCTCGCGCTATCGCATCGTCGACGAGGATGCTCCCGATATCTCCACCCCCGGCTCCTATCGCCTGGGTAATCTCGACATCGAGGTGGTCGACCCGGTCGCCGATTATGCCGAGCTGATGGAGCGGATTTTCGATTTCACCGCCATCCGCGCCTTGTTTGCCGGCGGATTCCGCATGGTGTTCGACGGCATGCATGCCATCACCGGACCCTATGCCAGGGAAATCCTCGAGAACCGCCTCGGCGCGCCGGCCGGCACGGTGATCAATGGCGAGCCCTTGCCCGATTTCGGCCAGGGTCATCCCGATCCGAACCTGGTCTATGCCGCGGAACTGGTCGCCCTGATGCGCGGAGAGAACCCGCCCGATCTCGGCGCCGCCTCGGATGGCGACGGCGACCGCAACATGATCCTCGGGCCCGGCGCGTTCGTCACCCCGTCCGACAGCCTGGCCGTGCTTGCCGCCAACGCCACTTTGGTTCCCGGCTATCGCCAGGGGATCAAGGGCATCGCCCGCTCGATGCCGACCAGCGGCGCGGCCGACCGCGTCGCCGAGCATCTCGGCATTCCCTGCTACGAGACCCCGACCGGCTGGAAGTTCTTCGGCAATCTGCTCGACGCCGGCAAGGTCACCCTGTGCGGCGAGGAAAGCTTCGGCACCGGGTCCGACCATGTGCGCGAGAAGGACGGCGTCTGGGCCGTGCTGTTCTGGCTCAACATCCTGGCCGCGCGCCGTCAGCCGGTGGCCGGCCTGCTGGCCGATCATTGGACGCAATATGGCCGCAACTATTATTCGCGCCACGATTATGAGGGGCTGGACACCATCGCCGCCTCGCGCCTGATGCTGCGGCTCAAGGGCGAATTGCCGGGGCTGCCCGGTAAATCGTTCGGGCGGCGCAAGGTGACCCTGGCCGACGATTTCTCCTATCTCGACCCGATCGACCACAGCACGACGACGGGGCAGGGCATCCGCGTGCGCTTCGACGACGGCTCACGCATCGTCTTCCGTCTGTCGGGTACCGGTACCGAGGGGGCGACTTTGCGCGTCTATATCGAGCGCTACGAAGCCGATCCGGACAAGCTGGGGCAGGATACCCAGGAAGCTCTGGCCGATCTGATCGCCCTGGCCGACAATATTGCGGGCATTCGCTCCATCACCGGCCGCGAAACCCCGACCGTCATTACCTGAGGCGGGTGAAGGCGGCGTAGTAGGCCAGGAAATCCTCGCCTTCGACGACCCATTCGCCGGGGACGTCCGTCTGAAGGGCATCCAGCGGACCCATCGCGGTTCCGCCGACCCGGCCCTCCCCCGATATCCAGACCAGAACGCCTTCTTCGGCGCTCAGCGTCTGCGCTGTCGATAAGGCGGTCACCGTGTGGGCGATTTTGCCGCGCCGGGTCATCACATTGAGATCGGTGACCGGGCCGTCCAGCAAGGTGGCGGCGGCCGGCTGATCGCCGGGAAAAGAAACCGGCCGGCCCGGCAGCAGGCGCAGTTTATCCCCGCCCATCTCGAGCGCGATGCCGGCGCCGGTCAGGATGGTCAGGGTGCGGTCGATATCGGGGAAATTCGAGAAGGGCCCGTCGGAGGCGACCTCGGCGATGCTGACCCGCCAGTCGAAAACGTCCATTCCGGCGCCGGGCGGGAAGGCGGCGACTTCGCGGGTGACGCCGCCGCCATTCTTCCAGGGCTGCGCCGCGCGGTGCGACGCCGGCAGGAGGATCATTCCACCAGCAGGGCCCGGCAGGGCTGATGGTGCTTGCCGGTCTGCAGCTTGCGGCAGGCTGCCTCGGCGTCATCCTTGGACAGGCCGACGATGCGCGAGGCATAGGTCGTCACATGCTTGCCCCTGCGGCTGGTCGGCACGGCCTTGGCTTCGCCGTCCTCGCCATATTTGCCCATCTTGACCAGGGCGACCTGCGCCATCTGCAGCGCCTTGGCCTGCTGGCCGTAGGCGCCGACCTGGACGGCCCATTCCTCTTCGTCGTCATCCGAATCGCCGGCGGCGCGGCTGTCGTCGCGGATCTGGGCGACCTGGCTCTTCTTCTGCGACTTGGCCATCGCCTTCATCACGGCGCGGGTCGATTTGGCGGAACCCTCGTCGGCGGCGACATCTTCCTGGGTCGGCAGTTCGGCCAGCTCGATGCCGGCCGAGCCGGGGGTGCGGGCGAAACCGGCATCCAGCAGCTTGCCCATCAGGCGGTCGCGGGCCGGGCCGCTCTGGCCGCCGAGGACCACGCCGATCAGGCGGCGCCCGTCGCGCTTGGCCGAGCTGACCAGGTTGAAGCCCGAAGCGTCGATATAGCCGGTCTTGATGCCGTCTGCGCCGTCGTACCAGTCGAGCAGATGATTGTGCCCGTTGATGGTGGCGCCGTTATAGGTGAACTGGCGGGCCGAGAAGTAGTGATACTCCTTGGCATGATTGTGGATCAAAGCGCGGCCCAGCGTGGCGAGGTCGCGTGCCGTGCTCTTCTGCTCGGGGTTGGGCAGGCCGTTCGGATTCTTGAAGGTGGTGCGGGTCATGCCCAGCTCATGCGCCTTTTTGGTCATGCGCTCGGCGAACGCCGCCTCGGAGCCGCCGCCCATATATTCGCCGGCGCACATCGCGGCGTCGTTGGCCGACTTGACCACCATGCCATAGAGGGCGTTCTCGACCGACAATGTCTGGCCGGCGCCGAGGCCGAGCTTGGAGGGGCGCTGATTGGCGGCCTTCTTCGAGACCGGCATGCGGTCGGACAGATGGAGCTTGCCCGATTCGAGGTCGTCGAACATCAGGTACAAGGTCATCATCTTGGTCAGCGAGGCGGGATAGATCCGGCTGTCCACGTTCGATGCCTCCAGCACCTCGCCGGTATCGGCATCGATCACGATCGACGCGGTCTTGATTTTGGCGTCGGCGGGCAAGGCGACCAGGAACGCTGCCGCCATAGCACCCATCACCCACTGCCGCATACTACCCATCCCCTGAAAGAGTCCTGTGGAATCACCATAAAAAATTCGTTACCGCCTGTCTATGGCGCGGTGCATTGGTTTTATGGCTATCCCTTGTGGGTCAGTGTGCCCCAGGAGGGGTTATAAGGAGGTTAACACCCCTTTGTGACAAAAATGCTGCGCTGCACAAAATCCCTTGACGCCCAGGCGTGGCAAGGCTCATAAGCGAGGATTGCTGCGCCGCGTTCGAGGGGCTGAGGCAACTGTCGTGGCGTACGCGATGTGCCCCCCAAAAAACCGTTCAGTCAGGGAGTATTCCCACGATGGCTATTGCCAAGACCACCAAGAGCGCCCCTGCGGCCAAGCCGCCAGTCGCGAAGTCCGTCGCGGCGAAGCCCGTCGCGGCGAAGCCCGCTGCGGCCAAATCCGCCGCCCCCAAATCCGCCGCCGCCAAATCCACCGCCCCCAAGCCCGCCGCCCCCAAGCCTGCCGCCGCCAAGCCGGCTCCCGCCGCCCGGGCCGCGGAATCCAAGCCTGACGAAAAGGCTGTCGTGCATTCCGCCGAAATCATGCCCGACCAGCCGGCGAAGCCCGCCCCCCACCCGGCAGAGCCCGCCCCCAACCTGGCTCACGCGGCCATCGAGACTGTCGCCAAGGCGGCCGAGACGATGGCGGAAGCGGCGCCGGTGAAGCCCTCCAAGGCGGTGGCTGCCGTCACCAAGGCGACCCACGATGCCGGTGAAACGGTGCTGAAGGGCGTTGCGCCCCTCATCGAATTCAGCCGCGACAACGCCATCCTGCTGGTCTCGACCGGCAATGAGCTTGCCCTCGGCTGGCATAAATTGTCCCAGTCCCTGATCGACTGGTCCGCCGAGAGCTGCGACAAGAGCGTGGCCGCCGGCCAGGCCATCCTGTCTGCCAAGACCGTCGAGGAGGTCATCGACCTCTCGCAGACCCTGGCCAAGGACAGCCTGCAGCACCTGCTGAAGGAAGGCTCGGAGCTGAGCAAACTCTCGACCAAGCTGATCGAGGACACCATCGCTCCCCTGCCGGTCCGCCTGGCCGCGGCGGTCGAGAAGCTGGCCCATCACGCCGCCTGATCTTACGCCTTTTACAATTGGCGGGGCCCGCGAAGATCACCCTTCGTGGGCCTTATTTTTGTGGTTCATAGCTGGTATCGTGGTTAGGCCCAGGAGCGGGCTGATAGCAGGCAGATCGCCTTTCAAAGGCCCAGGGGGTTTTTCCGCCGCTCCGCCGACCAATATATTGGGAGGAACACCCCACCTTAATTTCGACATCAATCGACAGTTTGATCAGGTAGGCATGAGCGGAGACGACAACAGGAACGGCGACGACGGCACGCAGAACGGCGTGGTCATCAAGACCAGGCCGAAGACGAAGCGGCCGGCCATGTTCAAGGTGCTGATGCTCAATGACGACTACACTCCGATGGAGTTCGTCGTTCATGTGCTCGAACGGTTCTTTTCGAAGAATCGCGAAGAGGCGACGCGGATCATGATGCATGTGCATCAGCGGGGCGTCGGGGTATGCGGTGTTTATACGTACGAAGTAGCTGAAACCAAAGTCACTCAGGTGATGGATCTGGCCCGCCAGAATCAGCATCCCCTGCAATGCACGATCGAGAAGGAGTGAGGCCATGCTGTCGCGGAACCTCGAGGCGAGTCTCCATCGGGCATTGGGATTGGCGTCCGAGCGCCATCATGAATATGCCACGCTGGAACATCTTCTGCTGTCCCTGACCGAAGACCAGGAGGCGATTGCCGTCCTCCGGGCCTGCAATGTCGACGTCGACCGGCTGCGGACTGATCTTACCGAATTCGTCGACAGCGCCCTGGCCGACCTGGTCTCGGCGCGGGGCGGCGACCCCAAGCCCACCGCCGGATTCCAGCGCGTCGTCCAGCGCGCCGCCATCCATGTGCAATCCTCCGGGCGGGAGGAGGTGACCGGCGCCAATGTCGTCGTTGCCCTGTTCTCCGAGCGCGAGAGCCATGCCGTCTATTTCCTGCAGCTGCAGGACATGACGCGCCTCGACGCGGTGAACTACATCTCGCACGGCATCGCCAAGACCCCGGGCCGCAGCCAGAGCCGTCCGGTCCATGGCGCCGACGAGGACGCCAAGGGCGGCGAAGCGAGTGTCAAGAAGGGCCAGGAGGCGCTGAGCGCTTACTGCGTCAATCTCAACAAGAAGGCGCAGCAGGGCAAGATCGACCCGCTGATCGGGCGCGACCTCGAGATCGAGCGCACCATCCAGATCCTGTGCCGCCGTTCGAAGAACAACCCGCTCTATGTCGGTGACCCGGGCGTCGGCAAGACCGCCATCGCCGAAGGGCTGGCGCGGCGCATCGTCAAGAACGAGGTGCCCGACGTCCTGTCCAACGCGGTGATCTATTCGCTCGACATGGGCGCGCTGCTGGCCGGCACCCGCTATCGCGGCGATTTCGAGGAGCGGCTGAAGGCCGTGGTTTCGGAGCTCGAAGCGATCGACGGCGCGGTGCTGTTCATCGACGAGATCCACACCGTGATCGGCGCCGGGGCCACCTCGGGCGGCTCGATGGACGCTTCCAACCTGCTGAAGCCGGCTTTGGCCGCGGGCTCGCTGCGCTGCATCGGCTCGACCACCTACAAGGAGTACCGGACGCACTTCGAGAAGGACCGCGCTCTGGTGCGGCGCTTCCAGAAGATCGACGTCAACGAGCCGACCATCGACGACGCCATCAAGATCCTCGAGGGCATCAAGCCCTATTACGAGGCGCATCATCGCGTCCGCTACACCCATGACGCCATCAAGGCGGCGGTGGAGCTGTCGGCCCGCTATATCGGCGACCGCAAGCTGCCGGACAAGGCGATCGACGTCATCGACGAAGTCGGCGCCGCCCGCATGCTGCTGCCCGAGTCCAAGCGCCGCAAGACCGTGACGGTCAAGGATGTCGAGGACATCGTCGCCAAGATCGCGCGCGTTCCCCCCAAGAGCGTGTCGACCAACGACATGGAAGTGCTGAAGACCCTTCAGCGCGACCTCTCGACCCTGGTGTTCGGCCAGGACAAGGCCATCGAGGCGCTGTCCTCGGCGATCAAGCTGGCCCGCGCCGGCCTGCGCGAACCGGAGAAGCCGATCGGCTGCTACCTGTTCTCGGGCCCGACCGGCGTCGGCAAGACCGAAGTGGCCCGCCAGCTGTCGAAGATCCTCGGCATCGAGCTGGTCCGCTTCGACATGTCCGAATATATGGAGCGCCATTCGATCTCGCGTCTGATCGGCGCCCCGCCGGGCTATGTCGGCTTCGACCAGGGCGGCCTGCTGACCGACTCGGTCGACCAGCATCCCCATTGCGTGCTGCTGCTCGACGAAATCGAGAAGGCCCATCCGGACCTGTTCAACATCCTGCTGCAGGTGATGGATCACGGCAAACTGACCGATCACAACGGCAAGAATGTCGATTTCCGCAACGTCATCCTGATCATGACCACCAATGCCGGCGCGTCCGACATGGCCAAGGCGGCGATCGGCTTCGGCCGTGAGAGCCGCGAAGGCGAGGATCAGGAAGCGATCCAGCGCATGTTCACGCCGGAATTCCGCAACCGCCTCGACTCGATCATCCCCTTCGCCGGCCTGTCGCCGGAGGTGGTGTCGCGCGTGGTCGACAAGTTCATCATTCAGCTGGAAACCCAGCTGGGCGACCGCGACGTGTCGATCCTGCTGACCGATCAGGCTCGTGCCTGGCTGGCCGAGAAGGGGTACGACAAGAATTACGGCGCCCGTCCGCTGGCCCGCGTGATCCAGGAGCACATCAAGCGCGCCTTGGCCGAAGAACTGCTGTTCGGCCGCCTGTCCAAGGGCGGTGTGGTCAAGGTCGCCGTCGCCGAGGACCGCAGCAAGCTGACCTTCGAATTCGAAGAAGGCGGCAAGCCGGTGCGCGAGCCGGAAATGGCCGAGTAACGAAACGGGAAGGGGGCCTCAGGGCCCCCTTTCTTATTCCTCGGGCGGCTTTCCGCTGAAATCGGGCAGCTCGAAAGCGAACTTGCCCGGATCGTCGGACAGCATATTGACGGCCAGCGTGCCGTTCGCCGACCGCACGATGATTTCACAGAACCATTGCCCCTCGGCGATCTTCATCGGCGTGCTCATGCTGATGCCGATGACCTCGTCGACGTCCATACTGAGATTGTGATTACTGTGAAACGAGACGGAAGCGACGGTCTTGTTGCCGGACATCGTCTGTACTCCGCTAAGCGAGTAGCTCCAGGCTGGTCGATCCAACCTGCCGCGTCAAGCATTCAGCGCGGATAGATGTGGATCGACACGCGCCGGTTGATCGCCATATTGATCGCCAGCGGGTTGCCGTTGACGTCACGGTTGGCGACGCGCGGGCGCGTATCCGCATAGCCGACGGCGCCCAGGCGGTCGGCCTGCACCCCGTCCTTGATCAGCATGCGCACCACCGCGGTGGCGCGCGCCGCCGACAATTCCCAATTGGTCGGGAAGGCCGGCGAGGTCGGCTTGTCGTCGTCGGTGTGGCCCTGCACCTCGACCTGGAAAGCGGTGTATTTCTCGGAGGTCAGGGTGGTGGCGATCTTGGCCAGGGCGGGCAGGAACTGGTCCTTCAGCGCCGCCGAATTGGGATCGAAGAAGGTGCCGGCATCGAGATCGAGCACCAGCCCGCGATCGTCCTGGCCGATCGAGACCTGGGTATCGTCGACCTTGAGGCCGCGCATCGCCTGAGCCATCTCGGTCTTCAGCGACTGCATCGGCTGGGTGCTGTTGTCCCGCTTGCCGATATCCTTGGCCAGGCCGCCCTGTACCTGCTCGTATTTGACCGGATCGAAATGCGACATCGAGATCAGCATGACGAAGAAGGCCATCAGCAGGGTGATCATGTCCGCATAGGACATCAGCCAGTCTTCGGCTTCTTCCTTCTTGTGCGGGGGCTGCGGGATCATCTTCCGGCCCTCAGCGCTTCTCGCGCGCCATCTTGTCGATGTCGAAATGCAGCGCAGGGTCGAGGAAGCTGTTCATCTTGTCCTGGATGTAGCGCGGATTGCGGCGCTCGGCCAGCAGGGCCAGGCCCTCGGCGACCAGGAACTTGCGGAAGCGGACGATGTCCTCGCGCTGCTGCACCTTGCTGGCGGTCGGCATCAGGATGATGCGGGCGAACAGCACGCCATACAGCGTACCCATCAGACCGACCGCCATGCCTGGGCCGATCTTGGACGGGTCGGTCATGTGGTCCAGCATGATGACCAGGCCGACCAGGGTGGCGATCATGCCGAAGGCCGGGGCGTTGCTGGCCATGCTGCGCAGGATTTCGGCCGGCACCAGATGGCGGTGATAGGTGGTCTCGATGGTGTTGGTCAGGATCTCGCGCACTTCCGGGCCGGTATAGCCGGAGATCACCAGATCGATGCCGAAGCCGAGGAACTTGTCCTGCTCCTTCAGCTTCTTGGCGTCGGCCTCCAGGGCCGGCAGGCCCGATTTCTGGACCATATAGCCCCAGCGGATCATGCGGCCGACCTCGCCGGTCAGGATGGCGCGGCCGACTTTATGCTGGAAGAAGATCGAACCGGCGGAGCGCAAGGACTGCAGCACATAGCGGGGTTCGAAGGCGACGAAGGTGGCGGCCAGCGTGCCGCCGATCACCATCATCACGCCGGTGGTGTGGAAGAAGATGGCGTAATTGTCGGTGCTGAGGACGATCGAAAGGAAGAAGAAGGCGATGCCGACGACGAAGCCCAAGATTGTCGGAAGTGACATTGCCAGCAGTACCTTTTCTCTCAGTCAGTCCTAAGCCGCCGCATAGTGCGGCATAACGGAGGGATCGGCAAGAAAAAGGGGAGGGCCGCTCAGTGTAGTGGCGGCCTCTATTCTTTCAGTCGCCGCTTTGTCCTTTGGTCATGTCGGTCACGGTGACGCCCAGCCGGTCGTCGACCACCACCACTTCGCCGCGGCCGACCAGGGTCTTGTTGACCACCAGGTCGATCGGCTCGTTGATCTTGCGGTCCAGCTCGACCACGGCGCCGCGGCCCAGTTTCAGCAGCTGCTTGACCTGCACCTGCGCCGAGCCCAGCACCGCCGAAACTTCGACCTTGATGTCATAGGCTGCTTCGCGGCCATCGCCGCTGTTCAGCTCGCTCAGCAATTTTTCGTCGGCCATGACCGGCCCCTTTCCACGAGATAGACCACACAATTATGCGCAGATTGGCGCAGAAATCGTGAGGGATGGGTTAATTGGTCCGCATATATTTACCATTACGGATCACGGTGATGTAGGTCGGACGCCAGGAATCGCCGAAGCGGTCGATATGGATCGGTCCCTGCAATCCTTGGAAATCGCCGATGCGCAACACCGCGTCGCGCAGGTTTTCGCCGGCCGCGCGCCGCTTGAGCGCGGTGATCAGCACGGTGGCGGCATCATAGCCGGCAATGCCCGCAAAGCCGGGTTCGAGCTGGTAACGCTCGAGGAACAGCCGCCGGAAAGCGACATAAGGCTGCTGCTCGCTCTCGCGGTCGACGAATTGCGAGGTGAAGATTCCTTCGGCGGCCGGACCGGCCATTTCCACGAAGCGTTCGGTGGCCGCCCATTCCGAGGTCACCAGCGGAACCGTGCGGTCGAGCAGGCGGATCTGCTGGCAGATCTGCGCGGCGTCGGCGGCGTTGCCGAGGATCAGCACCGCCTCGGCGTGGGCCGCCAGCGCCTGGCGGGCCAGGGCGCCGAAATCCCCCACCATGCCGGATTTGAAGGGCAGTATCTGTATCACTTTTCCGCCCAGCGCCTCGTAGGCGCTGCGGAAATCCTGCGCCCAGCTGTCGGTATAGGCGCGGTTGACCTGGTCGGACAGGATGACGAAACTTTTGATGGCGCGCTGCTGCCAATGGAACTTGGCCGAAGCCTCGGCATATTGGCGGGTGTCGGCGATGACGCGCAGGAAATAATCGTCCTGGCCGGCCAGGTCGCGGGTGGTGACGGTCGGGCTGATCAGCGCCACGCGCCGCGCGTCGGCCAGCGGCGCCAGGGTGACCGCCATGACGCTGGTCATCGGCCCGATGATCGCTTCGACCTTGCGGTCGGCCAGGCTTTCGAAGGCGGCCCGCGCCGCGTCCGGGTCCTGCCGGTCGTCTTCGGTGGTAAGCCGGATGGGATGCCCGCCGATGCCGCCCCGGCGGTTCTGTTCTTCGATGGCGATGCGCACGCCGTCCAGGGCGCCGATACCGAGATCGGCCACTCGCCCCGACAGGCCGCCGATAAAGCCGACTTCGACCGGCGACGGATCGTCGCAGCCCGCCGCCAGAACGAGCAAGGCGGCAAACAGCCCCAATCTGATTGAGACTCTCAGCGTCATGGTGTTCCCCCGATACCGAGCATGGTGCCGGGTGGGAGCGCTGTCAATCGTGGTTGCTAGAGCAGGGTAACCGGAACCGCAAAGAAGAACCGGCTGCCCTGGCCAGGCGTGCTTTCCACATCGATCCGCCCGCCCATTAGCTCGGCGATGCGGCGCGCCGTCGCCAGTCCCAGCCCGACCCCGCCGAAGCCGCGGGTCAGGCTGTCGTCGGCCTGGGTGAAGGGGGTGAACAGCTTGCCCTGGGCCGGTTCGTCGATACCCGGGCCGGTATCGGCGACGCTGATATAGAGCATGTCGCGCCCGTCCTGTCTGCCGCTCCAGACGGCGAGATCGATCGAGCCGCTGTCGGTGAATTTGACCGCATTGCCGACCAGGATGGTCATCACGTTCGAGATGTCCTGCGGTGAGCTCAGAACGTATTCGGGGACGTCGGGTGCCAGGTCGTGATGCAGGTCGAGCCCCTTGAGGCGGGCAGCCGCCTCATACATGCGAACCACGTCGCCGACCAGGGCGGCGGGCGAGCATTGCTGCCGGGCGATCTGGTAGTGGCCGCTTTCCAGCTGGCTGAAATTGAGGATCTGGTCCAGCACCGCCATCATCGAACGGCCAGACCGCCCGAGCACCGCGACCAGTTCGGCCTCCTTGTCGCCAAGCTCGGTCAGGTTCAGCGCTTCGGCGATGCCCAGCAGCCCGTTCATCGGCGTGCGGATCTCGTGGCTCATATTGGTCAGGAAGGCGGTCTTGGCGCGCGACGCCTCTTCGGCCAGGTCGCGGGCCACCGCCAGTTCCGCCTCGCGCTCGACCTCGCGTTTCAGCGCATTGGCGAAGCGGCGGGCGCTCGACATCAGGGTCACCCAGAACAGCACGGTCATCAGGATGACCGTGGCGGTCCATTTGGTGAAAGGCAGGGTCAGCAGCGCGATCAGGCAGGGCGCCAGCATCGCGGTAGCATAGACCACATAGATTTCCAGCTCGGCCGACAGCAGCGGCACGGCGGCGGCCGACATGCCGGCGATGGTGAAGGCCGAGACCATCACCGCCCAGGGCGAGCCGGTGCGCAGGATCAACGCGCCGCCAGCGCCCCAGATCAGGCCCGACAGCAGCGCCAGGGCGCCTTTCAACCTGATCCATTTGCGGTCGGACAGCTGGTCGCGCCGGGTCTTGAACAGATGGGCGGCGGACAAGCGCAGCGCCACGGCAAGCATTACCCACGACAGCCAGATGAGCATTTCGATCGGCTGCTCGTCATAGCGCAGCAGGACGACGATGGTGGCGTTGACGATCGAAAAGGCCTGGCTGACCAGCACATTTTCGAAAAGCAGCTCGACCTTGCGCTTGTCGATCCGTTGATCGAGTGTGGGTAGCGTTGATGGCAAAAGCCGAGATCCGCGGCAGGTTTGAAGACCGCGAAGTCTAGCAACGAATGGCGAGGGACGTAATGGATTTCGATTATGTCGTCATAGGGGCGGGTTCCGCGGGCTGCGTGCTGGCCAACCGCCTGTCGGCGGATGGACGGACCAAGGTGCTGCTGCTGGAAGCGGGCGGGCGCGACGATTGGATCTGGTTCCACATTCCGGTGGGCTATCTGTTCGCCATCGGCAATCCGCGCGCCGACTGGATGTTCGTCACCGAGGCCGAGGAAGGGTTGGCCGGCCGTTCGCTGAACTATCCGCGCGGCAAGGTGATCGGCGGTTGCTCGGCCATCAATGCGATGATCTATATGCGCGGCCAGGCCCGCGATTACGACGAATGGCGCCAGTCCGGCCTGACCGGCTGGGGCTGGGACGACGTACTGCCCTATTTCCTCCGCCACGAGAACCATGTCGCGCCGCCCAATGAGCTGCATCGCTCGGGCGGGGAATGGAGCGTCGATTATCCGCGCATGCGCTGGGAGATTCTCGACGCGGTGCGCGAAGCGGCGGCGCAGATGGGCATTCCCAAGGTCGAGGATTTCAATAAAGGCGACAATTTCGGCTCCTCCTATTTTCAGGTCAATCAGCGTGGCGGCCGGCGCTGGAGCGCGGCGCGAGGCTTTCTGAAACCCGCCTTGGGCCGGTCCAATCTCACGCTGGAAACCGGCGCCCGGGTTCGCCGGGTGCTGGTCGAGCAGGGCAGGGCGGTCGGTGTCGAGTACGATCTCGGCGATGGTCTCCGCATTGCTCGCGCCGGCCAAGTGATCCTGTCGGCAGGGGCCATCGGTTCTCCGGCGCTGCTGCAATTGTCTGGCATCGGGCCGGGCGCCGCTCTGCAGGATCTCGGCATTCCGGTGGTGGCCGATCTGCCCGGTGTCGGAAGCAATCTGCAGGATCACCTGCAATTGCGCCCGATCTACAAGGTGAGCGGAACCCGTACCCTCAATATGGATTATCAGAGCCTGTGGAAGCGCGGGATGATGGCCGCTCAATACGCGCTGATGCGGCGCGGGCCGATGACCATGGCACCGTCTCAGCTGGGCATCTTCGCCAAATCCTCCGAGCGGTTCGACCGACCGAACGTGCAGTTCCACATCCAGCCTTTGTCGCTGCCGAAGTTCGGCGAGGCGATGCACGATTTTCCCGCCATCACGGTCAGCGTCTGCAATCTGCGCCCGACCAGCCGGGGTTCGGTACGGCTGGCCGGCCCCGACCCGTCCGCCGCGCCGAAGATCGCGCCGCATTATCTGACCACCGAGGAGGACAGGCAGGTGGCGGTGGAGTCCATCCGCCTGGCCCGCACGCTGATGGCCCAGCCGGCGCTATCCCGCTTTCAGCCCGAGGAGTTCCTGCCGGGTGCTTCGATCACCGACGAGGCCGGCCTGCGCGAAGCGGCGGCGCGGATCGGCACCACCATTTTCCACCCGGTCGGAACGGCCAAGATGGGCGTCGAGAGCGATCCCATGGCGGTGGTGGATGCCCGGCTGCGGGTGCGCGGAATTGCCGGATTGCGGGTCGCCGACGCTTCGGTGATGCCGAGCATCGTTTCGGGCAACACCAATTCGCCGACCATCATGATCGCGGAAAAGGCGGCGGAGATGATCCTCAGCGACGCGCGCTGACCAGCTCCCGATAGGCGGCTTCCAGGGACCGGGTGAAGCCCGGCCCGTCGCACAGGGCAGAAGCGGCGACGGCCTGGCGCAGTCCCCAGTCCCGCCGGTCGGCGGCCAGATCGGCGGCGATGCGCCCATAATCCTCGGCGGTGGCCGCCGCCCATTCCTCGCGCCCGATCGCGCGCAGGAAGCCCAAGGTCTGGCGCGACGCCGGATTGGCGCCCGGCAAGGTCACCACCGGCACGCCCATCCACAGCGCCTCGCAGCTGGTCAGCCCGCCACCAAAGGGAAAGGGATCGAGCGCGACGTCGATATCGCCATACTCCGCCAGCATGTCGCGATGGGGCGAGGGACCGCGCAGATCGAGCCGGGCGGGATCGATCCCGAGCCCGGCAAACTCGGCCGCGACAGCGGCGCGCAGGGCGGGGTCGGCCAGGGTGCTCCACTTCAGAACGAGGCGGGACTCCGGCACACGGCGCAGGACATCCGCCCACAGGCGGCGCACCGCCGGACCGATCTTGGACAGATTATTGAAGCTGCCGAACACCGGCGGCCCGGATCGCGATGCGGCCGGTTCCGGCGCGTAATCGGGCGGGGCATAGCAGAAACGGCCCTGCGGCAGGCGGACGATCTTCTCGCGGTAGAAGCGCTCTTCGCCCTCGGCGATGGTGGTGTGATCCGACAGGATCGCGTCGATGGCGGCCAGTCCCGTCGTACCCCAGAAACCCAGCCAACTCACCTGCACCGGCGCCGGACGCCGGGCGAACAGCGGCAGGCGGTTGAAGGCGGTATGGCCTGACAGATCGACCAGAATGTCGATGCGGTCTTCGGCGATCTGCCGCGCTGCTGCCTCGTCGGCCGCTCCGGCAATGTTGCGCCAATGATCGGACAGGCCGTGCAGTTGCTGCGTCATGTCGTCGGCGACCGGATTGGTGCTGTAGCAGATGATCTCGAAGGCGGCGCGGTCGTGATGGGACAGCACCGGCGAGAGGAAATAGCCGACCGGATGGCGTTTGAGATCGCCGGATACATAGCCGATCCGCAACCGCCCCGACGATATCGTCCGCGGCGCCGGCAAAGCCTTCGGTTCGAAGCGTTCCGCATAATCGAGCGCTTCGGCCAGGATCGCCTCCGCGGTCACGCCCTCGGCATAATGCAGCCCGAGGATCAGGTTCGAAGCGGCGGGCGCATGCCAGGGCGCCGCGCGGTAGGCGAGGCGATAAGCCGCCAGCGCCTCCTGATTGCGCCCCTGTTCCTTGCGCAGATTGCCCAGGGCGTTCGCCGCCTCGACCTGGGCGGGATCGAGGGCGAGGGCCGTCCGGTAGGCGCGCACCGCCTCGTCGAGCCGGCCCAGCGCGAACAGCGCATTGGCGCGGTTGGCATGGGCGCCGGCGTGATCGGGGCGCAGGCGGAGCGCGGAATCCTGCGCCGCCAGCGCTTCCCCGAAGCGGTTGAGGTGATAGAGCGGAATGCCGAGATTGCTCCAGGCCTCGAAGAAGTGGGGCGCAAGCCTGACCGCCTCGCGATAGGCGGCGATGGCTTCGTCGAGTTTTCCCGTTGCGGCCAGGGCGATCCCCAGATTGTAGTGCGCCTCGGGGCTGGAGGGGGCCCGTTTGACCAGATCGGCAAAGGCCATCGTAGCCGGGCGCGGCAAACCGAGGCGCAGATAGGCTTCACCGATCCCGGCATAGGCTTGCAGCTGCGACGGGTCCGCGCGCAGCACCCGGGTCCAGGCCCGAATGGCATCCTCGAAACGGTTCTGGGCGAACAAGGTCTGCGCGGCCGAAAGGTCGTTGGTCATGGGGGAAGTGTCGCCGCCGGCGCGGTAAATGAAAAGCCTCGGGAACTAAACGGCTTGTCCGGCGCACCAGCCCGACGACCAGGCCCACTGGAAATTGAAGCCGCCCAACCAGCCGGTAACGTCGACGACCTCGCCGATGAAATAGAGGTTGGGCAGGGACTTCGCCGCCATGGTGCGGGAATCGAGTTCGTTCGTATCGACACCGCCCAGGGTCACCTCGGCGGTACGATAGCCTTCGGAGCCGGCCGGCTTGACGCGCCATTGATTGACCGCCGCATCGATCCGGCGCAGATGGGCGTCGGACAGATCGGCGAGATTGCCGGCGACATTCAGGCTTTCGGTGATGAACTGAGCCAGGCGCTTGGGCAGTAGAGCGGCGAGGGCGGTCTGGATCGCCTGGCGGCCGTTCTGGCTGCGCGCGGCCTTCAGCGTCGCGAAGATGTCGGTGCCGGGCACCAGGCGGAGCGTAATTTCGTCGCCTTGGTTCCAATAGGACGAGATCTGCAGGATCGACGGTCCGCTCAGGCCGCGATGGGTGAACAGCAACGCCTCGTCGAAGGAGGTCTTGCCGTGGGCGGCAGTGATGTCGATGGCGATACCGGCCAGCGGAGACAGCTTGTCGAGCAGGGCCGGGTCCAGCGTCAGCGGCACCAGGGCCGGCCGTGGCTCGATGATCTTGAGGCCGAATTGCCGGGCGATTTCGTAGCCGAAGCCGGTCGCGCCCATCTTCGGGATCGACTTCCCGCCCGAGGCGACGACCAGGGATCGGCAGGCGATCCTGTCGCCGGGCTCGATGGACAGGCTGAAGCCCCCCTCCGTCTTCTCTATGTGCGAGACCGAGGTGCCGAGCTTCAGCGTGGCGCCGTGGCTTTTCATCATGCCGACCAGCAGCTCGACGATCTGCGTGGCCGGGCCGTCGCAGAAGAGCTGGCCGTGGCTGCGCTCGTGATAGGCGATGCCGGCCGCTTCGATCAGGCCGATGAAGTCGCGCTGGGTATAGCGGCGCAGCGCCGAGATGCAGAAGCTGGGATTTTGCGACAGGTAGTTCGCCTTGCTCGCATGCAGATTGGTGAAATTGCTGCGTCCGCCGCCGGAGATGCGGATCTTTTCCCCCGGCGCCTGGGCGTGGTCGACGATCAGCACCGAGCGGCCGCGTTTGGCGGCCTCGATCGCGCACATCATGCCGGCGGCTCCGGCGCCGATCACCACTACATCGACAGTCTGCACGCGAAGAACTCCGGAGAATGAAAGCAAAAAGCCCCCGGAACCGAAGTTCCGGGGGCCTCTTGTTGGCTCCCAGGGAGGGATTCGAACCCCCGACCAAGCGGTTAACAGCCGCTTGCTCTACCGCTGAGCTACCTGGGAATAGCGGGCTGCCGAAGCAGGCTCCGCATATCCTTTTGCGGTATGACCGGCGCGCCTTTTACGCTGCACCCGTCGAACAGGGCCCGCCTTATAACGCGGTCGGGAAGGGAACGGCAAATGTTTTTTTTACCGTTTTTACTTCCCCGCTAAGCGGCGGGATTTGGAGGCCGAGGCCGGAATCGAACCGGCATTCAAGGATTTGCAGTCCTCTGCATAACCACTCTGCCACCCGGCCCCTGTCCGGCTAGGGAGCGACCGAAGCCGCGCCATGTCAGGGGGGTGCTTATAGAGGTCAGATTCGGGTTGGTCAACCACGAAAAGTGCACATAAAAAATTGTCAGCGGATTGGGCTGAGGCTATAACGCCCCAAGGCCGGACGAGCCGGCAGGAACGGAGATACGGACATGGATTACAAGACCGCCCGGCACATGATGGTTGAAGCGCAGCTGCGTACCAACCGGGTGATCAATCCCGCGCTGATCGAGGCGCTGGAATCCGTGCCGCGCGAGATCTTCGTTCCCAAGCAGATGGCGGGCAGCGCCTATATCGACGGCCCGGTGCCGCTCGGCAATGGCCGCGCGCTGATGGAGCCGATGATCTTCGGCCGCCTGGCGCAGGTCGCCGAGATCAAGCCGAGCGACGTCGTGCTCGATGTCGGCTGTGCCACCGGCTATTCCGCCGCCGTGCTGGCGCGCCTCGCCTCGACCGTGGTGGCGCTGGAATCCGATGCCGATCTGGCCAGCCGCGCCAGCGCGAACCTGTCGTCGCTGGGCGCCGACAATGTCGCCGTGGTGACCGGCGCGCTGCCGGATGGCGATGCCGCGCACGGTCCCTATGACGTGATCGTGATCGAAGGGCAGGTGCCGGGCGTTCCCGACAGCCTGCTGAAGCAGCTGGCCGAGGGCGGCCGCCTGCTGGCGGTGGTCGGAGAGGCCGGCCAGGGCCGCGCCACGCTCTACACCAAGTTCGGCGGTTCGGTTTCGCACCGTATCGTGTTCGACGCCACGTCGGGCCGCTTGCCCGGTTTCGTCGCCCAATCCGTCTTCGCTCTGTAATCTATCCGACCTCCGCTCAAGGATCGTGAGCCGTCGGGATCGTCCGGTCCCGACGTGTTTCCGTTCGTCCCGTCAAGACTCGCTGACAACTTGATATGCTTTGATCAAAAGTTATTGTATCATATTGGGAAGATAGCGAAGAATTACCTTCGACGGTGGGCAAAACACTAACTTTTGGTTAATGATGGGGAAGAAGGATTGGCGAGTCTCGGTGTTTATCCTTGCCTGCCTTGCAGGTGAGGCCCCAGTGCATGGGGAAACGCTGGAACAGGCCATGATGTCGGCCTATCAGTCCAATCCGACGCTATTGTCGGAGCGCTCGAAATTGCGGGCGACCGACGAATTGGTGCCGCAGGCATTGTCGAACTGGCGCCCGACGGTGACGGTTTCGGGCAATGCGACCCGCAG